>Ga0310913_10000680_pt1 | contig 15996 bp, 22 predicted proteins | sample GREbulkMGOX082_FD_203447 | JGI IMG/M metagenome (GOLD analysis project Ga0310913, IMG submission 203447) | Lab enrichment of tropical soil microbial communities from Luquillo Experimental Forest, Puerto Rico - GRE.bulkMG.OX082 | ecosystem: Environmental > Terrestrial > Soil > Tropical forest >...
CGATGCCGGGCACCGTAGACGAATTGGCGTTAGTAGCAGCGCTGCACACCGGTGATGAGGCGGTGTTCGCCGAGCTGGTTGAGCAGCACTCCCCGTCGATGCTGCGGGTGGCGCGCGGGTATGTGCCCAGCCACGAGATCGCCGAAGAAGTGGTCCAGGAAACCTGGATCGCGCTGCTGAAAGGGATTTCCAAGTTTGAGGGCCGATCCACAATACGTACTTGGCTTTTCACGGTGATGATCAACATTGCCAAGGCCCGCGGTATCCGGGAACGCCGTGACGCCGATGCCGAGATCGCCGCATACACCGGCGGCACCGTCGATCCGGCACGATTCCGTCCACCCGACTCTGCGAAATGGCCTGGCCACTGGAAGGAGCACGCGGAGCCGTCCCCATTCCCTGACACCCCCGAAGGATCCGTACTGGGCAACGAGCTGGTCGCCGTCGCCCGCCGTGAGCTCGACAAACTACCGGAACGGCAGCGGATCGTGGTCACGCTGCGTGACATACTCGGATTCGAGTCCGGCGAGGTGTGCGAGCTGCTGCAGATTAGCGTCGCCAACCAGCGGGTCCTGCTGCACCGTGGGCGGGCAGCGGTACGCCAAGTGCTCGAAGACTACCTGGCGGACGTCTCGTGAGCACTGGGCCGATGGACTGCAACGAACTGGTCGAACTGGTGACCGCCTATCTAGATGAGTGGCTGGACCCGGAGACACGGGCCCGCCTCGACCTACACCTGCTGGAATGTGACGGCTGCCAGAACTACCTCCAGCAGTTCCGGGCAACCCTTAGCACCGTCGGGAAGATTCGCGACGAGCAGCTTGATCCCCTCTACCGCGCGCGGCTGCTTGATACATTCCGGGATTGGCGTTAATTCGCTGTCGCCGAATTGTCGCGGCGACCGGTTGCCCAGGCGGCGACTAATCGCGTCTCGTTGAGATTCCGCGCGGAGTGCAGGCACCGTCCAAAAAGGGGGTTGGACCATTTGCACCAGCGGTAAACAGCGGCACACCTGAACTTGTCGTTAGTCTCAACAGCGAGGCTTGCCGCTCTCTATGCGGCGCCGTCCGTGACCGTCACGCCGAGAGGGACAACCGGCACCCTGATTCGGTGCAACGACATCCTATGCGGCCTCCAATACCAGAACCACGTGATTAATATCGAGAACGCCATGAGCCCCGATTACTCATCGGTTACCGACATCAAGTCGACAGATGCGGCTATCTGGCTGCGAGGCCTGACGCTGACCAGGGTTCCGTAAAGGCCCTTTCGGTCTTTATGGTGGGCTGATCGCGTCATGAGGGGCAGTCGCCTCGGAGCCTTGAGCCACGAGACCGACCGCAGGCCGCGACGAGAGTGAGACTGTGACGACTAGACGCGGCGAGGCAGGGGCTCTGGACCGGATCGCGGTGCTTTTCATCCACGGTGTGGAGATCCGCGATCCGCATTATGCGCAGAACGCGACGAACGTGCTGCGGACCGAGTACCGGCGTGCCTGCAGAATTAGCGAGTCGGCGCCACAGCTTGAGGTTGAAGCGGCGTACTGGATCCCGGTGGTCGCCGATGGCCTTGACAAAGTGGCTCAACGCGCCTTCGGGAACCGCTTTGCCGGGTGGACACGCCGCCTCGATGCCCTTGTGCACCGTGTCGACAACGGATCGTTTCTAGCGATGCTGCCGTTGCTCGCCTCGGGATTGCTGTGGCGTGTCCCGGGGCTGCCGAATGTCCACTGGCCCACCCTGCGCTGGGCATTCACCTACTTCGTCGGGGACTTAGTCGCCTATCAGGATGCCGAAGACACCGACGGCAACTACCAAGCCATTCACGGATGCATCGATGATGCCCTGGCCAAACTCGCCGAACGCGCTCCACAGGCGCCGCTGTGCGTGATCGCCCACAGCCTAGGAACGGTGATCGCGTCCGATCACTTCTATGACCTGCAGCAGAACAAACCGGCGTTTCCGACTGCTGTGCAACGCGGCGAAACGTTGACGTTCCTCTACACCCTGGGCAGCCCGATCGCGCTGTGGATGGTCCGCTACCCGAGCTTCGACAAGCCGGTGCGCCTACCCGGCCGTGATGACCAGAGGCCCGAGATCAGGGCCGCCGCCCAGTGGGTCAACTTCTACGACCCCGACGACATTGTCGGCTATCCCCTGAAATCACTGAACGACGAATATCGGCGCGCGGTCGATCGTGACCAGGCCATCCGTCTCGGGCCGATTCTTGGTCGCACCCCTGCCTCCCACGTCGAGTACTTCAACTCACGGCGCATCATGCGGCCCATCGCCGAACGCCTCGCCCGCCTGGCCACCGACATCCCGCAATCGCGGCGAGGTCGTCGACGGTTTCGAGCTCCCCGGTGACGGGTGATCAATGGCCTCAGCGATGCGCTCCTGTGGCGCCTGCTCAGCGGCAGCCTGATCGGCCCGCCGCAACAACAGACATGGCAGACGACACCAATTCGTTGAGCTTCCTTAGACAACAGCCCTTTTGGTGGTTCGTGATAGGTCTGCCTGGCGCTACCGGCTCGATGTGGGGGAAGCGCCTAGGCGAGGACCGTCCGCTTCTGGGCTATATCGTTTACATACTCGGCCTAGTGCTTGTCGCGATCGGTCACGGCTGGGCCATCAACTGGGCGTATGTTCGTCTTGCCGCTCATCATCCGCCAGTGCGCGTACGGCGCTCGGACAGACTTTTGTACCCCTACCCCCTCGCCGAGCGCCTCCGCTTCTAATGAGGGGGCGTTCAGCTGGGGTGTTCGAGTTCTGTTCGGGCCTGGTCGATTTGGTCGTATGCGTACGCCGCCATGGCGGCGGTGGTCATCGTGTCGCCCTTGTGGGCGAGCGAGCGGGCACGGCCGCAAAAACGACGACGCCGACGCGCTGTCGGTCGGGATCGCTGCGCTGACGTCCCCCGCGTTGCGCACTGCCGAGATCAATGCTGCTACCAAGGCTTTGCGCGCTGTCGTCGAGCACCGCGATGACCTGGTGAAGACCCGCACTCAGACCGTCAACCGACTCCATGTCGTGCTCACCAGGCTGGTTCCGGCCGGTGCCAGGCGCCAGCTGAGCGCCGATCATGCCGCCGCACTCTTGCGCGGCGTGCGTCCCCGCGACGCCGCCGCCAAGACGCTGCGTGCCCTGGCGATGGATCTAATCAGTGACGTGCGCCAGCTCGATCGCCGGATCGCCAAGGCCGCCAACGATATCCAGATGGCCATCAGCGGATCGGGCACCACCTTGACACAATTGCATGGACTCGGCGTGTTGACCGCCGGCAAGATCCTCGGCCGCGTCAGTGATGTTAGGCGCTTCCGCTCGGCCGCCGCGTTCGCCAGTTACACCGGCACCGCCCCCATCGAGGCGTCCTCCGGCGACGTGGTGCGCCACCGGCTTTCTCGCGCCGGCGATCGCCAACTCAACTTCTGCCTGCACGTAATGGCCATCACCCAAGTCCGCCAAGACACCCCCGGCAGGGCCTACTACCTCAGGAAACGATCCGAGGGCAAAAGTCACAACGAAGCCATGCGGTGTCTGAAACGGCGCCTCTCCGACCTGGTGTATCGACAGCTGATCCATGACGCGGACGCACAAAAGGCGGGCCCGGGAGGACACTCGGGGGCGGCTCTATCGTCTCGCGCGGCCGGCTAACACCCCGCACACCGGCACTTCAGACAAGCCACTTCCCGGACCCGTCCCCCAAACTACAACCCCCACTTAACACAGAGAGGCGCCAGTATCGCGCACCAGCTTCACAGCAGTTCAGAGGCACTTTCTGAAGCGACGAGTAGGGCACGTGAACTGATGCCTCTCGGTTAGGCCGCGATCACCTCATGCCCAGCAATTGGGAGCGGTGCGCCTTCAGAGCCGGCCGAGCAGTTCGGCCTTCTTCGCGGCGAACTCCTCGTCGGAGAGGATGCCGCGCTCATGCAGCCCGGCGAGCGACTCGATGGCCGCGACGATGGCCGCGGAATCAACCCCGGACGCGCCGAAAGCAGGCTCGGGTGCCTGCGTCTGAGGTGCGAATTGCGGTGCCGGTTCGGACTGGTACTGCGACTGGTGCTGCGGGGCATGGGCCGCGTGCTGCGGGGCATGGGCCGCGGCCGGTGTTCCGGTCACCCGCTGCGTACTGACCTCAGGCAGGCTCGATACGTCGAAGGTGCCGAACTCGCTGGTAAAGGTCACCGAGCCGTATGCGCCGCCCGGCTGCTGTTGTTGCACGCCACCGCCCTGCTGCTGTTGTTGCATGCCGCCGCCGCCCTGCTGCTGTTGCACGCCACCGATATGGTGCTCGCCTGTGTCAAAAACCTTTGTGACACCGTTGATCTGGATCGCGAGGCGCCGGGTACTCGGGAAGATTGCGTAGCGCACAGTGTTCTGCCCGCCGACCGAGCTCGGAACGCCGAGGTTGGCCGGCCACCAGGTGGCCGAGGGGGGAAACACTGCGGTGGTGGCAAGCAGTTGGGCCAACTCGCCGCACAGCGCATCGACGCGCGCCTTGAGCGCGTTGTCGAACATGTTGCCGCCGACCATCGTCATCCCGCCCTGCATCCATTGCCCAGACCCGCCGAGCTCGGGGATCGAGAACTGGGCCATGGTGCCGCCACCGAGGTGCATAGCAAACAGCATCGAAAGCACCGCCTCGCGGGAGAGCCCGTGGCGCCGGGCGATGTCGGCGATGGCGCTTTCGACTTCGGGGTTAACCGTTGCCTTCATAATTGTCGATCTTTCATCGTCAGTACCCATTTGAGACTACGCACGTGGGGACCTGCATAGGAAGACTCGCAGTGCGCCCCCGTCCGCGACACCGGATAGTACTTGCGTTTTGCGGATCCGCGCATGCTTGACATCGACACCATCGACTCCGGACTGCGACTGGTGGCGGCTCTTCGCGGTGCGGCTCGGGAGCGGGGCGGGCCGCTGCCGTCGATACACGTAGGGGATGCGCTGCTGGATGAACGCCTGTGGGTCCTCGCCAGCGACGAGCGCGGCACCTACACCGCCAGCCAAGGAAAGCTTCCTCAGCGATCTCCACGGTCGCTATCGATGATCCTCTAGAGGCGTGGCGTCGAACTGTAGAAAGTCATCGATGCCCACCAGACGCATCTGCAGCGAAGCCCAGGCGGGTAAAAGTTCACGAGCTTCGCGTCCAACGCGCCGTGGCTGGGTGATTCGATACCGACGTCCGGCTCGCGTCATCTCGCCACCGCCTGCGGCCATGAGGTTGAGCGCAAACGGTGCATTGTGGTCGTACGCGAGCCCGACCACCCACCGATCGCGCGTGCGGTACGCCTGCACGGGGGTGTCGTAGGACCGGCCGGTGCGCCGGCCCCGGTGGTGCAATACGGCAAGAGGTGGTAGGCGTCGAGTCAGTGGCATGGCGAGCGGGTTTAGAAGTCGCGACAAGGCGGCCATCCGGCGGGGAAATGTCATAAGCGTCAATCCTTGTCTATTCGCCAAGCATGAGGAGCACGGCGCGTTGGTGGCGCGGGATGATCAGCAGCACGCATGGATCCTTGCCGGCGACGACCGCGGCATCCGGCTGGCGAATCCGGAACGACTGGCGCAGTATCGCGCTATGAGACGAGAAGTGGGCGCCGAGATCGAAGTCGAAATCACCGCGGCCACGACGCTGGAGTTTCAGATTGCTGTTGCACCGCACCCACGCGCTGAGGTCTTCGAGTCGCTGCGCTTCGTCTTGAACGGACAGCTCATCCAGCCTTTGGAAGTCAGCGGTGTGCACGGCAACCGCATCCATAAGTTCGATGCAGCGGTGGGCACACTGAAAGTCGACTACGCGGCGACAATCGTGGGTCAGACTGATCCGGCTCCGGTGACCGAATACGACCAGTTGATGTATCTGCGGCCCAGCCGCTACGCCGAGGCCGATAAGTTCTATGGTTTCGCCGCAACTGAATTCGGCAGCGACGGCGATTCGGCAACGCTGTTGGAGCACGTTAGCTCGTGGGTGGGCACCAGACTGAACTATATGCCCGGTTCCAGCGATCCGATCGACGGGGCGGTGGACACGTTGCTCGCCGGCGAAGGTGTGTGCCGCGACTACGCGCATCTGGTTGTGGCGCTGCTGCGCGCGGTCAACGTCCCGGCCCGCTTGGTGTCCGTGTACGCGCCGGGCGTGTATCCGATGGACTTCCACGCGGTGGCCGAGGCTTTCGTCAAGGGGCAATGGCGGGTGGTCGATGCGACGTGCCTGGCGCCGCGGCAGACAATGGTGCGCATAGCCACCGGCCGCGACGCCTCCGACACGGCGTTCCTCGATAATCACAAAGGCACGATCACGCTGAACTCCTCGGTGGTGACCGCCGTCGTTGACGGCGACTTGCCGCGGGATTCGATCGATCAGCTGGTTTCCATCCGCTGAGAACGCGCGCCCAAACGGCTGATCACGACAACCAAGTGTGCGATTGAAAGCAGCTGCGCCACAGCGTAATTACCCGTATATCGAAGGCTTACCGGGAACTCACAGCCCGAAACGGCGGCTTCGCTCGTACTGCTCGCGGGACTGGGCATCGCCGCACTGACCTTCGCACCGCTAGCAAGCTACTGCAATTTTCCTCATCCCAGTCCTTTCTCAGAACCCTCAGTACCGTGCGGCTTGGCCACGTCGCGCGCGGGCCCGATTCGGAAGTTATGCGCCCCCAGCACTTCAGAAGCATGATTTGATGAAATCCTCGTCACCGCTTACCGGGTGAAGATCGCAGTCAGAAGCGGGGCCCACATTGGTTACGACGCATTCTTTCTCCTGATCGCTAAAGCTGGTGTCTCAAAAAGACGAGATACGAGGCTCTCAAAACTCTGTATCGGAATCACCGTGAACGCCGACGACCCCTTGTGGAAGTGTCCAACCGCCTATCCTTAGAGCACCCTGGAAACGCTGGGGCCCGGGATTGGCGGAGGGTCGGATGACCGCAGCGACCGCGTGCCGCACATGTGGCACCGAGCCGCGAGAGGGTGCGCGATTCTGTGACGGCTGTGGTGCACCCGTCGCTGAGCGCGACACCCATGCGGAGTACAAGCAGGTCACGATCCTGTTCGCCGATGTCGTTCATTCGATGGACATCGGCGCGACCGTGGGGGCGGAGCGGTTGCGGGAGATCATGGCCGACGCGCCGGTGGCATTGGAGGAGCACGCTGGCGGACCACGGCGGGTGGTCTAGCGATGGGATCTGTTGCGTCGCAGCACCCGGATCTGACGCTTTGGCAGCGTTTTGTCGTACGACGGGTTCGCCGATTCGCGGGGCGGCGGGCGGGGGAGCCGTTGCGGCCTGAGGACTGGAAAGCGGTGATGAGGCTTCACCAGCAGGGGGTTGGGCACGCGGTCGATCGGCTGTTCTTAGCGCTGCCGGGCAGTCCACGCTGCGGCGCATGCGGCGCGCCGTTTGCCGGTCCGGGCCGCTTGATAGCCGGTCTGCTCGGGTATCGCCCGTCGCGCAAGAACCCGACCCTGTGCGCAACCTGCGTCGAACTCTCCCCGCCCGGCGGGATCACGATGCTCGCTGGGATCCTGTTCGCAGATATTCGCGGGTTCACCGCCACGTTTGACGGCGGTAACCCGGAGCAGGCCTCGACCGTGCTGCGCCGCTTCTATCGCTGCGCTGAGGATGTCTTGTTCCCCGACGCTGTGATCGACAAGCTCATCGGTGATGAAGTGATGGCCCTTTACCTGCCGGAATTCAAGCCGAACCTCGCCGGTCACGTCTCCGCGGTCATGCTCGACCATGCTCGCGGTCTTCTACGGGCTGTTGGTTACGGCTCGGGTGGACCACCATTTGTTGAGCTGGGGATCGGACTGGATCTAGGGGAGGCGTTCGTCGGCAACATCGGCCAGCGAGCGCTCTTCGACTTTACGGCGGTCGGCGATGTCGTCAACACGGCTGCACGTCTGCAAGCGCAGGCTGCCGGAGGCGAGATCGTTATCTCCGAGCGCGTCGCCAATGGCCTACCGGCCCCGGTCGGAACACGTGTGCAACTCACGCTAAAAGGCAAGCGGGAACCGCAAACGGCATACCGAGTAAGCCTATGAGCCACGCCGATGCTGCTTGCTGCCGTCCAACGGCAGCATCCGCGATTTCTTACCGCCGCAACCCATTCCGCCTGATTCCCCTTGGGTGAGCTGTACACCGTGGAGCGGGCGACCCCCAGGTAGCGATCCCGCAAACTGCAATGGGGACCCCCGCGATCGCCCACTCCGCGATGTTCTCGACGACCGACATACGAATCGCTCGCCCGCAAGGGTGAGACGATGACCACCGCAGCCATGGTGACCTACGCATTCGACCAAATCGACCAGGCCCGAACGGAACTCAAACAACCAGAAGACGCCTGATCCTTTGTCACGATGTCCCGAGACATCACATCAGTCGGGGTCGCGGGATTCGAACCTACGGCCTCTTCGTCTCGAACTCTGCGTACCGGGCGTTTGGAGGTGTTGACTGCGTTGGCTGAACTAGGAAATCGCATGTCAGAGCGTTGGGACAGTTGGTCGGTGGCGAGGCTTATCGAAGCTACTACGGACGGACTGCGGACGATGGTGGCCTACCGCATCACTGGTTGGGCGGTCGGCGCCACCCGACAACACCGAGTAATGGACCTCGATGGCTGCCGGCGGTGGCAACCGCAGGCGTTGGGCTCACCTGTTTCGTGATCGCAGCGATTCGTTTAGGCACCTTGGCCAAGTACCCGATACCCGACAGGGGGTGAACCAAATGATCGCCGCAATCGTGATCGCCGTGATCGGGTTGGTGCTCGCCGTCGCCATGATCGCCTACGGCGTACACCAAAGCACTGAGGGAGTGGGACAAATGATCAGCCCCAAAACGGCACGCTTCATCTCCGTATTGACACGCACCCACGAGGTCAGCGATGACCTAGGGCACCGCCTACGTGTAGCCGCCTACAAGGGGCAGATGACGCCAGCGCAAGCGACCATAACAATCGCGGCGCTCACAGCACTACCCGCTCGGTAGGCGACACCCACGCTAGGGGCGCTATGGCGTCTCGGTCGGATTCCGCCGATGTGTGAGGTGGGAGTGTGTCGGTTATGAGATTCTGCTGGGGTGCCCGCTCCTCCGGCGGCTGCTCCTTCGGGGGTGGTGACGTTTTTGTTCACCGATGTGGAGGGTTCGACTCGTCGGTGGGAGACCGATGCGCAAGCGATGCAGGCGGCGCTGGCTGTCCACGACAAGGTGTTGCGCACGGCGATCGAGGCGCATAGCGGCTTCCTGTTCAAGCACACCGGCGACAGCGTGTGTGCCGTGTTCGCCTCGCCGACCGCTGACTTGTGCGCCATTCTCGATCGGATGGACCGTACCGACGAGTTCCAGGTCTTGGGCATCGCTGGTCCAACACCGATGATCGAGATCGGTCAAGCGCGACCGCCCCGAGTTCCGCCCACATCACTGAAGCCAAGGAGCCGAAAGGATGACTGCACCATACGGATTCAAACCACGCGAAGGCGTCGTGGTCACTCATTTCCTTGTCGTATCTGACCAGGACAGATCACGGGATTTCTACCGCACGGTTTTCGAAGCAGACGTGCTTCGCAATCGCGACCCGGTCATCTTGCAACTCGCCAACGCATTGCTGGTCCTCAACAGCGGCGGCGGCCCGACCGACGACAAACCGACCGTCACGCTCACGACCCCGCCGGACCCCGACCGGGTCAGCTCATTTCTGAACATCCGCGTCGCCGACATCCACAGCGTCCATCGCCAATGGAGAATGCGCGGGGCAGTATTCCTTACTGAACCGGTCGACTTGGGACGCGAGATCCGCGCCTACATCCGCGATCCCGACGGCCACCTCATCGAAGTGGGTCAATCTCGCGACAGTTTCGAAGTAGGTCCAGCCGGTGACACTTGACGGCCTCTGGGTCATGCCGGGCGAACTCGCCGCCCGTGATCGGCTCACACAGACACTGGTTCTTGCTTCTTCAAGACCCTCAGAGTCCTGAACAGGGTGCTTCGGCTGATTCCGAACATGGTGGTCAATTCACTCACCGGCTCACCCTGTCGGTATAAGCGCAGGAGTCGCTTCTGCTGGGCTCCATCCAGTTTCATCGGTTTGGTGGCGGCCAGGCCGCGGGTGATCCGAGCCTCGCGGGAGGCCGCACGCCGCTCCTTGCCGAGTTCGAGTTCCAATTCAGCGATGGTGGCCATGATGCTGGTGACGGCACGCCCCGTGGGAGTGCTCGTGCCCACCCCTTCCCGCAGAGACCGAACGTGGATACCGCGAGTGGTCAGCTCGTGCAGTGCGGTGGCGACTTCGCGAACGGATCGTCCGAGGCGGTCTACGGCGACCACCACGAGTTGATCGCCTTGACGGAGCCAGCCCATGCACTCCGTCCAGCCCGGTCGGCTGCTCCCGGCGCGTCCGGAGGCGGTGTCGGTGAAGAGCCGGTCGGGTGTGATGCCTGCGGCTGCAATGGCGTCGTGCTGCTGGTCGATGGACTGCTGTCCGGTGGACACCCGGAGGTACGCAGCGATACTCATGGTCATATGAACCACGGCGGTCCGACAATTCATCCGGTGTCAGATCCAGGGGAAGTCGGACTCGCCTGTGACACTAGGAAATCGGACTCCGCCACGTGGGCCGATCTGATGCGTGCGGTCCAAGCCGCGCCCGGTGCCGAATGTTTAGAAACGACACCTGGCTCGGCGAACTAGCACGCGGCATGGACTGGACCGCCTCGAAGCGGGCGACTCGCCGGACTGGCAGGAGCAGCATCAGGTCGTCGAAACCCATGGCCAGGACGAGGTCCGTTAAGAGTGAGGTGACGGCGAGGGCCAGGCGCTCTCCCTAACTCGTGGGATGCCTGAAGTCGTTAGGCGAAGACGTCGTTGAGGGTGACGGTTTGTAGGTTGCGGCTGTGGATGAGGTCGAGCAGCTGGGGAAAGCAATGGGTGACGGTGGGCAGGTTGGCGTGGCCGATCACGATCTGCTGGGGCTGAAACGATTTACTGGCCGCAGCGATGAGGCTGCTTTCGTCGGAGACCGGATTGCCGATGTCACCACTCCACAGGGTGATGGTGGTATATCCGAGGTCGGCGGCCACCCGGTCGATGTCGGCGTTGTGCACCCCGTAGGGGGGACGCCAATACGGGGTGCCGTCCGTCCCGTAGGTGTTTTTCAGGAAATCGGCGTTGCGGCTAAGCTGATCTGCCACCGCGCTATGCCGAATGCGGTTCAGGTAGGGGTGCGACCAGGTGTGGTTGCCCATCTGGATCTGCCCCGAATCGACCATGGGCCGCAGCGCCGGGGCGTTGACCGACCATGAGCTGTTGACACCGTTGACGAAGAACGTCAGCCGGGTGCCGCTATCCTGGCAAAACTGGGCGAACGCTCCCACCACCGTCACGCTGGTGCCGTCATCGATGGTCAACGCCAACTGATTACCGTTTCCCGGCAGCCGGGTGAGCACACCCACTGGGGCCGCTGGCTTCTGGCTCCGGGCGAGCGGGGAGCAGCTTGCCGCCGCCAACGCGGCGACCGCCATGCCATACAACAGCGTGCGCCGATCGATGTCCTGCATCACTCAAACGCTACTCACCTCCGACCGTGAGGGGAAGAAGGCGGCTTTCACTGTGCGCCTTTAGGTTCGGCTCGCCAGACGATTAGTTGAGTGAAGCCGGGCCGGTTCGTCGGGAATGCGTTTCTTGGCGACCAGCAAGCCGCTGTCGTCGATAATGGCGACATCGTGATGGGGCCATACTCGAAGCGGCGGGGGTGACGAAGACGTTCTCGGACACCATGTCCGGAGCGCGAGACGACCGGCCAGCCCTGGCGCAGCTGTTGACCTACATTCGTGCGGGACACCGTTGTGGTCTGGAAGCTCGATGGACTCGGTAGAAACACCCTGCACATCCTGGAGACGGTCAAGGAGCTGACCGACCGAGGTGTGACCTTGGTGTCGACTAGCGACGGCATCGACTCATCGACACCGGCAGGACGCATGATGATCGGTGTCCTCGGGTCCCTAGCCGAGTACGAGCGTGAGCTGACGATCGAGCGTACTGCGTTGAAGCGGGAAGCATCTCGGGCTAACGGCACCAAGTTCGGACGCCCTCGAAATGTCGACGATGCTGTCCATATCGCGACCGCAAGGCGTATGCGAGAAGACGGGCACACCGCCAAGGCGATCGCTAGATACCTCGGGGTCAGCAGGGCGACGCTGTACCGCTACCGAAACGAAACACGCACGGCATAGCGGCTTCTACCGCCGAGTGCTATGGGCGATAGATGTTGCCGTTCAGCCCTCGTGCCAGTCGGTGACGTAGCGGGGAATTATGTTCTGGCTCTTCTGATCTTGACCCATTTCGGCAGCCACATCGGTCTCGGCTGGTTCGGCACGCTGGGCACGCCCCGCTTTAGGGGGCCCGCCGGGTTGTTGGCGCGGCGGATTCGACATTCGGGCCGCCGGGGAGTTGATTGCGGCGGGTGACCAGCTGCCAGGCCACCAGAACGGTACTGACCCACAGCACGGCAACATAGAAGTTAAGGATCACCCAGGTCAGGTCGTGGGCGGTGTCGGTCGCGTGATGACGTATCCCTAAGACGGTGCCGTACGCCAAATCAAGGACGGTCTCGACCACAAACAGCCACACGACGGGGATCGCAGCCACGCTGCGACGGCGCAGCAACCAGATGCTCAGCAACGCCAGGCCCGCGCCAACGACATCACCCCACTGGACCTGCTGGGCCGCCGCGAGCGGAATCTCGAAGCCGAAGCGGCGCGCGGAGTAGATCTGCAAGGCCACGATCCGCCCGACGTGCACCCACAAGCAGGCGGTGATGGCCACCGCGGCTGGGCGTTGCCGCATCCAGGGCACGACATGCCAAACGGCGAACACCGCTGCGAAAAGGAATGCGAGCGCGGTGGCGATCAAGCTGGCCGAGGCTGGAGTCATCGCCGCACCATCCCCGTGCTCACGACTCTGCGAGCCACTGGTAGGCGCGCTCGCGACCGGAGAACCAGCCGGTCGGAAACGTCGCGCTTCCTTCGATGCTCGGCTGGGCGCCGGACTCGACGGTGCCAGGGAATCCGGGCCTAACGAGGAACGCAAACTTGGTCACGCCGGCGGCACCGTAGCGCGGAATGATGTTCTTATCGCGCCACTCCATGACACCCGGACCGAACTCGTGGTGGAAGTCGGTGGCATCGATAATCATGAACCGAGGTTTATGCTGCTCGCCCATCTGGGCCAATAGTGTCAGTGTTTCCTTGAAGTCCGCGTCGCTCAATTCGACCGGTAGCCAACGCAACTCCAGCGTCTGCCAACCCTCGTGATGCAAGACCACGCCCCATGGATTGCGGGCAACCTCTACCGGCTCAACCTGCTCAGCCATCGCCATCGTTTTCCTCTTTCGCGAGCTACGTTGCTATTGCAAGCTAGCGCGGGTCCCCGGGCAATCATGAGGGCCCGATCGGACAACTTCCGTGCCGATTCGGCCATTACATGTCCGGACTCGCGTGCCGGGCATACCCTCGGACGGTGTTATCGGTCGCGGTGCTGGCGGTGTCGGGTGGACCCTCCATCGGCCCCGCAGGCTTCATGGACACGCTGGGCAAGGCCGACCGGTCCTGGCAACTTGAGGCAGGTGCGGCATGGTCCCCATTGTTTGACGTCACCCTGGTCGGACTGGACTCCAAACCAGTGCGGTGCCGCGACGGAATCCTGCTGCAGCCGCATCGCCGTGCGCGTGATCTATCCACCCCGGACCTGGTCGTCGTGCCAGCGTTCGACGACGAGAATCTGCTGGATGCGCTCGCCGAGAACCTCGCATGGGTGCCGTGGCTCAAGGCATGGCACGCCCGAGGCGCTCGAGTGGCTTCCTCGTGCATCGGGGCGTTCCTGCTCGCCGAAGCCGGGCTGCTCGATGGACGCCCGGCCACCACCCACTGGATGTTCGCCGAGACCCTCCAGTCGCTTTACCCGGCGGTCAATGTCACCAGCGACCGCCTCATCGTCGACGCCGGTGATGCGATCACATGCGGAGGCGCCACGACGTTCCTATCGCTGGCGATCTATCTCGTGGAACGCTTCGGCGGGCACGAGCGCGCTGCCCTCGCCCGCAAGATGCTACTCATCGATGGGGGCCGCACCAGTCAACTTCCCTACTTGGCCTATACCCCGGTCCGTGAGCACGGCGATGACCTGGTTCAGCAAGTGCAGGACTACATCGACAGCCACCTCGACGCGCCGATCCGATCCGAAACCCTGGCCCAAATGTTCGGCGTAAGCCCACGCACATTGTCGCGTCGGTTTCACGCCGCCACCCGCGCCAGCGTCAGTGCCTATGTGCAGCAAGCCAGGATTCTCCTGGCCAAGAAACTCCTCGAGACCACCGACCAGCCGATCGAGCAAATCCGCGCCACCGTCGGCTACCTCGACCCCGCAGCCTTTCGGCGTGCCTTCCGCAACGCAGCAGGAATAGCCCCGCGCCAGTATCGCAACACCTACGCCGACCCACGATAACCGAGCGCCCTTGCCGTACTGGGCAACCTCGGCGTCGCCTGATAGGGCTGCGCGGGGTGATCTGATCGCGGTGGGGCGTTCCAGCAGTTTGCCCTTGTGGAAGACGGCGCCGTTGCGGACGAGGGCGACCAGGCGGCGCGTTCACGGCGCGCCAGCGTGCCTCAGCGGCCTCGATCAGCTTGAACGCCATCGCGAGCCCGGCCGCCCGCGAGCCCGGCCCCTTGGTGACCTTGCTCCTCAAACGCACGGTCGCGAAAGTACATTCGATGGGGTTCGTCGTGCGCAGATGGATCCAATGCTCCCCCGGGTAGTGGTAGAACACCAGCAGCAAGTCGGCATCGTCGACGATCTTCGCCACGGCTTTCGGGAACTTCGCGCCATAGTCTCGTTCGAACGCGGTGATCGCCGCCCGCGCCTTGTCGGCGTCTCGGCGTTGCAGATTTCCTTCATCGCCGCCAGCGCGCCCGGATGCGCCGACTTCATCTGTCGAAATCTCGTGAACACCTGTCCTGCGGACTGTAAATCCGTCGCGTACGCCTACACGGGTTCGAATCCTGTACCTGCCACCACAGGTCACAGGGTTATGGCGTTAGGAGGTCAACCCCTTCAAATGCGAAACGCAATCGACATCCTTGCCTGCGAGGTGTTCCAGCGCGCCGACCGGACACACCAGCACGGCTCCGATAACGTCGGTGGACGTGATCGTCGCCGCGACCCGAACAGTGCTTGCCGGTGTTTTGTCCACCGGTGTCTTGTCCACCGGGCTGGCGGCAGTATCCGTAACCGCTGACCCTGCCAACCTCTCCGGGTCGTCGGAGGCGCGCAGCGCTTATGTCGCCGTTTCGGTGGCCACGGTGTGGGCCACGCCGCAGAGCCCACGTCCAGTCGACCATCCCGCCCTGACAAATCCGGTCGATATTCGCGGCTGGCTGTCGGACATGACGCTGGCCCAGCAGGAGGCGCTCACCTCGGACAATCTCAACCACACGCAGGCCCTCTTCGGCGACCGCGTCTTTGTGGTAGGGGAGCAGGGCGACTGGGACGAGGTACTGGTCCCCGGCCAGCCCACACCGAAGGACTTGCTGGGCTATCCCGGCTGGATTCCCAAGGCCCAGTTGACGACCGATCCGGGCTACGGCGCGCTGAAGGAACACGCTCCCTTCGCGCTGGCCGATCGCGGCATCACCACCTGGCTCTACCGCGAATCCGGACTCTCCGATCAGGACCTCGAGATCAGTACCAACACCAGGCTTCCCGTCCTGAGCCGCACCGACAAGGCCGTTCAGGTGGCCACCCCCGATCGCGGCCCGAAGTGGCTGGATGCCCGAACGGTGGCGGTCTACGAAAAGCCCACGGACATACCGCATCCCACTGGAGCCGATTTGGTCCGGTACGCCGCCGTGTTCGTGAACGTCCCCTACCTGTGGGGCGGCCGTGCCGGGTTCGGGTTCGATTGCTCCGGTTTCACCTCCACCATCTACCAGGTGTACGGCATCACC
>Ga0310913_10000682_pt1 | contig 15986 bp, 19 predicted proteins | sample GREbulkMGOX082_FD_203447 | JGI IMG/M metagenome (GOLD analysis project Ga0310913, IMG submission 203447) | Lab enrichment of tropical soil microbial communities from Luquillo Experimental Forest, Puerto Rico - GRE.bulkMG.OX082 | ecosystem: Environmental > Terrestrial > Soil > Tropical forest >...
ACGCGAGGGTGTCGAGCCGACGACCTACGTGCCCATGAGCGGAGGTCGGGTTTTCTTTGAAGTGCGGACGGCGTCTGAACCGGCCGCTCTCATCCCCGCAGTACGACACGTCGTGGGAGAAGTAAACCAGGATTTGCCCGTGACGGAGTTGCGCACACAGACGGAAACCGTGGACCGGTTGTTGTTCAATGAACGTCTGGTGGCGCGCCTCTCGACGCTGTTTGGAGTGCTGGCCGTGATCTTGGCATGCTTGGGGCTTTTCGGGTTGTTGTCGTATGAAGTTGCCAGGCGAACCCAGGAGATCGGGATCCGGACTGCGCTAGGAGCTCCTAGCGGACAGGTCTTGGCGATGATCTTGAGGCAGGGCCTCGCGCTTGCGGTGTGCGGCGCGGGAGCGGGCGTATTGGCAGCCCTGTTTGCAGCGCGCTATTTGAAGACACTCCTATACAGCGTCCCTGCGACGGACCTAGCGACGTTCAGCGCAGTGGCAGGTTTGCTTGTGAGCGTTTCGCTGCTCGCAAGTTGGCTACCCGCGCGCAAGGCGACGCGTGTCGATCCGATGGTGGCGCTGCGCCGTGAGTAAAGGCGGTTTCACGGCTGGCTTGCGTGTTCTAGCCACCGTGACGGCGCCGCCAGGCGAGCTTAGGATTTGAGCAGCTCGGGGTTCACGGGACTCGCAGGGCGTTGGCCCCGGAAGAAGGCGGTGATGTTTTGTGCGGCGGCGAGCGCCATACGCCCGCGGGTTTCGTTGGAAGCGGAACCAAGGTGGGGGGCGAGGACCACGTTGGCGCGCTTGAGGCCGGGGTGGACGAAGGGCTCCTGTTCGAAGACGTCGAGGCCGGCGCCGGCTATTTTCTTGGATTCAAGGGCGTGGACGAGCGCGGCTTCGTCAACCACCGGACCGCGGGAAGTATTGATGAGGAAAGCGGTCGGCTTCATGCGGAAGAACTTGGGGGCGTCGAACAGGCCGCGAGTGTCGACGTTCAGCGGCACGTGGAGTGAGATGAAGTCGGATTCGGCAAGCACCGCATTCAGGTCACGGTATTCGGCGTTGCATTGCTTTTCGACGTCTTCTGCGACGCGCTTGCGGCTGTTGTAGATGATTTTCATCCCGAACCCTTGCGCCCGGCGCGCCACGGCTTGGCCGATCCGGCCAAAGCCCACAACGCCCAGAGTTTTCCCCCAGACATCGGTGCCGCAATACTGATCGAAATTCCAGCCTTGCCAGTTCCCCGCCCGGACATATTGATCGGCTTCGACCACGCGGCGCGCCACAGCCAGCATCAGGGCCCATGCGAAGTCGGCGGTGGTTTCGTCGAGAACGCCGGGAGTATTGGTGATCAGGACGCCGCGGCGAGTGCAGGCGGGGACGTCGACGTTGTCGTAGCCGACAGCGACGTTAGAGACGATCCGAAGCTTGGGGGCGGCTCGAAGCGTGTCGTCGCCGACGCGCTCGGTGAGCAGGCAGACCAGGCCTTCTTTGTCTTTTAAGCGGCGGAGGAATTCGTCCTTGGGAGGGCGCTCCGGTTTCGACCAGAATTCGCAGTCGCAGACCGCCTGCAGAAGGGATTGGGCTTCGGGGTAAAGAGGATGAGTGATGAGGATTTTGGCTTTCGGCATGATCGTTTGAATTGGGTCAAGATGGAAAAGATAAGGTAGCACAGGCAGGGTCGGGGGTTGGGGGATTTGCCGCAGGCGTTGCGAATTACTATAGTGACGGAGAGTGGTGACGGGTCAGTTGCCTGTCACGAAACACCCTGAACAGGAAGGAAATTTGCAGAGCGGGATCATTGCCGAGCTCGAAGCGATTGCGGGCGCGCGGAATGTGCTTTCGCGGGCCGAGGACCTGGTGTTGTATGAGTACGACGGATCGGTCGAAAAGGCGCGGCCCGAGGCAGTGGTGTTTCCGTCGACTACGACCGACGTGGTGAAGATTGTGAAGCTGGCGATCAAACACGACGTGCCGATTGTGGGTCGCGGCGCGGGCACAGGGCTTTCGGGCGGGGCGCTGGCGCGCGGCGGCGGGATCATGATTGCGTTCGGGCGCATGAACAAGATCCTGGAGCTGGATTTTGCGAACCGCCGGGCGGTGGTGCAGCCGGGCGTGGTGAATTTCGATTTGACACGAGCGGTGGAGCACGCCGGACTCTATTTTGCGCCGGATCCGTCGAGCCAAAAATCGTGCACCATCGGCGGGAATGTCAGCGAAAACTCGGGCGGGCCGCATACGCTGGCCTACGGAGTGACCAGCAGCCATGTAACGGGATTGGAGCTGGTGCTGCCGAATGGTGAAGTGAAGCGAATTGGCGGCAAGCTCGCGGATCCGATGGGATATGACTTGTGCGGACTGCTGGTCGGGAGTGAAGGAACTCTGGCCCTGGTGACGGAGATCGTGGCCAAGCTTTCCAAGAAGCCGGAAGCGATCAAGACCCTTCTGGCAATTTTTGAAACGGTGGACGATGCGACGGAGACGGTCACGGAACTGACCGCGCGCGCGATTACTCCCGCGGCCTGCGAGATGCTGGACGGGTGGACGCTGTGCGCGATTGAAGATTATGTGCACGCAGGATTTCCGCGCGACTGCGGAGCAGTGCTGCTAATCGAGATTGAAGGGATAACCGAGGCGGTGGCGGGCCAGGCCCAGGCGATTGACGAGGTTTGCCGTCTGCATCACGCCCGCGAAATTCGTACCGCCAAGGACGACAAGGAACGGGAGTTGCTGTGGAAAGGACGCAAGACCGCGTTTGGCGCATTGGGGCGGCTGGCGCCAAGCAACTATGTGCTGGACGCGGTGATCCCGCGTTCGAAGCTGCCGCAGGCGTTGCGGCAGGTGGTGAAACTCGGAAAAGAGTGCGGGCTGCAGGTCGGGAATATTTTTCACGCAGGCGACGGGAACCTGCACCCGCTGGTGCTGTTTGATCCGCGAAAGCCGGAGGAGTTTCGTGAAGCGGTGCGCGTTTCGGAAGAGATTGTGCGCTATTGCGTTTCGATCGGCGGAGCCCTGACCGGCGAACATGGCGTCGGGATGGAGAAAGCGGAGTTGATGACGCTGATGTTTTCAGAAGCCGATTTTGCGCTGATGCGGCGGGTGCATGCGCAGTTTAACCCGACGGGACTGCTGAATCCGGGAAAGGTGTTCCCGATGGGCAAGGGGTGCGGGGAGACGCGGGTGAGGACCAGCCCCATGGCGCATCCGCTGCAGACGGGGGTGCCGGCGTGAGCATGGCCGCGGAAGTTTCGGTGCTGGCAAAACTCGAAGGTAGTGTCGGCAGCGCGAACGTTCGAACCGAACCGAAGGAGCTGTTGCGATTTGCGATCGACGGGGTGACGCCGAAGTTTGAAGTACGCCCGGAAACAGCGGAAAAAGCGGCGGAGGTGGTGCGCACAGCTGTGCATGAGAAGTTCGCAGTGGTTGCCTGCGGCGCGCGGACTGCGTTGGCGATCGGGACGCCGCCCGCGAGTTATGACGTGGCGCTGGACATGACGCGGATCACGGGAATTTCCAGCTACGACCCCGGAGATCTGACCATCAGCGTGAACGCGGGGATGCCGCTAGCGGATTTGGCGCGCGAACTGGCGGAGAAGAAGCAGTTCCTGCCCCTGGAGGTGCCGTTCTTTGAAAAGGCAACGGTGGGGGGAGCGATCGCGGCGGGGCTCGATTCACCTTTGCGGCAGTTTTATGGAACGCCACGGGATTTTCTGATTGGCGCGGAGTTTGTGGACGGGACGGGGGCGCAGGCAAAAAGCGGCGGGCGCGTGGTGAAGAATGTTACCGGGTACGATTTCCATAAATTATTGAACGGCTCGCTCGGCACACTTGGCGTAATTACACGGCTGAATTTTCGGACCTATCCGATCGCATCGGCGCGGCGGGGTTTTCTGGCTTCGTTTGCGGATGAGGTGGGCGCATTGAAGTTTGTCAAGCACATTGGAGCGTCGGCCCTGACGCCGATTGTGCTGGAGATGGCGTCGCCCGAATCGGCGGGCTTGCTGTTTTCGCAGTACGCTCCGTTTGCGTCGCTTTGCGCCGCTCAAGACAAGCGCGAGTGGACGGTTTGTGTGGGTTTTGAAGGCAGCGGAGAGGTTTGCGAACGATACGCAAAGGAGCTGGCGCGGATGGCCAAGCAAGCCGGTGCGCAAAACGCCGTCGCGATGCACGACGACCAGTTTGCCGCCTTGCTCGAGATTTTGCGCGAAGCGCCGGTGACCATGCGCGACGCAGCCGCTGAAGCCGTGGTCATGCGGTTTACGGCGCTGCCGTCGCAGCTCGCCGATCTGCTGCGCGCGGTGCGGAGCTTTGCGCGTTCCTCCTGGATGACTGCGCCGGTGCTGGCGCGCAGCGAGTGCGTCATTTATATGGCGCTGCTGCCGCGCGCGGGAGACGAAACGGCGTTCAAACAGCTGGACTACTTCTGGAAAAGCGTGGGCTCGCTGCGCGGAAAGCTCGAATTCAAAGGGACAGTGGTGTTTTGTCCGGCCAAGTGGAAAGCGATGCTTGATGGGTGGGAGCACGCGAATGTCGAGCTGGAGATGGAGCGCCGCGTGAAGAGAGCCTTTGATCCGAACGGAGTGTTCGCTCGCGGGCGGTTTGTAGGAGGAATGTGACCACGTGAGCGATACGGCCATGTCCCAGCTATCTGCCGACCAGTCTGCGAGCGGAATTTCGCAGGCCGATCCGCAGCCACCTGCCCATCGAACCGCGCGCGGATCGGGCATGATCGAAGGGATTCCGGGGCTGCAGCCCGTCTATGAGGACTACGCGCGATGCGTGCACTGCGGGCTGTGCCTAAATCATTGTCCCACCTACCGGTTGTGGCACCTGGAAGCGGATTCGCCGCGCGGCCGGATTTTCCAGATGATACGCGTGAAGGACGGAGAAGCGCCTGTCAACGCAACTTTTGTCGAGCACATTGACAAATGTCTGGACTGTCGGGCCTGCGAAACAGCGTGTCCGTCAGGCGTCGAGTACGGCAAGCTGGTGGAGTTTGCGCGGGCGCGGATTGCGACAGAGCACAGACGGCCGTTTTTTTCGCGATTAGCCCGGAATTTTGCCTATCGCTGGCTGCTGCCGCGCCCGGCGCGGATCGCGCTCTTTGCACGACTACTGAAGCTCTATCAAAGGTCGGGGTTACAGACGCTGGCGCGGAAGAGCGGCGCGCTAAGACTGCTGGGGCTCAGGGAGCGTGAAGCCCTCTTGCCGCGCGTGGACAGTGAATTCTTCTTCCGGCGGCTCGGAAGGACGTTTCTTGCCGCCGGACAAACACGGGCGCGGGTAGCGTTTTTCGGCGGGTGCGTGGCGCAGGTGACGTTCGCGGAGTTGAACGAGGCGACCATTCGCGTACTTACGGCAAACGGATGCGAAGTCACTGTGCCGAGGCAGCAGGTCTGCTGCGGGGCACTGATGGCACACGCGGGCGATCGCGAAGCTGCGCGGGTTGTGGCCAGGCAGAACCTGCGCGCGTTTGGAGGCGATGAATTTGACGCGATTCTCACGAACGCCGCCGGGTGCGGGTCGACGCTGAAGGAATACTCGCACCTGTTTTCGCCGGGAGAGCCGGAATACGAGGCGGCGACGGAGTTCGCATCGCGAGTGCGGGATGTGACGGAGTATCTGGACAGGCTGGGGCTGGTGGCTCCCTTGAAGGAATTCCCGGCGAAGGTGACCTACCAGGATTCATGCCACCTGTTGCACGGCCAGAAGGTGCGAGAGGCGCCGCGCAGATTGTTGAAATCCGTGCCGGGGATCGAGTTTGTGGAGTTGCCGTATTCGGAGATTTGTTGCGGGTCGGCCGGCGTGTACAACGTGACGGAAACCGAGGCTTCGCTGGAGCTGCTGGCCGACAAAATGAAAAATGCCGCGGGCACCGGGGCGGAGATCATTGTTACGGCCAACCCGGGGTGCTTGGTGCAGATGCGGGCAGGGGCGGAATTGCACAAGACCGGACAGAGGGTTTGGCACGTAATGGAACTACTCGATCGGGTAACGGATGGAAGCGCGGATCTAGACAGAGAGCTCTCGCTTCGCGGGGCATGACGAAGCAAGAGCGGCGGAGGGCCGCTCAGCGTTCCCCGATCAGGTAGCGGCAGCCTCGCGGTCCCATGCGGGCCGAGTGCCGGGCGCCGGCAGGAACATCGCAACGGTCTCCACTGCGATAGGTTTTCGGCTGTCCGTCGAGCATCAGGGTCATTTCGCCGCTCAGGATCACGTGGGCGGTTTCTTCGGCGTGCGTATGATCGGGGTAGAAAACGTTGGGGCCGTCCTGCCAGACGTAGGTGTGGCGAAAACCCTCTTCGCGCAGGGTTGCCGCCAGTTCTTTTTCGTCAAGGCCAGCGCCCATGCAAGTTTGGATACTATGCGAAGGCCGAGGGTTTCCTCACAATCTGATGAATTCTTTGCGACGGAGCTGTTTCGGCCGGCGAAAGCCCACTGTGCAAAGACAGCGATGCCCCTCTCGCTTCCGTTTCTGGCAACGGAAGAAAGAAGGGCTCACTGTCTTCAGGAGAGAAGATCGCTAGAAACGGACCTAGAATCCGGGCGCGGAGCCGTCAGGCGGAGGCGGAGCGCCGCCCCCGCGGCGAAAGGCGCGCTTGCCCATATGTGCCGGCGCGTCTTTCACGGTGTAGTCGGGTGGAACCGCGAAGAGGGCGGCATTCGGAGCAGTACGCTGGATGTTGGTAACGTTGTAAGTGGATTCGCCGACGAACGGGTCGGAGCGCTTGCTCTGCACAATCATCTGCAGGTCGGGCGAATACCATTCTTCATTCACGATGATGACAGGCTTGTCATTGCCCAGATGGCCCGCGGGGATGGTGCGGGTGTAGCGTGTGCCTTCGGCAACAACCCCGTTGATGGTCTGCGAGCCGAGCGATTCCTTCACGAGATTAGCTCCGCCGGACTGTCCTGCCCAACCCTTCCGGGCCGCGTCCGGATCGGCGTTTTTTGCGTCGTCGTTTTTCTGCCGATGCTGCGGAAGCTTGTGAGCGATCTTCTGGTTTACGTCCAGGACGTAGCCGGTACCGGCAACGGGGTCCCGAATGAAGACCAGCGATTTCGGAGAGCCGCTGGCGGCCAGCGGACCGATGGCCGGCAACGTGGTTTCCTTGCGGACGCGGCCTTGTGCGTCGCGATACACGGTGCTCTGCACTTTCTGGGAGATTTTTGTGCCGTCAGAGAGAGTTCGGTTTGATTCGCCCACGGTGGTCGCGGTAAACGGGGCGCCGGTGACCACTTTGCCGCCATGCATGCCGCCGAAGCCCAGCAGCTCCATGCCGAACGGACCGCCAAATCCGGGGCCACCCGGGCCGTGCATATGTCCGCCGGGAGGAGGTGAAGGCAGCGCCGAGTCCGGCTCAGGATTCTGAGCGTGGGATCCGGCGGCAAGAAGCGCCGTCGCTAGCAAAGTCAAAAGCAACCTGGAATTCCATTTCATTCGTTGACTCTCCTCTTCTCTCCCTGGTTATCAAAGGTCCCGGGCTACTGCGTTACGGCTTCGCTTTGTGAATCCTGATGAACGCGGACGGCCAGAGGCTGTCCATCTTCTCCAACCAGAAAATCGACATCCACCCAGTCTGCAACCTGTTCGGGCGCGACCGGCAAGCCGAACTGCATCAAGGCGCCGCGCTGAACGCGGGCCTGCAGGATGGCTTGATCGGAGGATGCCGTGGGCATGCTCGCAGGCAGCTGGGTAAAATCGCCAGTGTCGTAGTCGGCCGCCAGGAGAACCGGCTCCATTCGATCGGGACTGGCTTGGGGAATCGCCGAGATTTCGGAAGTTCCTGTTCCGGTTGGCGTTGCCTTTTGCCAGTGAGCCCAGCCGACGACGGCGGCCAGCGCGGCGGCAGCGGCAAGCACCCAGGCGGCTACCCGGGCGGTGCGGCGCGAAAGGCGCGCTTCGCGACGAGTACGAAGCTCCTGCTTCAGGCGCATTTCGACACGGGCGGGCGCGGATTCAAGGCGCGTGGATTCGTGGAGAATACGCAAATCCTGCTTCAGCTCCCGCCACGACTCGAGCAAAGCGGAGCAGCGGGGGCAACCGGCCGCGTGTTGAGCGGCGGCGGCAGCATCCTCCGGCAGGGCGTCCGCCCGATCCATGTCGAGTCCCAGCAATCCGAATTCTTCACATTTCATCATCGCTTCTTGCTTCCTTCGGCCTACCGCCGAACCTTTCCTACCTGGCGCCGGCGCTCGCCCGGCGGGGCGCGTCGCGCAAAAGCTCGAGCTTTGCCAGCAACAATGCCCGGCCACGATGCAACCGCGAGCGAATCGTGCCCACCGGGCAACCGCAGGCGCGCGCAGCTTCTTCATAGCTCATCTCTTCCAGTTCGCAGAGAACCACCGCTTCCCGAAATTCCGTGGGAAGATCCAGTACCGCCTCGCGAACCTGCTCGATGCGCTCACTTTTTTCGGCAATCATCATCGGAGTCAGTGGGTCCTCTGGTTCTCTCCAGGCCGTACCGTTGGCGTTAATCTCGTCGAGAGAATCCTCCCGTGGCGACCGCTCCAGGTGCTTCATGACACGATTGCGGGTGACACCAAATAGAAATGCGCCGAGCTCGCCACGATCCGGTTGGAACTTTTCCGGCTCCCGGATGAGCAGCAGAAAAACCTCTTGCACCACCTCTTCCGCAGCCCACGGCGAACCGGTCATGCGCAGGGCATAGCGGTAGAGCGGCGCTTGATGCTTCTGGTAGAGAACGAGGAAGGCCTGTTCGTCTCCGCGCACCGCCCGCTTGAGCAGCGCCGGCTCTTTCTCGTCGATGATTCTCATCACTCGGGTTAGACGCCTCGCCGCTCTCTAATGGGTATTCCGGCGGTGCGGGAAAAAAGTTCCCAGGCGTCCGCGCACGGGCGAAGATCAGGCAAAGAAGCCTACGATTTGGATTCCGGAGGGCGAAACATTTTGGCTGCAACCCGGGTGACGAATCGGCGCGGCACCAAGCGCTCGCCGTGCGCGCCCAAGTAGTTGGCCAGGCCGGAGATCACATAGCTTTTCCCCGCGGCCAGGGCTTTCAGGCCGTTACGGGCAACAATTTCGGCCGATTGCTCGCGGCCCTTGGAGTGCGAGGGATGTCCGGCGATTTCATGGAATTCCGACGCGGTGGTTCCAGGGCAGAGGGCTGAAACACGTATGCCGTAGGGCCGGAGTTCTTCGGCCAAGCCCTCGGCAAGGTAGAGGTCGAAGACTTTGCTTGCGGCATAGGTCGAAATGTAGGGCACGGCTTGAAACGCGGCAGTCGAGGCCACCATCAGGACATCGCCGCTGCGCCGGGCGACCATCGCCGGCAGGAAGAGCCGAGTCAGGTGGAGGACCGCCGAGCAATTGACTTGAATCATCTCGAGCAAGCGGTGCACATCCGCCTTGTGAAACTCACCGTAGTGGCCAAAGCCCGCGTTGTTGACTAGGAGATCGATCGGGAGACCTTTTTCCTGGGCGAACTCGTACAGGGCTTCGGGAGCCGCGGGTTGCCTGAGATCGGCTACGAAGATTTCCGTGCGCACCCGGTGCTGCCGGGAAAGCTCCTGCGCGATCGACCGCAAGCGCTCTTCTCTGCGGGCGGTGAGGACCAGATTGGCACCACCCGCTGCCAGCTCCGCGGCCAAGGCCTTGCCGATTCCGGCGCTGGCGCCAGTCACCAGCGCCCACTTCCCCTTCCATTCCCCGGTCATTTCCTTCCCTCCGGCAGGATCCTCATGATGGCATTCGTTCGCCGGGCGCCGGTCCCTCGGCGGGCGGCCGCGGTGGCGGCTCATCGGGCCTGCCGAGAACCGTGTCTTTGATCCGGTTCCCTTCGCGCTTGATGCGATCCATGAGCTGGCGCGCCCAGACAAACTCCGCGGCGAGCAAGCCGAGACCAAGCAAGATCACAAGCCAACCGGGACCGGGCGTAATGAGCATTACCACGCCAGCCCCCAGCAGCGTAAATCCGGCAACGATGCGGAAGATACGCCGGACCTGTTCGACAGTTTGGAGAATCATTCGTGCGCCAATCTCGCGGCAGTCTCGAAGATGGCAGACCAGGGGGCAGGAAGCAAGCGGGCGCCTTCCAGGATTGCTTTCCGAGAGACTGGGAACTATGATGCGCGCAATATCGATCCGTTAGAGTGGTTCATCCGGAGGTAGCCATGCGAACTTACGGGAAGCAGATCACGCTGGTCCTCACGCTTCTGGCATCAGCAGGGGGCCTTGGTGCCCAGCAAATCGGAAAGTACGTGTCGATTCCTGCCGGTTCCGACGCCGACCGCGCTATGACGGAGATCAACGCGGCCCCCGATCCGGCACAGAAACTGGCGTTGATCGACAAGTTTGCGCAGCAATTCGGACAGGGGGACATGGCGCTGGTCGCAAATGAAAACTACGTGAACTACTACATCACGCAAAAGCAGTATGCCAAGGCCTTTGAATACGGCGACAAAGTGTTCGCAGTCGATCCCGGTAATTTCAACAACGCTGTGAACATGGTGCGGGCAGCGTCGGAAAAGGGCGATGCGGAGAAGCTCCTCGGCTACGGCGAGAAGGCGCAGAACATTGTCAGCGCTTACAAGGGCTCGGCGGCGCCGGAGGGAGTTGCCTCGGACAAGTGGGAGCAAGAGAAAGCGCGCGCGATCGAAAATAACCGCGACAACTACAACTTTGTTCAGCAGGCGGTGTACAGCGGGGCCTACCAAACCCAGGACCCGGCGAAACGGGCGGACCAACTCCTGCGATTCGCGAAAATCTTTCCGGACTCGTCCTACGCGATGCCGGCCATGGGTGTTGCCGCGAGCTCCTATCAGCAGGCGCAAAACGCGCCGAAGATGATGGAAGTGGCGAACGAGATTCTGGCGAAGGATTCGAACAACCTAGGCATGCTCCTGCTGGTTTCCGACTACTACGGGGAGAAAGGCGAACAACTCGAGAAGGCCGAGGCCTATGCACAGAAGGCTGCGACCCTCGCCGACAGCGCGCAGCGGCCGAGCGACGTTGCGGAGGTTCAGTGGAAACAGCAGACTTCGCTGCAGAAAGGGCTGGCGCTTAGCACGCTCGGCCAGATCAATCTGCAGAAGAAAAACAATTCCGGCGCGGTGCAGAATTTTCAGGCCGCGGCGCCGTTGTTGAAATCGAACGACACCAGCTACGCCCGGAACCAATACCGGCTGGGTTTTGCGTTGCTGAACCTGAAGAAGATTCCGGAAGCGAAAACGGCGTTTAGCGAGGCGGCGTCGGTGAACAGTCCGTACAAAACGTATGCGCAGGACAAGCTGAAAGCATTGCCGGCAACCACGACGGCCACACGCAAGAAGGCGTCGTAGGCCAGTCCAGCGTATGGTCAGCGAGGATAGAGTCGCATGGCCTCACGCATCCGAAGATGGACCGGAACTGCGTCGCGGATCTTTATGCCTCGAATCCTTGTCACGTTCTCACGTGCCTATTTTCGCCACAGTGTCTTGTGAAGGCGGCGTCCTGGAAAGAAGGCGTCGAACGACATGGCCTTTCCACATCCAAAGTCCCGAAACGAGCAACACCGGAAGAAATATATATCGGACGATGAAGGCGTAGTTTGGAGTGTTCGAAGGTGAATCATAGATGTAGCCGAGCATCGGGACGCCACAGACGATGTGAACCCAGCGAAAAATCGACCGCTTTTTGGCCTCTTTCATGATTTAGCTTGTCCTCCTTTGATCGGTGTTACCGTTTACCTGGCCGAGCTCTGAACCGTGCCGGCAGCTTTCCGTTCCGCAAGCCGCAAAAGAACCCCGGCCCTTCTTAGTTGGTCCACCTAGATTCACGACTTTTGCGCCGCTTGAGGCGGCCAGTCAGGCGTTTCGATACCAAACTGTTTGGCATACTCGTCGTGCAACCGCCGCCAGCCGCCGAACTTAATCGCGTCGGGACCGACCATGCGGCCGATGGGAGTTCCGCCAAGGAGGTGATGCAAAACATCAAAGCAAATGTGCCACCCGGCAGCACCCATGGCGATGAAGCGGTGACCGATGTTGGTCCACAGCGTCAGGCGCGTGCCGCCAGCAAGAGCTTCGAGTTCCCATCGCATGTCGAAGCCGCCCCACTTGTACTCGAGCACATTGTGCGCGTCAGCGCGCGTCACTGTAGTTTCAGTAACGTTCAGTGCCGGCGCTCCCACGGTAGTTAGCTTCACCTTAGCGCCGGCCGCCCCCAAGCTCCCGTCGGCATCGAAGGGCGCCCACTCGCGGAGATGCGCCGGATCGGTGAGCGCCTGCCAAACCTTCTCCGGCGCGTGGCGCAGCTCTCTCACGAGAATGAGCGTCCACTTCTCTCCGTCCTTTCGTATCTGCGCCCCGTAGGCCGGGCCCGGCGTGTACTGCTCGCGATGGCTCACCTTCCTCTCCCTAGCCCGAATAGCGTGCCAGCTCGGTCAGCTGAATGAGGTTGCCGCAGGTGTCCTTCAGCATGGCAATGGTCGAGCCGGTTACGTCGGTAGGCGGCATGGTGAATTGGCCGCCGTGGGCCTTGATCCGCTCGTATTCGCCTTTGACGTCGTCGGTGAAGAACATGGCGGCCGGTTGGTTCTGTTGGAAAATCGCCTGTTGAAACGCCTTAGCCGCGGGGTTGTTGTTCAACGCTAGCTGCAGCTCGGTGCCATTCGGCTCCTCGGCCGAGGCCACCGTCAGCCAGCGATAGGGGCCGTTGCTGAAATCGGCCTTCTTGGTAAAGCCCAGCACCTCTGTATAGAAGTGCAGTGCCTTCTCCTGATCGTCCACATACAGGGTGGTCAGTTTGATTTTCATTTCCTATCTCCTTTGCGGTGTTCGCGCTTTGCGGCGCTTTCGCTTTTCTGGGGCTTACTTTTTGTCGCCGTTGGCTGATCCATGCGGTCGAGGTGACGTTCGAGAGCATCCACGTGAGCCGACCAGAACCGGCGGAACGGGGCCAACCAGGCCTCCATCTCCTGAAATGGTTCTGGCTTGAGCCGGTACAAACGTCGCTGCGCATCTACCGTGGACTCCACGAAACCGGCCTCGCGCAGCACGCGCAGATGCTTGGACACGGTCGGCTGCGGCATACGAAGCTGACGCTCGAGCTCTCCGACCGACTGCTGTGACGAGACCAGCAGACTTAAGATCGCGCGGCGGTTTGGCTCCGCAATGATTTCGAATACCGATTCCACCCGCGTAATATACTCCACTAAGCATATACGTGTCAAGGTATATTAGAGACAAAAAAAACCATCGGTTTGCGTTGCTCCGCGGGAGGCGCCAACCTTGGTCAAAAGGTACGCCGCTGCGAGCAAATCAGACGCAGGAATGGATCCGAAGGCTGGAAGTGGAAGACAGTAGCGTTAAAGACACTTGGAAGGCGAAGAGGTGGAATGTCAGCAGAGTTGACGCCGGCCCGCGCGCGAGAAGGCAGCAGACAGAGCGGCGCCAGAGATTCTCTTGGCAAACACAAGCGACGGTGAAGTTCCCTCAAATGGGGAGCTAGTGACGTCGTGGCTGCCTCCAAAGGATCTGTGAACTCCTGGCTGGAGTTCGAGAAAGCAAGGGAGCATCCCATCACGCCGTTAGAATAGGATTGCGCCCGTTGAACCCCGTAAAGGGGCGACACATTCCAGTAGCGGTAGAATCATTCATAGGCATGAGAGCAATCATGTGCGTTTTCAAGACGATCGCCTCGATCATGTTGCTTGTCTTGGCCGCGGCCCTTCACGCCCACACACAAAACTCACGGGCATCCGCTGGATCCATACCTGCATGAAATGACAATTCGCTGATCGAGCTTCAAAAGAAAGGCGGAGACCCTACTCGTCCCGGCGAAGTCAAGATCGAATTCTATGGGCATGATGCGTTCAAGATCACATCGTCCGCCGGTTTGACAGTTCTCACCGATCCTTGGAGGAATGATTCCACGGGTCAATACCCAAAGTGGTTCCTCAATGCGTTCCCCACTCTTCGGGTCCACATAGTTCTATCTACCCACGCCCACTTTGACCATGATGCTGTCGACCTGCCGAACGGGCTGATGGTGCTGGAACGTTTGGTTGGGCGATTTAGGCTCGGCGATGTCGAAGTCACGGGTCTTGCCGACAAGCACCAAGGTCAATCGACGTCCGACCATACTTCGGATCCCGCCTCGACGAATCCACGGGTCGAGATTCGTCCGCCAAACAATATGATCAGCTTAGATAACGCGATTCAGATCATAGCGACCGGGGGATTGCGTATCGCTATCTGGGGCGACAACCGTGCAGCCCCTGATCCATCTCTAGATCATTATCTGGAAAACGTCGATGTGCTCATGCTTCCTGTCGACAACGTACTGACGCGCCCTGAGGTAGACGCAATCATCCGGAAATACGTTCCTAAGGCTGTAATTCCAGCTCACTATTTCATCGCGGGTTTGTCGACCGATGGCTCGGGGCTGGATTCGGCCGACGAATGGGTAAATGAGCAGGAAAAAATGCATCATGCGGATGTGCGCCGACTCACTCGTGCGGATTTAACGCTTAGTCCGGCCAAGCTGAAGGGAGCTCATCACAGAATCTATTACTTCGGCAAATATCTCGAGAAGGAATAAAGATTGGCAGACATTTGCCCCGGGGGCCTGGGAAACGACGCAATCGTCGAAATGCCGTACTGGCTGTCGAAGGGACGGTTTCCCGACGAATCGGGAGTTTAGTCTAAGACGTATTTTCGATTCGCTCGATCTCAGAACGCATCTTTGGTTCAAACTCATTGAAGCAACCCGAGTCCAATGCCGCCTTAAGATGTTCCTTTGCGAGCCTTGCCTGTCCCAATGAAAGCGCCACAAATCCGGTGAAAAAATGACGGATCGGCGAAGGCTTGGTGCCAAATCCATGAGTGCTTGCGTTGCTTTCGGAGTCTTCGAGGAGGGTTCGCAGTACCTCTGCTGGATCACTGTATCGGTTGAACCAAGACAAACCAGTTTCTAAAATGGCTTTCTTAGCATCTGCGATAACTGCTTCTAGATTCTCCCCCGTGGGGTCAACATACCAGACATCCGTTCTCTTCAAATTTGTTTGCTCAATGGACTTCTGAAGCGTCAATCGAAATTGACATTGGTACTCCTCGGGCCGGGAGTGTCCCTTTTTCTTCTTGATCCTATCGCTCTGTGGTATGGCATCAAAGCAGCATCCGAGCCTAACAAAGAAGGAAAAAGTCGTACATCCGATAGAATTTGCCAAGTAAGAGTTGATGGACTGAAAAGTAATGACATCCAGCTGCCCGCGTGCATACCGCCAAGCGGTTCGCGGCGTGAATTGTGTGAACCCGGCCTCTTGGAGTGCCGGGCGGATTAGAGATTTGATTTCTTTGTTGACGACCGAGCTGTTCATCGACTGCAGTATACCGACAACTACCGAAAGACACCGACATAATGAGCTCAAAGCTCCGGTAAAGGGCCAGACGAAGATACTGAGGCCACGGTTTCCCGACAAATCGGGGAGTTGGGCCAATCATGGTAGATTCGTTCAACCGGAAGGTAACCTGGGACACCGCGCACGTGATTTTTTCTCATAGAAATGTGTTTCCGACCTTCTTTTGCGAGACGCTTCTACTACCCGTTCGGTATCAGCACGATCTTACCGATCACGCCTCCGCTTCCCAGTAATTCGTGTGCGTGCCGCGCTTGGCAAAGAGGCAACCGCTCTGCGATCAGCGGCTTGATTTTCTTCTGTTGCAGTAGCTCAAACAGTGTGAGCAGGTCCTGACGGAACCACACCGGTTTCAGCCGCATCAGCCACTGGATGCTGTAAGGCACCATGCTCTTGCCGCCCGGCACGAACCAGTTCCGGAGGATGTACCACCCCAAGATCGCAGATTCACGAATCGGATGCCGGCCGCGCGGCGTGCCCCCCACAATCCTTCCTCGGTGGAGCTTGGCTTGGAATCCGTAGACCAGCACGCGGCCGCCTTCGCGGAGTGCTTGAAGCGAGCGCGACAAATTGTACCCGCCGATGCCGTCGAAAACAGCATCTACGCCGTCACCAGTGAGACGATGGATCTCCTTCAC
>Ga0310913_10000687_pt1 | contig 15959 bp, 15 predicted proteins | sample GREbulkMGOX082_FD_203447 | JGI IMG/M metagenome (GOLD analysis project Ga0310913, IMG submission 203447) | Lab enrichment of tropical soil microbial communities from Luquillo Experimental Forest, Puerto Rico - GRE.bulkMG.OX082 | ecosystem: Environmental > Terrestrial > Soil > Tropical forest >...
CAATATCCCCGCCAGCTTCGCCATGTTGGCCGCAACCCTTCGCGCCTCATTGCGGGTCGAAAGGGACAAAAAAGCCACGGAACGAACCGCGCGTATAAGCATTGCCTACTTCATACTGTTCGGGTGGGGACCACACGCATGGCTGTTGAGGGGACGGTCATGCCATGACCATTGCGGATTACATCGCGTTAGGCATTCTGATCGCGTTGGCGCTGTGCGCCGGGGCGAGGCTGTATCTGCGAGGCAAGTTATAATGGGTGCCCGCTGTGAAATTTGATCTTACTGGAAGAAGAGGGCCACCCAACTGGGATGGCCCTCAAGTACTAGAGGAAACAACCGCGTCCTCCGTCATCTGAGACGCGGCTCGCAATCACAACAACACAATCGTAATCGGGGCGTTGATCTACGTCAACGCGCAGTGCCCATTTTAGGCACTGGCCGCCCCTTGCCCTCTAGTGGCCCGCCTGTTGCACTTAGCGACGAGGGGAAGGGCAAGTCATGCCTTGCGCGGCAGCTTGGCGATGTTCGCCGCAATCCTTCGCGCACCTTACCGAATAGGATCATCTTGAGACTGGTGACCGTCGTCATTTGTTCTCCTTCCCTGTCCCTGTCCCTGTCCCTGTCGCTATCTTCCACGCCAGCTCGACGCCACGCAGAAAGTCCCGCTTGGAGTGATGACCCTTGACGGCCACGGTCGCCGCCGCAAGCAGGAGTGCAGCACTCTTCTCCTTTGCGGTGTGATGCGGCAAGTGACTGACCGTCCGCATCAGTAGGTCAGTGTCGGCGAAGAGGCGCTCCACGGGAAATAGATTCTCGGCATGGTTCTTCATGTCATTTCTCCGTAATCACCTCGCCGTCACGATAGCGGACTATGTCTAATCACGGTAGCTCGGCCGTCCGCCGAAGCCGATTATTCCATTTTTCAGGAACAATCTTCCACTTCTCAGGAATGATTAGGGAGGGATTGTTGGCTTCTGCAACAGCTCCGGCAACTTCGCAATGTTCGCCGCAATCCGCTTTGCCTCATCCTTCGACAGCAGCTTCGCCGCCGACCGCCGCCCTGGCTCATTTTCGTAATAAACGTACGCAAGCTGCTGTCTGTTAGCGTCGCGCACGACGTAGTAGTTCGGCTGGAGTTCGGCGGACCAGGGAGGTGGGAAGCGACGAGGGTTTGTCATACCCACTTCCTAGAGCTTGCTGCCCCTTCGCATTTCCCTGATAATTTTACTGGTAAACGGAGGGCTGTCATATGGCGCGTACTTTTATCCTCGCGTGGGTGATTGGTGTACTGGGCCTGGTAATGATCGGAGGTGGGATTTGGGGCATCGTCGATCTGTACAGGCAAACAGAGCGGGCTCCGCTGAAATCTTATGGCGGGGCAATTAGCATGATATGCGGCGGCGTTGCCATGTTGGGCGTGGCGCAGGCATTGCGTTTATTGCTCGCTCTTATTCTAGTGCACGCGGTCCATTGAACGAGGCCAGGGCAAGCGACGAGGGGAGGAGGGCATGTTCTCAAAAGAAGGCCACCAGGCTTTCTGGTGGCCTAAGTATTGCAGGTACGGCCGCGCCCCTGCTGCGAGGCGCGGCACATAATCTCAACAACAGGGTCGCAACTGGCGCATTGATCTAGGTCAACAGGCGTTCAAGGGGCTTCGGTAGAGTGACTGAGGTCACAGCTTTAGCCGTAACCTGAAGTTATGGGTTGATCAGACGGGTGGCTGATCATGCCAACAGATATAGGCGCGGTATCCGAACGTAAGGCGCAAGCTCAAACGCAAACCGACACCACCATGCTAACGATAGTGTTGGTCTGGTTTATAATCTGCCTCGTCACGTTTGTGCTGTTGTTTGCTGACCAAAGCTTTTCAAAAGCAGCAATCGAACTGATGTGCCTTTATTAAATCCAAGGCGGGCAGCCCCTGTCGCTCATGGGTCGTCGTGGCGGGAAACGACGTGGGGAGGGCATGGGCTGCGCCGCTCTGGGTTCACCAGACCGCCCAGAGGATCAACGCCAGAAGGATCACCGTGATAATAAGCAAACTCACCACGGTGATCATGAAGTATGAGATGGTCGTAACGAAGTCTCGTTCGGTCATTTGGTGGTCTCCCTTCAGCAATCCGCGCCAACACTCCCACTCAATGCACACATACAGCATGAAGAGAGCCCATTAGTGAGTGAGCGCGCAGGGGGTTCGGCGGGCATTTCGACTTTGCCCAAGGATCATTATTGCTCGGCCAGCGTTGAATGGACATTTCGGGGTGTCCTCATTCAAGGGAGGTCGAGATGCGAAAGCATGTGCTGTTACTCACGACAACTGCGGCTATCCTCACCTGTGGCGTTATTGCTGCGAGTGCCCAGGGTCCTGGCACACCGATACCAGGTGGTCCGATGATGCAGCATCAAGACCAGGACTGGCATCACGGCGGAATGATGGGTGGTGGAATGATGGGCCACGACCACGAAATGATGGGACACGGAATGATGGGCCATTCCGTGGTGATGCGAATAATTTTCGGTCTGATGGATGCCAACGGTGACGGGAAACTCTCATTGGAGGAGTTTCAGGCGGCGCACGAGCGCATATTCAAGGCAATGGATACCGATCACGATGGCACCGTTACCTTGGAGGAAATGGAAGCTTTCATGCATGGGCATTAGCAGACAAGGCACAACACTCCTAAGGTACCTGTGGCTGCCGGATCGAGCCTCTCCACAACAATAATGTGGATTGCTTCCTGCGCTGACGACTACGCAACGACTACGCCGAAACGCTGACCGATTAGCAATTACAAATCAGCGTCTTATCGCGCGCGAACTGTGTCGGGGGTAAAGCGGACATGACGCGGACGTAATGCGATGTCCGCTTATGACCCAAAGCGGACATTTGATGAGTCTCTTATCTTACCGAGAACGGTAAATTGTAAGGTCGCCCGAATGGCACGCCGCCGGTCACGGTCTCCACAGGCTTCAGATAGGCGCGACCCTCGCGCTGATTGTTCCTGGTGTCCACGAACGACACTGGACCTTCCACCAGCTCCATGATCGCGACATCGCCTGGCGCACCCGGCTGCAGGGTTCCGAGTTTCGGCAGCCGGTTGATCACCTTGGCGGGATTGACGGTCGCCATGGCCACGACCTGGTCGAGAGTGAAGCCGAGTCCGAGGAACTTGCTCATAACCCACATCAGATAGGGCATGCCCGGCGTGTTGGCGGAAACTACATGAATGTCGGAGGAAATCGTGTCAGGTGGACAGCCTTGGGGGATCGCAATTTCAGCCACAGTGTAATCAAAACTACCACCGCCGTGTGCAACGTCGAAGATTACGCCCCGCTTCTTGGCTGATAGCGCCGCTGGAATCAGGCGGCCGTCTTGCACGATATTGGTAAAGGCGCCGCTGAGATTGGGCAGGCCGGTATAGGCGTGTGTGAGGATGTCGCCAGGCCGCAACGTATCGAGGATTTGTACCATCAGTTCGCGCGTCTCGACGCCGCCGATATGAACCATCACCTTGGCGCCGGTGCCGGCTTTCTCGCAGGCAGCGATTGAACGCTTGAGCGGTTCGAGCCCGAGCTTACCGATGATGTTTTCGGACATGCGAACCTTAACGCCAATCGCAATGTCGGAATTCACGGCGACAGTTTTAGCGCAAGCGTCTACATCGGCGAATTCAATGGTAGGAAGTTCGCTGACGGGAAATGGGGTGAGCCCGACGTTGGAGATATGTACGAAGGCGTAAAGGCGTGTGCGCGTCTGCGCGGAGATGTGGCGCCGAAATGCTGCGAAGTTGTTTGCGCCCGCATCGCCGGCCGAAACGCAGGTGGTTGTGCATGTGTAGGGAACGAGTTCGTCAGCCGGAATGCCGATGGCGGACCCATACGGAAAGACGTGCGTGTGGAGATCGACAAGTCCCGGCGTCACGAGTCTGCCGGTCGCATCGAGTAGGCGCAATGCGCGAGCGGCTGGGATGTCGGCCTCTAAGGCTTCGATCAGCCCATAGCGAATGCCAATATCGCGCTTACCGCGCAGCGATTGACTCGGATCGAGCACGTCGCCGCCCTTGATCACGAGGTCGTATTTGTCGTCCGGCCCCATCGCTGCATCGCCTGGCCGGCCCAGGACCGTAGCAAGGGTAAACGAGCCCGCAGTGGCCAGAACATTTCGACGTGACAGAGCGGACATGACGGGTTTCCCCCTCGTGCAACTTTTGATGACCGTCGATCCCGGTCGTTGTTCGAAAGCTATCGAAAACTAGCAGATTGTCCCCCGGTTGTGTGTGAAACGGATCATGCCTCGATGCTGAGGAATGTCCGCTTTTGGGGGTAAAGCGGACATCGGCCGAAGGTGGGTGAATGTCTGCTTTTGACCCATAGCGGACATTAGCCGTTTTGCCTGTTTCGCACCGCAGTGTAGTCGTCCGATGATGTGCTAGGATTTGTCCTCGGCCCGAGGGCAATGCCCATGAGGCGACGCAACTTCATCGCCGGTCTCGCCAGCATGACGGGCGTATGGCCGCTCGCGGCACGCGCGCAGCAGCAGATGCCGGTGATCGGCTGGCTATTTGCCATCTCCGCCCAAGCCGGACAGCCGCAGCTCAACGCATTCCGCAAGGCGCTCGGCGCCGAGGGTTTCGTCGAGGGCCAAAACGTCCAGATCGAATATCGCTGGGCGGACAGTCAGTACGACAAATTGCCGGCCATGGCAGCCGACTTGGTTGCGAAATCGGTCACGGTGATCGTCGCTGGCGGCGGGGATCAGGCGGGGCATGCAGCGAAGGCTGCAAGTTCGACGATTCCGATTGTGATCGTCACCGGCAGCGATCCAGTCAAGGAAGGTTTTGTCCCCAATCTCAATCGGCCGGGCGGCAACGTCACCGGCATGACCATTTTAGCCTATGAAATGGAATCCAAACGCCTCGGCCTGCTGCACGAGGCAGTGCCGGCCACCAAGACCGTCGGCGTTTTGCTGGATCCCGCCAACCCGAACGTCGATGTGCAGCTGCGCGACGCACGAGAGGCTGCGTCTAAACTCGGTGTGGACGTCGTGGCCTTCAATGTGCCCGTCGGCAACGGCGACGATGCGATCACCGCCGCCTTCGCCGGCATGGCGCAAAAAAAGGCGGCTGCCGTGTTGGTCACCGCCGGTCCGCAGTTCAACATGCGGCGGGCCCTCTTGATCGCGCAGGCCGCGCAATACCGGCTGCCGGCGATCTACGAATTCCGTCAATTCGTCGTCGAGGGGGGCCTGATGAGCTATGGAACGGTACTCGCCGATGCCTTTAGTCAGGCCGGCGCTTACACCGGCCGCATCCTCAAGGGCGAAAAGCCGGGCGATCTTCCCTTTGTGCTGCCGACCAATTTTCAGTTCGCGATCAACCTCAAGACAGCGAAGGCGCTTGGTCTTGAGTTTCCGCCGACCCTTTCGGCGCGCGCCGACGAGGTGATTGAGTAGGATTCCTTTTTGCTGCAGTGCATATGTCTGCTTTTGGCACAAAGCGGACATCACGACCCCTGGTTTGTCGCCGACTACCGGCCGAGCTATCGCAAGGGGGCGGCCGAGGACGCGTGGAACAAGATGACCGCGTGGTTCAAGAGGTACGGCGTGTTGAGCTGATCGGCTCGCGATGAAAGAGGACGTGCCGAAACTTTTCGAATGATCCTTTTTTTGCGGTGCATGAGTCCGCTTTTGGCACAAAGCGGACATCGCGACACGCTCGATCAATGTCCGCTTTTGGGGGTAAAGCGGACATGGCACCAGCGCGCGGCGATATCTGCTTTTGGGAGTACGGCGGACATCGGTCGCATGTCCCTCGGACCTAGGCCCCACCTCAAATCGCTTCCATGACCTTCTAATCGCGATTGCGAGGCATCTTAAGGCTAGTGGTAAGGCCAAAATGAACCTTATTAAACTGTGATTTAATCTTTGACCCAGCTAAACAGTTGAAATCATTGGTGGGCCCGGGAGGACTCGAACCTCCAACCAAGCGGTTATGAGCCGCTAGCTCTAACCATTGAGCTACGGGCCCGCTGTCTACATGCGACAGGGCTGAGCCGAGAACGGCAACATAATATAGTGGACCCATTGGTCAAAGTTGCAGGAGGGCGCGCCGATGCGACCGTTTGAGGGAATCCGTGTGATCGACGTTACCCACGTTCTCGCCGGCCCTTTCGCCACCTATCAGCTTGCCGTCCTCGGCGCCGACGTCATCAAGGTCGAGCATCCGGATGAACCCGATCAGAGCCGCGGCGTTGGCAGCGACAAGGAGCTCAATCGCCGCAAGATGGGCACGTCGTTCCAGACGCAGGCGTCAAACAAGCGCTCGATCACGCTCGATCTGCAACAAGCGAAAGACCGCGAGATTCTGAAAAAGCTTGTCGCCACGGCGGACGTGTTCGTCGAGAACTACCGCCCGGGCGCGTTCGAGGCGTTGGGGCTGGGATACGAAGCGCTTGCCGTGATCAATCCACAGCTAATCTACGCCTCGTTCTCGGCGTTCGGGCAAGAGGGCCCGCGGGGTCCGCAAACCGCCTACGACCACGTCATCCAGGCCACCTCCGGCATCATGGCGATGACCGGAACGAAGGAGGTGCACCCGGTCAAGCTCGGCAGCCCAGTCATCGACTATGCCACCGGCACCACCGGCGCCTTCGCACTAGCCGCGGCGCTGTTTCAACGCGAGCGCACCGGCAAGGGTCAGCGCATCGACATGGCGATGCTCGACGTGGCGATGATTCTGATGAGCACGCATCTGACGGGCTATCTGCACAATGGCGCGCATCCCAGGCCGCACGGCAACAGCCATCCGCATGCGACGAATTCGGCTTATGCGACCAAAGACGGAATGGTGATGCTGGGCGCCAGCAATTTGCGACAACAGAAGCGTTTGTGGACTGTGCTCGGGCGTCCCGACATGGTCAAACGAACCAATGATGAGCGCGATGCCGATCACGCCCGTGAGGTTGCCCATCTCACTGAGATCATGCTGACAAAAAGCGCGGCGGACTGGGAAGAGTTCCTACAGGCGCGTCATGTGCCGGCGGCGCGCGTGCGCACCATGGGCGAGGCTTTGGCCGACCCGCAGCTCGCGAGCCGCGGCGTTATCCATCGCCACGCGGTAGGCGGAAGCGACGAGGGCGGTAAACGCGGATTATCAGTGCCGCTGGCGGCGTTCACGTTTGCCCACGGCGGTCCGCGCATCGATACGCCGCCGCCTCAGCTTGGCCAGCACAATGATGAGATTTTCGCGGAACTGAAGCACGATCCCGAAAAGCGGACGCCGGTTTTCGGAAAAGATCATGCCCCGGCAAAATTCTAGTGCGCATTGAATTTACGCGCCGGATTATTAGATAACGTGCATTAGGCCAGGCCGGGCGGCCACCCCGTCCCCCGACACCCCCTGGCCGCTCAGCGCTAGAAGCCTAACGTTTGAGGCAACAAACTACGGAATAGCCCCGAGTGCGTATCTGGCTCGGGGTTCTTTTTTGTGGCGACTTTTATGGCGGCCGCCACAAATCCCATCACTTATTATTGCAAGCCGCTGGTACTCACCGCTTGGTTTGCGCGACGTCGGCCGCGTCGCGCGCGACGCCGTCGACATGGTAGATTTCCGGATGCCATCCATCAGGCGTCGCGATTTTCTCGGAGGTACCGCGCTCGCAATCGCGGCAGGTTTGACTCCGGCGGCGCAACTCGCCGCGGCTTCTACGCCATATCCGCCGGCTTTGACCGGCATGCGCGGCCAGCATCCCGGTTCGTTCGAAGTTGCGCATGCTTTCGCCCGCGAAAGCCAGCGCTTCGGCATCGACAACGCGGCAATCGAGGAGAACTACGACCTGGTCGTGGTCGGCGGCGGCATCAGCGGGCTTTCGGCGGCATGGTTTTATCGTCAGAGGGTGGGGCCGGACGCCCGCATTCTCATTATCGACAATCACGACGATTTCGGCGGCCATGCCAAGCGCAATGAGTTCACTGCCGGCACGCGCGCGCTGATCGGCTATGGCGGCAGTCAGTCGATCCAGTCGCCAAAGACTTTGTGGAGCGATGTGGCAAAGGGTCTCCTGCGCGATCTCGGCGTCGAGCTTAAGCGGTTCGACACCGCGTTCGATCGCGGCTTCTATTCCTCGCTTGGTTTGTCTCGGGGCGTGTTTTTTGATCGCGAGACTTTCGGCCGGGACACACTTATTGCGCGTGACGCACTTTTATCCCGTGATGTAGAGACCGGCTCCACGCTGGCGAATTTAGTGGCAGCTATGCCGATTGCGGAAGCGAGCAAGGCGCAGCTCCTTGCGCTTTATGATCCCTCCCGCGATCCGCTTGCCGGCAAATCGGCCGATGAAAAAATCGAAGTTCTCAAGGCCACGAGTTATCGCGATTATCTCATCAAGGTCTGCGGCTGCAGCGACGAGGTGGCGAATTGTTTCCAGGGCCGCCCGCTCGGCTTTTTCGGCCTTGGCTGCGATGCCGTCTCCGCGCTTGATCTGCGCAGCTTTGACTATCCCGGTTTCGCCGGGTTGAAGCTTCCCGTCGACGACCATCCGGAATGGAGCGAGCCCTATATTTATCATTTCCCCGACGGCAATGCCTCGCTGGCGCGGCTTTTGGTGCGCGCGCTCATTCCGGGCATGGCGTCTGGACACACGATGGACGATATCGTGCTCGCCGGCTTCGACTACGATCGGCTCGACCGCGCCGACAGCAATGTGCGCATTCGTTTGCAATCAACCGTTATCGATGTACGCCAACGCGACGACAGTGTTAGCATCGGTTATGTCCGCGCCGGCGCCCCGCATCGCATCGCGGCCAAACACGCGATCCTCGCCTGCTTTCACATGATGATCCCATATCTGGTGCCGGACCTGCCGCAGGCCCAGCGAGAGGCGCTGGCGCTCAACGTGAAGACGCCGCTCGTTTACACCAATGTTGTTGTGCGCAATTGGCAGCCATGGCTCACGCTCAAAGTCTCCGACATTGTCGCGCCCATGGGTTTCTTCAATCACGTGTCGCTCGACTTTCCGGTCGACCTCGGTGGTTATCGCCATCCGCGCGACCCGGCGGAGCCGATCGTGCTCCATCTCGAGCACGTGCCCGGTGCGCCGAATTCCGGCCTTGATGCCCGCACCCAATTTCACATCGGGCAAGCAAAGCTTTTTTCCATGACTTTCGCAGATTTCGAGGTTCGCATCCGCGGTCAGCTCGACCGCATGCTCGGTCCTGGCGGCTTTGACAGCGCGCGCGACATCGTCGCGATCACGGTCAATCGCTGGCCGCACGGCTACACCTATGTGGCGAATTCACTGTTCGATCCCGACGACTATGACGATCGCGTCGTCAAAGTGGCGCGGCAGCGGTTCGGCCGCGTTGCGATCGCCAATTCCGATGCCGGCGGCGATGCCTATGCGCATCTGGCAATCAATGAGGCGGCGCGGGCGGTGCAGGAAATCTTATAGCAAGGCGTTTGCGGATAGTTTCGTCATTGTGAGGAGCGTAAGCGACGCTCGCTGACGAAGCTCGTCAATGCAGCTTCACCTGCGGCTCGGTGCGGCGATTAATCAGACGCACGGCGGTGTCGAGCGCGACCTTGATAAAGCCGTGCAGCGCATATTCGTGCATCTTGTAGAGCGACACATACATGAAGCGCGCGAAGTAGCCTTCGACAAAGAAGCTCTGGCCGACCAATTTGCCCATCAAACTGCCGACCGTGCTGTACTCGCCGAGCGACACCAGCGAACCGAAGTCGCGATAATGCCAGGGCTCAAGCGGCTGCCCCATGAGCTTTCGCCGCAGCTGTTTCGCCAAATGCGTCGATTGTTGGTGTGCCGCCTGAGCGCGCGGCGGCACGATGGTGTTGCGTTCCGGCCAAGGACAGGCGGCGCAATCACCGATCGCAAAAATATTGTCGTCGCGCGTGGTTTGCAGCGTTTGGCGAACGACGAGCTGATGGATGGGATTGGTTTCGAGTCCATCAAGATCTTTCAGAAAAGCGGGCGCCTTGACGCCGGCTGCCCAAATCACGAGCTCGGCATTGATGATGCCGCCGTCGGCAAGTTTTAGCCCGTTCGGCATGAGGGCGGCGACGCGCGCGGAGGTGTGGACCTTCACGCCGAGCTCGCCGAGAAGTTCGGTCGCGGCTTCTGAGATGCGCGGCGGCAAGGCCGGCAAAATTCGGTCGGCAGCCTCGATGAGGTGAAGCGTGATATCGCGATCGGGGTCGATGCGATCGAGGCCGAAGGCCACGAGCTCGCGCGTCGACTTGTGCAGTTCGGCGGCGAGCTCGACGCCGGTAGCGCCGCCACCGATGATGGCGACCTGGAGCTGACCCGGTCGCAATGGCTCGCTTTGGTTCTGGGCCCGCAGGCAGGCATTGACCAGCCGGCGATGAAATCGCGCTGCTTGCTCGGGCGTCTCCAGGCGGATCGCGTGCTCGACGACGCCCGGCGTACCGAAATCATTGGTGAGACTGCCAACCGCCAGCACCAGCGTGTCGTAAGGATAGCCGCGCGCCGGCGTGATCTCGGTGCCATGCTCTTCGAAGACCGGTCCGACCAGCACTTCCCGCCGGTTGCGATCAAGCCCAATCATCTCTCCGGTGCGATAATGAAAATGGTGCCAATGCGCCTGCGCCAGATAGTCGAGCTCATGATGGCCGAGATCCATGCTGCCGGCGGCAATCTCGTGCAGGAGCGGCTTCCATAAATGCGCGCGCGCTTTATCGATCAGCGTAATGTCCGCTTTGCCGCGACGTCCGAGTTTGTCGCCGAGCTCGGTAGCAAGCTCGAGTCCGCCGGCGCCGCCACCAACGATAACGATTCGATGCGCTGGCGCTACGTCGTCTGTTCCGCTCGCCACGCGGGCCGCCACTGCATCAGCCATCGCTCGCTCCTAAAGCATGATCCCGAAAAGTGGCTGCCGGTTTTCGGAAAAGATCATGCTCAAACAAAAGCCAATGCGAAATACCGCATAAACCTAAAATCATTTCGCTTTGGAACGCTTCGCTCCGGTTGCGATCGGCCCACGAGACATCAGCGCACTAGACATCAGCGTATGAGACATCAGCGTATGAGACATCAGCGCACGAGAGATGGCCTCTTATTGTCGAATTTCCAGCCGGGAATAAGGTATTGCATCGCCATCGCGTCGTCGCGTGCGCCGAGCCCGTGCGCTTTGTAGAGCGCGTGCGCACGCTCGATCTGATCGAGATCGATCTCAATCCCCAAGCCGGCTCGATCCGGGACCGACACCATGCCGCTGCGAATTTGCAGCGGCTCCTTGGTCAGGCGCTGGCCATCCTGCCAAATCCAGTGCGTATCGATCGCGGTAATCCGGCCCGGCGCCGCTGCGGCCACATGCGTGAACATCGCCAGCGAAATGTCGAAATGATTGTTGGAATGCGATCCCCAGGTCAGGCCCCAGTCGCGGCACATCTGCGCCACGCGGACCGCGCCCTGCATAGTCCAGAAATGCGGATCGGCCAGCGGGATATCGACCGATTGCAGCAAAATGGCGTGGCCCATTTGCCGCCAATCGGTGGCCACCATATTAGTTGCGGTCGGCATGCCGGTGGCGCGGCGAAATTCCGCCATGACTTCGCGGCCCGAATAGCCGCGCTCGGCGCCGCACGGGTCCTCCGCATAGGCGAGCACGTCGCGCATGCCGCTGCAGAGCCGGATTGCCTCATCGAGCGGCCAGGCGCCGTTCGGGTCAAGCGTAATGCGCGCCTGCGGAAAGCGCTTGGCGAGCGCAGTCACGGTTTCTATTTCTTGTTCGCCGGAGAGCACGCCGCCCTTGAGCTTGAAGTCTTCGAAGCCATAGTGCGCATAGGCCGCTTCGGCGAGACGCACGATCGCTGGCGTCGTCAAAGCCTCGTCGTGGCGCAGCCGGAACCAATCGATCTTGGCGTCCGGCTCGGCGCGGTAAGGCAGCCCGGTCTTGTTGCGGTCGCCGACGAAGAACAGATAACCGAGCATCTTCACCGCGCGGCGTTGCAGTCCTTCGCCGAGCAGCGCCGCGACCGGCACGCCGAGAAATTGGCCGAGCAGATCAAGGACCGCCGCCTCAATCGCGGTGATGGCATGAATGGCGACACGCTGATCGAACGTCTGCAATCCGCGGCCGCCGGTATCGCGGTCGGCGAAGCGGTTGCGCATTTGATTGAGAATGTCGTTATAAGTTCCGATCGGTTGGCCGATGACCTGCGATTTGGCGTCCTCCAATGTACCTCTTATCTGCTCGCCGCCGGGCACTTCGCCAACACCGGTGCGGCCGGCATTGTCGCGAAGGATGACAATGTTGCGCGTGAAAAACGGCGCATGCGCGCCGGAAAGATTGAGCAACATGTCGTCGTGCCCGGCCACCGGCACAACGCGCATTTCGGCGATTTTCGGCGACGATGAATTGGGCCGATCTCTCATGGCGTCACTCTAACCGCGTTTCGTGCTCTCGTTCTACTCTGCTAAGATCGCCGGCGATGACGGGTTTTCGGTAAGCTAAAGTGACTAGCATGAAAGCGCTTGTTTATACCGAGCCGAATATCCTGTTGTGCCGCGAGGAGCCGGAGCCGACGCCCGGCAACGATGAGGTTCTGGTGCGTGTCGAAGCCGTCGGGATTTGCGGCTCAGACATGCACGCTTATCACGGCCACGACTCGCGGCGGCCGCCGCCCTTCGTCCTCGGCCACGAGGCGGCAGGCTTAGTTGCCAGCGGTCCCGATCGCGGCGCTCGCGTTGCGGTCAACCCGCTGGTGCCGTGCGGGGTTTGCGACTGGTGCCTCGAAGGCCGACCGCACTTATGTCCTTCGCGCCAACTTCTCTCGGTGCCGCCGCGCGCCGGCGCCTTCGCCGAACTGGTGCGTGTGCCCGAGCGCAACCTGTACAAGATTCCCGATGGGCTCGAGGCCGCCAAGGCGGCGCTCACCGAGCCGCTGGCGGTCGCCTATCACGCCGTCAATCTGGGCGCGCGATTGCTGCAGCGTCCGTTGGCGGCGAGCCGCTTCGCGGTGCTTGGCGGCGGCGGCATTGGCCTTGCCTGCGCTTTGGTTTTGGCGATGCAAGGCGCCGCCGAGATTCACATTGGCGAACCGAATGCCGCGCGCCGGCAAACGGCCGCCCGCGCTGGTGCGTTCAAATGCTATGCGCCGAGCGAACGGGGCGAGCCAACAAAATTATCGATCGATCTCGTTATCGACGCGGTGGGCGCGGTCGCCACTCGCGCCGCAGCCTCGCGCTTGGTCAAGCCCGGCGGCGTGATTATTCACATCGGCCTGTTGCCGGGCTCGGAGGGTTTGGACCTGCGCAAGATCACGCTGCAGGAGATCGTGGTCGCCGGCACATATTGCTATACGCCGCTCGAATTTCGCGAAACGCTCGATGCCATTGCCGCCGGCCGACTTGGGCTGCTCGATTGGATCGAAGAGCGGCCGCTCGCCGACGGTCCTCGGGCGTTTCAAGACATCGATGCCGGCCGCACCGCAGCGGCGAAGATTGTGCTCCGGCCGTAGCTCGCGTCGCGCCGTGCGAACATTGCGAGGAGCGAAAATCAGGGGGACTGAAATGCGAAACTTCGCAATGCGAAACCTCGCTGCCGCCGCGCCGATCCTTTTTCTTCTGAGCGCACCGGCACTCGCCGTCATACAACCTTTCCCGGCGAATTTCGGAACTGAAAACGTCGTCACCAACGGGACCCAAATCTATGTCCGCGTCGGCGGGGCGGGGCCCGCTGTCGTCTTGCTCCACGGTTACGGCGAAACCGGCGACATGTGGGCGCCGCTTGCCGCCCGCTTAGTTCGCGATCACACCGTGATCGTGCCGGACCTGCGCGGGCTCGGACTCTCGTCGCGGCCGCCCGGCGGTTATGACAAAAAGACCCAAGCGGAAGATATTGCCGGCGTGCTCGATTCGTTGAAGATCGACAAGGTCGATCTTGTCACCCACGATATCGGCAACATGGTCGGCTATGCGTTTGCCGCTCAACATCCGGAGCGGGTCAACAAATTCGTCGTCATCGATGCGCCGCTTCCAGGAATAGGTCCGTGGGACGACATCATCCTCGATCAGCCCTTGTCTTGGCCGTTGCCGAGAATCTTATCTCGTAATCATGGTTTAAACTGCGGGCAAGCCGGAGTCGCTGCGGTCGTAAAAAAATCGTGCCGCTTGCACAGCCCGGTATCGGCGCGGACTGAGCCATAAGCCGAACTAAGGATATTGAGGCCGGGAATGGCGCGTTCGAGCTCGGCCGGCGCGCCGGTAAAGAACCGGCACAAGCCGCACTTCATAATGTTACACGCCGGTGCGTCTTGTTGCATTATCCACCGCCAATATTTGCACCTCTGCCAATTTCGCGTATCTTGGCGTTACGTCTGGCAACATTTAATTTCGCTCATTTTGTTGCCACAGCGTTGCCAAGGAGGGGGATTTGGCTAAGGCAAGCACGGACAGGAAGAACCTCACCGACCGCTACCTTAAGAGCCTTAAGGGCGGAAGCAAACCCTATGACGTTCGCGATAGGGAGATTCGCGGCTTACGCATTCGGGTTATGCCGAGTGGCGAGCGCACCTTTGTATTGCTCGCCCGCTTCCAACACGACGCAAATCCGACGCGGCGGGCATTGGGAACCTATCCGGTGCTCGGTCTGGCAGAAGCTCGCGCCAAGGCCAGAGAGTGGCGTGAGTTAATCGGGCGCGGTATCGACCCGGCGCAAGAAGAAGAACGCGAACGAGCCGCCGAGCTGCGAAAGCAAAGAGTGACATTCGCGGCGATAGCCGAAGACTTTATTGCGGAAAAGCTGCCGAGCGAAAGCAAGGGCCGGGAAGTTGAACGCGACCTACGCCGTGTCTTCATTCCAATTTGGGCCAAGCGTCCGGCCGTCGACATCACGCCACTTGAGGTTCGCGCCGTAATTAAAGGAGTGAAGGCAGAGGGCAAGACTTATCAGGCGCACAACCTACTCGGTTATGTTCGCCGGCTGTACAATTGGGCGATCGCTCAACACTGCTATGGAATTGAAAACTCGCCATGTGACCGGCTAGACCCCGAAAGCATCATTGGCGATCGACCGGCGCGAAAGCGCATCCTCAATGACGCGGAGTTGCGTGCGGCTTGGCAGGCGACAGACAAGCTCACCTATCCGTATGGGCCGTTGCTCAAACTCTTGATGCTAACCGGCGCCCGCCGTTCGGAAGTTAGTGAGGCGGCTTGGTCTGAATTTGATCTAACAAAAAAGCTATGGTCGATACCGGCCGAAAGGATGAAGGCAGACGGGGCGCACATCGTACCGTTGAGCGACGATGCTATCGCGGTGCTTGCGTCACTGCCGCGATTTAACTCGGGCGACTATTTATTCTCGACCACGTTCGGACGAAAACCCGTCAACTCGCACGACAAAGCTAAACGGAAGCTTGATGGCGAGATGGCGAAGTCGCTCGGCGATTTTCCAGATTTTGTCATTCACGACATCCGCCGCACCGTTCGCACTGGTCTTTCAGCTGTCACGAATATCTCCGATCTGGTTCGCGAGCTGGTCATCGGCCACACTAAACCCGGCCTGCACAAGGTCTATGATCAGTACGCTTATTTGGACGAGAAGCGATTTGCACTAGACGCTTGGGCCGCACGACTCCGCTCCATCATTGAGCCGCCGCCTGCCAATGTGGTCGAGCTTGCACATGTGCGAGCGTAGCCGTGGCGGAGCGTCAAACAAGCCTAAACTTCCGCCGCCAGTTGCTTCACAAGGTTTGGCGACGCCAAGGCAAGACCTACGGCCCGGGCCCCGGCGGACTGCCGAGCGATGAATATATCCGCCGCACACTGCATTGCGATCCGACCTCATTAAAGCGGGCTGCGGAATTTTTTAGATTAAATGAAGTTTATCGATTGGATCCCACAAGCGAGTCAGACGTCTTTTTGCTGGCACTGCTGTTGGCCGAAGAATTATTCGGCAAACGTAGGCGTGGTCCGAAGTTGGGTAA
>Ga0310913_10000689_pt1 | contig 15928 bp, 17 predicted proteins | sample GREbulkMGOX082_FD_203447 | JGI IMG/M metagenome (GOLD analysis project Ga0310913, IMG submission 203447) | Lab enrichment of tropical soil microbial communities from Luquillo Experimental Forest, Puerto Rico - GRE.bulkMG.OX082 | ecosystem: Environmental > Terrestrial > Soil > Tropical forest >...
TCGCAGTTTGTTCGGCCCTTATTGCTTTCGGGACTACGGCTTCGGCCGCCACCCCCGAGACCAGGCGTAACGAAGATGTGCCCTCGGTTATGGTATCCGCGCCGACAGAGGGCCGAGAGAGAGTTCAAATCAGTGATTTACAGCCATTCACGCACATCGCGTATATTCCAGTGGACTCCGACCTTTCATCGATCAAGGTTGAAGGCATCAAGATGGTCAAGGCCGCCACGAAAGTGCGTTCCGTGACAAAGCCACGCGACTGCGACCCAGGGGGCGAGCCAGGAACTCCTCTGAACTGTACGCGTACCACCTACCAATCGCGCGTTCCGGCAGTCAAAGTCACCTACTCGTATAGGGCTCCGTCGGACGAGTCCGGAAGCGCCTGGTCCACTTTCGACGTTTACTTCCGTGAGGATGAGATCGGTCCGCGAGTCCGCCGAGCATTGTCCACAGGCAAAATCAGCCGGAGCGCCGCAGCCGAGCTGTTTGAGATCAGTACTGTCAGGGGTTCCACTCAACAGCTTGTGCTAGACGAGACAAATTCGATTCTTTGCGACGGGTACTACGTGGATGGCAGCTGGGTTCACACGAATCAGAGTTGTGAAGACAGGGTAACTTACAGGAAAGTTGCCAGCCCCTCGCCTTACATTACGGTGAAAGTCGATTCTGCTCCCTCTTCCCTGGAAGCTGTAGTGGCTACAAAGTGAGTTCGGGGGAAGAACTGGCGGCGTGTCAGGCGTAGAGATGAGAGATAAAAACATTCAAATAAGAATAAGGAAATGAAAGAAATGGTCCGGACATGTTTATGCATTACGGTATTGACGTTTTTACTGTTTAACGCTGTGGCCTTGTTGGCTGCCGGTTCGGGGTATTTTGGCTCGACTACACAGCAAGGCCAGGAACAAACTGAGGAGGTCAAGATTGATAATTTCAGTTTTTTGCCGACGACCTTGACGGTCGCTGCAGGCACGACGGTGACGTGGATTAATCGCGACGATATTCCGCACACCGTCGTAAGCTCGGATGATCCAAGAGTATTCAAATCCAAGGCGCTGGACACCGACGACAAGTTTTCGTTTACCTTCACGAAGGCCGGAACTTATTCGTATTTCTGCTCCGTTCACCCAAAGATGACCGGCAAAGTCGTGGTCCAGTAAGCGAAAACGAACATGCAATCGCCACTCTACGCCGACCTGGTTCTCTTGCTTGAGATCACCATTGCGGTCGCGCTCCTTGCGGGAGCGTGGCTGGCACGCAAGCGGAAGTTCCGGGAGCACGCATGGTGCCAGTCCGTGGCCGTGCTCCTCAATCTCGTCATTGTAGCAGTGGTGATGGTGCCGACGTTCCGCGAGCAGGTAAGCCCAAAAATTCCAGCGAAACTTGGGAGAAGCTACGTTGGGCTGCCTGCTGCGCACGGGACCCTCGGTGGAATTGTCGAGCTCACAGCTTTGTACATTCTCGTGGCTGCGGGGACGAAGCTGCTTCCCGAAAGACTTCGCATTCGGCGCTACAAGCTGTGGATGCGCACCGTACTTGTGGCGTGGTGGCTGGTTGTGCTGCTGGGAGCGGCAACGTACGTGCGCTGGTACGTTCCGCTTCCCTTTCGACGTTGAGATTGCGGGTGCGCTTCGCATGCGGTCGGAGGAAAGGCATATCCAAGGACGTCCGAGGTTCCACGTGCACGAGAACCTCGGATACCTGAGGCAATAGCTACCTCAACTTCTCGCAACCTCACATACAACTGTACTGGGTCAAATTCGAGAATGGCCGCTTCCAGCAGTCGCTGCCACCGCGGATATCTGAACTCCGAATCCATTCTCCATCCTTAGTTGGAATGGACGGTCGGCGCCCTTGAGGGGCAAGATTAAGGGGAAGGAATCGAAACACTGTCATGCACAAGTCCAAACAATGCAATCTATTGGTCACATATCGTGAAGAGCATCACATCAAAAACATTCGAACGTTTTGCGGGAATCTGACATGTAGAAGACACATCGCGACCTGCGGTGTGGAATAAGTCCAATCACGAATGCGCTGCTGGCGCAGCGTACCCCGCGCATAGCGTGAAAGGGTTAGGGCGCATGGTGGACACTTCTTCACGATTTACAAAAAGAGTCATTCTCGTGGTTGCTTGCGGTGGCTCTCAGGAAGAAGAGTTGCCCGAGATGTTGCGGGGCGCCGGTTACCAGGTCGCGGTTACTTCAGAGGCGCAATGTGGGCTCAACTTTGAGCTGGCCGACATGAAACTTGCGATCCTGTTTAGTCCCCGGGCACATTGGCGGATGACGTACGTTAGTGAGGTTTGCAACGCTTTAAGGCGCGCAGCGCCCAGGCTACCGCTGATGGTGGTTGGCCCCAATGACATAGAGGCCAAAGTCAGGTTGTTCGAGCTCGGAGCGGATGACTATGTGGTTGAGGCGTTTGATCAAGCCGAATTTCTGGCGAGAATCAAATCATTGGCTCACAGAAATTAGATTGAGACAGAGGCAACGAGCCCGAAGAGTACGGCAAACTTTTGCACTTCCGAAAAGTTGGTTAAGCTGTTTAGAATCTGGTGTACGAGAGGGGATTCGAACCCCCGGCCTCCTCGGCCTCCTCGTTGCGAACGAGGGAAAATCTAAGATAAGATGCGGCACCACAATCACTCAGATTCTTCGAGGGCTTCTTAACTGCCCCACTTGTCCCACCGGCTCACTTTCGCTTCTTTTTCCCGGGCACCTAGGTAGATTTGGTTCCGAGGTTGCTCCGAAGGGGGGCCAACGCTGGCGGTCAGCTCTTTGTAGTTCGCGCCTTCCGACTGCAGGGCGGACTGACTACCGCGTTCACCCCAGTACTCCCTACGGTAATCACCCGATTGCAATTTTCTCTGCAACCCGCTTAGTTTATTGCTCGCCTATTTACTACTGTTAGCGCCAATTCTCGCAAGAATCAACAGTATTTTGGGCGACCTCGCTGGTGGTTCTCTGGGCCCCGGTTCTTTTTCAATCTGAAGTAGACGGAGAGGCTGGACACGCGTGTGTCCTGGGAGCGGCGTCATGTCGTATAACCACAGTCTCCTCTTTGCGCGTATTTCCAGACGTCTACATCGGCTCTTACGCTTCGACCGCTTGAATTCAAAATATCGAATCAAAATTAGGAAGGAGGAGGTATGCGCAAGCTTGTTCGGATTTTGCCAGTCGTAGCGATCATGTGGTTTTTGGCAGGGCCTTTTGCTCAGGCTCAAGATGAAGATTTTGGTCCTCCGAACCGCCAGGATCTGCTCAGCGGTGGCTCGACTCTTCCGGATACAACTGCCACTTCACCTGGCCCTTCAAGCCCTTCGGGCACGATGCGCCCACCGCGAGTTGGTCCTAACGTTCAGGTCAACTCGCCGCAACGAGCGTTTCCCAAAGGATTGTTAGGTCGATCGGAGACTACCATCGCCGCCACGCCGGATGGGCAAAACCTGTTGGTGGGCTTTAACGATGCCCAGGGTTTCTGTGGCCCGCCGTTTGGTGTGGCTTGCACGCCCGAAAGCCCGGCGGGACTCTCGGGCGGGTACCTTGAGGCACTCTCAGAGGAAACGGGGAGCAACCGCTAGGCCGAACCTAGTTAGGGAGCACGGCGCCAGTCCTCGACCCAACCACCGGCTTGAAATGAATGGGGGCCTCGGGTGACATTCCGGGATCAGTCAACAGTCCATAAAGTGACAGAGGAATTGCACTCAGCAAACTGAGGTGTGACACTTTTTCTTTTCCTCCCGCCTATGGTGTCGCACAGGGGATGTTCGATTCTCATAAAGGAGAGAAGGATGGAAAATTTCAGAACGGGTCTCAAGCGGCGTACGAACCATCGGGTTCTGCTGCTCAGTCTAACCGCATTTCTTGTGGCGCTCGGCATGTACCTTCTGCAACCCGGTCCCATCACGGCGCAGGATCAGCAGGTGCAGGTGGTCGAACTCAAGGCGAAGAAGTACGAGTATGTGCCCTCGCCGGTTCACGTAAAGGCAGGGACTAAGGTTCAGCTCAAGATCACAGCCGTCGACCACGATCATGGTTTCAAAATCACAACCGTTCCCAATGGCGCCGAAAAGAGCGGTAAGCCTGGACTAGTTTTGGCTTCGCCGCAAGACTGCTGGCAGCTTAAAAAGGGAGAAACGACCACAATTGAATTTCTCGCACAAACGCCCGGCACGTACCCGTTTTGGTGCTGCCACCGTTGTGGCCTGGGTCATAAGGACATGAAGAGCGAGATTGTTGTGGACTAAACTAGCCCGCGGCGTGCTCACGGAATCTGGCAGACTGTGTGGGTCGCTTCTTGCGCGCGTCGATACCTGACAAAATCGGCTAATCGGTAAGGAGAGTGGGACCTCGACTCGAAGCAAATGAGAGGGCGTAATGCTTGTTTTTGTGACCGTGCTACCGGCTTTGTCGGTTGTCGTTCAGAAAAGTTCCGTCCCTTTGTTTTGTGGCAGCTATACGTAGGCGGGCAGTACCCACAAAAAGGGGCGAAAAGCAGTTGAAGAGTACTCTTTGAGCGTCAAGTAATTGAAGATCGTGTGATAGGATTCTGGGAGCCATGCACCTCAACTGGCGGAAACTCCTCGCTGTAGCGGTCTTGTCTTGGTCAGTCCTTGACATGGTGGGTGCGACTATCTTTCTAACCCGTACAGAAACTGCGGGAGAGCACCAGTTCTCTGTGATTTCTTCAGGGCCTGTATCGTCAGGATCTTCCTCAGAGAGTTATTGCGACGGAGATTGTATCTTCTGCTCCGCCACAATCAAGCAGACTCCTGCCTTGAGATTCATCGTCATGCGAGTCGAGATTGGTAGGCTGGAAGTGCCGGACACTTCCCAGATAAACGACGGCTACTTGCAGCCTGTCTATCATCCCCCGCAAAGCTAGCAGTCCCGCCAATTCCACTTTGTCATTGAGGCACCGCGCTGAACTCGCGACGTCGAGCCAGCAGATGCGTGTCCTCTGAATCAACGCGACCAAGAACCGCCAAGCGAGCTCCTTTTTAGGACTGTTTCGGCAACGGAGTGACAAACCATGGGCTGCGTAAAAACAGTACAGGCTTCAGTGCTGGCATGCGCATTACTCGCGAGTTGTGCTACGCGTCGTTACCAGCCGGCACCGATCAATGCGGGCACTTCAGCATCGACCTTTGAATCCCGAAGTCTAGCTCACCCTGGTTTACAGGCCTATATGGAGCGCGTGTTGGGCCATCCTATAGTTCCTTGGCCGCCGCAAACCTGGGATTTAAAAAGTCTTTCGCTGGCAGCTCTGTATTTCAATCCAACATTGGATACGGCTCGGGCTCGCCTCGAAGAGGCCCAGGCGGCCGTCGTCACGGCAGGCGCACGACCCAACCCGACTATCAGTGTTGCACCCGGCATCCCCAGTCCGTATTTGCTTACTCTGGACCTTGCGTTTCCTATCGAGACCGCGGGTAAGCGCGGGCATCGCGTCCAATTCGCACGGAGTATAAATGAGGCTGCCCAATTCGATCTGGCGGATTCCGCATGGAACGTGCGCAGCGCAGTACGCGTAGCACTGCTCAAATACCTGCTTGCCTCTCGTAGTTTGGCCGTCATTCATGCCGAGGAGCAAGTTCGCACCGACACTGTGACGCTCTTAGAACAGCGGTTTTCTGTCGGGGAGATACCGAGACCAGAAGTTGACCTATCGCAGATCTCACTTTCGCAAACACGCTTGGCCATCAGTGCAGCCGAAGGCCAACTCGGAGAAGCCAAAGCCGAGCTCGCGGCTTCGGTTGGGATCCCAGTGGCCGGACTTCAAGGATTCGATTTCTCATTGCCCGATATGGACACGCCGCCAAGCAGCGAGTCTCTGTCGTTGCCAGAGATACGACGAAACGCGGTTCTGAACCGCCTGGACGTTCGGCGAACTGGCCCAATACGCGGCGGCAGAAGCGGACCTTGAGCTGGAAATTGCGAAGCAGTATCCCGACGTGCAGCTCGGACCAGGTTACACATACGAAGAGCGAAATAGTTTCTTCACAATTGGATTCTCGACGACGCTTCCCATTTTCAACCGGAACCAGGGACCTATCGCTGAAGCCGAGGCAAGGCGCAAAGAATTAGCGGCAACATTTCTGGCGACACAGGCCCGTGTGATCGCGCAGAGCGAAACGGCATTGGCACGCTACGAGGCCGCACGGAAGGAACTTTCGGAAGCAAACGAATCTCTTAGCAGGCTTCAAGCTGTGCAAGAACAGATGACCCGGCGCGCTGTGGGAATCGGCCAAGTAGACCGACTTGAACTCAACGGAGTCCTGCTCCAGGGAGTGGTCGCTGCGAGATCGCGCTTGGACGCCCTGGGGCGTGCCCAAACTGCTCTCGGTGAACTCGAAGATGCCATCCAGCGTCCCCTGACAGGGGGCGACATGATACCACCCACACCAGATTCACCCTTGTTTCAGCAATTGGAAAAAGGATCAAAGCCATGAATCGCATATCGAAGAGCATTGTGAGCATCGTCTGCGCAGTTTTGTTTGTGTCTGTTCTGACTTTGGCGCTGCAGGAACACCAAGGAGTACCAGGTCAAGGAAAACAAGGCGAGCGACCAGCGCGAACTTCGCAAGTCACGATTCAAGAGGGTCAGACCGTCATCACGCTTGATGACGCCACAGAAGCCCGAATGGGACTGAACGTGGCGACTTTTCAAATAGCAGCCCGCCGGCAAAATATTCGTGGCACAGCGATTGTGCTCTCGGTGCAAGACCTGACCGAACTGCGCAGAAATTACCTAACGGCAGAGTCGGAATTGGAAAAAGCCGAAACAGCTCTGAATGTCTCGCAGCAGGAGTATGAACGCCTTGACGCCCTCCACCGCCAAGACCAGAACGCTTCCACCAAGGCCGTCCAAAGCGCGGAGGCGGCGTGGCATACAGATGAAGCCAGCGTAAAGGCCGCGAAGAATGCGCTCCGACTGAACGAACTGGCTGCTCGGCAGGGCTGGGGAGTCGCAATCGCACAGTGGCTCGTCGATGGTGCCCCTGAGCTGAATCGCATTCTGGAGCAAAGAGAAGTCTTGTTGCAGGTCTCTTTACCCCAGAGTTCAACGGCCAACGCACCTGAAACAGCATTGATTCAAGCTGCGGACGGCGAAACGCAGACAGCAAAACTTCTCTCGTCCTTCCCACGCGTTGATCCTCGGTTGCAAACTGCGAGCTTTCTCTTTTTGACGCCGTGGCGAAAGGATTTGGTTCCCGGCATGACTCTCGTGGTTCTCTTGCCATCGGGCACTGCGGCGCGAGGAATCTGTATTCCAGGCAGTGCCATTGTCTTCTGGCAAGGGAAAGCGTGGGCCTACGCTCGAACCGGGCGAGGCAAGTTCGTGCGGCGTGAAATCTCGACCGAAATGCCGGCAGAGTACGGATGGTTCGTACCCGAGAGATTTTCGCCCGGTGACAACATTGTTGTAACAGGCGCACAGCAACTTCTCTCCGAGGAATTCCGTTCGCAAACACGCGTCATCGGCGAAGAGGACGAGTAGAATGCTGAACCGGATTGTTAGCTTCTCGCTCCGTTTTCGCGGAATTGTGATCGCGTTGGGTGTGGCTCTACTCGTCTACGGTTCCTATTCGTTGACACGCGCGAAGTACGACGTTTTTCCGAATTTCGCTCCTCCTGAAGTAGGGATTCAAACCGAGGCTCCCGGCCTCTGTCCCGAGCAGGTCGAAACTCTGGTGACCCAGCCGATTGAGAACGTGATTAACGGCGTCACAGGAATTGAGTCACTACGTTCCACGTCCATTCAAGGGCTCTCCGTGATCACCGTGATCTTTCAGCCGGGAACGGAAGTCTACCGAGACCGCCAGGCGGCGGCAGAACGGCTAGCCAATCTTGCTGGCCACCTTCCGGAAGGCGTGAAATCTCCGGTCATGACGCCCTTGGTTTCACCAACGGGTGATGTCCTTGTGATTGGGCTGATGTCTGAAGAGAAATCCTTGATGGACGTACGAACAGTGGCTGACTGGGTGGTGCGCCCCCGTCTTCTCGCTGTGCCCGGCGTGGCGAAAGTCACGACCTTTGGTGGCCAGGTCAAGCAGTTCCAAGTCCAGTTCCAGACGAAAAACCTAATTCAATACAACCTCGCTATTGAGGATGTTTTGGCAGCGGCGCAACGTGCCACGGGAATATTTGGTGCCGGATTCATCGACACGCCCAATCAGCGGCTGGTACTTCACAGCGACGGCCAGTCGCTGACAGCAGCACAATTAGCTCAGACTGTCGTCGTTCATCAGGGCACTTCGAACGTGCTGTTAAGCCAGATTGCCCGCGTGACAGAAGGTCCGGAACCACCTATCGGAGCAGCTTCGATTCGAGGGAAACCGGGAGTAATTCTTGTCACGTCGGCGCAGTACGGGGCCAACACGCTACAGGTAACGCGGGCCGTGCAAAATGCGATCGAAGAAATGCGCGGAACGCTTCTCCAGGAAGGGATTGTCCTTGACGACACGTTGTTCCGGCCGGCAAATTTCATCCAAGCATCGATTCACAATATTCGCTCCTCTCTGATCGTTGGAGCAGTGCTGGTTATCATTGTTATTTTTCTCTTCCTTTTCAATCTCCGAACGGCGGCGATCTCCTGCACGGCGATACCCCTGTCGTTGCTTACCGCCGTGATCGTCATGGAACGCATGGGACTGTCCCTTAATACCATGACCTTGGGCGGGCTGGCCATCGCCATTGGCGAGGTGGTGGACGATGCCGTTATCGACGTTGAGAATATCTTCCGCCGACTGCGCGAGAATCGGCGCTCGTCGAACCCAAGCCCGGCCATCCAGGTTGTCCTCAAGGCGTCCATCGAAATGCGGAGCGCCGTGGTCTATGCGACGTTCGCCGTGGTTCTTATCTTTCTCCCGATTCTGACCGTTTCCGGTGTCGCCGGGCGAATCTTCGCTCCCCTCGCCGTCGCCTATGTCCTTTCTGTCCTGGCTTCTTTGCTGGTGGCGCTCACAGTCACGCCGGCTCTTTGTCTAATGTTCTTGGCCAGCGAGAGGGTAGAGGAAGCTGAGCCGCCAGTGGCTGAATGGCTTCGCCAGCGGTACCGTTCTGTTCTCCTCGGTGTCGAGAAGGCTCCGCGAACTGTGATCGCGGTTGTTGCCTTGCTCACCATGGCCGGCGTTGCGGTCGTTCCCCTGTTTCGTAGTAGCTTTTTGCCGGAATTGCGCGAAGGACATTTCATTCTCCACATGTCCGCTGTTCCGGGAACTTCGCTCGAAGAGTCCTTGAGAATTGGTGCGCAAGTCTCCTCCGAATTGATGAAGACTCGTTACGTCCGATCCGTTTCCCAGCGCGCTGGACGAGCCGAAATCTCCGAAGACACCTGGGGAACCCACTATAGCGAATTGGATGTCGACTTGAAGCCAGGACTTGACGGGGAAGCCAACGAATCGGCCGAACAAGAAATTTACCGGGCGCTTGCACACGTTCCCGGCGTCACCTCCTCCCTGAAAACATTTCTGAGCGAACGCATCGAAGAGTCGGTTTCTGGCTACACCGCCGCGATCGCCGTGCGGGTTTACGGCGCTGATCTGGATGCCTTGGACCGCGCGGCGGCAGACTTGGCAAGCGTCCTCGGCGGCGTACCCGGCGCTCGTGAAGTGCAAGTTCAGTCTCCGCCCGGCACCCCTCAGGTTGAAGTTCAGCTCCGCCCATCAGAACTAATTCGCTGGGGTTTTGAACCGGTCACTGTTTTGCAGGCTCTTCACACGGCATTCCAGGGAGAAACCGTGGGCCAAGTGTTTCAGGGGAATCGGGTGTTTGATGTCACGGTCATCCTTGATTCACAGGAGCGCACCAGTATGGCGGATCTCCGCAATTTGCCAGTGCGCAGTCCATCCGGAAACTACGTTCACCTGAGCCAACTCGGCAGCATCTATGGCACTGCGGGTCGCTACAGTGTTTTGCACTCGGGTGCCAGGAGGGTTCAGACCGTCACTCTCAACGCATCGGGGCGCGACCTGAACTCCTTCCTTGAAGAGGCCAGGAAGCAAATCGCGGCGAAAGTGAAATTGCCAACAGGAATGTACGTCGAGTTCGCGGGCACAGCCGCTGCGCAGGCCCAGTCACGACGCGATTTATTCTTCTATTCGCTTTTGTCCGCCTTGGGCATCATCGCTCTGCTTTCCGTCGTAATGATGAACACTCGAAACCTTCTGCTAGTGCTCGCAAACTTGCCGTTTGCGCTGCTCGGGGGCGTCATCGTTGTATTGGCGACGGGTGCTACGCTCTCGCTGGGCTCGCTCGTCGGTTTTATCACGCTGTTCGGTATCACGTTGAGGAACTCGATCATGTTGATTTCACATTACGAGCACTTGACGTCGGAAGAAGGGATGTCCTGGGGGCTGGAAGCCGCGATTCGAGGCGCCTCGGAGCGTGTTACTCCCATTCTGATGACCGCGCTTGTGACAGGTCTCGGACTTCTCCCATTGGCGCTGGGCAGCGGCGATCCGGGCCGAGAGATTGAAGGCCCGATGGCTACTGTCATTCTGGGCGGACTGGTGACCTCGACGCTGCTGAATCTGCTGGTCTTGCCTACACTTGCGCTGAGGTATGGGCGCTTCGAACCGGTTGGGGCACAACCCGCATGAAGGGATAAAGGATGGGTACCGGCATGAATGTCGTATTACTCAAGTCGCTTATTGCGTTCGTACCAGCCGCGCTGCTGTTCTCTGGCTCAGCCTTGTGCGCTAGGAAGAGGGTTCCTTACTCGTTCCTGCAGTTGGTTGGGGCGGGAGCTCTCCTACTCGTTGTTGTTAGCCATATCTTCGAAGCGCTACACGTGTTTTCGTGGATGCAATGGGGCATGGAGGGTAGTGTCGGTCACTACGTCGATTTGTTCAGCGCCGCTATTGGCATCACGGTTTTTTCAATCGGATATTTGCTTTCGGCAATGGTAATGCGGCCCGCGGTCCCGTAACGCAGTCCACTTCCTCAAGCTGTTTTTGAATTGCGTCGGGTTCCATGCTGTAGAAGATATCGGAGCTGCAATCGGTCTGTCTTGGACCGGATTGGTCTCATGAATTTGGGCTCGTGCTTTTATCTCAGCGTGTGGAAGAAGCCTTGAATATCTTGAGCTAGAAGCTCAGGCTGTTCCATTGCGGCAAAATGGCCGCCCTTGGGCATGACTGTCCAGCGCGCGATGTTCAAACCGCGTTCAGCGAGCGCTCGCGGGGTGCATGATGGGAGTAACTACGAGTCCTTTGAACCCGTGTTATCGCCGTGAAAGACCGGGTTCTTTGGACAGCTATCGTTTCCCAGGCGCCTTCCAGTTGGCATACCCGAGAAATTAGTCCGAAATTTGTGGTGGTTCTTCTAATAGGAGACGGTGTGTGACGAAAAGCACGCGAGAGCCTAAATAAATACAGCTGCCGGGAATGGAGACAGGATTGGCTGGTTATAAACGGCAACCAGAGGAGATGGAGCAGCAAGGGCCGCGAGCACGGCGCACGTGTCCGGACTCGGGTAAGATCGAAAAACAGAGCAGCAAATGGCGGGCTTCACCAATCTCATCTTCATCAGCTATGCCCATGCTGACAACCGGGACGGTTGGGTAGACGCCTTCCATGCGAGCCTGGAAGACTGGCTCGGAGTAAATGCCGTCACGGCGCAAATCTGGCGGGACAAAAAGCTCGGAGGCGCGGACGTATTCTCTGACGAAATACTCGCGCAACTAAGACGGTCCGCGCTGTTGATCTCGATTCTCTCGCCGAACGGCATGAAGTTCTCCTTCTCGCTGTTTTGGCCCCGGCCGAGGCAAGGCAAGGAGCATGGCTGCTTTCGGTCTGGCTCCATGAACCCCTCGACAAAATCCTCGTGGCTGCTGCGGTAGTCTGCTATGTTTTGGTCGGGTTCTTAAACACAGGGAACTCGCGGCAGCTTAGAGAAACGCCAGCGAAAACCGCGAGATATTGACACTAGGTTGGGCCAAGTCCAATTGTGATGCGCCGCGACGGGTGCTCTGCCCCCGTCAAATCCGTCCTACCACCATCAGCAGCAACCCAAACATCGTCACCGCTTGTGGCGCCGAGGTGCAATGGCACCCTCGCGTTGCTGGATGGCTTTGTGGTCTATGCCAGGGTCAACACGACAAACCACGGCCAGGATCCAACCACGCAAACCAGCGGAGCTGCGGGAGTATGTCGAACGAAGATTGCCTGCAAGTTTGACATCTCGGCGACAAACTTGTGACAACTCCGGGTCGCAAACGGACCAACATTTCCTCCCTGCCGATCCGGTTTGCCCCGCGTTGAGAAGTAGTCCTCAGTCATGCGCGGGCGGAAACGGCACACCAAGGGTTCATTTCCGAGAAAGGAGCATTTACATGAGAGACATGAGAGAGGTTGGGAGTGTGTTCAATCGTCGGAACAACCGGCGTTCGTTCTTGAAGAAAGGAGCGCTCGCCGCGAGTGCGACGGTCGGTGCCGGATTGTTGGCCGATAGCTCGTCTGTCCTCGCCAGTGGCGGGCTCACCCCGGGCGATGCCGCCCTTCTCAGGTTCGCAGCTGCGGCGGAGATCCTCGAGACTGACTTCTGGGTGCAATACAACGAACTTGGAGGTGTCCCGAACACGAGCGAAGTTCCGGGCGGAAGCGGGAATCCCGCCTACACCGCCGCGCTCCAGGTCTTAGATGGGGACATGCCGCAGTACATCCATGACAACACCGATGACGAATTCACCCACCAGAACTTCCTGAATGCGTACCTCGTGTCGAAGGGAGCCGATCCCGTGAGCCTAGAATCTTTTCGCACTCCCAATGTGCCGGGCAGCACGGCAACCGGATCCAGCGGAAAACTGCGGCTTACCAATCTCACGCAACTCACAGTGGACACCAGTTGGTGGAGTCGGTACCGCATTGGCGACCAGAACCCTGACTTGAATCCCAGTTTCGTCTTCCCGCAAGCTGTCCCCGATTTGAACAAAGGGCAGCATACGGCCATCCCCAGAACGGACGCCGACACCAGCGACCCAAACTTCCTTCAGGCCATCGCGAACACCGCGGGTTTCCACTTTGCGACGATCGAACAAGGTGGCACCAGCCTGTATCCCGCCATGGCGCAACGCGCCACGCATCGGGAAGTCTTGCGCATCCTTATCAGCATCGGTCCCACCGAAACAATGCACTTTCAGACTTGGCAGGACAAAGCAGGCAACGCGCCCATGTTAACTGCCGTTGATCCAGTCACCGGCGTGTCGGTCAGCTTTCCCGATCTCACTCACTCTGCGGACGAAAGCTTGAAAGCCAACCTCATCATGCCGGAGCCCTGCCCCTTCCTCAGCCCAAGCCTCCCAAGATGTTCGATCATTCGCCCAACCGAGACCGACGGGATTGCCATGGGCGTGGTTAACTTCTTGACTGCCATGGGGCTCTTCATCGGCCAATCGCCACAGTTCTTTGAACTGCTCAAGGATCTGGCGGCGGACGCGGATCACGCACGACACGGGGTGTGAGTGATAAGGAGGGCCTTCCCCCAACCAGACTCAACTTAACGCGTAGTATCTGCCGTCTGGCGGCCTCCTTGTGACTGGCCAGCTAGATGTGTGCCAGACCATCGCACGGGTTCCGAAAACCTGTCCGAAGGGACTGCAAAGTTAAGCAGAATCAGAGAGCGCTCGCGATCACGTGCTCGAGGCACTCGCGACGAATGGATCCAATCACTCGCTCGACATAGGCTCGCTGCCAAGGCGAGCGCGGTGCCGACAGGACTTCGCAGATGCCCATGTCTCGCACCTGTTCCCGGAACTCAGCGCCGAAAATAGCATCGCGGTCGCGCAGCAAGTAGCTCGGAAGCTTGGCGAAGGGAAAGGCCTCCCGCAGTTACTGTCCCGTCCACTCCGCGGTCGGGTGCGCGGCAACGTTGAAGTGCAGAATGCGGCGGCGGTCATGGGCCAAAACCAGGAAGACGTAAAGATATTTCGAGATTTTCAAGAGGCACAATAAGGGTCTGGAACATTTACGAGCATCCCGAAGCGCTGAAGCCCGTCCCTACAAAATCTGCGCGATGGCACAATCATGCTCCCACTTACGAAGGGGGCCCGCCGGGCGATCGTAAATGCCCATCGAGCTACCGGGCTGCGACGAAATCGGTGGCCCTTAGCAAAACAAGCTCAAGATACACGAAGCGCCTTTCGACTCGCTCAGGCCAGGCCCCCACTCCGCGGATCAGTAGGGCTTGGCCTTGAAGACGAAGCTCAGGTCGCTAGCCTCGTCGGCGGTAATCACAACCTCCTTGGACATTTCGCCGTAGGTTTCATGCCAGGCGGTGATGGTGTATTTGCCGGGAGGAAGGGCCGGCAAGCTGAAGGAGCCGCTTTCGTCGGTGACGGCATAGTGTGAGTTTTTCATGATCGCGAAAATGCCGCGCATCCAGGGATGCAGTTCGCAGCGGACCCGTATGAATTCGGCCTTGTCGTATTTGACGGCGAAGGGTGGAGTGCCGGGAGGCTGAGAGCGGTTCCACTCCTTGTTGGCGCGAGCCATGGGGTGAACGGAGTGAGTGACGGAATCATCGTTTTGCACCCAGATTTCCTGATTGATGCGCAGGGCGAGGACGTGCGGCGTATAGCGGCAGCCGCGCTGGTGGAGAGTGACGACGGGACCGCTGGAGGTTTCGTCCGGAGCGCCGGCAGAGACATAGACGACGACGTTCTGAAGGCTGTTGTTGGTGCCCGTGACAACGCCTTCGGACATCGGCGGCGTATTGTAGAACTTGGCGCAATTCGGTTCAGGAGACATGTCGATTGATTTGTACTTCGCGGGAGTGCCTTCGAACGTGACCTTCCCGGCGATGCTGCCCTCGGACGGCGGCGAAGCGGGATCCGGAGGGAGCGAGAGCGCGGGGATCCCAGGGGTAAACAGCGCCGCGGCCGAGATAGCAGGGGCGGGAGCCTGCTGGCTGGTGGCGCTGGGAACGAAAAGGAGAAGGACGAGAGCCATCACGGAAAAGAAAAGTGCCGAAATGGCTCGCGAGACAGAGAGAGTCGCGGTCTCTGCTTCTCTTGAAGCAGAAGCGGGAGCTGCGAAGTGAAACACGGTTACCTCCTGAAGAGTTTCTCTTGATTCGCGGCAAGGAAAAAAAGATAGACGCGTGAGGCAAGATGGAGAATCGGTGCAACAGCGTCATTGCTGAAGGGCAAGCGCGGAGGCCCGTTCAGATATGTATACTGAAAACACATAACTTACTGCCTTAGAATATTTGTTAAGCCGGGTGAGCAATGTAAGAAGAGAATCGCAAGGAGCGATCGGAAATTTTTGGTTCCTCCTTTGAAAGTACCTGTTGAGGACCACAAAGTTATCGATTGACATGACGTCCTCGTGATCTCATTCGTGATGTAGGCTATCGCCGCCTTAGCCCCGGATTGTCACGGGTACGTCTCCTGGAAATCAAGAAAGGATCAAGGTTCTATAGACGAGGAAGCACCACAAACTGGAGAGCTTAGTGTTGGACCTCAACACGATCCGAGGGAGTCAAGGCGAGACGGCGGAAGCTATGGAGTACCGGAAGCCAATTTCTAATCTTTGAATTTCACTCGGACATAACTGGACCATTCTCAGCAAGTCCGAACGCGCTTATTTATCCCGCTGAAAGGTGCGGAATCGCAGTTCCTGCATACAGACAGATAATCCTTTCGGCCAGAGGCAAAATATCACCCTGAACCGGACGAACAGCCAGAACTCGCCACCTACCGGTAGTGCCTCCCACAAATCGAACCAACCTATCGCGTAATTGCTTCAGTGCCATACTCCCCGCTCGAATCGCATTGGACACTATCCGGCGTCATCAGCAACATCCGATACGTTGAACGGCCAGAACAACAGGAACTTACGTTGAAGCAGGCTCCGCTAGGGCGACCGGAGGCGACCATGGCGGCTCTCATTCCTATTCGGAAAACAGCGACTTGGTGGAATTTAACC
>Ga0310913_10000697_pt1 | contig 15896 bp, 14 predicted proteins | sample GREbulkMGOX082_FD_203447 | JGI IMG/M metagenome (GOLD analysis project Ga0310913, IMG submission 203447) | Lab enrichment of tropical soil microbial communities from Luquillo Experimental Forest, Puerto Rico - GRE.bulkMG.OX082 | ecosystem: Environmental > Terrestrial > Soil > Tropical forest >...
GATTCCGGCAGGAAGCGCCGCCTTGAGCTGCGGCAAAAGCCGCTGGATATGATCGACGACCTCGATCACATTCGCCCCGGGTTGCCGCTGGATATTTAGAATGATCGCTTGGTCGGTGTTCATCCAAGCCGCCAGCTTGGTATTCTCTGCTCCTTCCGTGGCGCGGGCCACATCCGACAGCTTTACCGGCGCGCCATTGCGGTAGGCGACTACCAGATCATTGTAATCGGAAGGTTTCTTGATCTGGTCATTGGCATTGATCGTGTACGCCCGGCTCGGTCCGTCGAAATTGCCCTTGGGCGTGTTGACGTTGGCGTTGGCCAAGGTCGTGCGCAAATCGTCGATGTTGAGCCCGTAGGCGGCAAGCTGACGGAAATTCGCCTGAATACGCACCGCCGGACGCTGACCGCCGCTGACACTGACCAGACCCACCCCGGGCAGTTGCGAGATCTTCTGCGCGATCCGGGTGTCGGCAATGTCGTGCACCTCGGTCGGCGGCATCGTCTTCGAGGTCAATGCCAAGGTCAGAATTGGCGCATCTGCGGGATTGACCTTGGCATAGATCGGCGGCGCCGGGAGATCCGACGGCAAAAGGTTGCCGGCCGCGTTGATCGCCGCCTGAACCTCCTGCTCCGCGACATCGAGAGTGAGGGCGAGGCTGAACTGCAAGGTAATGACCGAGGCGCCTGCCGAGCTCGTCGACGACATCTGATTCAGCCCGGGCATTTGGCCGAACTGCACTTCGAGCGGCGCCGTAACCGACGAGGTCATCACGTCGGGGCTGGCGCCGGGGTAGAAAGTCTGCACCTGGATGGTCGGATAATCGACCTGGGGCAGCGCCGAAATCGGCAGGAGCCCAGATAGGCCGGGGAAAAGGCCCACGAGTATGATCGCCGCCATCAGCAACGTCGTCGCCACCGGGCGCAGAATGAACAGCCGAGACGGACTCATTTCACTAGCTAGTAAGGGCGATGCCGCCTCCGCGGCGTTTCACTGAGCGCTCCGGCGCTGTCTGGCGCCCTGCCCTTCGCCCTGCTGCCGACCCTTGATTTGTTGGGCGGCAGGCGCAGCGTCTCCCGGATTACCGGCCGCGGCCAAGGTCACCTTGGCTCCCTCGCGCAGCCGGTCGGAGCCGTCAACGACAACCTGTTCGCCGGGCTGCAGCCCATCGAGGACCGCAATATGTTGGCCGTCGCTAGGGCCGAGCTTCACTTGCTTCACCGCGGCGGTCTGATCAGGTTTGACCACATAAACAAACGCACCGGGAGCGCCGTGCTGGATTGCCGCGGTCGGCACGATACCGACTCCCTTCATCGTGTTGACGAGCAGCTGGACATTGACGAATTGATTGGGAAACAGGATTTCCTGTTCGTTGTCGAATGTTGCCCGCAATTTGACGGTACCCGTCGTCGTGTCGATCTGATTGTCGACTGTTTCGAGACGCCCTTTGCCGAGTACGGCGGTGCCGGTCCGGTCATAGGCCGTGACCGGCAAGCTCGCGCCCGCATGCACCTGCTTCATCACCGCTGGTAAATTGTCTTCAGGCAGGGTGAAAATTACTGAGATCGGCTGCAATTGAGTGACGACGACGATTCCGTTCGGGTCGCTCGTCTGCACATAATTGCCCGCGTCGACCTGGCGCAGCCCGACCCGGCCGGTGACTGGAGAGACGATGTGGGCATAGACGAGGTTGAGCTTCTGTGCATCGACCTGCGCCTGATCGGTTTTGATGGCGGCCTGGTCTTGAGCGACGAGCGAGACCTGCGTGTCGCGGGTTTGGGTCGCGATCGAGTTTTGCGCAACCAAGGTGTTGTATCGCTGGAGGTCGAGCTGGGCGTTCTTCAGCAACGCCTGATCCTTGGCGAGTTGGCCTTCGGCCTGCTCGAGCGCGACTTGATAGGGCCGCGGGTCGATCTGTGCGAGAAAGTCTCCCTTTTTGACCATCCGGCCCTCTTGGAAGGCAACTTCCGTGAGATACCCGTTGATCTGCGTCTTTACCGTCACGGTCGCCAGCGGGGTAACCGTGCCCAGGCCGGTCAAGGTAACCGGCATGTCGCCCTTTTGTACGGTCGCCACTCCGACCGGGGTCGGGCCGCCAAACTGGTTGCGACCGCCGGTTTTCGGCTGCTCTGAGGGCCTATGGTAATACCAGACGACGGCGCCAATGATCGCCAGCACGAGCAGCAGCCAGAACAGCCATCGCAGCCGCGAGCGGTGCCGTGGCCTCGACACGACGTCGCTCGGCCGGACACCGGAGCGGTCGAATTCGAAGCGCGCGGCATCGCCATCTACTTCCGCTCGACTTCGATGTACGAGAATTTCGTCGTGCTGATCGTCCATGATCCTATACGGGCCGCTTTCGTCCCGGCGTGCCGAAGCCGGTATTCGAGTCTCGAACCCCTCAGTTTAGCAGGCTTTCACCGACGCGTCCTTCACCTCCGATGCTTCACTCACCCGGGCGAGCGGTAATATGCGGGCGATCAATTGTATGCAGCGCTCGACATCGTCATTCCCGTCGCAGCCGGCAGGCTACACAACTCCCGCAGGAATCGGGTCCCGCAGGACCCACAGGAGGGGCTACCCAGAGGCATTGAATACGACATCGAATGATGATAGATCTGATGCCGAGAGGATGTGAGAAATGCGGACGACACTTGCGCTCGACGACGAGCTGGTGGCAAAGGCCGAGTTCTACACCGGGATTCGCGAGAAATCGGCTCTCGTCCGCGAGGCGCTCAGGGCGTTGGTCGAGCGCGAGGCCGCGCGTCGGCTGGCGCGTCTCGGCGGCAGCGAGCCCGGTCTCAAAAAGATCCCGCGGCGGCGACCCAAACCCGAGTGATCCTCGTCGACACGTCGGTCTGGATCGAGCATTTGCGCTCGGCCAGCGCGATACTCACTGAGCTGCTTGGCGACGGTCAGGTCCTCGTGCATCCGTTCGTACTGGGCGAGCTTGCGCTCGGCAGTCTGCGGCAACGGGACGTCTTTTTGAGCGACCTACGGGATCTGCCTCAGGCGATCGTCGCGTCGGATGGGGAAGTGCTTAGCCTGATCGATCGCCGAACTCTATTCGGGCGTGGCATCGGATATGTGGATGCCCACCTGCTGGCCGCCGCGCGGCTGACCGCGGGCAGCAAATTGTGGACCCACGATCGGCGCTTGCAGGCCGTCGCGGCCCAACTCGATCTCGCAGCGGTGCTGTCGCAGTGAATGGGCCCGAAGGTCAAGGATCGCGGGCAGCCGACCGTGCGATCCGCATATGTGCAGATTCCATTGTTATTTGTTCGCGCTCGTGTGCGGATGTGCAGATCGCGCAGGCCTTGCCAATTCCGTTGTTATCTCCACCCTCAGCCATGTTCAAATTCGTTGTTCCCGAGGTGCAGATTCCGTTGTTCCCAGGTCAACGAATTTCCGGCCTAAATAGCTGATATACATAATATACTTTACCCGGCGACACCCGTCCTGGAGAGTACAAACGCGAAATTCGTTGTTTTTGGCATGGCGGGAAAGCCCCTTCCGTCGCCTGTCTGCATCGGTTCAAATGGCCGGCGTGCCAAGAGCGTCGAGGTGGGTGATGGCGACGAACCAGGCTCTTCTCAGTGGCGGTCAGCTGGTTGTTGCCGCACTCCGGGCTCATCGGGTCGAGATGGCCTTTAGTGTTGCCGGCGAAAGCTACCTCGAAGTGCTCGATGCGCTCTACGACGCGCACGACATCCATCTGGTCACCTGCCGTCAGGAGGGTGGTGCTGCCTTCATGGCCGAAGCCTATGGCAAGCTCACCGGCAAACCCGGGGTATTGCTCGTCACCCGTGGCCCAGGTGCCTGCAATGCCTCGATCGGCATCCACACCGCCTTCCAGGATTCGACCCCGATGGTCGTGCTGGTCGGCCAGGTCGCGCGCCATCAAATCGATCGCGAGGCCTTTCAGGAGGTCGATTTCCGCAAGATGTTCGCCCCGCTCGCCAAGTGGGTGGCGCAGATCGACATGGCCGAGCGCGTTCCCGAACTGATCAACCAAGCCTTCCAGATCGCTGTATCCGGTAGGCCGGGTCCGGTGGTTCTGGCGTTGCCCGAGGATATGCTGCGCGACCGCTGCGCCGCGCCGGTCGTCGGCCCCTACCGAGCGGTGCGCGCACACGCCGGAGCGGCCGATCTCGTCGAGCTGCGCCGACTACTCGCCGTCGCGGAACGGCCGGTAATGCTGGTCGGCGGCAGCGGCTGGAGCGATGAGGCCTGCCGCGACATCGCCGCGTTCGCCCGGGCAAACGATTTGCCGGTCTGCTGCTCGTTCCGCCGCCAGGACATCGTCGATAATCGGCTGCCGTGCTTTGTCGGCGACCTTGGTACCGGAGCCAGCCCGTCCCTGGTGGCGCTTGTCAAAGAAAGCGACCTGTTGCTCGCGGTCGGCGCACGTATCGGCGAGATCACCTCCCAATCCTACAGCCTGCTCGGCATTCCCGACCCGGGCAAGGTGCTGATCCACGTGCACGTGGCCGCCGAAGAGTTGGGTCGCGTGTTTCGCCCGAACCTGGCAATTCAATCCGGCATGCCGGAATTCGCCGCTGCCGCCGCGGCATTGGCGCCCGTGGCGGCGGGGCGCTGGTCGGCGTGGCGCGGAGCCGCGCGCGCCGATTACGAGGCCGGGCTTGTCCCCGCTCGCGTCGATGGCCCGCTTGATCTCGGCGCAATCATGGGGTGGCTGCGAGACCGTCTCCCCGACGACGCGATCGTAACTAGCGACGCCGGCAATTTCAGCGGCTGGCCAAACCGCTTCTTGCAGTATCGCCGGCCTGGACGCCAGCTCGGTCCGACCAGCGGAGCAATGGGTTACGGTGTGCCCGCCGCGGTGGCGGCCAAGCTCGTCCATCCCGACCGGCTGGTCGTCGGCTTTTGCGGCGACGGCGGCTTTATGATGACCGGGCATGAGCTGGCGACCGCTATGCTGGAAGGGACGGGACCGATCATTCTGGTATTCAACAACGCAATGTACGGCACCATCCGGATGCATCAGGAGCGCCGCTTCCCCGGCCGCGTAGTCGGGACGGCGCTGAAGAACCCGGATTTTCTCGCGCTCGCCCGAGCCTATGGCACGTTCGGCGCTTCGGTCACGAGAACCGAAGAGTTCGCACCGGCTTTCGAGGAGGCAGCGGCCCATAGGAGCGCCGCGATCATCGAGCTCAACATGGACCCGGAAATCATCACGACGCGCACGACATTGTCGGAGATCCGCCGCCAAGCCTTGGGACGCCAGGCCGAACGGGTGGAGGCATGAGCACTACCGGGACCGCCGAGCAGCATTGGTTGGCGCGGCGCTACGCCGAGACGGCGCATTTCGTGCCCGAGCTTGGCACCCCGGTGCTCGACCTCCTCGCCCCGCGCGCCGGTGAGCGGGTCCTAGATCTCAGCTGCGGCGATGGGGTGTTGACCGAAAGGATCGTTGCATCGGGTGCCACAGTCGTGGCCGTCGACGCGGCGCCTGACATGGTCGCTGCGGCATGCGCCCGCGGCATCGATGCGCGTGTCATGCGCGGGCAGGACCTCACCTTCGAACGCGAGTTCGACGCAGTCTTCTCGAACGCCGCACTACATTGGATGCGCCCGCCGGAGGCGGTTCTCAGCGGTGTCCGCCGAGCGCTCAAACCAGGAGGCCGCTTCGTCGGCGAGATGGGCGGCCACAACAACACCGCGGCAATCATTGTCGCGTTAAGCGCGGTGCTCGGCCGCCGTGGGCGCGACGCACATCAGCTCAGCCCATGGTACTTTCCATCAGCCGGGGCCTATCGCGAAAAGCTCGAGGCCGCCGGATTCTCCGTCGAAGACATCCGCATTATCCCGCGGCCGACCGCATTGCCAACCTCGATCGAGCCGTGGCTCGACACCTTTGGCGAGGCTTTCTTTGGTGCTCTGCTTGAACCCGACCGCCTAGCCGCACGCGCCGAGGTCGCCAACCTGTTACGGCCGGTCTTGGTGGACGAAACTGGTACCTGGATCGCCGATTATGTCCGTCTTCGCTTCCGCGCCACGCGTTCCGTTTGAGAGGCGCAGTCAGGGTCCGCGGTGAGGCGATCGAGCAACATCGCTGCGGCCTTCGCCTCGGCAGCGCGCTTTGACGAAGCGGTAGCGGTGGCGCGCTCAAACCCTTTGACGCTCGCCGCGACCGTGAAGAGCGGCGCATGATCGGGTCCATTGGTCGCCATGAGTTCGTACACCGGCAGGGCCAGACCGCGCGCTTGAACCCATTCCTGCAAGGCCGTCTTCGGGTCGCGCGGTGGCTCCTCCATCTCTTCGATCAGCGGCTCCCAGAACCGTAGGACAAAGGCTAATGCAGCCGTCAAGCCGCCATCGAGGTAGATTGCCGCAATCAAGGCTTCGCAAGCATCGGCGAGAATCCCGGGATTACCTGCGGCCCCCGTGACTGCCTCGGCCCGCGAAAGGACGAGATATCGTCCCAAGCCGATCGTCTCAGCAACCCGCACCAGGGCCTCGCGACGCACGAGGTGCGCATGGCGGCGGGTAAGATCGCCCTCTGGCTCGTCTTCGAACCGCCGCCACAGATAGTCGGCAATGATCAGACCGAGAACACGATCACCAAGGAATTCGAGGCGCTCGTAACCGTGCTTGACGGGCGTCCGGGCCCGACGGCGACCACGTTCGCGGACGAGCGAGCTCGGATGAGTTAGCGCCTCCTCGAGGAGCTCGCACCGAGCAAACTCGTAGCCGATGATGTGCGGAAGCTCCTCCGCCGACAAAATCCCTCTCTGCCGACGCTTGCGTTAGTTCACGCCTCGGAACAGCCGACTGTAGCGGATCGCGAACGGCCATTTCCAGAACTCCCAGAGCCGCGCCGAGCCGTCGGTCGAAAAGAAGATGAATTCGGCCCGTCCAACCAGGTTCTCGGCCGGGACGTAGCCGACGGCAGAAAGCACTCGGCTATCCTGCGAGTTATCACGATTATCACCCATCATGAAGTATTCGCCAGGTGGTACGTCGTAGACCTGAGTACTGTCGAGCGGACCATTGTCTCCCATCTTGATGATCCGGTGCTGTACGCCATTTGGCAGGGTTTCGATATATTGGGCGAGCGGGATCACTGCACTATTGCCTTCGTAATAGAGGAAATCCTCGATGCGCTTGCGCGGACATGGCTGGTCGTTGATGTAGAGTATGCCGTTCTTCATCTGGATATGATCGCCCGGAAGCCCGATCACCCGCTTGATATAATCCGTAGAGTTGTCTGCCGGCAGCTTGAACACCGCTACATCGCCGCGCTCGGGCGAGTGGAACAATATCCGCCCCGAGAACAGCGGCAGCCCCAGCGGCAACGAGTAGCGGCTATATCCATAAGAAAACTTTGAAACGAACAAATAGTCGCCTATCAGTAGCGTCGGGACCATCGAGCCGGACGGAATATTGAACGGCTCAAAAGCAACTGTGCGGACGACGAGGGCAATCAGGATAGCGTAAACGACGGTCTTTATAGTGTCGACGAAACCACCGGAAGATTTCTTCTTGGTGATGCCGGTGCGCGCAGAATTGGCTTTCATGGACTGCCTTAAGGGCCTGGTTGGCGCAGGATCAAGCCAATCGCGATACCGCGAGTCAAGGGCGCGCCTGCCGAAAAAGCTTATTGTGGTCAGCCGGTTCCGGCGGGGATCGCGGTAATGATCACGACCGCCTGGGCGATCGGCGGCTCGTCAGTCAACGTAATGTCGAGGCGAGCGGTCATTCCCGCCGGCGTAATCTCTCGTAACCGACGCAGCGCGCCGCCCGCAAGCCGCATCGATGGTTGTCCAGATGGTAGATTGACTACTCCTAGATCGCGCCAGAAGACACCGCCGCGGAAGCCGGTACCAAGAGCCTTCGAACACGCCTCTTTAGCGGCGAATCGGCGGGCATAACTCGCCGCCCGATCAGAGCGGCGATCGCATTTCTCGCGCTCCGTATCGGTAAAGATGCGGTCGAGAAAGCGTTCCCCGAAGCGCTCGATCACCTGCTCGATGCGCCGGATGTCGATCAGATCACTGCCGAGGCCGAGGATCATCGCTGGCGGTTCCTCGGCGCGCGCTGGCGGTGATCGAAAACCGACGCGCCGATTCGGGTCAAGCGCCAGCGGGCAGCGGCCATCAGCCGCGCGCTCGTTCGACCGAGTTGATAACCGGATTTGCGCGCAACGCGGCGATGATCGTCGTCAAATGCTTCACGTCGCCGACCTCGATGTCGATCATTATTTCAAAGAAGTCCGGTGAGCGGTTGGTGATCTTTAAATTACTGATATTGCCGCCTTGCTTACCGATCACTGTGGTCAGGCTTCCGAGATTGCCGGGCTCGTTGGCGATCGTGACGTTTAGCCGACCGACATGGATCGCGTCGGCATCACTGTTGCTCCAGGCGACGTCGAGCCAGCGTTCGGGGCTCTCGGCGAAGCTCTCGAGCGTATCACAATCGATTGTATGGATCGTCACACCTCTGCCCGTCGTTACGATGCCGACGATGCGGTCCCCGGGGAGTGGGTGGCAACAGCCGGCAAAATGCAGCGCCATGCCAGGGATCAGGCCGCGGATCGGTACCGCCATCTCGTTGCGTTTCGCCGTGCGCCGGGCCTTTGCCAGGGACACGACCTTCGCCTTGACTTCCTGCGGCTGCGGGAAGGCGGCGTTGATGACCGCACGTCCGGTAGCGAGCCCCTGGCCGACGGCGACATAAAGATCCTCGACGGTCGCGCAGTTGAAGTTCTTGAGCACCGCCCCGAGCGGTCGTTCCGAAAACTCCTGGCCTTCCTGGCGGAAAGCCTTTTGCACGATCGCCCGCCCGAGATCGAGATACTGGGCGCGCTGCTGGGTGCGGACGAAGCGGCGAATACGGGCGCGCGCCTTGCCCGTGACGACAAACCGTTCCCAAGTCGGCGAGGGTGTCTGCGCCTTTGAAGTGACGATCTCGACCTGGTCGCCGTTGCCGAGCTGGGCACGCAGCGGGACCATGCGGCTGTTTATCTTAGCTCCGACGCATCGGTCGCCGATCTCCGAGTGGACGGCATAGGCGAAATCAACGGGCGTCGCACCACGCGGGAGCGCAATCAGATCGCCCTTCGGGGTGAAGACGAAGACCTGATCCTGGAACATCTCGAGCTTTGTATGTTCAAGGAACTCCTCCGGCCCAGAGGCATGATCGAGGATGTCCAAGAGCTCGCGCAACCACCGGTATTGCGGTCCCTCGGTTGTGCCAGCGTCTTGTTTGTATGTCCAATGCGCGGCAACACCGAGCTCCGCGATTTCATGCATATCGCGGGTGCGGATCTGCACCTCGATGCGTTGCTGCTCGGGCCCAATAACCCCGGTATGCAGCGAGCGATAATTGTTCGGCTTGGGCGTCGAGATGAAGTCTTTGAACCGGCCGGGGACCACATGATAGGCAGAGTGGATGATGCCGAGGGTGTGATAGCAATCGGCGATATCATCGACAAGGATACGAAACGCCATCACGTCCGAGAGCTGTTCGAACGCGACGTTCTTACGCTGCATCTTGCGCCAGATCGAATACGGAGATTTCTCACGACCAGAGATGACTGCCCCTTTGAGCCCGCCGTCGGCGAGTTTTAGATCCAGCTCGGCAAGGATGCGCGGCACGACGCGGGCGCCCTTGTCGCGCAGGAAATCAAGACGCGCCAGAATACTGCTGCGCGCATCCCCTTGCAGCTCAGCGAACGCAAGATCTTCAAGCAGGTCCTGCATCCGATGCATGCCGAGCCGCTCCGCCAGCGGCGCGTAGATATCCATCGTCTCACGAGCGATCCGGCGGCGCCTTTCATCGCTCTTAATAAACCCTAGCGTCTGCATGTTGTGCAGCCGGTCGGCAAGCTTTACCAGCAGCACGCGAATGTCTTCGGACATGGCAACGACAAGCTTGCGGAAATTCTCGGCCTGCTTGGTCTGATCAGATTGCAGCTCGATTCGCGATAGCTTGGTCACGCCGTCGACGAGCCGGGCGATCTCGGGACCGAACACCCGCTCGATATCATCAAGGGTGGCAACGGTGTCTTCGACCGTATCATGCAGCAACCCGGTCGCGATCGATGCCGTATCGAGCTTCATCTGGGCGAGGATGCCCGCGACCTCGACAGGATGGGAAAAGTAAGGGTCACCCGAGTCGCGCAACTGCGCGCCGTGGGCCTTCATCGAATAGACGTAGGCACGATTGAGCGTGTCTTCGTCCGCGCCGGGGTCGTAGGCCTTGACGAGCTCGACCAGCTCGAATTGCCGCATCATGATAACTGCTCTCGCATCTCGCACCGGAGACCGACGGGGCGAGATCGGAGGGGCGACGCGAAACTTATCAGCAATGGCGCCGCCCAGACTCGAGATGCTGCTGGGATCAGAGATCCTCGTCAAAATCACCCGACAGATCGCGCGCCGGAACATCGGCGAGGTCGGCCTCTTCCTCAGCTCCGAGGATGTCTACACCGAGCTCTTGGTCGAGCGCTTCCTCATCCAGGCCTGCGTCCTCCTCCCCAATGTCTTCCGCTTCGAAGGCGGCTTCCTCCTCGAGTGGTGCAGCACTCGGCGGAGAAACCCCGAATAGCGCCGGATCGAGCTCGAGTTCTTGGGTTTCCTCGGGCTCGTCGATCTCCACATGTTTTTGCATGCCGCGCACCACCGAGCCCCGTAGATGCTCGAGCCCTACCGTCTCATCGGCTATCTCGCGCAGCGCAACGACCGGGTTCTTATCGTCGTCGCGATCCAAGGTCAGCGGGGCGCCAGAGGTAATTTCGCGAGCGCGCTGCGCGGCGAGCAGCACGAGCTCAAAACGGTTCGGGACCTTAAGGACACAATCTTCGACGGTAACGCGCGCCATTTGATCACTCTTCAGGAGACAAGAAAACTAACCAATATATGGGGCGTAGCTGGCGACGGCAACAGCGAGGCTAAACACTCCGAACAGTTGGGCTGCCGTGCTTGACCCAAGTCGCTGCGGAGACCTATATGATTTATCGTCGGCCGGATGGCAGAGTGGTTATGCAGAGGACTGCAAATCCTCGAACAGCGGTTCGATTCCGCTTCCGGCCTCCAGGGGGGTTTGCGTCTGCGCCAGCAGGCGCTCTGATCCCCGGTAGCTCAGTTGGTAGAGCGAGCGGCTGTTAACCGCTTGGTCGCTGGTTCGAGTCCGGCCCGGGGAGCCATTATGAGCAGGGGGTTAGGTGATATTCGCTTAACCCCCTGGTCTCTTTAGGTACCGTATAGGTACCACGAGAGCGAAAAAAACTCCCGCGCCACGGTGATTGGCCGGGGTGCACGCCTAGAGGCGGGGTCCGACTTTTCAACGCATTGCGCAGCGCGACCCTGGGGCGGCTGGGATAAGAGAGGCAGTCCGCTGATAAGAGCTTGATCTCCGCCAGCGGCGGCCCGGCCAGCTCGAAGGACAGCTTCCAAGATCGCGGAGTGCCCCATGCGTATAGGTGCTCACCGTGTGGGGCACTACAGCGAGATGCTGCGGTGCCGCCTCACCTATCGGCACCGCCGAGGTCGCCGTTGGGAGAAAGCGCGCACGGCGGGATCGCCATTTTTCAGGACGTCGACGCTCAGGCGCCGACGTCGACGGCCGCCTCGGCCCACCCGCGGCCGCAGCTATGAACTCATGCCTGCAGCGAACGCAACAGAGCGTCCTGGGCGCGCCGCCACGGCGCAGCGTAACGAGGGCGGCATACCACAGCAGACCGTCTGACCTTGCATCATCCGTTTTTCAGCTTTGGTGGCGCCGCATCGGCCAGCCGCACCTCAAGCATGACGGCGTGGGCCGGACCGAGCCCGATCCTGGCAATGGCGCGCTCCTCGCTGTAAGGGTGAGCCGAATTTCGGGCCGTTCTCACCCATCACGGTGCGCATGGACGACGCGGGTATCATGCGAGCGTCGCTAGGGTGTCAGTCAAGAACTGGCGCTTGTCGCGTTCCCGACTGCGCACTCTGGCCAGCGCGTCGAGATCCACCCAGCTCTTTACCTCAGCGATGATAATGCCCCGGAGCACGTCGAGCGGTAGCGCGTCGAGTTCAACCGTGAGGTTGCCCCATTTGGCGACGAAGGAAGAGCTTCGGGTATCCGATCGCTTCGTAAAACCCTACGACAGGTCGTAGCACTCTAGGTCGTCAAATGTCAGCGCGCATCTGACAATCTCGGGATACGAGCCGAGCGAGCCGAGCCGCTCGCGCATCGACTGTACCATGTCCTCCCCGTAGGGGTCGAAGTCGCCGAAATAGAGGATCACATCGGCCTTGCTGAGGCGCTGGGCCGACCCAGGCGAGCCTCATCAATCCGCCGACGAACTGAAGCGCTCCTTAGCATCCAGCAGGAGTCGAGAAAAAAGCCCGTTTCGAAGCCCAGTCCGCACCGCGCCGAAGCAGCGTGGATCCCAATGATAAATCATGAACTCGGTGGGCGAGCGACAATGCGAAAGGCAGGTATTATTTAGCGGCGTCCATTGATAGGCACCTGCGGCGGTGAGCACCGTGCTGGCCAAGGTCGTGTTACCGAGCGCCATCTTCTCAGATAATAGTCCAGCATCGTCGGGCACGCAGAACATTTGGGGTCGGCCCGCCCGCACGGGGTGCTCGGCTCCGTATGCACTAAGCGCACCCTACTCCAGCAAGGTCGAAATTAGCGGCCAAACTACCGACAAGATGGCCCACCAAAGCGCAACCGACGACAGCACGATGATAATCAGTGCGGCCCATAGCGGCAGAACCGTCTCGCGCTGAAATTGATCGCGGCCCGCATCGTGATCCCTCCGGTACTCGGCGGGATTGCGGTGGTGCTCCACTGTATTCCTGTTTACCGGCCCTCTTCCGGCTCAGACCCCCTCCTATGTTCCCAAACTTCATTAGTAAATGTGCCCGACCTTATTTGGTTCAATGGACCTGGAACACCAAGGGGAGCAGTTTCCGGCGCGACGGTCGCGGTGGAGCTTGCAGCGATCTCAATGGGTGCCCGACGGCTCCCCGTCCGCAGCGCCGCAGAAGCCGTGTCTCACCCAATAGGGAACCCCGGCAAGCAGGTTTGGTGCCGGAGTTCCCAGGCGACCGGGGATCAGCCGATACCCAATCGCCCAGTCACTAGAACAGCAAGCGGTGACTGATGGTTCCCGATTTCATGATCCTGAGCCGACGGGGCGCACTTCATTCCCGTTTGGGCTAGTTCCGGCTCGCCCCGAATGACGCTATGTTGACCCTCCCGGTGCAAGGTTCGGCACTCGTATACCCACCACCTTGCAAATTTCCGCTGCGCTGGCCGCGATCAGCCTCGGTCAAGCACGAGTTCCAACTGACCCACCCGTGTCCGGCGACTGGGGCCGACGAGTGGCCCCTGTCCTGGCTGGGTCAAAGATCATGAGCGATCGGCGTCCATCGCCGCGGTTGCGAAGGACCACCGCGAGGCGAAGTGTGGCCCCGGATGTTCCTCGGCCGGCGGAGCATCCCATCTCGGTACGGTGAGACTCGCCATTTCCCGGCACGACTCGCCGGTGCTTCTTTACACGGCCGAAGCCTCTTACGTCGCTCAGTAGCGCGGCGGCGGTGGATCATATGGAGGCGGCGGGGGATTGACCGGCGCAGCCTGCAAGCGGCTCAGCTCCTGTTGGCTCAATCGGCGGGCGATGTTGCCGCCCGACCGGCCCGCCTGGGGCATATAACTCGGTTGAGGTGTATAGCTGGGGGCCGACGAGTAAGCTGGCGGCGGCGGCGGATAGTACGGATAGTAGCCCGGCGGATAGGGGTAATACGGGTATTGGGCATATAAGCTGGGGATGCCGACGCCGATGACGCCGCCGGCATTGGCAGGCGCCGGCGCAATCGACCAAGTGCCGATGCTGAGAGCAGCGACGGCGAGAACGGCTATCCAGAGACGCGAATGCAGCGAGATTTTCCTGAAGCTATCCATATTCGCCTTCGAGCTGAAGAGTTGGGGACGCGACGAGCCATACGGTCAAAATATGCAGGCTCATCCCCTCGGCAACCCCGAGCCGTTCAATGACGCCGGCTAGGAGGGTGTTGCAGAGTTGCAGTGTTGGGGAGGGGGAGAGGTCCCCCTGTGCCGGCGTCTGACCGCGAGCACCCCGGACACGACCGCCGAGGCGGCGCTCGGTATCGTCGATGTCGTCGGGAGGCTGGGCGCGCACTTCGCTCGCTATGGATTACCCCAGCCCCCCGGAGGGGCCCGCTCCAATCTGAGTAGGGATGGTTCTAACCTGCGTCCCAGGCGTCATGGGGACCCCCGTTCGGAATACAGTGGCCCCAGTGGCAATATTCCCATTGGTCGCGCCAGCGGCTCCGGTGCCAACCGCGTCCACAGCCGTCACGCACCAGCTCGATGGGCGGTGTCGCACCAACTTCGATTGCGGTGGACTTGGGTGATAGTGGGGCCGCCTGTGCTGAGCCGCGGCCGAGCTACCTTACCGGAGGCGAGGCTCATGTGAGCTTCTGTTTCTCTTCGGTGACAGCGGCCTCGATGGCGGCGGCGATTTTTACGATCAGAGCCATCTTTGCCGCCGGACTAAGGTCCAGGGTTGCGCCCATCTCCTCAGCAAATATTATTTCCGCGGCTTCTATCGTCTCAGCGGCGCGGTCAGTTGCGGTCTTCATGGCGCGTCCATAAGGAGCGTAGAGGCACCGTAATGCGGCAGCCATTAACACAGCCTAAATCCGGTTGGAGGCGTGCCCAGCTACTCCTTCACCGGCCCAACACCAGCGCGACAACCCCGACCGCAGCCAAGGCGCCAAGCGCGGGCCTCGCCGCGATCCAGGCAACCTCGGCGCGGGTCGGGTACCGGGTGGGTTGGACATTGGCAAAGTCCAGTTCGTCGAGGACCAGCAACGAAATCGTCGCCCGAATGATCAATTCCAGGACAACGATCAGAGCCGTCAGAGCGGATAACACGGCTGCCGCCACGGAGTAGTGCAGATCGAGCGTCTCCGAACGGCGATCGGCGCGCGCGTGCTCGCGGGTTCTCGTCAACAAGAGATCAGGCGCCCCTATACGCTCCCTGGATTCTTCGGCCTCTGATTGCTGCCCTGACGACATGCGCATGCTGTTGAAGCAGCTCGCTCTCGGCCCAGGGGTGGGGGCAATCACCGCCCTCGCCTTCAAGACGACAACCGACTATCCCTAGCGTTTCTGCAGCTCCGACAAGGTCGGCGGCGTTGAGCGACTGAACAAGCGTTCACCGCGATTTCATCGGGATGACTATTGCGCGCCATGTTACCTGCAACGACAAGGGCATACCATCCGGCGACCGTGGAGCACGCTGGACACACTCGCGCGACTGGGGCGCCCAAATTGAGCTACCGACGGACATCGCTGCAACTGGCGACCGGGAAGGCCGCTGGCCGGGGAAAGTCGCGGGCGATCCTTCAGCCAGGGGGCCCCCGCGGATCCTCTTTTCAGGCACGCCTAGTTGGGAGGTTGTATCGGCGGACGACCTGAGGATCGGCGCCCGGTTTGTTCTTGGTGGGGCGCGAACCCTCCATGCAGCGCTTCGAGATGCCGCTCAGACGATCGACCGGGTGCACTCCACTTTCATGACTTGCCCGGCGGGACGCATTGACCTCGGTGCGACTCCGAGCCAGGGCCTCGATCGGTCAGGGTCCGACCCAGTCGAACGGGATGTGCTTGGCCGAATTTAGCGTGTACTCGAACTTGAAGCCGTGCGCGTCGACCGAGAGGATCGTCGACTTGCCCCAGGTCACAAGCTGCGGCCCGGGGCCGGTTTCGCTGCCCGGAGCGTTGATCAGCTGCGGATACTTCCCGGGCGGGCTGGTCGGCCCGATGATCGCCTTGGCCCAAGCCTTGACCCTGCCGACGATGTCGACGCCCCAATGGCCGAGATCGGGGGCAATCTCATACGTGATTTTGGCCCGCTC
>Ga0310913_10000698_pt1 | contig 15893 bp, 12 predicted proteins | sample GREbulkMGOX082_FD_203447 | JGI IMG/M metagenome (GOLD analysis project Ga0310913, IMG submission 203447) | Lab enrichment of tropical soil microbial communities from Luquillo Experimental Forest, Puerto Rico - GRE.bulkMG.OX082 | ecosystem: Environmental > Terrestrial > Soil > Tropical forest >...
CCATTCCGAAACTAATGCCTTCTTCGCGGACAAGTGTGTCGGCTAGCTCGGTCACGGTCAGGAAATTTCTGTTGGCCGCGTGGCTCATTCGCTCGCGGTCCACTTCGGCGTGGCTCACGACGCCGGCAAAAAGGCGCAGTGCCCGAGAAGCATCAGCGCACATCGCAAAAGCCAAGGGCTGGAGACCATCTTCGCTATCGACCACATCCCCGAAGGGGGTATTGTGCGCGCAACTCAGCACTGCTTGTGCCTGGCCGAAGGCCTTGCTCGCCAGAATTCGGACGTGTTCCAGCGCAACGGGATTTCGTTTTTGCGGCATGATGCTGCTGATCTGGACGTAAGCATCGCTCAAGCGTAGAAAACCAAATTCCGGCGTGCACCACACCAGGAGGTCTTGAACGAGTCTGCCCAAGTTAAGCATCAAGACTGCGATGGCTGCGGCGGTTTCCGTCAAGTAATCGATCGCCCCGATTGCGCCGTAGGAATTCAACTGCAGGCCCTCAAAACCGAGCATGCGGGCAGTGTAATCGCGGTCAATCGGGAAGCCAGTCGTGGTAATGGCGCACGCGCCGAGCGGGTTGCGATTAACCGTGGCGAAGGCAGCTCGCAAGCGCTGCATATCTCGACCGAGGAACTCTGCAGCGGCAAGCAAGTAATGAGCCAGCGTCGTTGGCTGCGCCGGCTGCGTGTGGGTGTACGCCGGCATGATGGTATGCAGGTTTGATGCCGCGACATTGAGCAGCACCATCCGCGCCTCTGCGGTCTCTGCCGCAACCCGCAAAATCTCCCGTCGCATGCACATGCGGTACATGGTGAGGTCGATATCGTTGCGGCTGCGCGCGGTGTGGATCCTGCCCGCCACATCTTCGCCGCAGGATTGCGTCAGCAAGTGTTGTATGTAAAAGAACAGATCTTCGAAACGGCCTTCGTATCGCGCCGCCAGGATCTTGGTGTGATCGAGTTCAGCAATGGCTTCCAGGAAAACAGATGCAACTGCCTTTGGAAGGATTCCCTGGCGCGTGAGCATCAGCGTGTGGGCCGTATGGATCTCAAGGAGCGCGTCCAGAAAATACTTCTTGGCATCCTCAAAATTCACAGCCAGAACAGTTTCCGCGTATACGTGAGATGGGAAGGGCTCGGAAGATGAGGGCGACGACTCGGAAGGATGGCGTGAGTCTTTCAATGCACGCACCCTTCCGCAGAGTAAAATCCCGAGCCCTCTACCCCGGCGCCGTCCTTGGTTCGAGACAAAGTCATCCCGAATGCCTCCCTCTGGTTTCTCTGCACAAGAATCCCGCGGCCGCGCATGGGTGCGGTTGCTACCACCTGACCCCCAGCCCGAAATCAAGAATTCGTCCCTGAAGAACCGTGGAAGTAGGCGGGAAGCTGCCCGGCAGACTTCCCGAGGCGAGTTGTCCGCACTGCGTCGGGTCCAAGGTGAAGCCGTTGGCTGCGCTTGGGCAGCCGGTGGTAAGAACATGAACAACGGTGTTCAAGGAGGTGACGTTGGGATGATTGAAGATATTAGTTGCCTCGGTCAAGAATTGCGCCCGAATGCGCTCTTTCAGTGTGAACAGCGTCCGTGTATATCGTAGGTCAAACTGAACGATTTTCGGACCGCGCACGATGTTGCGCCCGATAAAGAGCGGCCTGGTGATGCTGGTCACAAGCGGATCGCCGTTTAGGTCGAAATTGGCAGTGACGTTCTGCTCGTCGCCGGAAGCAATGTTGGTCAGCAATCCAAATTCGTTGTCATTCAGCAGGCGATTTGCAACTGAGTTTTCGATCTTCACGCGCGGCGACCACAGAACACTTGCGGTGAAGGACTGCGGGCGGTTGATATAGCTGTTGCCGCGATCGCGGAGCCGGTTGGTGGTGTCTTCGACATAGACGAGGTTCTGCTCGAAGCCGTTCACGTCGGGCGCGTCGCTGATGGTGTGAGAATAGATATAGTGCCCGCTGACCAAGAGTCCTCGGGAGAAGCGGTGCTCGTAATTCATTTCAAGCGCGTTGTACTTTGAGCTGGCTCCTACGTCCTGCAGGGTCACATTGTTGAAGGAGGGGTTTGCGCGTGTTCCGGCGTTTACCCGCGGATCAAACACGGGCCGACCATCAAGAAGAGCGCCAAGCGGATGGATCAAGTTGATGTTGTGCAGCCACTCGAGTTGCCGCCCAGCGGTATTTACAACGGCAAGCGTGACAGCGTCGTTCTTGGTCAGCTCGCGCGAAACCTGGATGGTGGTGGTCAGCGCGTAAGCGTTTTTGAAATTGGGTGTGACCGTGAAGACCGACGGAGTCGCCGGCGCCGTGGCGGTCGTCAGGGGTTGCGGAAACGCCGGGGCGCCCGGAGACGACGGGGACAGCGAGGCGTTGAACGAGCGGCCGGAACCATCGTTGGAAAGGGCGTTAAACCAAATGTTGGTAGGGGGAGCGTCATAAAACATTCCCCACGACGCGCGCACAACGGTCTTGCTACCGACCCTCCAGGCCAAGCCGAGGCGCGGGGACACATCGCCCGCAGGATTATTGAAGTTGCGAGAGAAGGGGAACGGGGCGGCGGCATCGGGATTCGGCGAGAGGAAACGATCATAGCGAACTCCGTAGGTCACGAGCAGCGACGACCGGAGCTGCCAGCTATCCTGGACGAACAAATCGAAGAAATTGGAGATGTAACCAACCCGCGTGTTTCCTATCAGAGCATTCACTGTAGTGTAGGATCGCGGGTTCGCACCGCTCAGGGCGGCCTGATAAGCGGCAATCGTCGGGAAGACGTATTGCGTAAAGCTGTCCCCCTCCTGCACGTCGATGATGCGGGAATAGCCGAAACCGGTCTTGAAAGTATGTGGCCCACGAATGTAGGTGAGATTGTCGTTCCAACTGGGTATTTTTTCGGCAAATACATCACCCGTCGAAACGCTGCCGCTGAAAAAGCAACACCCAGGAATATTGACTGCCGGTTGCGGTCCGGTCAGCGGACCGGCGATGTGTTTCTCGTTCCGGTAGGGGTAGGAAAAGCGGAACTCATTGAGCAGCTGCGGTGAAATCGTGCTCACCCACTCAAGCCCGGCGACGTGGGCGCGGTCTCGAAAGTCGGCTTCCGCGGCAATCAAGTTCATCCCGCCTACGGCGGTGTTGAAGGGATACTCGTTGCGGAAGTAGTTCACGCGAACAAACACGCGGTTCTTCTGGGTGATGTCCCAGTCGCCGCGCACGTCCAGGAACTGAGCGTGCTGCACGGACGGGGCGGTGCCGAATTGCGAGGCGGGAATCCCGACAGCCTCAAGAGCCGCCTGGTTCGCGGCACTAACGGTAATCGGAACGGGAAGCGCGCGGTACAAGTGCTCGTAGGCGCCGAAAATGAACAGTTTGTCTTTCTTGATCGGGCCACCGGCGTTCATGCCGAAGGAATTCATCAACAAGTTAGGTTTCGGCGCGGTTGGAGACAGAAGGATTGGCCTCGCGGTCGTATCGACCGGACCGCGGATCCACTGGAACATGCCGTGGAGGTTATTGGTGCCCGATCCCGTGATGACGTTGTAGATGTTGCCGGTAGTCCTGCCAAATTCCGGAGCGAAGCTGTTGCTAACCGTTTGGACCTCACTGACATAAACGGAAGAAATCGGGAAGAGGCGAAGTCCGTAGCGATCGCTCTCCGTGTCGGTCATTCCATCCATCTGATAATTGATGCGATCCACAAAACCATTGGTGTTCAGCGTGCGAGGGATTCCCAGCTCCGGATTGGGGTGCCCGCTGACACCCGGCTGGAACATGATCCAGTTATAAGGGTTCCGCGAGGTCAACGGCAGGGTTTGTACTTCCTCCTCGCTGATTGTGCGACCTATATTCGTTCGGTCTGGATCGACTACTGGTGTGCCGCCGCTGACTTCGATCGAGGTGCTCACCTCGCCTAACTTGAGAGTGCCGTCCACCACCGCGTCGCGGCCGGTTTGCAGGACGATTTCGGTAAACCTGAGAGTCTGGAAACCGCTTTTGGCAATCGTGACGGTGTATGTTCCGATCGGCATCGATGCCATTACGTAGTAACCGTCTTCTGCCGAGGTGATGCTTCGCGTGTACCCTGTCGCATTATTGACGGCAGTCACGTTCGATCCAGCCACAGGCTGATCGCTCGGGTCGCTGACGCGCCCTCGAATTGTGCCGTTGATGGATTCTGATTGTGCCCAGATGATGGATGCGCATGACAAGAAGAGTAGGAAAGCCACTGTCACAAGATTCCAATTGTGGAAATATGCGAAGAAATACAGACGCCCCTTAGAGATCATTTTGCCCCCACTGTTCCCCCCGACACGAACTTCGCGAACCCAGAACATTGCCATTAAATTAAGACAGTTTCAGAACGTTCGTCAATTCCCTCCGCTCATGGGTTCACGGGTGCCGAGGTCGGCGCTCAAGTTTTTTCAAGGGCAGCCTACGATTGCGCCGGATGAAGTCGCCGGCGACTTGCTAAAGCCTCGGGAGCGAACACGGATGATCAGCGAAGAGGGCGTCGTGACACACCCAGCGGGAGCACGACATTCGATTCTGCGAAGAGAATCTCGTGCCGGTGGGGAGGTTGGGCATCCGTGCCAAACTCCAGGCCATTGCCGACGAATTGCTCTCCCCCAAGAACTGCGTCGATGGCGGGCAGCAGATCGGTCCTGGAACATGGTTTGTGAACGTAGCCCAGCGCGCCCAAGCTGAGGGCTTCTCGTACCACATCGGGGGAGGACTCTTGACTGAGGAACAGAATTTTCGCAGCGGGAGCAAGCTTACGCACTCGCCTAGCCACCTCTAGCCCATTCATGTCCGGCAAGCCAATATCAAGCAGAACCAGATCCGGCTGCAGCTTTTCAGCTTTTTGGACGGCTTCCAGTCCATTCAAAGCTTCGGTGAACCGAAACTCGCGCCTTGATTGCAGCACCGAACAAACGAATCGGCGGAAGGCTTCAAAGTCATCGACTACAAGTATGTTAAAGGACCGCACTGCTCCCCATCCCCTCTATTCCAATCTAGTTGGACTCATCCTGCGCGAGCGGCGCTACTTTTTTGAAGCAGACGCAGTTCAGCTTCCTGAATAGCAAACTGCGCAGCGCTACAATTCAAACAAACCACAATTTCTGTGCATGCATAGATATGCTGTTTATCAAGGTTTTTCCGAGGCTGGATGGCGATCTCGCCACCGAACTTGTGCAGGTTCTCTAAGCCGCAAGATTTATAGGGCATGGCCTTAAGTATGCAGGGCGATTCTGTGCAGAGTCTAGTGCCGCGATTCCCTTATGTTCCTTAACCGTGTGACGTACGCCACAAGTCAGTGGCGCCTGTCGGCCAGCGCTCATCAATTTTTTCGAGGATGCGCTTGGCCATTTCGATTGCGTCAGGGGCGTGTCTGCGCGAGAGCTCGGAGTCGGGCGAATGTTCCACTCTCTATCGCCGCACACTTACGTATTTCTGAGGTGCTTACCGGCGCCCGATGTACTCACGCAGTTCGCGTCAAAAATGCGGAACGCTGAAAGCGTGAAATTCCGGCCGCCTGGATTCAACGAGTTACAGCCGACCGTCAATGGGGGGACGGAACATGCTGGTCCCTTCGCAAAGCAGACGTAGTTCAGCTTCCTGAATGACAAATTGCGCAGCACCACAGTCCAAACAGACAGCAAGCTCGGCACATACATAGACGTGGGATTTATCGAGGTTTTTCAGGCCAGGGAAGTGAATCGCAATCTCTGCTCCGAACTTGCGGCGGTTCTCTGAGCTGCATGATTGACAAGGCAGGGCTGCCCGGAGGGTAGGAGCCCGGCTTCCGGGTTCGGTCGATTCGACACAGTTTGGAGGCAACATCGCTGTACTTGTACCTGGAAGCGCAGTCATTGGGCGTAATTTCTTTGTAATTTCCATGTAAACCACTTTGTTGGCTAGCCTGCCGGGCAAGCCTTGCTAGGCGCGCTAACTATGGCCAGATCAGGAAGGAAGTGCTGTGATTAGTGACACAGAACTGCGCAAACTGTCATGCGCCTTTAGCTCGCTTTTCTCCCTCTTGCGGTGGTTCGCTTTGGGGCGATTCGTCTTGAGGTGATTGCTTTTTTGGGCGGTTCCTGTTGTCGCGATTCCCCTTGGAGTTGTTCCTTTTGAGGTGCTTCCTCCTTGGGCCGGTCCTCTTGGCGTACCTCCTGTGACGCAACGCGATTCGAATCAAGAGCTTCATCCTCAGCGTCTTCGCGAAACAGTGGATGGGGCTTGAAAGACTCGGGGAGTTCTAGCTCCAACCTCCGGACGTCCTTGGGTTTATAGGTATACCTCTTTCCGTACGCATTGCACCGGACCGTGAAGTGTTTGCCGAGAGGGGGAGAGGAGTCACAGCATGGGTTTGGCCGAGAGGGATTCTATGCCGGAAGAAAATATTCTGCCGAATATGAAACCAGTGGTTCTTGCAAAGAACGACCCAGCAATAATTGGCGTCTTCCCACATGTACGTCTCCGTCATCCGTCTGAACGGGTGAATGGCTGCAAAGCAATTGCCCCAGCTTAGCAGACGAGCGCAGAAGTTGTATCCGAACCGATGTTGAATGGGACGGCGCCACTGACACCGGGGTCGCTTGCGCACATTTACACTGGGCGATTTTGGGCAAGGCATGAATCGTGCGGGCGCGGTCCACTTGCAGAGTCCCCTCCGCGATTGCGCAGTTGACGCGTGGTGATAGCGTCGGCTGTCTTGGCCGCGGCAAGCAGCGAAAAGCCAGCTAACAAAACCTTCTTGTTTGGCCTACCTGCATCGGGAAGGGTTTCTTCTTGTGCGTGAACTGTCGGCGCGAGAAAAAAGCACAGAGGAGTAGGAGGAGAACGCGGACAATCGGCGGTTCCGCATGCAACGTGCTTACTGCCTGTGATTTGAACATGGTGGGCACTGTCCGATTCGAACGGACGACCTTTCGGGTGTAAACCGAACGCTCTAACCGCTGAGCTAAGCGCCCAATGAAATTCATCGTACAGGAAGCATAGGGAGCGGTCAACGCGTCGGTTCTCTCTCCTTTTCCGACGCGCCGTCTTTCCAGCGTTTCTCTAAAATTTCCTGCGGGCCTGCGTTTTCTTGCACTTTGCTCACGCAGCCAGTAAACTAACTTGCTTATAATTACACCAAGGAAATGACCAGAGATGCTGCTCGCACGCGATTTTGTGGCTCACATGGCTAGTGAAGTGGTGAAGCGCCTCGTGGAGGGCGAGCAAATTGAGGTTAAGGCCCAGGATGCGGTGACCACGCGCATCCGCCAGCGAATGCTCGAGGAGTTGACCGTGGAAGACCGGCTTAACGATGAAGTGCGGCAGATCCTCGTGGAGCGCCAGGATGAGATGCGCAGCACCGGCGTGTCGTACCAGGAAATGTACAAAAAGGTGAAGCAACACTTGGCGAGGGACCGAAAGCTGGTTTTGCGGTAAGGCGCGGAAGTCAATAACCGGTATGGGAGCTAGCGGGCAAGCGTTTCTCGTAGTGCGAGCTGTGAGCGTCGATTTCCCGTTTCGATGTAATTGGGTTGTCCACAAAGGATGCTTTGGCGGGAAAGGGGAACCATAAAAGCATGATGCGACTGAGCCGTGAGAAAATTGTCAGACTCTCGCACCAGGTCACCGACGTACTGGTCTCCAGCGACGAAGTGGAATTCATCGACGACCGCGACACCATTCGTCAGCAAATCGTACAGATCCTGACCGCCATGCTCAAGGACGAAGAAAAAATCGAGCTGGAAGTTCGCAAGCGCATTACCTCGCAGAAAAAGGAAATCCTCGAAGGCAGCGAAGAGTGGGACGTGCTGCACAAGAAGTATTACCAGGAAGAATTGCGCCGCCTCGGTATCGCGGCCGCTCCTGATGACCGCCACCGTTCCTGAAGCCACTCTTAGTTCCAAGTTTAAGGTGCACGTAAAGAGAAGAAAGAGAAGGGTGGCGGTCCAATCGTCGGCCCTTTTTCAAGAGCAAAAAAAGGCTTTGCCTCTCCACGATTTCCTCCAGATACAACTCGGAATTTCTCGAGTCCGACGAACCTGAATCACTCACGCATGCGAACATAGGATGGAATCTTGGAGGCAAACGCAGTGCCGACGCACCGTTCTCCCCCTGCCAAGACACTCGTCGCGAAAATACCCTCGGCGGTTTCGCACGATTTTGGCTTGATTGCGAGCGTTCTACTTCAAAAACGGCTTCCCCTCAAGTCAAGGATTTCTAGGGGTTTCTAGGAAAATTCTTGGTTTGACGCGCGCTTTCGGGCGAGTATCGCCCCGGTTTTCACCGGAGGAGCAATGCAGGTGTTTACCGGATTGAGGCCTGGCCCGGAAGGTGCAAAGTAGCGTCAACCAATGCAATGCTGTGGCTAGTTATAGGGGTGAGTTCCTTCAGAGTTCCACATCCTCGGTCACACCCCGGGAGCTCAAGGAGTTCACCCCTCCCGCCCTTGGCAGGGAACTTGGTAGCGAATGCTTCGCGGTTTTTCCCCTCTGCACCCTTAGGCGGTGGCGGCGTCGGCTAGGGCCTGAACCTCTACTTGAGGCCGGAATTCGCTGGGGAATTCGGACAGGAATTGATCCATGGTGATAGGCGGACGGCCGATGAGTTGTTCGAGCAAGCCGTCGACATTGCCGCCTTTGCCCTTGACGTAGTAGGCCTGGAGATCAAGGAGCGCGTCGGCTTGCCATTCGAGCATGCCGCGGTCGAGCATGGCCTTGCGCTGCACCTCGGGAGGAATATCCACATACTGGACGTCACGGCCGGAATGCCTTGTGATTTTTTCGGCAAGTTCGGAGTAGGTGAGCGCTTCCGGCCCGTTCAGTTCGTATGTTTTGCCGGCGTGCTCGCCGCCAGCTAAGGCTTTTGCGGCGACAACCGCGATGTCGCGCACATCGACGAAGCTCACTCGGGCGTTGCCCATCGAGGCGTGGAAGGCGCCTTGAGAACGGATGGAAGGAGCGTAGTAGGTCAGAACGCTTTGATGGAAGCTATTGGGGCGCAGAATAGTGAAAGGAATCTTCGTGGACTTAAGCTTGTCTTCCACGCGGCGGTGCCAGCTGGGAAAAGATTTCCGATTCTCGCGGGCGCCCATGGCGGAACTGAGGACGATATGGCCCACACCAGCGTTCACGCAGGCGTCAATCATGTTCCATTCGAGCTCGATGAGCTGGGGAATCGGCGAGCAGACAATGTAAACGCTGGTGACATTGCGGAGGGCAGGGGGCAGAGAGTCTTTTTTGCTGAAGTCGGCGATGACCGTCGAAGTTCGAGCAGGGGCCTTGGCGGCCTCGGTCGCTAAGCGATACATGGCGCGGTAGTTTTCGCCGGTCTTTGCGGCCACTTTGGCTACTTCACGCAAGACGGCCTTCCCCATCGTGCCGCTTGCACCAGTTACTAAAATCATACTGTTGCCTCCTGAGGAACGCACGCCGGGCGCAGGGCGAGCTGGGGGAGCGGGAAATGGCGTGGCGAACTTCTTTCCAATCTTATACATCCCTGACAAGCCGGTCTAGAGGCTTTCGTGTTGGCCGTGTTCGAAAAGGCAGTGGCGAGCGGCATGGAAAGAAAATGGGACGCACCGGCAGCTTCGGGCAGACGAAAGCTACCGGGTAATGGTGGTGTTTTGGCGCTCGTAGGGATTCTGGCGCCCTCGAAAGTAGCCGATCATCCGCAAGAGCACGTACCAGAAGATTATGTAGATCAGAAGATTACAGCTGAAGGCCAGGACGGCCCAAAATGTGGTCGAGCCTTCCATGAGAGTGCCCGGCAGGTTGATGGCGGCGACGAGGCGGGTTCCCGGCGCGGTAAGGACATGAGGGATTCTGCTCCACAGCGGACTGTACGCGAGATTGATTTTCGCTTCCCGTAAAAGGACAGAGCTAACCACTCCCAGGACAAGGGCCCAGAGGATTTTCGATTTGAACATGTAGGCACCCAGAATCAGGAGATTGCAGCGAGCTGGGGTGGCTGCTTGAGCCTTGCCAAATATAGAACAAAGCGAACAGGAAAGAAAAGCGGCAGAACTGCAAAAAGCTCTTCCGCCCTGTTTTTGCGCGACTCCAGCGTATCGGAGAACCGCCTCGTGCCCGATCGCGGACGCGCCCCACGCTAAAGCGCATCCCAAGACTTTTTCTCTTCTGGCGTAATGAGAAAACTACGGCTGGGAGTCCGGCCGGCGCTTCAAAGTCGGCCGATCATCATCGGTAGTGCTGTTGGGATCGTTGCCGGTCGGCTGCTTTTTGGATTGCTCGGTCTTACTGCGCAGCGTCGGCTTATCCTTCGCTTCCGTGACTTTGCGGGAGAACATAATGTTGCGAAGGCGACCTTTCACCTGGTCGAATTCCGAAGTCGTCACGATGTACTCCTGGCGAGCCGGGAGAATGCGCGCGATTTCTTTCTGTGTGTTCTCGATCCGCTCGGGCGTGGGAGGGTGCGTGGAGAAAGCCTTCGGGATGGTGCCGGGGCGACGCTTCTCGTCGGCCTGGATGCGCTCGAAGAAAGTTACGTACGAGTTCGGATCGTAGCCCGCCTTGTACATGTACTCAATCCCAAGGAAATCCGCTTCGCGCTCGGCGTCGCGGGAAAACTTAAGGAACGTCAGAGGTATCGCCATATTCAGGCCTTGGTACAAGGCGTATCCCGCCCAAGTATAGGGAATGAAAATCATTGCGGGAATCGAGGCCAGTTGCATCAATTCACCCTTGGTCGCCTGGCAGGTGCCGTGGCGGGCGGTCACATGGGAGATTTCATGCGCCATCACGCCGGCCAGCTCCGATTCTTCCTGCGACCGCAGAATTAATCCACTGTTCACATAGAAGAAGCCGCCGGGAAGGGCGAACGCGTTGACTTCGTCCGAATCGATGACCTTGATCGTGAAAGGAACCTTGGCGTCGGAGTTGCGCACGAGGTTCTGGCCCACGCGATTGACGTACTCGGTAACCACTGGATCGTCGATCATCTTGGAAGAGCGCTCGACTTCCTGGGCAAGTTGCTTGCCGAGTCCGATTTCCTTCTCGAGCGAGAACCAGTTCATGTGGCAGCTGACTTTGCGGTTGCCGATGGCTTCCACATCATCCTTGGAGTTCTTTGGGTTAACCGTGTCTTGCTGCTGCACGGGCTGCTCCGAGGCCGGTTGCTGTTGCGTTTGCGGCTGCGCCGCCGGCGATTGCGTCTTCGCCGGATCCTGTTGACCAGAATCCCGACTTTGCGGGACCGCCAAGGATGGAATTGCCAGGAGGGCACTGCCGAGTGCGAAGCTCAGGGTATGCCGTAGGATGACGTTCATAAGCACCTCGCCCTACCCGGTAGTATACACCCCAACTCCTAGGCGGGCCTTAAAATCCTTCAAGGAGCTATGATGTTTGCTACAGAAGGAAGGTTTTCCGGCGTCTTGATTTCCCGACAGCATCGCATTTTGGGGCCTAGAACCGGCGTGTTCGAGCCTCGGCGGCGGGTGGGGAAGGCGGTACCCGGAAAGTGCTGTTTGCGAACGGGTGCCGGCCGGCGCAGTTGACACCCTTTGGGGAGCACTCTACAGTCAGGACAGCCAGCTCTAGATATGAGCCAGATCAAAATTCAGGTGGGCCAGCTCTGGAAGAGAGACGCTACCGGCGACATTTACCTGGTAACCCGCCTGTACTCAGAGGCTTTGAACACCATGGCCGTGCTGCGCAAGTCCGGCGCCGAGGGAGAAGCTCAGATTCGCATGAGGGTGGAACACGGGAGCAAAGGCCAAACGATGCAGGGATTCTCGCCGGCGCAAGAAGAGGAATCTTACTAGCAGGGAAGCGCCAGGCCTTAAATCGAGCGAACCTCTATCTTTACCACATCTTCCACTTTCATCAGCTCCTTTTGGAGAAAAGGCTCGCCGTATTGCACTCCGACCATTTGGCCGTAGTGCCGCGCCAGTTGGTTCATCTCCTCTTCGAGCCGGTCGATGGCCAGGTGCACTTTGCTGGGCCGCTCGTCTTTCTTTGGGCGGAATTGAGAGGCGAAGGCCAAGATGGCTTTGCGGCGCTGCTCGTATTGCTCAGAAATGTCCACGACAAAGGTCGGCCGCGCCGCGGCATAAGCCATGGAATAGAGGATTTTGAATGGGCGATAAGCTTCCCCTCCGATCGGCAGTTGCTTTAGTCCAGCGAGAAAGCACCCCTCGTAGCCAAGCGCGGAGGCATGGTAATGGTCGGGATGGCGGGCTTCCCAATAGGGCAAAATGACGGTTTTTGGGCGGAGCTGACGAATGACCTCGGCGATTCGCAATTTGTATTTGCGAGAGGCATGAACATCGGAGTCCGGCGCGCCCAGAGTGTCGCGCCAGCTGACGCGCAGCAGCTGTGCTGCCTTAACCGCTTCCTTGGCGCGGATCTTGGGGCTGCCCCGTGTGCCCATCTCGCCGGCGGTCAAGTCGAGGATGCCCGTTTTATAACCGAGCTGGGCCATCTTCAGCAGGGTGCCGCCGCAAGTGAGTTCCACGTCGTCGGGATGGGCGGCAATGGCGAGGAGATCGAGGTTCAAAGGATGGCCTCCAGGTCGCGAGAAGGGGGATTCTACACCGGTGGGCAAGGGCACAAACACTTGTGGAAGAGCGCCCCAGTATTCGATGCGTGAAGGGCGATGATTGCGAAAGCTCGGCCTTACTCAACCCGGAGGGCAACCGTGGGGTCGATGCGCATGGCGCGGCGGGCAGGAACGTAACAAGCGATCCAAGCCACCATCGTCAGCAAAACGGGCACAGCGACAAACGTCGCGGGATCGGTCGGACTCACGCTGTAAAGCAGGCTCGCCATCAACCGCGTCAAGGCCAGCGCGCCCGCGGTGCCGACGAGGACTCCGGCGATGACCGGTTGCATGCCTTGCCGCACGACCAGCCGGAGAACATCGCGCGGACGAGCTCCTAGTGCCAAGCGTATGCCGATTTCACGAGTGCGCCGGCCGACGCCGAAAGCAAGGACGCCGTAAATTCCAACTGCAGCGAGGCCGAGTGCAAGCGCCGCGAAAAGCACGAGAAGAAAAAGGTTAAAGCGCTGGGCTGCGACGGAAGCGCTCAAGAGCTGGTCCATCGTCGCGACCTGATACGTAGGCACGCCACTGTCGAGCGCGGCGATTTCTTTGCGAACCGCGGAAGCCATTTGCGATGGCTCCTGGTTTATCCGTAGCACGAGGAAGGCGTACCAGAATCCCCCAAGGGGCGTGTACATCTCCGGGCTGGCTTGGGCCTTCAGTCCTGCCCCTCGGACATCCCCAACAATGCCGATGATTTCGAGAGGATGGCGATAATCCCGAGTGAGGAGCGTTTTTCCGATCGGATCCGCTTCCGGCCAGAATTTTCTCGCCATTGCCTCGTTGATGATGATGGTGTTCGGGTTCTGCTCGTCAGCAGGAGTAAATTCTCGCCCGCGCAGCAACGGAATGTGCAGGGTCTCGAAGAAGTTCGCGCTGACCCCGCGCCAGTCGGCGGCCGAGGCTTTCGCCCAATCCGCACTCGCGCCGTCGGCGATCAGAAAAGTGTCCCAGTCCGACTCTCCACTGAGCGGCAGCGTTGATGCTGCGGCGACAGATGCAACCCCCGGGAGCGTTTGGAGCCGTCCTATAAGCCGGCCGAGATAAGCACGGGTTTGCTCAGGTTTCCGATAGATGCCTCCCGGAAGGGCAATCTTCATGCTCAGCAAATGCTCCGTCTGAAATCCCGGGCTCACGCGATGCAAGCACATGAAGCTGCGAAGCATTAAGCCCGCACCGCACAACAGGAGCAGCGCCAGGGCCACCTCGCAAACCACAAGGGCGCCGCAGAGCCGCGCGCCTCGCACACCGAGCCCGTCGCTTTGCCGGCCGTCCCGAAGTGTGCCCTGGGGGTGTGGCCGCGAGGCTGCGAGCGCGGGGACCGTGCCGACGAGGAAGGTGGCCAGCATGGCCACGGCGGACAGGAAAGCGAGCACCGGGACATTCAGGCGAAACGGTTCCATCCGCGGCAAATGGACGGAGGTCAGCGAAACGGTTAGCTCGAGTCCCCATTTTGCGAAGGCAATGGCGAGCACGGCGCTGATGCAAACCAGGACAAAAGTTTCCGTCAAATTCTGGCGCAACAAGCGCACCGGGTACGCCCCGAGAGCCGAACGAATCGCGAATTCTTTCTCGCGCACCAGGGCGCGCGCCAGCATAAGGTTCACGACGTTGGTGCACGCGATCACTAGAATGAAGCTTACAGCCCCGAGCAGTACGAACAGCGATGTCCGTACATCTCCGACAATTTCACTGAGAAGTGGCTTGGCGCGCACACGCCAATCGGCATCCGTACTCGGATAAACTTTCGCGAGCGCATCTTGAATGGTCTCGATTTGAGCTTCGGCCTGCGAAAGGTTCGCGCCGGAGCGCAACCTGCCGAGTACATGATATCCGTGCGAGATACGGTCGTGCATTCCAAGCTCGCCGAGTGTGCCGATCGGTGCCCAGATGCCGCAGCCCTTTGGGAAATCAAATCCGGGAGGCATCACGCCGATGAGAGTGTAGCTTTCTCCGTCCAACCGATAGTGCTTATAGAGGGCGCGCGGGTTGGCGCCGAAAACGCTGCGCCAGAGCGCATCGCTCACAAGAAAAACCTTCTCGCTGCCGGGCAGTTCGTCGCTTGCGGAGAAACCATGGCCGATCGCGGGCTCGACGCCAAGGATGGTGAAGAAGCTGTTGGTCACACTCGAATAGCGCTCGCGCTCCGTTGAAAATGGTCCGCCTAGTACGATGTCATTGGAGGCTTTGATCAGAAAGTAGGCCGCGGTTTCCTCGAAAACGGTGTTTTGTCCTTTCCAGGCCAGATAATCGGGATAGGACACGCCGCCACTGTCTACGCCACGAGACCTATACTCCGTCAGGTCCACCAGCTCATCTGCATTCTTGAAGGGCAGCGAACGAAGCAGCACGGCGTCGACGGCGCTGAAGATGGCGGCATTCGCTCCGATGCCCAGGGCGAGAGTGAGGATGCAGACGGCAGAGACGAACGGATTGCGGAGGAGTTGGCGAAGCCCAAAGCGAAAATCATAGAGAAAATCTTCGAGCAAGCGAGCGAATCGGTTCATCGCACCACCCCAATACTGTGCAAAGCTTAAAGTCCGCGGTTTCCACTGGTGTTCCTGACGCAAACCGAACGCGGAGTGTTAACAGGGAATCGGTCTGGACCCGAGCAATCGGTGAAGTCGGGCAAGAAGGTCCCTCGGGACGAACAAGCCATGCGCCGGCTAAACCGCCGGTATCGTGGTATTTTCATTGCCCATGGACCTTCCGTTGCAAGGGCGTGTGGCGTTGGTGACTGGGGCTGGCAAGCGGCTCGGACGCGCCGTGGCGTTGCGCTTGGCCGAAGAAGGCGGGGACGTGGTTGTCCATTACCGGAGTTCCCAGCCGGAAGCCTGCGAGACGGTCAAGCAAATCGAAAAGCTCGGGCGGCGGGCGAGTGCCATCGGCGCTAACCTTGGTCGGGTTTCGGAAATCAAGCGGCTGTTCGACGAAGCTGGGAAGCATTTCGGGCGGCTCGACATTCTGGTGAACAGCGCCGCCAATTTTCTGCCCGCAAGCATGGTGTCCACGACGGAAGAAATCTGGGACTCCTCGCTCGACACGAACTTGCGAGCGCCGTTCTTTTGCGTGCAAGCGGCGGCGCCCTGGCTGAGAAGGACGCAAGGTGTGATCATCAATTTCGCGGACACCGGCGGGTTGCTTGGCTGGACCGGATACATCCCGCATTCCATTTCGAAAGCTGGCGTGATCATGTTGACGAAAGTGCTGGCGAAGGCGCTGGCGCCGGAAGTGCGGGTGAACGCCATCGCTCCGGGAACCATCACTATGGAAGGCGATCCGCCGGAGTGGGAAGCCGACTTTATCAAGCTGGCGCCGCTTGGCCGAGCCGGCAAGCCCTC
>Ga0310913_10000703_pt1 | contig 15813 bp, 11 predicted proteins | sample GREbulkMGOX082_FD_203447 | JGI IMG/M metagenome (GOLD analysis project Ga0310913, IMG submission 203447) | Lab enrichment of tropical soil microbial communities from Luquillo Experimental Forest, Puerto Rico - GRE.bulkMG.OX082 | ecosystem: Environmental > Terrestrial > Soil > Tropical forest >...
AGATTATATGGGTGCTGCAGTGTATGAACCCTCTCTGGATTCGGGAGCGGCTCACAACCTACACGAAACTACGCCCGACGCGAGAATTTTGGGCGATACAATTTTTCCCATTCCACACGGGACACGTTGCAGACACGTTTTCCGGCGGCCGAATTGGTTATCACCTGAAATCTGGGCTTTAGCGGTCGGCGCCATTGATTTCTGTTTGATACCGGCAGCGGCAGTACCTGCGTTCGCAATATACTCCGGCATTATGGACCAGACAGTAGCGGAGGCCGGGCGCCACGTTCTGACTTCGCTCTTCGCTGCGACGGTGTTTGTGGGGCTGCTGAAGCAGTTTGGCGGATATCGGCTGAAGCAGTTGCCACGATTGCCTTGGCAGCTAACGCATATCCTGACGGCGTGGGGTCTCACCGTAGCGGTTCTGCTGGTGGTTGGATTTTTCAGCAAGACATCGGACGTCTATTCGCGCGGCTGGATGCTGTCATGGATCATAACAGTGCCAATGCTGCTTCTGATGGAACGTGGCCTCCTTCGTGCCCTTGTGGCTACGGACGCAGTCGGCAGCCTTGCCCGCAGTGTCGTGGTTATTGGGGCCGGCGATGAGGGCCAGCGGCTGATCGCAAGATTACTGGCCGGGCAGGATAATACCGTCACTATCCGCGGCGTCTTCGATGATCGCAAGTCGCGAGTGCCAAGCGCGGTGTACGGCTTGGCAGTGCGCGGTACGACAGACGATCTCCTCAATTTTGCGGGCCACGTGCCAGTCGACGAAGTTATCATAGCCTTACCGCTCAAAGCTGAATGTCGACTCAGATCCCTCTGCGACAAACTGAAGGCGCTGGCGATCGATGTGCGTCTCAGCATTGAACCCTTGGCCGAGACCTTCCGCGCACGCGGCATGGGCTATGTCGGTGACATCCCGGTCCTCAACGTGGTGAACCGGCCGCTGAAGAATTGGGGTGGCTTCGCTAAAATTCTAGAAGACAAAGTGCTGGGGGCATTTCTTTTGGTCTTTCTAAGCCCCTTAATGGGGTTGATTGCCATTTTGATCAAACTCGATAGTAAAGGGCCGGTATTCTTCGTGCAGAGGCGTTTTGGTTTTAACAACAAAGTGATTCGTGTGTTCAAATTTCGCACGATGTATAGCGACCGAGGCGACTTAACCGGGGCGCAGCGCACGGTAAAAAACGATCCGCGGGTTACCCGCATTGGCCGAGTGCTGCGCGCGCTGAGCATGGATGAGCTGCCGCAGCTGCTCAATGTGGTCCGTGGAGACATGTCGCTGGTCGGTCCGCGTCCGCACGCTATCGAGATGAAGGCCGGGGATCGCCTCTATTGCCAGGCGGTCGAGCAGTATCTTCACCGCCATCGCGTCAGGCCGGGTATCACTGGGTGGGCGCAGGTTAATGGGTTGCGGGGGGAGGTAGACACGTTGGAGAAGGCGAACGCTCGGGTGATATATGATCTTTATTACATTGAGAACTGGTCGCCCGGACTCGATTTCAAGATCTTGTTGAAGACGGCCGGAATTTTAGCGTCCAGTGAGAACGCGTATTGAAATGGCCTTGAATCTTGCCTCTCACATTGCCCTGGTGCCCAGCACGGGGAGACCCGGCGGCCTAGCGTTTTTGTTGCTGCAAGAATGCTTGCCGAATATTGGATCGCCTGTCGTGGCTGTGGCTGATGGTGCGCTTGCCAGCAGGGCGCAATGATCCCGCGCTGGTATGCCCGCTCTTATGCTTTCGCCTCACCCGAGGCGGGTTCCGACTATTTTACGACGGTTGCGCATTACCAGTCGTTCAGCAGCCGCATCATTGCCGCCTTGGGCGGCTTCCCTGTCGTTGTCGTGACCGGAGATCCGCCGCCTATTCCACAGATCCTCCACAGAGCCCTGTCGGCAGCCGCGGCGTCTCAATACGCGGTGACCGGCCTGTCATGCGGACCTGAGCTGGGCTTAGACGAGCTGCTGCGCGCCTCGCGCGTGCTTTTAGACCCCTCGGCAGGCGAGCGCACGACATCCGAGGACCCTCTATCACCCTCACCTACACCACTGCTTTACGTATGCGACGACGCAGCCCAGCTGTCCGATGAGCAGATCGAGCTGATATTTGAGAATATTTGTATGAGCACGCAGCGTGGGGATCACAGGAAGGCGGCTGCGGTCCTGCTCGCGCGCCCTGACTTCCTCGTCCGGTTGGAGCGGCCCGCGCTACGCTTCTGGCTCGCCGAGCGTGTGCTCGCCGCCCGCCTTCGTTTTCAGGAGCTCGGCGGCGACGAAGTCATGACGTTCGTTCGCCATCAGCTGCCTGCGGGCGAAGCAGAGCGCGCATTCCGCGAGGAAACTGTCACTGCCATCGCCAATGTTTCGGGCGGCGATCCGATGCTGGTCAACCGCTTCGCGCGTCGATTGCTTGATCACGCAGCCGCGAAGACCGCGAAGAGTTTCGGGAAGTCCTCTTCCAACCCGACCATGGTGGCGCCAATAGGGCCGCCCGTCGAGAAGGGCCGCCTCACGACACTCGATGAGCGGCCACAAGATGCCGCAGTTCCGGAGCCTGTTCTTGATCTTGGAGAGCAGATATGGACCCGAATGCGGCCCGGCATCAGCGCGACGGTGAGGCTATCGGTTGTTATCGTGGTTTGGCTCGTCTGCTTTGGCGGTGCGGGGGCGTTCTCCCCGGATCCGGCCGAGGAGAAAGTCTCCGTTTCAGGCACGCTCACCTGGGGCGCTTCTGCCACAAGTCGCGAAAGCGAATTATCGGCCGGGGAGGCGGCGCGTCCGGGGCCCGCTGCGGCGGCAAGTGCTGCGCCGACGCCTGTGGCTCCCGTGAGGGGGCCACCGGAAAATCAAACAGCTGTTGCGGCACTCGCTCGCGCAGCCTCCCCATCCGGGGTCGCGCCAACCGGCGCGGCCGACGCAGCGCCAACGGGGCCACCCGAAGCGATAATGGCTCCTGCAGCAGCCGATCCGCTAATGTCGCCGGCTGGGTATGAGCCTACTGCCGTGGCGATATCGTCCTCGGCGACACTAAAGGCGGCTCCAACGATCGCGACACTCACTCCGATCGCGCCGGCTGCGCGGCTCCTCCTTTCGACTGCAGAGGTATCGGCGCTGATCGCGCGAGGGGATCAGTTGTTGGGCACCGGAGATGTCGTCTCGGCGCGCTTGTTCTACGAACACGCTGCCGATGTCGGAGACGGGGAGGCGGCGCTGAAGCTAGGAAAGACGTTCGACCCGACCTTTCTCAGCTTCGGCCGCCTGAGTGGTGTACGGGGCGATCCCAGTGCGGCCATACCCTGGTATAGGCGCGCTCGCGACCTCGGCCAGGCCGAGGCCGAGATCCACCTCAAGAGACTCGACTCGGAATTCCTCAAGTGAACCGCCAAATTTCAGTGGCGGCGGATATTGCCAATGGAAAAATTGACTGAGCGAGCCACATGCCGCAATCGCCGCCGAAACATCGCTTGCAGTATCGGTTTGTGGTAGTCGCGGGGCGGCCGAGTAGCGGTCAACGCAGAATTAATCCGGTGGGGATTTATCACAAGTCACGGGACCAGCAGAGCATATGAACAGTGCACCCTCAAGCATACGACGGAACCTCAAACAACAAACCCTGGTTGCGTTGGGACGTCTTCCTGTTTGCTGTCGAGCCCAGGACGCCGCGATCCTGTGCCTCCACTCGATTGTACCAGACGGGCAGCTGAAAGAACCGTTTCATCCGCGGCAGCATCTGATGATCTCCGCCAGCTTTTTGGAGGCTCTAATCATTGACCTTCGCGGCCGCGGCTTCGATCTCGTGTCGCTCGAAGATGCAGTCAAGCGACTGGAGTATGGCAGTTCGCGGCCGTTTGTAGCATTCACTTTGGACGACGGCTACGCAGACAACTTCGCTGTCGCTCACCCCATCTTTTCGCGTCATCAGGTTCCATTTACAGTGTTCGTGACGACTGGCTTCATTGATCGTACCGTGCCAATTTGGTGGGTGACGCTAGAGGCCCTTATTCGTCAGCGTGACTGCGTCGTCTTGTCCGACAGGGTGATATCGACACGCACTTTGCCCGAAAAGAACGTCGCTTATGCTATGATAGACGAGCTGGTTATGCGCCTGGCGCCCGATCGGCTTTGTGGATTCTTTGATAAATTATTGGACGCCAACCCTGGGACGCGGGCTCGCGCCGAAGCATTAGCGGCCCCTCTCACATGGGCAGACCTCAGAACAATGGCTGCCACGGGACTCGCTACTGTAGGGTGTCACACGGTCTCCCACCGCCCGCTTAGTCGGCTGGAGCAGAAGACCTGCGAGATCGAAGTTCGGGCTGCACGCGATCGCATCACCGCCGAACTGGGCAAAGCCCCTCAATTCTTTGCATATCCCTATGGTGGACCTGGCGAGATCGGAGACGTCGCGCCGAAGATTGTTGCAAAGGCGAATTTTGAGGCCGCCTTTAGTGTAAATAATCGGATGTTGCTCGGTCGGGTTGATCACAAGGTAACCTACTTGCTCCCGAGGATCGTGTTGCACTCCGAGGACCTGTCGGTCGCACGGGCCTATATCTCGGGCCTTCCCTGGGCGCTTAGCAAAATCGGCAATCGGCTGTTGGGCCGGCGCGCCGCCTAACGACGGTATTGGAACAGAGCTGGAAGGGAGCGAGGAGCCGAGGGGTACCAAGACGAAAGAATGTAGACACGACAGTGACCGTTACAGGCTTTTGCCGGGCGGAGCTGACTTACCACGTGATGCTCGACGTATCGACTTGGTTCTGTCGACCCTTTAGGAGCGACCATGGATACTTTGACTTGCCGCAAAGACGCCGATCTTGGCCCCCCGCATCATCCCTTGCGGCGACCGGCTGTGCGAACTTCCGCCGTACAAGATGTCGACAATCGGCCCGCCGGCACCTGTCTCAATGGCACGCAACTCGCGATCTACCGATCATTCGAGGAGTGCGAGAGTCTTTGGCGGACGGCTGTCGAAACCTGCTCTTGTTTTGTATTTCAAACGTTTGAATGGCACTCAACCTGGTACGCCACGATTGGACAAGCCGAGGGCGTGCGCGCCTATATCGTTCACCTCGCCGACGACACTGGGCGGACCCTCCTGATCCTCCCGCTGGGAGTTTATTGCCGCAAAGGGCTGCGGTTTCTGTGCTTCTTGGGAGGGATCGTAACCGACTACAACGTCCCGCTGATCGCCCCAGAATTCGCCAGCAACATTAGCAAAATAGAATTCTCGACTCTCTGGAGGAGTATCCTCGATCGCCTTCCGAGAGTGGATGTCGTGTGGCTTCAGCGCATGCCTGATACGATCGAAGGCACGCGAAATCCCATGCTCACGTTGGCGGGCACGCAGCATACGGAAAACGCCCATGCGGCGACACTTCCAGCAGATCTGGCAACATTCAAGGCCAAGCGCAGGACAAAGCTGTTTAAGGATAGTCTAAGGAGACGGCGCCTCCTTAGTGAGAGAGGGCGCATTGAGGTCTCTATACCGGTCGAACCGGCGGATGCGATTGAAACCCTCGAGACCATGGCGCGCCAGAAATCTCGTCGGTGGCGTGAAAGCCGAGCTCGTGACCTCTTCGCGCTCCCCGGGTACCTGCAATTCTACAAAATCCTATCAAATACGGCTTTTCAAACGGGGAGCGTTCATATCTCGTGCTTGCGGCTAAACGGCCAAACGCTCGCCACCCATTGGGGGCTGGTATTCAAACGACGCTTTTACTATTTGATGCCTGGCTATCAGGCCGGTGAGTGGACTCGTTATTCCGTTGGGCGCCTCCTGCTGGAGAATGTTGTCGAGTGGTGCATATCTGAACAGATAAATGTATTTGATCTAACGGTAGGCGACGAAAGTTTCAAGTTCGATTGGGCCGATCATTCCCTCGCCCTCTACGAGCATCTCGACCGCCGAAGCCTTAAAGGCGCCCTGTTTGTTGCGGCCTACCGGTTTCGAGCCCGGTTAAAACAGGAGCCGCAGATCCGCAGCTTCGTGCGTTTCATCAAAGCGCGGCTGAACGCTGCGCCGGCCAAGTCAATTTAGATGGTTAGCGCATTAAGGAATATGAGATCATTGGTCGGTATTTCTGATCCTATGTTGGATCTGCGGTGTAGCCAGAGGCATGCCGGCGGGGACGAAGCTCTTTCGTCTCACGTCGGGCGCGGCCTCATGCCACAGCTCAAGCAATCGATCAGCAAGGGACAGCGTCTCGCCCAGCTGCCGGGTGCGTTGCTCGCAAAGCGTGCAGCTTTTAACTGTCCGATTTGCTCATATACCGGCCCCTTTCTCGACACAGGTCCTACCTGCTGGATGTTCAACGACCAATGCTTATGGTGTGGTGCGCTCAGCCGCCACCGAATACAGTATTGCGCGCTCGAAGAATTTTTCCTCACCTATGATTGCCGGGGCAAAGCAGCAATTCATTTCGCGCCGGAACCTCAGTTCAGTCGAGATATACGCCCGAGCTTTGCGATCTACCATACCGCGGATCTTAACCCCCAGCAAGTGGACTTCCGGGCCGATCTGAGAGATCTGCCGTTCGGCGATCGATCCTATGATTTTCTTTACGCGTCGCACGTCCTGGAGCATATCGACGACGACCAGCGGGCCCTGTCCGAAATCCGCCGGGTCCTACGACCTGGAGGTGTCGCGATCCTCCCGGTACCGATAATCGGCGCGAAGACGGTCGAATATCCGTATCCCAGCCCCGTCGAGGCATTCCATGTGCGGGCGCCAGGCGTGGATTACTTCGACCGATACGCCGCCGCCTTCAATCGTGTCGAACTGAAATCATCGCAAGATTATCCAGCTAGCTTCCAGCTCTATATCTACGAAACTCGCGCGTCATATTTCGGCCAGTCGTCGAAGGATACAAACATCTCGACTATGTCCCGATCTGTCAACTTTAAACTTCGCAGAGGATTGTAATGAAGCTCTGTCGCAGGATCTCCCGCTTCGGTCAGACCTGTTTGTTGCTCTGGGCCCCAGTCGCGACAATACTCTAAAGGGATTTTTCGTTCACCGTAATCGATTTAATTTCATCAGAATACAATGTCTAAGCCGGGCGGAAACCTTCCCTTGGGTCGCGCTTTTATGTGGCTCAATCGGGTCGGTTCTTTCACAAGTACCTTCAACCCTACTCTGGGAGAAATACAAATGAAGAAGATCCTTGTCACCGGCGGTGCTGGATTTGTCGGTCGGCGGTTCTGCAAGCGATTTCTTGATGCTGGGGATAAGGTGCACTGCGTGGACAGTATTGTTCCGATGACGGGCGGCATCGATCCTTCGGCGGGCTGGGCTCTATATGAGCCGAGGGATTACAAGAACTTCCAATTTTTTTATGAGGATTGTCGAAGTTATTTCAAGCGCGAGACGGCAGATGATTTCGATGCCGTATTCCACCTGGCGGCGATTGTTGGCGGGCGGATGATGATCGAGCGCAATCCTTTGGCTGTTGCCGACGACCTGGCAATCGATGCTGCGTATTGGGAATGGGCGGTATCCGCCCGACCAAAGAAGACGGTATATTTCAGCTCGAGCGCGGCGTACCCTGTGTCTTTGCAAAGACCCGACCAGTATTGTCTTCTCCGGGAAGACATGATTTCCCGCGAGGCCGATATCGGCCTCCCCGATATGACCTACGGCTGGTCCAAACTAACCGGAGAATATCTCGCGCACATTGCGCATCGGCACCATGGCCTCGACTGTGTAGTTTATCGACCGTTTTCGGGCTATGGAGAAGATCAGGACGACACCTATCCGTTTCCGGCGATCTGCCGCCGCATCCTGCAGGAACAAGGCAGCCCTTGTATAGAAGTCTGGGGCAGCGGCCGGCAGATGCGCGACTTTATCCACATAGAGGATTGTGTGGACGGCGTCCTCGATACCATGGATCGCATCGACGATGCGGACGCTCTCAATCTGTCGACGGGCCGCTTCACCAGCTTTAAGGAACTGGTAACCATCGCGGCGAGGCTGGTCGGCTACGATCCCGAGGTAGTCGGCCTCTCAGACAAGCCCGAAGGCGTATTTGCCCGTGCGGGTGACACCGCCAAGCAAATCAGTTTCGGATTTTCAGCGAAAATCCCGCTCCAAACCGGCGTCTCCCGTACGCTCGCTTACCTAGAAGCGGGGCAGCGGCAATGAGCGATAACGCCAGTAGCCGAAAGGAGCACCGGAGAGTTGATATCCTCGGCTGCCCGTTCGATGCGATTACGATGGCAGAGGTCGAGCAGTGCATCGAGGACGCCATTCGGAGGCGAGAACAGCTTCACATTACTGTCGGCAATGTGGACATGGTGATGAAGGCGCGCAAAGACCCGCGTCTAGCTCGCGCCTTCTGGGAAAGCCAACTGACGATTGTTGACGGCGTGCCGATCACCTGGGCGGCGGCCTTTCTTCGACGATCCGTGAACGGACGCGTTTGCGGAACGGACATCGTCTGGCGGTGCGCCGCCATTTCTCAAAAAATGAATCGCGGTGTTGCCCTGCTCGGCGGCGGCGAAGGAGTCGCAGAACGGGCGGCGACAAATTTGCGGAAAGCGTATCCAAACTCGATCCTGCATGTCATACCAGCGCCGTTCCCGCTGAGGCAAGAATACACTAAGCGCATCATCAGAATTATTCGTGCGAACGATGATCGCATTGTTCTTGTAGCGCTGGGCGCGCCACGACAAGAGTGTTGGCTGAACGAGCATCTTTCGGCAACCGGCGCAAATGTCGGCATCGGCATTGGTGCGGCATTCGACATAATCAGCGGTAGCAAGCCCCAGGCGCCCGAATGGATGCGGCGCAATGGTCTGGAATGGCTCCACCGAATGAGGCTCGAGCCCCGGCGCCTCTCCCGTCGCTATCTCGTCGAAGACATGCCGTTCTTCGGTCTTCTGTTCAAGGAGTGGATCAAGATCGCATTGCGCAGAGATATGCGAAATACCGATAATAGACAATTTTTCAATCGCATTACGTGAACGCATTCTTGGATCCGACGGAACACTCCAACCACTAAGACCCTTTGTTAGAAACGCGAATGAGTCAACTAGAGCAGCCCTGGAGCGATATCGAGTCATCGACCCTGCATGGCACGAACCGCCCGCCCGCCAGAACAGTTCGGAGCCTATCCGAGCTCGATGAGGTTCAACCAGTTTGGGACGCGTATTCCCTGCGGGCCAAATGGGCCAGTCCAATGCTGCATCATCTGTGGGCGCGGACTTATGCCGAAGCCTACAACGTCGATGGTCGGCTGGAAGTTATTATTGCCGGTAGCGGCCAAGCCACTACCATTGCTCCGCTTTTTCGACCGAGGGGTATCGGACGGCGGCTAGAGTTGATCGGTGTGAAAGAACTTTATGAGGTGATGGATTTTCTGTACTCGGATACTTCGGATGTTCAGGCACTAGCCGATGCGGTTGCCGCTACGAGGCTTCCGATCGTGCTCAGGCGCGTCAAGGTAAATTCAACTGCTTTGGCGGCGCTGAAGAAGGCCTATCGAGGAAATGCCATCGTCTTTTCCCGACCGGGGCCAGGCTGCCCATGGATAGCCCTTGATGACAGCTGGGCGGAGCCCGAAAAGCACGTAAATTCCGGCCGGCGATCCGATCTTCGTCGCGCCCGTCGGAATGCTGAGAAAATTGGCCCTGTTACTTTTGAAGTTCTAACCCCGGCTCGGGAGGAGTTGCCTTCGCTCCTCGAGGAAATTTATCGTGTTGAGGCGGCGGGCTGGAAAGGCCGCGATAAGACCGCCATGTTGTACGACCAGCGGCTGGGAGAGTTCTACCGGCGTTATACCTCCGCCGCGAACGATCGGGGGATGTTGCGCCTGTGCTTTCTGCGTATCGCAGGAGAGGCCGCCGCAGCGCAGCTCGCGGTCGTGACTGGGGATCGATTTTGGCTATTCAAGATCGGCTATTCTGAAAAATTTGCCCGCTATTCGCCCGGCGTTTTGCTAATGCTGGAGACAATTCGCTATGCTGTGCAGGCTGGTCTAAAATCTTATGAATTTCTGGGAGCGGCCGAACCTTGGATCCGAAATTGGACAACGCTGGAGCATGGTTGCACTTCCTTCCGGGCCTATCCCTTTAATCTTCGCGGCGTGACCGCATTAGTCATCGATGCAACGGCCGCCCTGATCAGACAGGTCAAACGAGATGATCGGGCGAAGGATTAGCAACACTTTGCGTCCATTTTTACATGGATTGGCGCAACGAGCCGCTCGCGCGTATGTGGTCGGCCCTGATCTGGCAGACGCTATGCGCGTCTGCCGCTCGCTCGACGCGAAAGGGTTGGCTGCCACTATTTGCGCTTGGAATGGTGAAGACGACCAACCAGCAGATAATGCGGCGCGTTGCTTAAACGAAATCAAGGCGATTGCACTCGAGAAGCTTAATTGCTACGTATCGCTCAAGGCGCACGATCTCCGCTTCTCACAAGATCTTATTGCGCAGGTTGCCAACCAGGCGCGAGACCTTAATGTTGGCATCCATTTCGATTCAATGGGTCCGGAAGCGGCCGATCAGACGTTTTCATTGATCGACGATCTGCGTCGGCAGAATGGGAAGGTTGGGTGTACTATCCCCAGCCGTTGGGTGCGCAGCCTCGACGATGCAGCGCGGGCAGCCCGAGAAGGATGGCGCGTACGGATCGTCAAAGGGCAGTGGCCGGACCCTCACGAACCGGGCATCGACGCACGGGCGAATTTTCTGCGCATTGTCGATCGGCTGGCTGGGCAAGGGCGGGAAGTAGCTGTGGCAACACATGACCCAGTGCTGGCCCGCGAAGCGCTCGGACGACTCCGTGCGAACGGAACGGCCAGCGAATTGGAGCTGCTGTTCGGTTTACCCCTCCGCCGCACAATTCCGGTCGCCAAGGAGACCGGTGTTCCTCTACGAATCTATGTGCCTTACGGACACGCGTGGCTGCCCTATGCGATCGGACAGGTCAGAAAGAACCCACGGATTTCCCTCTGGATTATTCGGGATCTCCTGACGGGGGGTCGCTCGGAACTCGATCGGTTGGCGGACGGCAATTCGCGATGTTGAGAGACAGTTTCGACGCTGAAGCGGGTCTCGCCGATGCCGGGCTTGAAGAACCATGGCGGCTGCCTGTCGCGGATATGGCATTTTTCTCATCTTATGACTGGTGCCTAAACCCGCTGCTGCCGGTGCGCGAACTGATAGAGCGGATTTGCCTCGAACTGGATCGATCCGATCATCTTGAGACGTCGTGGCAGCGTGAGGAGTCGCGGATCAATCTCTACCTACTGATCAGTGCCGTCTGTTGTGCAACCGACGACTATCTCGCCTATCGACCCTGGGATCTGGCGCCGGTTGCGCGCCGTTTCCCGAGAATTCGAGCCCTCGTTTCGCTGTTTGAACAGTGCCTTAATATTCCATATGCGCTCCGCGAATTTACCCGCCGTCGCCTGGCGTGGCGCTGGCGCGAGGAGGTGGCGCAGTGCCTCGATTGCATCTGCGACATTCTAGTCAATGGATCGGAACAAGCTCGAGGGAGCTGGCAGCGACTGAAGTCGGGCGTGGCATCTCGATCGAGCGTAAACCTGCCCCGATTGCTTCTGGAATGGAGGGCGCGGATTCCGGAAGCGTTTCGTTGCCAAGATCTGTCCCATCACGATGTCCTCGCCCTGGCGCAGCATTTTCTAACGTCCGGCTATCTCGGAACCGGCCCCATACTCGTCGTCGGGCCACGTACGGCAGGAGCATATTTTGCGCCGCTTGTAAGCGCATTCCTTATGGCCCGACACATTCCGGGGGCCGTATCATGGACTACGATCCGTCCGAAGATCAAAGCCACCCGACACGAGAAAATGCGGCTGAGAAAATTGATCGCAAACGCCGGCCGCTTGGTTCTTGTCGATGATTACCCAAATACCGGCGACACGTTCGCGCTAATGATAGCGCTGCTCGAGCGGCTCGGCGCACGCCGAGAGAGCATGACCGTCTTGGCCCTCGACCATCCCGCCCAACTTGACTGGAGGTCGCGTCTACATCCCACGATGACGATCACACTTCCGTTTTCCGAAATCTATCAACGGAAGCTCCTAGGCGACACGGCGGCTATCGGGTCGATACTTCGACAACTGTTTACCGATCGAGGCTGGGACGATGTTTATCTTCAAGAAAGCGCGGAAGTTGATGCCTTAAACTTGCGACTGCGGGAGTGCGGGTCGGTTTCGTTCGAAACCCGTTCAAAGGCTGTCTTTGAAGTCCGCCTGGTCGGCGACGGCAAACCATCCATCACCAAGCATGTCTTGGCCAAAAGCGTGGGCTGGGGCTGGTTGGGCTATCATGCCTACATCGCGGCGCATCGCCTCGCCGATTTCGTTCCGACTGTCGTTGGGCTACGCCACGGCTTGTTATTCACAGAGTGGATCGGCGCACTGGATCCAGACGCGTCGTCGCCCCCGGGTCAAAGCGTGTCGAAGGCGATCCCTTCCTACGTCGCAGCTCGCGTTAAGAACCTACCGCTCGCCGAAGATCCTTGCTTTGGAAGCATCGGGTATCGCCGGACCGGTTGGGATACCCTTGTGCGTATTCTCAGCCATCCATGCGGGCGTTTGACCGGCGCTTTAAAGACCGAGAAGTTGAAGGCCGAGCTAAAGAATTATGTCAGCCCGCGGCCAACCTTGTTAGATGGCGGCATGGGCTTGAACAACTGGGTCAAGGACCAGCGGGGAATATTTAAGGTCGATTTTGAACATCATAATTTTGGCGGCGCACAGCAGGATGTGGTCGATCCATGCTACGATCTCGCCGGTGCGATTTACGAGCTCGACCTTTCGCAAGCAGATGAACAGCTATTGGTCGAAGCTTATGTTCGAGAAAGTAACGACACAGGTGCGCCCGGTCGACTTCTTCTCTATAAGCTCCTTTCTGGCGTCGTCGCGATGCAAACAGCGGCGTACTGCATTGGCCGCGCGACGTCCCGCGCAATGCAGGATGACTGGAACCGGCGATACAACGCCGCGCGGAAATATTTGACCTTTCAAATGAGCCGGCACAGCGCAAGAGGTCTCCCGGGATCAGCGGCCACGAAATGGACCAAGCACTTGTTCTTTCTGGACATAGACGGTGTCTTCGACAGTGAATTGTTCGGCCCATTATTTCAGCATACCACACCCAGCGGTGTTCATGCTCTGAATCTGCTAGAGTCGAATGGCTATTCTGTGGTGCTCAATACCGGGCGAAGCGTAGAGCATGTCCGCAGTTATTGCGGTACTTATATGCTGGCGGGAGGGGTTGCAGAGTATGGAAGCGTCTTTGTCGACGCCGTCCGGAATGTTGAGCTGCCATTGATCGATGACGAAGGCCAAGCGCAACTCACTCGATGTCGTGAACTGCTTCAGAGGATGCCCGGTGTATTCATCGATGCGGGCTACGGGTTTTCGATACGGTGCTACCGCTATGGTGAAACGACCACTATCGGGCTGCGGGAGACAGAGTTGAGGAGACTACTAGATGACTCAGGGCTGGATTGGCTGAAGTTTATAGCGCGCGACGTCGATAGCTACATCGTTCAAAAAAACCTCGACAAAGGCACCGCGTTGGACGTCGTCAAACAACTGGTATCAGACGTCGCGACGCCCGTGGTGGCAATCGGTGATTCTATACTCGATCTCGAGATGTTGCGAAAAGCCGATATCGCTTACTTGCCTGCCAATTTTCCGGAAGCGGAGCGGAAGCGATTTCGCTCAAAAAATTTTCGCTCGATGAAAGATCCTCGGCAGAAGGGGTTGCTGTCGGCGGCACGAGACTTAACCGGGGACTATCGCAGCAATGACCCCATTTGCCCGGTCGGGAACTCTCCCGCAACCGATTGCAGTCGGCTGATCGACTCGATCTTGCTCGCCGCAGAACAGCCACGTCATATGCGCCTGCTCAATCTTTTCAATCCGCAGCGTATCTAGCTTTAGGCGGTAATGATTCGGGAAATGCTTGGCGTTACGCGACAAGGACGGGTTCTCGGTCAATTACAATGTGGCGTCGAGGAGCTAAGCAATTTTCCTATACACTGGCATCGGGCGCGCCTGGGCTACAAGAATTTGCAAATCAGTCAAGCACCTCGCCAGGAATATACCTGATGAAAGGAGTAATGCAGTATTCGAGATATTGGCGCCGCGAAAACATCTCGCTTATAAAAAGCTTGGTCTCGGCGATTTTTCTGAAAGCATTAAGTCTCGTATTGGTTATGTTCGTGGCAGTGTTATTGGCTCGGCGACTGGGTCCAACTGAATATGGACGACTTGTGTATGTCCAGTCTGTCGCGTTCATCGTTGCTAGTATCTGCACTCTGGGATTGCGCGATGCGGCAAATAGAATTGTAGCGCGATATGTTGCACGATATCAACGCAAATTGCTGGCGCGCTTCATACTGTTCGGCGTTGTTGTAATAACAGTGACATCATGTGTTATCGCGCCGGTGGTCTACCTGATCCTGTTAGGGGTATCTGGCACGTTCGAAGCGTATCGTTTTCCGCTAATAACGATCTTCGGCGTCGTCGTCTCTTTGGCACTACTTTCCTTCCTAGGGCCAACGCTGGTCGCAATGGGGCGGCCGGTGCTCAGTTTTGCTTTGGAGAATGTCGGACCGAGATTGCCGCTTCTCGTGGTGCTCTTGGCTTGTATGATTGCTGGTGCAAGTCTGACCGCGGAAACCGCACTCTATTTCACGATCCTTGGGAACATTGTGCCGGCGGCGGCCCTTGCTGCATTCATATTCGTTCCGTCTCGACTTTGGATTGGCGTACTGAAGCGGCCTTATCACTTGATCAGAACCGGCAGGGCATGGCTGTCGATTTCTCTCTTCATGATGACGTCGCCGGTGGTTGCTATGGTATTTTCGGAGACGTCGATGATCGTACTCGGCGCTTACGCTGAGCCCGCGGCAGTCGCTTTCTATCAGGTTGCCAGGAGGGTTTCGGAATTAGCGATCGTTTGCGGCGCTGTCGCCATATACATCGCATTGCCTAAGATCGCACGGTACTATACGTTGCGACGGTACGACGAATTGCAGCATACTGTCGATATTGCGAATATTTTGACGATAATCCCCTCGATTTCTGTTACGCTAATCTTGATTTTCGGGGGCGATAAGCTGCTGCTCGTGTTCGGACCGGACTTCAGCGGAGCATACGCGGCGACGCTTATTCTTACGGTGGGGCGAGCGGTGGATCAGCTCGTTGGACCTGCTCTCGAAATCCTCTTAATGACCGGCCAGCAGGTGACTGCGACGTGGATCAACGTCGTCTATGGCGTGCTCAGCATATCGTTGAGCTTCGCGTTGATTCCTCACTATGGCCAGATTGGCGCCGCTTTCGCAACCGTTAGCGTCGGGGTGTTATGGAAACTGAACTTGTACCTCATTGTGCGGCAGCGTTGTCGCGTTGAGCCTTGCTTACTCATTGCACTAGCCAGCCGTGGTCAATACGCGTTCAGCGCTAGGAGGACTTCCTGAGATGAATCGGTGTGACTACACTGCAGAGGGCTGTTCATCGGGAACAAAAGCATGAGTGTGCCGGACATTAGTATCGTAATTTGTACACTCCGGCGCGTACAGCAGCTGAAAGAGGCCGTGCTTAGCTGTCTTGCACTCCGCTCGCAAGACCGTTTCTCGCTCGAGATCATTGTTGTGGACAACAGCCCCGAAGCGGGAGCTGCGGATCTCGTAAAGGCGCTGGCAGCCGAGGCGACAGCAACTATCCGATATGTACATGAGCCCCGAACTAATATCGCATATGCGCGCAATACCGGTATAGCTGCAGCGCAGGCACCTTTGATCGCGTTTGTCGACGATGACATGC
>Ga0310913_10000707_pt1 | contig 15772 bp, 21 predicted proteins | sample GREbulkMGOX082_FD_203447 | JGI IMG/M metagenome (GOLD analysis project Ga0310913, IMG submission 203447) | Lab enrichment of tropical soil microbial communities from Luquillo Experimental Forest, Puerto Rico - GRE.bulkMG.OX082 | ecosystem: Environmental > Terrestrial > Soil > Tropical forest >...
TAAGCACGAACGGCTCGTGATAGACACCGATAGCGAATGCGAAAGGCGAAGCAACGGCGACGGCACCCACATAGAACCTGCCGAGAATGCGATGCAGTCGCAGGTTGCAACGACGAAGCCGGGTGGAAAATTGCGTAGGTCCGAGCGCAAGCGCTATCAGACCAGCAAACGCATGCGGGATCAGGAGCCAACGGAAGGTGTAAAAGCGATTCCAGTCCGGGGAGTGCGGATGGAATATGAAACCTTCGTCCTTATAGAAAACGAAGAGTGTCATCACACCAAGCACCGCAAAGAATACAGTCTTGGCGTACCGCCGAGCGAAGGATGTCTCGGTGATGGCTCTCCCGTGCGCCAACATCACAACTCCGAATCACGACCCGATGGTGTCAGAGTATGACAGATGGCTCGGCTCGCTTCAACGAAAGCGACGTTTCGCGGTGCCGATGAAGAGCTTATCCTGAGCCAGAACGAACCAGATCGTGACCTCGTGGGGATTCCCGGTCTTGCGTCCAAAATGGGTCAGCCGCGTGGTCTGCTTTTCGGCTACCAGCCGCAATCGCGCAAGTTCGGTCGATTCCATAAAGCATGTTGCCTTTAGCGCTGATTGTACAATTCCGCTAGCTCGGAGACGCCACGTGGCGGACGAACTTAAGCGTGCGGTTGTCTGGAAAAACCTATTGCTGGACGGCAGGGATTATTGCGGTCTTTGGCACACCGCTGAAGGATGGCTTCTGAAGGGCAAAGTCGTCGGTGTCCTCAAAGATCACCGACCGATGCAAGCAAGCTACGAAATCTATTGTGATGAGAATTGGCTGACCCACCGAGTCCAAGTCGAGCGCACAATCGGAAGCGATGTTAAGAGCCTCGCACTGAGCGTTGAGAGTCGCGGGACATGGCGCAGTTCGGGTCAGGAGTTGCACGACATTCATGGCTGTGACGATGTTGATCTCGCGTTGACGCCCGCGACCAACACCCTCCCTATCAAGCGTCTCAACCTGCAAGTTGGGCGAAGCGAATCTGTTATCGCTGCTTGGGTCAAGTTCCCTGAGCTTACGGTTCAAACACTGTCACAACACTACACACGGCTTGGCAAAGACATCTATCGCTACGAAAGCAACACTGGATTCTCGGCTGAGATCGTGGTGGACGACCTTGGTTTGGTCACTACCTATCCCGGTGGTTGGGAGCGCATCGGTTCGCTGTGAAAAACAAGGCTGTTCACCCCTACTTGCAGTTGGTGTGTCGATACCACTTCGTAATGGCTGGATTTTGGCTCGTAGTGCGAGAGGTACTTGCGGCGTTCCGCTGGAACAACAGCGGTTTCGTAATCCGCCCCAGCAACGGCACGGATCGCGTCAATGGAATCCCACAGCATAATGGTGATGAACTCGATCTCGTCTCCAGCCCTTTTGCGGAGCAAGTAGCTGCCCATGTAGCCTTTGACTTTGCTGATACCCGGCAGAAGCTCGGGCTTGAGCATCGACTCATAGGCGTCGGCGTGTTCGGGTTTCGTGTAGCCACGCCAAACTCTTGCAATCACATTGCCTCCTTGGAGCGCCAAGATTGCTTGGCGCGTGCTGCGGATACCCGCATGGGGTGAATCTCGAACCTGTTCATCCCCGCCTTAACTGAGGGGTCGCTCTCTCCAAACTGCCGAGCCTCAGCTTCACTGTCCATTTCAAGTATGCCCAGTCCGAAGGCTCCCCCGGTTGCCATTACCGGACCAAAGAGAAGAACCTTGCCAGCCGCGAAGTGATCCTGAAAATAGCGCCCGTGCTCGTCCATCAAGCGCCTCTCCTCGTTTGTCATATCCTGCATGAACGTAGGGCGCGGTGGAATCAGTTTGAAGAAATAGTGCTGCGTTCCCATAGCAGGGAAATTCTAGCAGCGGACGCGGAGTGCTGGCGCAGTTTGTCGATTCCGAAGGAGCACATTGCAGGTAGGCGCGGAGGCGGCGTAGGATCACAAGGATGGAAACGTGACTGGTAGACACTCTAGCCCCCGGAGCACCAGCCCTCGTCTCCAGCGCAAGGTGTTGGATGGAATGGCAAGTTTGAGATTTGGATTTCTTCGTAGCAGAGTTGCAATGGCAATTTGACCCTCTAGCCGGGCGAGCGCTGCGCCGAGACAATAATGAATCCCAAATCCAAATGCCACATGCGGATTCGGTTCTCGTCCAAGGTCGAGCCTGTCACCATCCTTGAACTGACGGTCGTCACGGTTGGCAGACGCGAGCACCGCCAACACCAACTCTCCGTGAGGAATGGTAACCCCTGCGACGGTTGTATCCATTCGGGCATAGCGCTCTGTGGCGGTTTCGAGCGGTCCGTTGTAGCGCAGCAACTCCTCGACGGCTGTCTTAATCAGTGCCGGATTGTCTCTCAACCTGTTCATCTGGTCTGGATTCTCTAGCAGCGTGAGCGTGCCATTGCCGATGAGATTGACCGTGGTCTCGTGCCCAGCCACGAGCAATAGGAAGATCATGGCAACTAGCTCATCTTCGCTCAACTGGTCGCCAGCCTCCTCCGCCCGCACGAGGGCGGTGACCAAATCTTCTTCAGGGTTCACTCGCCTAGCCTTGACGAGATTTCGGATGTAGCGCAAGAACGCGATCCCATGCGGAAGCGCAAACACCATTCCCCAACGCGATGAAGTCGAAGAGATCGCGCTGCTCGACCAACGGTGGAACTTATGCCGATCTTTCACAGGAACACCTAACAGTTCAGCGATGATCGTCGTGGGGATAGGGATGGCGTAGTCACGAATCAAGTCCAACCGTCTCTCGGTCTGCACTTCGTTCAGCAGTTCGTCCGCAAGACCTTGAATGCGATCACGCAGATTCTCGATGAGTCGCACCGTGAAGACCTTCTGCACCAGTCCACGCAACCGGGTATGATCGGGTACATCCACGTCGAGCATGTTTCGCATCAGCGCCTTCAACATTCCCGGCAGCCAAGGCGGATTTCGCGCATTGATCTTGTCTTTGCCGAAGCGCTCATCCTTTAGCACCGCGAGAACGTCGTCGTAGCGGGTCACCAGCCATGCGTCTCGTCTGTCAGGTAGCTTGGTTCGATAAACGGGTGCTTCGGAGCGGAGTTGGGCATAAAACGGAAACGGGTTGGCTTTGAATTCCGAACTGGCAATGTTCACATCGGCGATTGGAGGCATAGGTTGACGCTGTAGACTGCAACGGCTGCGAAAATCTTCTTGGTCATTGCACTGGATTATATCTGTGGGGCACTGCGCTCAGTCGCTTTGGAAGGGGCTTCCGCACATTAGTTCGTAGATTCCGAGGGCGCACATTGCAGCGTCGGCGCGGAGGCGGCGTAGCTGGTCACCGCACGCACAGTGGTAAGTAAATAACGTTGAACAGCGGAGTCGGGTTAGAATGACGCGGCTACACTCGCGCTTCCTGCACCCGAAGCGGATCGAGGTTCTGGGCATGGCTACGCTTTCTCAGACCGTTCCGGCGCGTCCGATTGAAACCTTCGCTCGGCGAATGGGAGTCGTGGATCGGTACTTCTATTTCACGATGTCGCTGTTGTTCGCGGTTATTGTGATCTGGGGGTTCAGCCGAACAGTTGATGAGAACCTCTTACATCCCGCCATCCCGCGACCGCTCATTCTGTGGTTCCACGCTGCGGTGTTTTCCCTCTGGATCGTGTTCTTTATCTTTCAATCCGTTCTAGTCCGCACGCGAAATGTAAAGTGGCATCGCTTCTTCGGGCGGTTTGGAGCAGGGCTTGGCGCAGCGATGGTTCCTCTCGGTACCGCTACCGCCATCGTGATGGGACGCTTCGATAGGTACCAACTCCACCAACCCGGCGCGGAGTCTTTCCTCATCATTCCGTTCTTCGCCATGGCAGCTTTTGGCACGCCCTTTATCCTTGCGATTGCATGGCGCAAGAAGCCCGAACTGCATCGGCGATTGCTCTTTATCGCCACTTGCAGCCTCCTCGACGCACCTCTGGATCGCTTCGACTTTCTCTTCGACCATAACCTCTCTTTTCTCTGCCTCGACCTCGTGATCGGACTCGGCGTTGTGCGCGATCTTCTCGTAAATCGCCGCATCCATCGGGTCTACCTCATCGCACTGCCTACCTTGATCGTCTTACAAGGTCTGGTGACCTTGATTTGGCGCAGTGAGGCTTCTTGGTGGGTTCGTATTGCCCACAGCATCATTGCGTAATAACAGACGACATCGTGTCGCATCAGGAAACCACGATGGTGCGCCGTCTGCGGCTTGCTCCCGGCGAGGCTATGCCGTGGCATTGCGATCCATGTCAGCGGGTAGCCGTGGTGTTGCGAGGCGATCTCCTCGCGATTGAGTACCGCGACGGAGGGTAAGCATCAAATCGTCCGGTGCTTACGACGGAGGTGAGAGCCAGCGCGTTGAAATCACGCCCGGACAGGTCGATTGGGAAGAACCGAGTGTCCGCGTTCATCGGGCAGTGAATGTCGGCAAGCAGCCGTACGAGCAAGTCACGGTTTTCCTGCTCGACCATCCTGACGCAGTTGCACAGCCGACTGAGGAGTAGCGACTGAGACCCGACGAACAAAATGGAGCATTGTGTCGTTGCAGCGTAATTGTTATTTTGCGTACTGCGCCTTCAAGGATGGGTTTTCGAGTTCAGATTTCCATTTGATCGGACAAGTCGGATAAGCACCTAGCCTTTGTCATCAGGAGTGTGGTATCAGATTTGGAAACTACAGCGGATGCGCCTGCCGCTCGAAGTTCCTTATCCATGCACGGGTCACTATAAGCGGTATAGACAATGACTGGCAGATCAGGCATGAGTTGATTGAGAAGACGCGTTTCCTCTAGACCATTCATGATCGGCATTGAGAGATCGGTCACAACTAAATCAGGATTCAACTCCTGCGCCTTTTCTATTGCGTCCCGTCCATTTTCTGCTTCTCCGCAAACCTCGAAGTCCGACTAGTGCCCGAAGAATTGGTGAAGCGCCTTAACGACGACAGGACTGTCATCGACGAGCAGGACGCGTTTTGTCATGATGACACCTCGCTTCGTATGAACATGCGGTCGAACCAACCGAACAGACGAAAGGCGCTAATGCGCTTAGAACCTAACCCGTCGTTGTCCCGTTTGATGACAACGCTTCGTCATTGGATGGCAGGAGCTTCTGTGGAGGGTTGTTTTGAAATCAATCCTAATCGTGGTGCATACCGGAACCACCTCATGGTCAGCGTAAATCCCTACTCGCCGCTCTCTTCTTGAGTTCGATCAAACTCCCGAATCAGAGCCGCCTCAACCTTCGGTGAGCGCCTTTCGCCTTTAGCAACTCTGTTGACGTAAGTACGATCAACACCAAGGCGTCGGGCAATCCAGCTATAGACGCCGCATAAGGACTCTATGTAGTGCTTCAATTTCTGCAACTTGGCGGTGTGGTTTCTCTGTGCCATCGAATCTTCCCTGACTCAAAATGCTGTTGACCATAGGACGTGGTTCCCTTGTGGCAGGTTGCGCGAGAAAGCGGGTGCCGTCCTGCTCACGTGCAACGCTGAAAGGAACACACGAAGAGACGCGGTCAGTCAGAGGTGGTGTGGTACAGGGAATCCTGTAACGCAAAATTGCCCAACCAAGTAAATGAGAACCACCGGGAAGGTGTTGTGGATCGCAGGAACAAAGCCGTGTTCCCAGCTATCACTGCGCATACCAGTCCGAATGCGGTGACCATCGGCTGCAACTGAGGCACTGCGTCTCCGACAGCAGTGCTCACGTATAATCCTCCGGAACCTCACTGGACTCACCGCTTGAGAGAACTCATTGCAGACCTATTCGTTTCGCTCGATGGCTTCGCCTCTGGCACGGATGAACCAGCTTACTTCGGCTATTTCGGTCAAGACCTTGCGAATTGGGTGCGCGAGCATCTAGATGAGCGTCAAGTCATATTGATGGGACGAGTAACGTATGAAGCTTTGGCTCTGTTTGCGGGGTCGGCAACCGACGAGGTCAGCGCCCGAATGCGCAATCTTCCTAAACTGGTGTATTCAAACACGCTCCACGAGCCGCTCACTTGGAACAACACCCGCTTGATAAAGGGTGAGGTTGGAGATGCAATCACGGCACTGAAACAGCAGGAAGGAGACCCCCTTCGAGCCATCGGCAGCATACGTCTCATCAAGAGTTTGATAAAGCTGGAACTCATCGACCGCCTTCGCCTCATGGTCTTTCCGTTGATACTAGGACAGACCGGGAAGGAACCGATCTATGCGGGCTATCCACGGATACCGCTTGAGTTGATGAATACGAAAGTGCTCGACTCTCGACTCATCCTTCTCGAATACCGTCCCGCTGCGAGCGCAAGTTAAGCTTTCACTCTGAAGAATACCAGTCCGAATGCCGGGACCATCGACTGCACGAGAGACACTGGGTCTCAGCCCACTGGTGTAGGCATGCAGGGCAGACTCCTCCCGTATCGAACGTGTTCCATTCGAATCCGCACTCGCAGAAACATTTGTCTTCCTTGCGCGGCGACCAGCCGCAAAGTGCGCAGCGGATACGCGGCGGTTCTGATTCGCCGGGCTTCTTCTCTTCCTCAAGATCGCGGCTTGGAACGACAGATTTCGTGGTGTCGGTCACAACCGAAGCTCTTCTCACGCCGTCGATCTGCGTACTGACGGTTGCCGTTGCCTGATCCGGTCAGGTCAGGGGCGAGCGAGACCTTCCGAATCCTGATATAACTTGTGACGCAGTTGAGTTCGGTGGCGGCTCGGTTTGCCTCTCCGAACGCGGGTGAGTCCCCATGAAACCTCTCGCTCTCGTCTGCGTTCTTTTCGCGCACGTCTATTCAGTGATCGCCCAATCTAAACCCTCGATCCTCATGCCGGGGCTAGGTCAACATCATCACGCGATCTCCACCAAGAACGCTGAGGCTCAGCGTTTCTTCGATCAGGGTCTCACGCTGGTGTTCGGTTTCAACCACGAGGAAGCCGCTCGTGCGTTCCTGCGAGCATCGGAGCTAGACCCGCAATCGGCGATGGCATTTTGGGGCATCGCTTTGGCGAACGGTCCTTGTATCAATCTGGATGTTGATCCACCTCACGAGCAGGCTGCGTATGAAGCAGTGCAAAAAGCTGAGTTGCTCGCACAGAACGCAACGGGGAAGGAACGCGACTACATTCGTGCCCTAACTACACGTTACTCCGCTGATCCGAACGTAGATTTGCGGAAACTCGATGTGGCGTATGCCAACGCAATGCGAGAACTGTACAAACGTTACCCCGATGACCTCGACGCAGCTACGCTCTATGCAGAGAGCCTCATGGACCTCCATCCGTGGAAACTGTGGAGTCTCGACGGTCGTCCTGCCGAAGGTACGGAGGAGATTGTCAGCGTTTTGGAGTCGGTTCTGCGCCGTGATCCCAACCACATTGGTGCGAACCATTACTACGTCCATGCTACAGAGGCATCGCCGCACCCTGAGTGGGCACTTGCGAGTGCTACCCGCTTAGAGACTCTCGCTCCGGCTGCTGGTCACTTAGTCCACATGCCAGCACACACATACATGCGAATAGGCGACTATGTGGCATCAGCCCACAGCAACGGAGCCGGAGCGGATGTTGACCGCGTCTACCTTCGAGAGAGCGGCACTACTGGCAGCATGTACGACATGATGTACTACTGCCACAATCTTCACTTCATGTCCGCTGCATACAGTATGGCAGGAAACTTTGCAGGTGCGAAACAGGCAGCCGATGAGCTTGCGGCTCACGTCGCTCCGATGAGCCACGACATGCGGATTACTGGTCCGTATTTTCCGCAACCGATGTTCGTCCTTCTTCGCTTTCATCGTTGGGATGAAATCCTGAAACTGCCCTCGCCCGATGCACAGTTACCAATCATGCTTGCGTTCTGGCATTTCGCTCGTGGCTCGGCATTTGCTGCTAAGGGACAGATCACGATGGCGGAAGATGAACGAAAACTTTTGGAAACCGCTCGCATGCAAACACCTGCCGATCTGGAGTACAGCTTCTTTTCAAACAAGGCAATCAGCTTTCTCGACATCGCGGTTGCAGTTTTGGATGCTCGAATAGCGACAGCAAAGGGTAAGAGCGAAGAGGCTATCAAGAATTGGGAGAGCGCCGTGGAGATTCAGGATGGACTGAGCTACGGAGAGCCGCCCGAATGGTTTTATCCGATTCGCGAGTCTCTCGGAGCGGCATTGCTACAAAATGGTCAAGCAGATCGAGCAGAATTCGTGTTTCGCGCTGACCTACAACAATACCCGCGAAATCCACGATCTCTATTCGGTCTCATGAAAAGTTTGGAAGCCCAGAAGGAGACGGCGTCTCTGGACGCAATTCGAGTGCAGTTTGTGGAGAATTGGAAAAGTGCGGACGTGACGCTTGAAATTGGAGACCTCTAATGACCCGATAACGTGCTGCTGATTTAATACGACGGATTTCGCTGCGCCAGCCCCACATTTCCTCACGCGATTGATCGGTTTACTGAGGGTTGCCTTCGCGTGATTATGAGCACAGCTAACCATGCACCGAAAACTACATCAGATGCCAAGCAAAAACCCGCCCACCATTGCGGAACACCGGGGTTGTCGATGAAGAAGTGACGGACGAAGTCAAAGACGCCGTGACCAATAAGAGCAGCGACCACTAGCCAATAGTTCCCCTTGAAGCCGAGAACGGCAAACAACACGAAAACGCCTGCAACGATGCTTTCGATGATTAGCGTTCGCGTAGAAGCTCCCATCACAGCGAACAAGACATAGTAGGATGCGATCACGATTAGTACCGTCGCATAGAATGCACGCTCACGGTCAAAACCGATGACAGCAGCAAAAGCAGCCACAGCCAAAGTTAGGATCACACCGATTAGGTATTCCATTGTCCTGCCTCAAGTGACTAGAGCGTGTTTCAAATATTGACGATCTTGATTCTCCAGCGCCTCCGCCCCCTTATTTCAAGGCCTTTGGCGGCTAATGGAATGCAACGCAAGTATTTTTGAAACACGCTCTAGTCCTACAAGAACGCGATCCTGAGTCTTTGGAAGATTATGTCAGATCAGACAGCGTGACGATTATAGGAGTGTGGTCGGATGGTTTTTCTTGCCCGCGAGGTTCCTTGTCGATTTCGCAGCCTTTCAGTCGTTCTGCCAGTGCTGGTGATAATAAGAAGTGGTCGATCCTTATACCTCGATTGTTTTGGAACGCCTGCCGGAAGTAATCCCAAAATGTGAAATGTCCGGTTTCGCCCACGTGCAACGAGCGGAACGCATCCGTATATCCGATGCCCAACATGGCACGATAGCAGGCTCGCGGCTCCGGCTGGAATAGAGCATCGTGCGCCCATGAAGACGGCTTGTGGCAGTCGATGTCCTCAGGAATTACGTCGAAGTCGCCGCCGATGAGCGTCGGCACATCATCCTGCTTCCATCTAATCATTTGCTGTCTCAGCCGATCCATCCAAGCTAACTTGTACGCGAACTTCTCACTCCTTACCGGATTGCCATTCGGAGCATAAACGTTGACGATCCTGATGTCCTTGATGATCACCTCCAAGAACCGCGCATGAATGTCGGAATCGTCTCCGACGAGAGCCTTAGCAATCGTCTTCATCGGGTGTCGCGACAGAATCGCAACCCCGTTATAGGCTTTCTGCGTGACGGCTACACTCTCATAGCCAAGCGACTTAAAAACTTCGGATGGGAACTCTGTTCCTTTCAATTCTTGCAGCAACAACGCGTCCGGTTCGCGAGCTTTCAGCCATGCAGTGAGATGGGTCAGCCGAGAGCGAACAGAATTCAAATTCCAACTGGCGACTTTAAACATGAATTCACATTCTAGCGGCGATGTGAGAGGGCAGTCATGGGCTGGGAAAGCTTTGAGGTAAGCTCTGGCAACATTATGGTATCTGCTGCCTACCCCGAATCTCCGATAGTCCAACTACCCGATAGCTCATGCTCAGTCGTTGATCCTCTGTGTCCCGAAGACGTCGGCGCTGCGAGTCAACTAGGTTGTGCTGCTTGCTGATTGCCCTGTTCAGCTTTTAGCTGAGCCTGAATCGCGTTATCCAAGAACTTCACGAAGAACTGACCCGATTTGACCCTGTCGTTCCAGATGGAGTCCTTACTTGTTATAACGTGCTCGATTTGCAAAAACTCGGACTGTTCATGCAGAAAGAGAATCTGCTTCTCTTCGCCCTTCTGGGCGTCGTATAAAAAGGTTTTGTAGAAATCCGCGCCCTCATGGTTGTCCGCCAAGTTAACCAGAAAGAAGAGTCCGCCGAAGAGTCTGACAATTGCGTCCACTCTTCGTTTGTCTCGTCGTCCGACCAACACAATCGAGTGCATGTGCGGTCCTTGATAGCACGCATGAGCATACTCAGCGTTTAGGAACAGAGTCGCACGTGGCTGCCCTTCGCCACTTTTTATGTACGTCCGCATGCCAGCGAATGGTTCACGCAGCGCAAATTCAACTCCCGAGAAACCGTTATTGCAGGTGGTGCATGAGGCGTTCTCCAACTCTAGCTTTCCGCCCAAAACTGCCGGGAAGACGTGCTCGCTGCTCAGCTTTTCGCTCTCCTCACCGCAGAAAATACACCGTGGCATTGTGACCTACTGTTCTTTGAGACCGAGGTTCCTCGGTCGTGGTGCGCTAATAGTAAATTGTGACTGCGAGTCCCACGTCATCAATGTCTGGCCTGCAAACAGATTCCGCTTCGTTACGATGCCATCGGAGCGCAGTCCATGTGGCTGCCGACGCATCGAGCAGATCATCGGCTCCGACACGAGATGGTCGAGTCGCTAAGTGTCGTTCGATCTCTGGAAACACTGGTCCGGACCGAAAGGTATGCTTTTGCGCAAGAGACCGACTCTTTAGGCCTTGTCAAGTTTTTTCGCAAAAAAACTTGACAAAGCTCGCGCTTCGACGCGATAGTCGAGCCATGGGGACAGCCACCACACCAACGGGTTCTCGACGCGTTATGGAGCTCGTTCGCCGGCGGATCGGGCGCGGCGGGGAGCGGCTGTGGCGGCTTGAGGACTTCAGTGGCCTGCCTGCGTCCGCCGTCGCGCAGGCCCTCTCCCGCCTGAGACGACAGGGCATGCTCGAACGTCTCAGCAAGGGCGTCTACTATCGCGCCCGGCAAACAGGCATTGGAAAGAGCCTGCCCAATCCGGCCGCCATGCAGCGGCTCGCTTCGCGCCGCAAGAATGTCTTTCCCTCCGGGCTTGCCGCCGCCAACCTCCTCGGCTTCACAACCCAGACCGCCGGCCACAGTGAGGTCGCAACAAGCGCCCTCAGCCTGCCCCGGAAGCTTATCGGCAGCGACACTGTCATTCATGCCCGGCGGCCGGAAGCCTGGGCCGGCCTGTCCGACGCCGATGCAGCCCTGCTTGATTTTTTGCGCAGAGGTGGCAGAACCAGCGAACTCGCGCCAAAAGAAACAATCCGTAAAACCCTCACGCTCTTTTCAGAGAAGGGACGCTTCGAGCGTCTGCTCAAAATCGCCGAGTCCGAGCCGCCCCGCGTCCGCGCCATGATGGGTGCCATCGGAGAACAGCTTGGCAAAAAACGAACTGCGCTCGCGCAGCTGCGCCGATCACTGAACCCATTCTCCCGCTTTGATTTTGGCATGCTGGTAGAGCTGCCGCGCGCGCGCGCCTGGCAGGCGAAGGAGCCGCGCTGACGTGAAGCTTTACGAACATCGTGATTTCCAGCAGGCCATCCTTCAGGCGGCAGAACATTTCCGCGGCCGTGGACTGCGGCCAGCCATCATTGAGAAGGACTATTACGTCACCGAAGCGCTGCGAATCATCGCGGCCGCCGGCGACAAGGTCATCTTCAAGGGAGGAACAAGCCTCGCCAAGGGCTGGAATCTCATCCAGCGTTTTTCAGAAGACATCGACGTCTTCCTCGATCCGGCTGCTTTCAAGCCTGCTCTGGGAACGAGAGCCATCGATCGGGAACTGAAGTCCCTGCGCGACGCGGTCGGCGCGCATGGCGCATTGACCTTCGTCGCCGCGGAAAGCCAGACCATCGGGGGGTTCGGGCGTAATGACCGCTTCTCTTACACGCAGCTGTTCGGAGGCCCTGGCGAGGTCGCCAACCGCGTTCTCCTTGAAGCGGGCACGGCCAGCGGCCGTGAGCCTACGGCTGTCATCGAACTGCGCTCATATATCGGGCAGTTCCTGCAGGAAAGGAAAAAGTCGCTTGGCGCCGAAGACGAAGCGCCGTTTGCAATGCGGCTTCTCCATTTCCGCCGGACATTCGTCGAAAAGTTGTTCGCCATTCACAGCAAGGTGGAATTGCTCAAGCGCGACGGCCGGCCGCTCGGCAGTTATGCCCGGCATTACTACGATCTGTTTCAGCTCGCCGCCCGGGACGAAGTCACGGCCATGCTGAAATCATCCGAGTACGCGGCTATTAAAGCCGATTATGACCAGATCAGTCGCGAGCATTTTCCGAAAAGCTACTTCCATCCGGAAGAGATGCGCTTCGCCAGGAGCGACGTGCTGTTTCCGCCTGCGGAACTGGCCAATGCGATCAGCGCGGAATACGAAGGGCAATGCAAGCTGCTTTGCTATGGGCCGTACCCTTCGTGGCAGGAAATTCAGGACCGGATGACGGCGCTGCGGGACGTGCTCTGAGCTTCATCCGCGATCTTCTCCGCGGACGGTTTCACTCTGGCGTGCTTTGCCAAAATGTCTTTGATATCGCCGGGATTCAAGGATACATCCGAGGACCATTGGCCGAAGCCTCCGTGCGTATTAACCGTGATTTTACAAACATCTTCTTGACAACGCCAACCTCAATAGCAAGATTCGTGGACCACTGGCCGGTTGGCAATGTGATGTACACCGCTACGGATAGGTGTGTAGCCCCAACCAGGTTCAGGTTCGATCCCTTTTCCAGTTCGCATATGCCTGACCGATTAGTCCGGCAAAAGTTGCGATCGATTGCGCGGTTCAGATCCCGGCTGTTTCCCCGAATTGTTGTTCGAGAGGAGATGAAATCTTATGACGGTTCGGAGAGTTCTTTGGTTACCGCTAACGGCGATCGTTACTCTGACGTTGGGTGCGGCTGGATTTATCCTCATTGTGAACCAACCGTCAGGCTCGTTGAAAGCCCGCGCCGACGCCGCCGTGTTCAAGAAGACGATTGATCGTGACGGCTTCGTGAACAAGAGGAGCATCGAAGACGCCGTCAATGAAGTGCGCAGCCCCACCGGAGCAGCACAGGTTGACAACTACTGCGCCACGCAGTGCTGGTACGACAATCTGGTCGTGAGTCCAGCGGGCCATCCCGACGTTATCTACATCGGCGGCAGCTTCGACTATCCGCGGGCCCGAAGATACTCGTACCTCGCCTCGAAAGCGTCGGAGATGTATTTCAGGAAGATCAGGCCGAGAACGACATGGCAAACTGATTGACTGGGCTTTTTAGTTCCTATCTCCGAAGCCGTGGCGGTTCTTATCCTTCGGGCAGAGCGTGGCTCCTTCGGTATTGTCTACGCGATGCTGCACCTGTGGCAGCGTCCCTAGATATGCAAATATAGCCTTCAGATCCTCATCGCTAAGGTGGCGGTAGAGTGGGTACGGCATAGTGCGGTTGAGCGTTCGCGCACCCACACGGCCACTGCGAATGGTGCGGATGAATTGCGCCTCGTCGTAATAGCCAATTCCCGAGGGGTCGCGCGTAAGGTTGGCGCTGGCGACGGTACCCCACGGGCGGACGAAGACTCTGCCCCCGGCGAACAGCATGCCCGGCACAGGCCGATTCTGCGGATCGGCAGTGGTGTGGCACCCGGTGCAGTTGCCTATGTGCACCAAATATTCGCCGTGGCGTGCGACAGCAGGTGCATCTGAGGGCAATGTGGGCGGCTGCACCTCAGGACGCCAATCGGTGAATGGCTCCTCCGCCAAATCCCGTTTTGGAAGCGGGTGGTGCACAGCCGGGAGGCTGCGCAAGAACACGATGATGGATGCGAGATCTTCGTCCGTTAGATAACGAAAGTTCCAATAGGGCATCGTCTTGTCCAGAATCCGTCCATCATGGCCGATCCCTTCACGAACAGCCCGTGCCAGCTGCGAGTCGCTCCACGATCCAGCGCCCGTTTCGCGGTCCGCCGTTATATTCGGGCACACGAGGAAATGCGGGCGTGGAATGTTGCTCTCCTCTGGTGGCAGCACGCGTCCCGCACCCCTCATACCAGGGACCTGATTCCCCTTCGCGTCCCTTTCAGAATGACAATCGAAGCAGTGCGCGAGTTCGGCCAGGTATTTGCCGCGCGTAAGGCGCTGTGAGGTACGCGCGAAGAACGGCGAAACAGACTTCGATGCCTCAGCCGCTTGCGTGGAGATCGCAACGAGAGAGACCACTAACGCCGCGCCCACCCGACACAAGCGCATGTGCACCTCCGGAGTGGCGCATATTCTACAGTGGCCTGGAAGCATTTAACGCGATTCAATTGGAGATAACAGGCGATTACACCAGCTTGCGCCGTCTGTTCGCCTTTTTCAGGTTCAAAGGATAAGCCCTGACCATGCAGGGCTGTCTTGTCACTTAACTGTGGGCGGGCACGCAAGTGGGCTCACCTGATGATCAACCAGAGGCCGTAACAAAACCCCTGCAAGCATGAAGAGGGGCGCCCCGAAGGGCGCCCGGTTTGCTTATTGTCTGTGCTGACAAATCAATCTATCAATCGCCCGCACGACACGGATTGTTGTTCAGCACCCTCCGAAAGTCGTTGTATCGGAAGGAGGGGACGCCTCCAGCCGCAGGATAGGCAAGCTCCAACAACGGTCCGTACTCGGCGGTCGAACTCCCTCCGAAAGTATTGGTAGTCCCGGGGATGTGGGCACCGCCCAACTGCCATACGCAGTTTTCTTCTTCCCCTGCGGTAGTGTAAAGAGGATAGAAAGGGGCCCCCGCCGGCGGATTTACGCAACCCTGGCCGGGATTTGGGTCTGCAGGATTGGAAATGAAGCGCTGACAGGGTGGGTTCGTGGAAAATTCAATCCTGGGTAGGTCGGTTTCAAAACCAACCCGGCTATAGTTTCGTCTTTCCCCTTCGCTGTCACGGAAAACAGGACTGGTAAGCTGGATGGGCTGAGCGTGCAACGTTCTGTCCTTCCTCCTGCTGGTAGATGTTCCTGGCCAGACTAACTGGTAGGGCACACCGTCAAAATCGTCGTCTTCGCCGAAACAACCCCCAACGGCAACCAATCCAAGAGAGGCATTGAACGCAGCATCGAAGCAGCCCACGTCATCCACATCTGCACCTCCTGGGTCGCTGGCGCTGGCCTGGGTGCAACTCCCACCTTCAGCACTGACTGCACTGCAATACTCGTAGTGCCCAATTTCGTCGGAGAACGCGATGCCGTAGGAATGGGCTGCCCACGGTACCCTGGTGTGCTCGCTGGAAGTCGCGTACATGGGGTGGAAATCGTATGGGATATTGTGGGTGTTGAAGTCACAGGTGTTCCCGTTCGGGTCGTACAGAATCTCAGCAAACCCATTGGCGGCGCTTGAGACCATGAACCCACTCTCACCACTGGTCAGGTCATCCACCGTGACCTTCAATCCGTGTGCTGTATCTTGAAGCGTCACTTTCAGTTCATCACCGGAGTTCATGAACAGGGTCTCGGAATTGATCGCGACGAAGGGACCCAGAGAGCTGGGTGAACCCGGGGGGAAGGGAATGCCGTCCTTCTGGATGTACGCAAAATTAATGTACTCAATTGCGCCTCCACAAGCAGCGTTATTGCCTTGCCCGGTGTTGTTGTTCTTCG
>Ga0310913_10000709_pt1 | contig 15765 bp, 13 predicted proteins | sample GREbulkMGOX082_FD_203447 | JGI IMG/M metagenome (GOLD analysis project Ga0310913, IMG submission 203447) | Lab enrichment of tropical soil microbial communities from Luquillo Experimental Forest, Puerto Rico - GRE.bulkMG.OX082 | ecosystem: Environmental > Terrestrial > Soil > Tropical forest >...
AAATCCGACTGCATCACTGGACACATCGTTAAGACAAACGATCACGAGTTAACGCTCAAACTGCCAGACCGGACATACGCCACATTTGATCGCGCGAACGTACTTCGTGTAAGCGTTTCTCAGGCCGCACCTAACTTCCCACCTCGTGCGCAGGCCGATGTCGGTCGGGTCCACGACGCCATTTACAATGACAAAAGTTCCTGGGGTGATCTTAAAAGTTTGGCCGGGCAAGAAGTGAAGGTGGTGAAGACGAGCGGCGAGACGTATGAAGGCCAGCTGTTGATAACATCAGAGACACAAATCGAACTCGATCGAACAGGCGGAAAACTCGAGCTGGCAAAAGAGGACATCGCTCAGGTGTATCATCTCCGCCCCAAACCTTTGACCGACAGCGAAAAGTACAGCGCCCAGGAAGACTTCTGGATGGACCCACGGCTGTGGCCCTACTACCTCAAGCTCGTTCCGAGATTGCCTGTGCGCTTGTACGACTCGTCGCTACCGAATGACAATACGCTCGTTCGATGCGAAAACGATTCAAGAGAGAATGCAGCATCGAATACACCATCTCCGTCCTGCTTCGTGGGGTATGTACAGACAATAGATCCCCCTAGCCTTACACTGCGGCCCCGCGACAAGGACCCTGTAACAATGCAGATAAGCAAGGATGCTCACGTTTGGAAAGGCGGAAAACACGTCAGCGTCGGTGAGATTAAGGCAGGCGATCAAGGTGCTGCATGTGGTTCAGAAACGACTAGCGGGTTTATTGCAGACCGTATCATCGTCCATAAGTAGAACGTTTTTTCTGGATACCCTGTTTTTGTGGAAGCAGCCGTTGAACGCAGTGAAGCAGTGGAAGAATCAGCCGACGGCATTAAACGGCGAGCTAGTTGAACAAGGATTAAAGTCGTGCCCAGGTCCATAGTAGTCCTGTGTTCGATTGCCTGCCTTTTGTATGGGGTCGCGCCGCTATGCGCCAAGTCGTCAGAAGAGCAGGCCAAAGCCCTGGACCATTCGATTGATCTTGGAGGGGCTATAGAAGACGCGGACGTTTCGCCGAGTGGTGAATATGTGTCAGGCGCGGTGCGGAAATGTGAAATGTCTGAAGGCAGTCGAACTTGCACACTCTTCATTGAAGTTTGGAGTTCTGCGGATTCCAAACGAGTTGCCAATCGGACCTTGCTCACAAACGTTGGTGAAGTCGCAGTCGGCATTCGCTTTTCTGCGGACGGCCGTGTCTTGTTAGTCTCCGACGGAAAGGGGAAATTGCGTCTGTGGCAAACGCGGGACCTGTCTGAGATTAACTCAATCGACCTTGGATTCATGAGTGCGGATTCCAGGAACCTCCAAGAGAAGGACAATCAAGAAACGGCCCGTCTATCCAAGCTAACCGGATACCGGATGATCCCGAGTGCTCCTCGAGTCATGCAAATCGAAACATCTCCCTCCGCGCCACTCGTTGCCGTTGTCATCAGTGTGGGCGGTTCTGAGATCATCCGGGTTTTTGATCTCATGTCTGGCGAGCTTCTACATTCGTGGAGTTTTCCAGACGCGTTTCGGGCTCGACTAATATCATGGTCTCAAGACGGTAAGCGCATCGCCCTGTTCCTGCCCAACATGCGTGGTTTCAAACATCCGGAAAGGACCGATCCAGCCAATCTGCTCATTTACGATCTCGTTTCCGGGCAGCTCACGGCCAAGTTCGAGATAAAGGAAGCGGAGGACTTGGACGCGTGGGCCCCCGAGGCTCCAGCGGAGAGGCGTGGACGTGTCATATTCCTTGGGGACGATCTGATAGTGTCTACGCGGCGCACGCCTGACACCTTTTTCAGGCCTACGTTGCGCTTATTGGATTCCACGACGGGAAGGACAATCCGGACGATAGGCGCGGAGGGGACGGGGGTTCGAGATCCGATTGCGGCCTCCGCTGATGGCAAGGTGCTCTTGGGCTTTGTGGGACGCGTGCAAAAGGTGATGGACCGGGAACTTAATAGCAGGGATGTGGCTGTAGATACTAGGATTTGCGTCTGGAAGATGCCAGCAGGCAAACCCGCTTTTACTTCCGAGGAATTGCCCCTCATTCCCAATCGGGCATCATTTCGGCTCAATTCGACGGGAAATTGGATCATCGGTTTCGATCAAGGGACAAAGCTGCTCGTCCTTAAACTCACGTAGGAGTCTCTGCTGTGATGCTCGCGATGTCACGCGATACATCCCTGGAAAGTTCTCCAAAGGGAGAAGTCAAGAAAAAACACAACTCCAACGACTGTTTTTTTCCCTTTCTTCGCAGCCCAGCTGTTTGAGCAGGATCTGTTTTGATCTGCCGCTCCCTGTGCTCGGTTGCCGGACCAGCGGGTCCGGCAATTTGGGGTTCCTCTCCTAGCGGTTTTCATCGCCTGTTGGCAACGAAGCGTGTCAGTTCCGAAACCAGCAAAGCAGAACATGGCTCCGGCCTTTACATCGGGGGGCTTGCCCATGTCCACGCTGGTATTCTCGCTGGATTGCACTCTCACTGATGCGCTGATCCGTGTGTAGAGCTCCTCGGTTTTCTGCTGCAGGAATCTTCCCCGAATGATTTTCTCGGCTGTCAGCTCGCCAATTTCGTAGGTGGTACAAATGTTCGGATGATTCAATTCAAAAACGACGGGGCGCGGGCCTCCCGCCGGAAGTTGCCACTGTCACTTGGTCAGCTTTGCCGGCCAGTTTAGAACGACGGACATAGGCACCGTTTCCGGCGAACTCATATCGGTATTGATCAGAAACCTCTGCCCGTCCCGCGTGACGTCGTAAGCGAAAATATCCAGATACGAGACCGGCTGCCTCGCGCTTGCCTGAAACAGCGGCACAGGTGTGCCGGCGCTAAAACCCGACCCCGTATTGACGGTAACCGCCATCATCCGTCCATCGGACGACAGGTAGAAGAGCTCCCTCCCATCTCCGCGCCACCGCGGTTGCTCTCCTCCACCGGCGCTAATCTGCCATTTCCCATGCGGCTCAGGAAATGAAGTTACATAGATCTCCCACCTGCCGGTCTCGTTTGAATTGTATGCGACCCAATTTCCATCCGGAGAGAACTGACCATTCTGGAGAATCCCAGCGGTCTTCAGGAACGGCCTGGGTGTGAATGCTGGAAGCGTTAGATACCACAATTCGTCTGCGTGTCGGAGCAGAATGCACTTGCCATCGCGCGACCAGTCGTTTGCCAGCTTGTCGAAATCATCGTGAAAAACATCCCGTTCTTCCTCCACACCATCCGCTTTCTTGACGTAAAGATCGAGCGCCCGCCGGCGGTTAGAGGAAAGCAGCAATTGCCTCCCGTCGGGACTCCAGACGGAAGCCCCATCGTACCCAGGATCGAACGTGAAACGTTTCGCAGTGGCACCACGCCAGGAATCATACGTCCAGACATCCATGTTCAGACTTGGCAGATCAATCCGGTCCGCCGCGACTCGGTGGCCATTCGGCGCAATCGCTACGTTCTCATAGACTCCCGGCTTGTCCAGTTCCCCCAGTTCTTTGCCTGTGCGGTCGAACCACTTGGGCTGTGAGAGACCGACTGCCCCGGCACCGCCGCTCTGAGCCAAGAGGACGCCGTCACCGGAAACGGCGAACGCCACTTTTTTCACTTGGCGCGTGTATTGAATTCCCGAGAAGATGTCGGCGGGTTCACCCTTCAGGGCCATGCTGTTGGCGTCGAAGGGCTGCGCGAGGAGGGTTTTGTCTCGATAATAGACCAGGTAGCCCGGCGCTGCGTAAGCCGCGTTCGCGTCCGCTTTCACGATCAACTTCTTTTCTTTGGAGTCGAGCGAGCCGACGAAAATCGCGTCCACATCCTTGAACCCGGAGAAGTTCGCGGCCATGAACAGAAAATGGTTGCCGTCGGGCAAGAACACAGGCCACCGGTGGCTGGTTTCGCCTCGCGCCGCGTCCACCTCAGTGGCGGGCTGAGGGGTGCCCCCGGATGCGAGCACTCGCACCAACCCGCCCATGCGTGCGTGGGGCGAAAAAACGATCACGTCATCCTTGTTCCATGCACCGCCACGGCCCGCCGGTGCGTCACAGATTGCCCGTACCAAACCCGTGCTTACCTCGAGTTTCTTCAACTGACCGTCTGCGAAGAACCCGATCGATTTCCCGTCCGGCGACCAGAAGGGATAGTCCGCTCCTTCTGTGTTGACTAAACTTCTCCCGCCCTGCGACCCCAACTCGTAAATCCAAATGACGTTCCTTCGCGCCGTCTCCGAATACCCTACGATCGCCGCACTTCTCCCATCCGGCGCAAACGCGATATCCCGCGCGGTCAATGGCAGAGGGGCGAAAAAGTATCTCGTTTGCAGCGACGGTATCGACCGCCGCCACGAGATGATTGTCGCCACGAGCGCCACTGCCAAAATTCCGGCGATCAACCATGCCAGAGTGTCTCTTCTCGCAGGAGCTCTAGCAGCGCTTGTCTCTACCACTCTTCTGGCGCTGCCTGAAAGCCACTTCATCTCCAGCATGAGGTCCCGCGCGGTCTGCCAGCGTTCTTCGTTATCTTTGGCCAAGCATCGACGTATCGTATGGTCCAACGCCGGCGGCATCATCGGCTTGATGCTGCTGATGGGTGGTGGGTCCTTTTCCAGAATAGCGGACGCAACACTAAGCTGGCTCTTCCCCTCGAATGCCTTCTTGCCCGTCACCATTTCGTATAGCACCGCGCCCAACGAAAAAATATCGCTGCGCCCGTCGAGCTCTTTTCCTTCCACTTGCTCCGGCGACATGTACTGAAAAGTGCCGACAATCGTTCCTTCCTCCGTCATCGCCGCTCTCGGCGTGTCTGCCGTCAGCGTCATCCCACTCGCCAATGGGCTTGCCGGTTTCGCCAATCCGAAATCCAGCAGCTTCGCGCCACTCGCAGTCAGCATGATGTTCCCGGGCTTGAGATCGCGATGGACGATGCCGCTGCGATGCGCCTTATCGAGCGCATCAGCGATTTGCGCACCGTATTTCAGCACCTGTTCCAAGGGCAGCGGCCCTTTCTCCAGTCGCTTCGCTAGCGTCTCGCCTTCGAGACACTCCATCACTAGATAGTCGGTCCCTTCTTGATGGCCTACGTCGTAGAGCACGCAGATGTGGGGATGATTGAGGCTGGAGATGGTTTTGGCTTCGCGCTCGAAGCGCTGTTTGCGGATAGGATCCGCGGAGAACTGCTCGGGGAGAATTTTGATGGCGACGGTGCGGTCCAACCGCGTATCTCTGGCGCGGTAGACCTCTCCCATCCCGCCCGTGCCGAGCGGGACGCCGATCTCATACGGTCCCAGCTTTGTACCTGGAGTGAGAGGCATGATCGGCGCGATTATAACTCCGGAAGAACTCCCAGGTGGCAGCACTCGATCCGAAAGTGGCCGCCGAAGGCACGAGCGAGCCGTCTTTAGGATGACAGTGACCACACCCAGCCCTTAACCACCGGAAAAAGGAGAGAGTCCGCCGCCGGGAGCAGCAAGCATTTTGAACCGTTGGAAAGCGACCTGATGAGTGTCCTGATAAAACGAGCTCACCACCGATGTTGGCACCACGCTCCCTGGCGGAGCACCTCAGCCTACTGCCGCAAAGCAATTCACTCCCGGATTTTGATTTTTCAGCTTCCGCCGCGTGACCGTTGGGTCTCGCCTGAAGCTCTTTCAAACGAGTTGCGGGGTGAGGCCGAAACCGTCCCCGATGATAGAATCGCGAGCAATTGAACGGGGCCCTAAGACCGTGAAATCGCTGCTCCTTCTCGCAACTACTCTTACCGTGCTCGGGTTGGCATTGCCTTGTTCATGGCCGCTGGCTGCGCAGACGGCCCCCACCGCTGTGGTTGCTGATCCGCCGGTCGATAAACAATCGCCGCCAGGGCTGGTGATGTTTGCCGTGCCGAGCCACGGTGTGGAATTGGACGCATGGCTCTACGTTGCGAGCGGCGCAGGTCCCCACGGCACGGTGATTCTCCCGCACGGTTTGCCGGGGTATGAGATGAGCGGAGACTTGGCACAATCAATCCGGCGAGCGGGGTGGAATGTTTTGCTATTCCACTATCGCGGCACCTGGGGCGCTGGCGGGACTTTCTCCCAGTCGTCAGCCATTGAGGACACTGCCGAGGTAGTACGATTCCTGCGTGACCCGGCGAACGCAGCAAAATACCACGCTGATCCAAAACGGATAGTCCTAATTGGACATAGCTTCGGCGGGTTCATTGCAGGGTATGAGGCGAGTCATGACCCTGATATCAAAGCGGTAGCAATGATTGCAGCAGTGAATCTGGGCAAGATTAATGCCGATCCGAAAGAGCGGGAAGCCCGCTTGAAGCGCTGGGAAACACAGTTGCATCCGGTACGTGGGGCCACTGCGAAGCAGCTTTTTGCTGAGGCCGAGCGGCATGCGAAAGATTGGGATTATGTGCAGTGGGCGGAGGTCCTGCGCACGCGTCCCGTGCTGCTCCTCGAAGCCGACGATCAAAATCATGCTGATATGGAAGCTTTGTCTTCTGCGCTGCGAGAGAAGAGTGCCGTCGCGCTCGAACAGGTAGCTGTCACGACCGATCACAGCTTCTCCGATCATCGCATTGCTTTGCAGTCCATCGTCATTCGCTGGCTGGAAAAGCTAGAAACAAGCGGGAGCGAAGCACGGAAGGAACATTCAACACGAACGAAGGTCGTTCTTCTCGGTACGGGCACGCCTGTACCTGATCCTGATCGTTCCGGTCCAGCAACGGCCATCATTGTTGATGATCGTGCTTACCTCGTGGATTTCGGACCCGGCATTGTTCGGCGCGCTGAGGCCGCGGCCCTCAAAAGAGAAATCCCGGCAGTCGAACCTGGCAATCTCAAAGTGGCATTCGTGACGCACCTTCATTCTGATCACACCGCTGGCTACTCGGACCTGATCCTTGGTGGATGGACATCCGGCCGGACAGTCCCGCTCGAAGTTTACGGCCCAACTGGACTGCAATCGATGACCGAGCACATTTTGCAGGCCTACCGCATCGACATTGAGACGCGCACGAATCCTGAGGGAAACCAGCGCCGTTTTCCTGACGGTTCGAAGGTTAACGCGCACGAAATCAAACCCGGAGTCGTTTATAAGGATGAAAAGATAACTGTCACGGCCTTCTTGACGAAACATGCGATGGAAAGCTACGGATATCGGTTCGATACGCCGGACCGCAGCATTGTGATTTCAGGCGACACGAATCCCGTCGAGGAAACCATCAAGGCTTGTAACGGGTGTGACGTTCTCATTCACGAAGCGCAGCCACTCGAGCTGCTCGCCAAGATGCCCGAAAGCGTGCAGTCGTTCGATGCGAAGTACCATACGACGACTGCACAGCTCGCGGAATTGGCCACAAGAGCTCGACCGAAATTGCTCGTTATCTATCACACAGTAAGCTTTCCACCAGGGATTGCGCCCCCCAGACTTCTGCAGCCCAAGGCTGGTGCGGACGCGCTCTACGCTTCGCCAGAAATGCTTCAGAAGGAGATCGGCTCGCGGTATTTGGGACAGTTCGTCATCGGGCGGGATTTGGACGTGTACTAACACCCCAGCCAGTAATTCCCGAGGAGAGACACGTGCAAGCGGACAAGCGATGGACTAGCGTCGTTGCCGTCAATGTCTCCGTTGCGGATCGCGGTAATAGGACGCCAGAAATTGTAAGAGTATTTCGCTTCGAACACCACAATATAAGAGTCGGCCACAGCCATCTCCACAAGGACGATTGGAGCGTTGTCACTCGTAATGTTGAGCTCAGCCACGACGAGTTCTGTTTTCCTAAAGATTGCGCTCTGGTCTCTCACGGCATCGGCTATGGGAAGCTTCCGTGATGGGCTCATCTCTGCCGGCGGTGCTTGGTTCATATCAGCAGCGCTGCTGATTGCGCTCCCCAAAAGAACGGAGATGCACGCGGCGGCATGAACTTGCTAAGCGACGGTTAAGTCACGGCGTTTCCAACACCGGTAGGCCAGTCGGGTCGGAGGAGGCGCACGAGAGTACCCTCGCGCTGGCCTTTCAGGAACGCTGACTTGGAATACGATGGCGGAAATCCTATTTCGACGAGTCAAACATCTTGGACAATACTCAAGTTGCTTTCGGACCGAATGCGTGAATCGACTCGATACGGTCCGAAAGCTCAGAGCAGCGAGTCAGACGGCCCTCAGGAACTCGAACTAGCGTTATTAGGGTGTAGCCATCCATGGCTTCCGTCCTTCGGAACCCCGACCACACCAACCCCAATTCTCCTCCGCTCCCGTTCGGGATATTTCCTTCGAGCCTTCTCGGCCTGGTTCTTTGTCTTGAAAGGTTTTGACAACGGCGTGCACCCAAGACCGACGTACTCGAAGAGCACCCACCGCTTGATTGGGCATCGTTGTGCTGGTTAGTCGGCCACGACCTGACGCTCGACGGAGATTATACGCAACACAACGGGTGGTATGCAGCAGTGGGGGGGCCTGGAGGGGAACGGCAGGGCAAAACCCGCCCAAATTAAGGTGTAAACCGGATTGACGTACGTCCCTAGCTGATACACCCTGTGGACAACAAACCAGCATCGGGCTTCAGCTAGACAGGGGAAAAGAATGGCCCGGTACCTCCATATACGCTCCGTCGTCAAAACTGACCGAGCGAATGCATATGAACGCATCAGTGCGATTTGTGGGCTTACGCCGGATGGAAGTCATTGGACACTAACGCAAGAACAGGCAGTTTCGCAGATCGAGGATGGGACCTGTGCTTTTTACATAGAAAGAGTTGGCGGTCGGCGTTCTGACGTAATCGTCGCCATGGACCTTCACGGCCACAAATACCTCAAAACCGTTGCGGACGGACAGCAGCCCGACCAGCTTCTGCATCTTCCAGCCTGCTCTCACAGCGTGCATTCGCACTCCTTCTTCACGCAATAGACTGTGGAACTTCTTTGAAAACTTGCAACACTTTAGGATGGGTGCCGGGGCCTGGAACCCTCCGTGCTTTCAATCGCTCAAAACAAGCCCTGTCGTACGAATTGCGCAAGGGCGGAGGTTGCGCATCCGATTTCTAGTAGTGGGCGCAACGATCCGCCCATACGGTTCCTGCGTGGTGGTTGGAGGTTTCTGTATAGATTATGCAGATTCGGAAGAAATGGACGAGCGCATGGGATAAGATGCGAGCAGCCAATCTTGCACCCGGCATTGAGAGATGGTGACGATGTACTTCATCGGTTTTGATCTTCGCGTCTTTGTGCGACGCGCCGCAGTTCTCTAGCCTGTTCTACGCCAACCACCGGCAGGTTCGACGGGTCCAGCAGTCCGACTTGCACGAGCAGCGAGGCCTGGTCCCACCAGACGTGTTCATGCGCGACTTTCCCGTTCTCGAATCTCATTACCACGACGTGCGGAAGTTCGACTTTCTTCCCAGTTGGTGGGACCCCTGGCAGCAGGTAATCCCATTGTGTGTCGTGAGTGAAACTCACAATTAATTCGTCCACGACTTGATCTTTGCCGATCGTGCGGGAGATAGGCGTCACCGTCGCATCTTTGGGGATTTGGTTTATGAAGTGCTCGCTGTAAAAACGACGGACTTCCCGACCGCCGAAGCCCCCCGCTAGAGTAGCGACGCAGTGCACATAAGGCTCGGCCACCATGGTTTCCATCGTGGCGTCAACATCAAAATCGGCAAACTCTCTCGCGATGTGCCCGTCGAAGAGCGCGCCGAGATCCGAATTTGAGTTCGCCGCAGACATGGGCCTTTCTCCTCTTGATGAATTCTGAGTTTTCATAACGTTTTCTCCTCGGATTGGTTTCAACTCGGGTCTTCACAACTCTTGTTAGCGGGTGATGGGAGGCAAGGGCCCCGTCCATAACACGGCCCCAGCTGGACCATACCGTCAAACGTCTAAGGAAGAACGACCACGCTTCCTTTCATACCCAAGACATCGTGAAGTGAGCAGATGTAGGGATAAATTCCCGGTTTGTTGAACGTGAGGCGGAAGCGAGTTACTCCTGACGGCGACTGCGCGAGCCCGGTGCGATCCTGAGGAGCTGCCTGGATAAAGCCCGAGTGGACGGCGTCTGAAGGGGAATTAAGCACCCCGTGACGTGCTCCGTCGGCGTCGACGGTTACATTGGAGGACGGGTCCACAAGATCCTGCGGTTCAGGACCGAAAGTGATGGTGTGTGTCGTGCTCGGATCGTCGTTCGTCCATTCAATGGTGTCGCCCGCGTGCACGGTGATCCCCTGATCGCTGAAGCGCATCACAGAGAGGCTGTCCGAGCCGCCCCCGTTGGCTACGGTCTCGCCATGGCCGGCGATCACGCTATTCTCCAAGTGATGCTGGTGGTTCATCACCCCAGCAACTTCCACGCCCAGGAAATCTGCGCTCTCCCTCTGAGCCTCGCGGTCGTAGAAGGCCTGATCGTGGGGCAGGGACTGCGAGGGATCAAAAACGTGTATGGTGCCCGTCATGCCCTCATGCACGAGGCAGACTAACTTGAAGTTCCCCGGCACCGGAAAAACGACTGTGAATTTGTCACCCTGGAACAGAAGCCCGCTTGTGACGCAGGTGGAGCCGTCGAAGATTGCGGAAGGGGCAGAGAATCCCGGACACTCGACCGTAAAGGGCGGCCGTATCTGGCCGCTGGTGAGGAAGGTAACGGTGTGCCCCTCGTTAGCTGCCATGGTCCACGTGATCGACTCGCCCGCGTGAATCCAAATCTCGTTTGGCAAGAAAGCTAGAGCTTGCCTTCCGAGATCGTCACTTTGCGCTCCGATCGTGGCATTCCATTGAGCCAATAACGGGTGTGGACACAGCACGAGTACTGCGAAGAACAGGAGGTGCAGTTTTCCTAGGATTCCGAAAATTTGAGACGTGCGCGGAGATCCTTCGGAAAATCGATTCGAGTCGCTTGTTGCCATTCGTGTAGCTCCTTTAAGTGATGAGTGTCACAACGCCGATAGGAAACCACGTGAGAAGTCTCACGTTGTGTCTGTACGGACGCCGATGGACCTATTTCTTCGGGAATCCTTAGTGTAGGGAATGCGTTCATTTCAAATCACTCTGCGCGCTGCAAGGGCGGCTGCTTCCATTTGCCGTCGAGCGCCTCAGGTTTGGGCCAAAAGAGGCGCAAGAACATCAGGAATGGCCCACTCGGCGCAGGCAGCCAATTGGATTCCTTGTCCTTGCCCGGTGAATCGTGCTGGATGTACAGCGTCACGCCTCCGTCGTCGTCGCGTTTCAGATCTGGCAGCATCGGCGAATTGATGAGGTAGCGGTTAAGGGGATTCGCAACAAGCAGCCTCGATGGCAGTTCGTACATGGTCAGCGACCAGAACGCGTTGACAGGCGGCAATTGGCCCGGTGCGAACCGCAGAGTGTAACGATTCTCGGTGGCGTCCAATTTGTGACCGTCCTCATCCACGGCGTAAACGGGATACATGGCTTCTTGTTTGGAGTTGCCGTATGGAATGAGCACGGCACCGACCATCCGATACATGTAGTTGCTCTCCAAATTCTTGCGGGTGCCCAAAAAATCCCCAGCGGTCACGGTTCCTGCATCTACTTGTTTTTTTGCCTCCGCGAAGGCCTGCCACGCATCGGCCATTCCGTACTCGATGGCCTTCTTCACCTCGGGTGAAAGCGTGGCCACGTCGAAGTTCTTTCCCGCACCGATGTTGAGCTTCGCGAACCGGGCCATGAGTTCCTTCTCCGATGGATTTGTAGGACAGAATTTCAAGACGAAGTTCAGGATGTTGAAAAACTCCGGTAAAGTGCGCTCTTGGTCGGGGCTGAGCGGCTTAATAAAATCAATCGTCGGCGCGGCGGGAGGCTCGTGCCTCCCGAGGAATTGCGAAAGCGGCTGCGCCTTGTAGCCTGCTTGGATTTTCTTCACATTGTCGAGGTCGGCGGGATTGAAAAGCTGTGTGCGAAAACCGGCGAGGGCGAATTCCGTCTCACAGCGAAAGACTTTCTTGACGCCCGGCGGTTGAGAGCCTTTCCAGCCAGGACCGACGACGAGGAAGCTGCCGCCCTCATTGCCTGTGGTGCGGCTGCCAATGTAGCCGAAATTGAAGGTGTAAAGGTCAATCAGCTGAACGGAGAAATATCGGCTCGCCTCGATCGGCGGCACCGTGATTACCATCGGCTCGGCCCGAAGGTCCAGGCCAAGCGTAGAGTAAGGCGTGTCCGAGTTGGGGATCTGGACTACTTTGTCATCGGGCGTGAAGACGCGGGGGATGTTCCGTATTTGGTTCCACGGCGCTTTGAACTCGGGGTTGTCGCGGTCCACGAAGTAGGCGTATTGAATGCGGTAGCCGTCCACCAGCGGGAAGCCGAAGATGTAGGCCTCCTTGGCGATGGCACGGGCGTCGGCAGGCGACACGACATCTTGCGCAGTGACGGGAGCGCCGGAAGCGAACTGACGGGCATACAGCGCACAGAGGAGGAAGAGAGCCGGATATTTCTTTCTGCTCATAATTTTCCCTTCGCGATCCTCAATGGCCGGCATTCGCTGGAACCGATTTAGGATATAAGGGCAGTTGGTGCGCAACCTCGTCCGGAGCCAGCATCCGTACACCGCTCGTACTGAATCGCTGCGTTGTCTGCTCCAAATCGGCCGCCGAGTAGGTAAGCGCCCCTTTGGGGGGATTCAGATATTGGGCAGGAGAACTCATGCTCCGGAAGGCTTCTTCCACTCCTGCGGGCGCGAATAGAATGAGCAGCCGAAGTCGAGGCGAACGGATAATAAATGCATGCGGCTTGAATCGGGGGAGAAAGACGCAATCCCCTGTTTTCCCGTTGAAAACTTCTTCTCCTACATACACTTCGAACTCTCCTTCGAGAACGTAGAAGAGCTCGTCCTCACGCGAGTGCACATGCGGAGGCGGCTCAGTTCCCGGTACTAGAGTTGCCTCAAATAGGGAGAAGGCCCCGTTGGTATCTGGCGTTTCCGTGAGGTTGGTCAGCAACATCCCCATGTACCATTTGGATCGTTCCAAGGATGTTGCCCTTTTGAACGCTTTCAAAGGCAACGACGTGTTTTTCATTCCGTTTTCCTTTCGTGCGGCTGTGACTCGCCCTCAGACGTGTTTCCTTGTCACCCTCAGGGGAGCACGTCGCAAAGATTGAGTTGTGTCTGAAAACAGACCTCTGGGCTCAGTCTTCGGAATTCTTTATGGGGAGAATTTGTGACGAACTGCCACGCAATTCATCGAATGGACTGGCGTCAGGAGGGAAAATGAGGGTTGCCGTCCAGGTGCTTGGATCTGCGCGAGAACCACACATGCGGGTGTACCGCGAGCAGATGCTCGCTATGATGCTACAGCCTTGCTGCATCGAGATCGGGTGGCGCAGATCGGAACTGACGAAATTTGATTACGGCGCTGGAGAAATTATGCTTCCTGGCCGTCATGTCGAAACGTGGGCTCGCACAGACAGCTTGCAGTATTTGTCTGTCGGCATTTCTGACGCCGCGTTAAGATCAGCCTGCGATGGAATGGCTAGCGAGGTCGAACTACGCAGCGCGCTCAAGCTAGAGGATGCCCGGGTGGGTGCGCTAGTCGCGGCCGTGAATGCAGAGAGGATTGCGGGGTTTCCGAACGGGCGGCTTTTTTTGGATTCTGTGGAGCAGGCGCTCGCCGTGGCGCTGGTCAATGCTTATGGAATGCGGCAATGTTCTGCGAGGGTGTACCGTGGCGGACTAACTCCTGCTCGCCTGCGAAGGGTTACGGAGTTGATGCAAGCGAAGATCGAAGAAGAACTAACCCTCCAAGAAATGGCCGAATGTGCAGGGCTGAGCACAACTCATTTCTCGGAGATGTTTCGAAAGTCAACAGGCGAGAGCCCGCACCAGTTTCTATTACGCCAAAGGATAGAGCGTGCCAAGGAGATGTTGCGCGAAGCAGAAATGCGGGTTCTTGATGTCGCGGTAGCGTGCGGATTCAAGACGCAGCAGCACTTTGCACGAGTGTTCCGCCAGATCTACGGTGCCAGCCCTACGGCGTATCGATACGAGGTTCTGCGCTAATAGCCAGCGGCCATTCTGTCCCGGCTGATCGATGCACGCTATCCAACCTCGCTGTATGGAACCGAGAAAAGGTGAGCTTTGGGCGAGTGGTCGGCAACCCTTCCCCTACCAGATTAGGTAAGGTTTGCTCGTCATACGTCCGCTACCTAGAGATCGTCCGGCGACGACCGCCCCCTCCCCAATGTTTACAATATCTCCGGCTTCCATTCGTCTACAGAAGTGGATGAATCAGACGTCGAACGCCACCTGGGCAATGACCGAGCAAAACCGTCAAATCTCCGCAATCTTTGCGGAGCAGCGATCCCGGCTGCGCAATTTCATCCGCCGTCGCGTGCCTGACCCGCGCGATGCCGAGGACATTTTGCAAGACGCCTTCTACAAGCTTGTGGAAGCGAACCGGCTGTTGATGCCCATCGATCACGTCACCAGCTGGCTGTTTCGCGTGGCGCACAACCGCATCACGGATCTTTTCCGCAAGAAGAAGCCGGAGACCTTCAGCCACGCCTCGGTCGCGGACGAAGATGGCGACCTCCTGCAGATCGAAGATCTGCTGCCATCGCCCGACGGCGGTCCGGAAGCGCTCTACTTCCGCAACGCCCTTCTGGACCAGCTGGAGCTTGCGCTCGACGAACTGCCCGAGGAGCAACGCGAAGTGTTCGTCGCTCATGAGCTAGAAGGCCGCAGCTTCAAGGAGCTGGCCGCCGCAACTGGCGTGAGCGTGAACACACTGCTCTCGCGCAAACGCTATGCGGTACTGCATCTGCGCGAACGGCTTCAAAGCATTTATGACGAATTTAGGAAAGCATGAGGAGGAGCGAGACATGAAAAGGAAATGGATTTGGGTCGCCCCGCTGGCGATTCTGGGCATTGTGTTATTCGCCTACCTCGGGGGCGAGATTGTGATGCTACTGTGGAATTGGCTACTGCCGCCGCTGTTCGGCTGGCGCACGCTCACCTTCTGGCAAGCGCTCGGGTTGTTGGCACTCTGCCGGATTTTGTTCGGGGGCTGGGGTGGCTCTGGAGGGGGAAAAGGGCACATGCGTCATCGCATGAGAGAACGCATGGCGGAGCGCATGGGGGAACACATGAGAGAACGGTGGGAAAAGATGACGCCAGAGGAACGCGAAAAATTCCGCCAAGGACTTCGTGGTTGCTGGGACGCTACACCACCGCCGGATTCTAAGATGAATGCCTGATCGCAGGCCGCGCTAAATCCGAATCGAAATCCATACTCCGTCCTCAATGAGCCGACCGATAGACAGTTTCGATGCTTATGAGACCGTTCGGTCGCGTGGTGTGAAAATGTTTTTCGGCTTATGGCGCGTTAGTCTAGGCAGACCCTACGAGGTGGGAAATGCCATCTCCCGTGTCATGGCAATCGCCACCCCACGCGCAGGCCAGAACCTAACGGCGGGCTCCGATGATGAAAGAAGCCAGGGTGGCCGGCACGTCCCCAACCACGCGCCAACGGTGCCGAGTTCCGTTCTCGATCACAACATCGCCGGGAGACAGCACCACCTCCGCGCCATCGTCGAGCTCGAGTGCCATGTTGCCGGAGAGAAGGACCCCGAAATCCGTCGTGTCGGTCCTGTGAAAGCCCTCGTTAGCTCCACCGGGCTCGTCGCCATCCTCGAGGTGCATCTCGGGAGTGGGTTCTGGTGCAATCACGCCGGGCAAGTACGTCCCTATGATGTAGCGGATGCCACCTACGGGTGGGAATATACCGGCCGCCGCCGGATTGTTCCCCGCGTTCGGGTAGGTT
>Ga0310913_10000719_pt1 | contig 15704 bp, 18 predicted proteins | sample GREbulkMGOX082_FD_203447 | JGI IMG/M metagenome (GOLD analysis project Ga0310913, IMG submission 203447) | Lab enrichment of tropical soil microbial communities from Luquillo Experimental Forest, Puerto Rico - GRE.bulkMG.OX082 | ecosystem: Environmental > Terrestrial > Soil > Tropical forest >...
CGGGTGTCGCATCTCCCGTATGGGAAAAAATCGTTCGATTTCTCCTACGAGATTTGGAGTGAGAGCCGCCAGGTACGCGCCGCGCGTGGTTTATCGACAATGGTGGCTTACAACTATGAGGCCAAGCAATCGATCGTTATTCCGGAGCGCTGGCGCGCAGTCGTGATCGGGTATAAGGTGATTCCCCCGAATTGATTCGTTTTTCTCGCGCTTACTTGTGTAATCACCCTATTATCGACACTTGACGGTCCCTTAATGAGTTTCAGGCCGCTTTCAGGAGCAGAATTTTGAGGGCTCGTGAATAGCCCTATGCTTCGATATAAGGCGACGAATCATGAATAGTTGTCTCGTACTAGAGAACCGACACACGGGAGAGGTTCTGCGGATGCGCCGAGTGCATAATGCCGCCGGGCAAATTGTTTTGAGCATCGATCGTTCGCTGCCACCGCGAATGAGTGGGCCCCCACCTCACGTGCATTTCCAGCAGCGGGAAGAAGGGTACGTGAAGGCGGGCACGGTCGGAGCACGGATTGGCAAACAGAAGAGTCTCGTCCGAGCTGGTGAGGGTGCCGTCTTTCCTGCAGGCATAGTTCATAGTTGGTGGAATGCCGGGGAAGAGCTGTTGGTGCTAACTGGCCAGGCAATTCCGGCCATGGATTTGGACCGCTTTCTCCAGGCTTTGTTTGCCGTTCTGAATGCGAGTGGGTCTGGCAGGCCGTCGATCTTCTACTTAGCCCACGTGTTATGGAGGCACCGGCATACCAAGGCAGTGATGACGCCTCCAGTAGCGATTCAGCGAATCGTATTTCCTCTAGTGCTGCTGGTCGGGCGCATTTTGGGGAAATATCGGGGAACAAGCTGGCCGGGTTGCCCGGACTCGTGCACCGGTGCTCCCCTCGTTGAAGTTGCACCTGCCTAGCCCGAAATTTGGGCAATGCAAGCGTCAATTGAGCGAAGCCCACACTCTCGTGTGAGTGATAACGTTCTACCTATTGAAATGTCTCTATTGCACACATTGATCTCAGCCCACTTTGAGGGCCAGTCCCAGGCACCTCTGTGGGCGTCCGGCATTGCCGCGAATGGCGCGTAGCCGAATCAGGGAAAGGGGGCCTCGGCTAGGCGAGGCAGAACATCCCCTCCGATCTGCAATAATCACTGGATGTGTGGGCGCTACCGATTGTCGCGGCGGAAGCAGATTGTGGAAGAATACTTCGACGTTGCCTCGGACATCGAAGATTGGAATCCCCGGTATAACGTTGCGCCCACGCAAGTTGTGCAGGTGATCCGCCAGCATCCCAAAGATCCACGTCGTGATCTCTCCCCCCTCCGCTGGGGACTGATCCCATCGTGGGCGAAAGACTCATCTGGTTCCGCCAACATGATTAACGCTCGATCCGAAACGGCGGCAACCCTGCCAGCTTTCCGTGAGGCGCTCAGGCTCCGCAGATGTCTGGTCCCTGCAGATGGCTTTTACGAATGGAAGCGCAGCGCGACTGGCAAGCAGCCCTACTGCTTTGAGGTAAACGACGGCGAGATGTTCGCCTTTGCAGGAATATGGGATCGCTGGCGAGCACCCGACGGTCAGTGGATCAGGTCGTTCTCCATCATGACCACCACGCCGAACGCGGTGACATCGCCGGTTCATGACCGAATGCCGGTGATTCTGGCCAGAGAAGATTGCGATCTGTGGCTTGATCCTGGCATGAACAAGGTCAACGTCGTTTCAGAACTCCTGAAGCCCTACGATGCCACGCGGATGCGCTGTTACCCGGTCAGCAACCGGATCAATCATGTGCAGAACGATGACCCCGAGTGCGCTGCGCCAGTGAGGCTTGAATCGCCTCCGCAAGGTCAGTTGTTCGGATAAATTCATCAGGGCCGTCGCCAGGTTGCCGATGACTTTTCCGCTAAGGCTGACCGGGCCATCGTTGTTGCCGCCGGAAGCTGTCCCGGTGACCGTCAGATTGTAGGCCGAAACTTGAGTCAAAAAAATGTGGGGGAGGTTTGAGAAGCTACCAAGACCCGCTGATAACGAAGTGTTCCTTCCTCTCTTTTTGGTCACCGGCTCGGTTGGCAGGATAGTGAGGAAAAGGACTTGCGTCGTTGCCCCCAGCAAGGAAGAGATGAAGGCGTTAACCCATTAAGTGCATCAGCTGGCGTAGCATCCTCATTAGGCTCATTTGATCCCGAAAGAGGCGAACAAACGGGGCAAGCTTGTGTAATCGCCTTGATTACAACAACTACCCGCTACAATCACACGCGGATGCTCTACCTACGCAGCCTCAGTCGCTGTCACAATGAGATCGCCTAAAAGTTCCAGAAATCGAAACGGATCTGGAATGTAGGTGGTTGGGGTTCCGTCTTTCGTTGAAGATCGGGACCTTCGACTCTCTACACCCTACCAGTATCCTTTGAACAACACATAGCAAGGTAGAGACGATTTCCCTTTGGCGGCTGCCAGCACCTTACAGGTGTATGTCCGGCAATCATGAAAAAGGGGAATATAGGGTCCCACAAACCTGTGCCTTCGCTCTTTTTGAATGAGCGCGTCCGATTGGGCAAGTGTGATCTTGACAGATTTTCCGATTGGATGGCCAGAGCCCGGAGCTTTCGCATAGCGGTAATTCAGCGGCGGTGGTCCGATAATCGGGATTGGGTACATGCCAGAAATTCTCTCAATGTTGCCATGTCCGTCCTGCAAGGAAATCTGCCCTGCGTCGATGAACGGGATCGTGGCTGGACCATAACCCAACGTCACCGCGCCAATCGACGTCTCGATTTGAAACCAGTGGTGACTGAATGGACCGCCATGCTGAGTCCGCACTTCGAGCGTCACGATCCGGGAAGAGTCCCGAATCGTTTCCAGGGAGTCGAAGGCAGACCGTGCAATCGCAGATTCAGCCGAATCCGATGGCAGGAAACAAATCGCAAATCCTAGCCCGCAAGGTCGAGATACGTCCAGATAGAAGGGGTTGGAACGCAGGGGAGCGAGCAGGCGCTGAAATACCTTGGTCCCACGAGAACCTGTCTGCGCGTGCATCGGCCCCATGCACAGCACCAGGCCGAGAACCGCAATCCTGCTGACCTTCCGGGAACCAGTCTTTCTGACTAACATTTTCGACTGGGGAGGCGGAGCCATGCAGACAGCGATAGTTGAAAACTATCGTGTTGTGAACTCGCAGATTCACCAGTTTGCTGTTGCCAACCAACAACTCATGTTCTCACGTGTTGGGCGTCCGGCATTTCAGTGAAAGGCTGCGGAGCAGCATGAGGGAAGCTTGGGCTCGGCAACGCTGGGGAGCCGGTTCTGTGAGGTTTCCGTTCCCAAGGTATGCGGGCGCCGTTTTGTGACTATTGCCAGATCGGCTTCCCATTTTCATCACGGAATAAGAGGGTGTCTTCAGCGTACTTGATCTCGCGAGGCAGGATGGCGTCAGCGCCCTGGAACCGTGTTTTGACGCCGATGATCTCGACCGTATCGCCCTTCTGAAAGGTCGCTTTATAGATTTTCATGAACTTTATGGGAGCGACATGCACCTCGTAGGTCTCGTTGCCTATCTTGAGGAGGAGGTGGAGACGCATGTCGCCCCCTATGGGGCAAACGCGATCCCCGAGTTCCGCAACGACACCCTTGAAAGCGCTTCTTTTGAGAGGTCATACTTGGCGATAGGTTCATTGAAATCCGGCTTTTGTGAGGGCTTGGCTGCTTCCGAGTAAAGGGCACCGGGCAGGCCCAGCGTCATGAGCCATACAGTAGATCCTCTTACCTTCCTAAGAGAGCGCGTAGCCTACACAGATCGTGTGCAACGGCGATCTGTTCTCTAGGGCCAGCGCCTGGTTGAAGGTCTCAGCTCCATCCCCGTGGCAAAGAACGTCTCCAAGGCGATAGCCCTCTTGGAAAACGGCCGGCGTCAATCCTTGAACGAACTCGGCGAGCAGGTCGGTGCCGACGTGCTTCACGTCGCCATTGTCGAGTCTATTGATGATTGCCGTGACAAAGTCTCTTTCTTCCTTGCGAAATCTCGTAACGTCTATCATCTGGCCTCCCAGGTTGAAGTCTTGCTCGCCAATGCAACGGCTCGGGCTCCCCAAATTGTTCGTCCAGCTGCCCAGTCTGGACGCACCGAGGAGCACTGCGAGCCACTTGCGCCGCAATCTCTCGACTTCAGACTTCCGTGAATTCACCTCCACTCTTTCTTCTCAAGCTCTTCATTCCCGCAAGGCGTGCTCTGCAGCAAACGATGTGGATTTTCCTGACTTCTGCAGGCTCATCATGGTGGTGAGTATTTCCCATTCAAACGCAACGAAGAGGATGGTGTAGGCTCCTTCTATTACGAGAAAGAAAATTGCGAGGGGGCGCCGTCGAAAGATGTGTGTCTAATCAAACATAACCGTAATGGTCAACAAGGAGTTTTAGTATGACCAACCCGCGCGATGAACTGTTTACAGCCGGACTGGCAAGTGATGGAGAGGAGCGACTCGCTTGGGTCCGATCCCGCATGGCGCTCTTGGCACGTACACACAAAGATTTTGCAGAAACGAAGCCGTTTGCGAGGCACACGATCGGCATGTCACTGCATCTCGAGCCCAAGACCGGGATTCTGCTTGAGACGCTTGCGGCGGGCGGGGCGAAGGTCGTTGCGACCGGCAATCACGGGTCAACCCAAGACGACATTGTTGCTGCTCTCCGCAAACAAGGCATGAGGATTTACGGAAGTCGGGATGACAGCCTCGAACAACACCACCGCAATCTCGCTGCTGTACTTGACGCGGGGCCCGACATCCTTCTTGACAACGGCGCCGATTTGGCGGCAGGCACCGTGGCGCGTGGTGCCGCTGACTCCGTCATCGGTGGGACCGAAGAAACTACCTCTGGTGGGTTCCGACTTCGTGACGAACTCGATGGCCGTGTGCCATATCCAATCATCGTTATCAATGACAGCCTACTCAAGGGCATCGGCGAAAACCGGCACGCCGTTGGGCAGTCCGTCGTCGAGAGCTTTATGCGAATCACGAACCTGATGGTTTCAGGCAAGCACGTTGTTGTCGTTGGTTACGGCTGGTGTGGGCGTGGTGTGGCTCAATACTTCCGCTCGTTCGGCGCCCAGGTTACCATCGTCGACAACGACGTGCTAAAGGCCTTCGAAGCCGCTCTTGAGGGATACCGCGTGAACTCTATTGAGCATGCCGCTGAGTGGGCCGATGTCATCATCACCGCGACAGGCCGGGCCAACGTCCTCGGCGTAGAGGTATTCTCGAAGCTTCGGCCCGGAGTCGTTCTAGCTAATTGCGGACACTTCCCGTGGGAGATCGACGTGAAGTCGCTCAAAGCGCAGGCGAGGGCCGTGACTGACGTCGACGATACCATCGAACGTATCGAATTCAGCGACGATCGTCACGTTATCCTAATTGCCAACGGCCGGATGTTTAACCTTGCCGGGAACAGTCCCAAGGGTAATTCTATCGAGTCCATGGACCTCGGCTTCGTACTTCAGGCGCTGTCGTTGGAGTACGTGGCTCACAACCACCGTTCCATGCAGGCTGGAGCACAAGGGGTCCCGCGGACTATTGAGGAGGAAATCGCACGGCGGCTCCTTGAAGCGCTCGGTGTCAGTCGATGATTGACCAAGCTAATCAGGAGGCGTGTTTGTTAGCCCTTGCGAGAAACTAATAAGCTGAATTGGACAGCAAAAACGCCGGGGTCATTTCTGGTGGCACTGCGCGAATCAGTGCAGGCCTTCGACGAGGTAGAGGTCGGAGAGGTCGCGTACGTAAGAATAGGCGTACCAACGGGCGTCGGGGGTGATGTCGAAGACGGTGGTGTTGAAAACGCCGGCCCGATCGGCGGGAACAAGCTCCTTCCAAGGTTTTCTTTCGCCTGTCACGGTGTCGTAACGGTAGAGCTTCAAGGGAACTTCTGACTTTTCCGCTCCGATGATGTAGCGCCCGGTCTGGTTACCCATGGGAAGAGTGAGATCCGGGATTCTCGTCTTGACGCTGCGCGGCGGACCGCCTGCGAGAGGGTAGAAGGTGACGGTTTCGCCCTGACGGACGACGACTTCTTTGCCGTCTTCGGTGGGAATGCCTTGCACACCTTCGGGTGTTACAGGAGTGAGGGGTCCTCCCTCCATGTCGGTGACGTAGGATCGCGCTTGCTTTCCGGGCTCTCTTCCGGAAACCATCAGACGCTTGCCGTCGGGAAACCAGATGGCATAGTCGTAGTCGAAACCGGGGTGGGAGAGGTTCTTGGGCGATCCGGCGTGTGTGGGCAGGAGCCAGAGCTGCTGCGGCTGTCCGGGAATGACGGCAGTAACCCACTTGAGGTCGGGGGATACGCCGTAGGGAGTTCCGTCTCCGAGACGAATTGCGGGCGATCCGTCGGTGGCGCGCATGTAGGCGGAGTATTTTGGACCGCCCCCGTCGCCTTCTTCGGAGAAGAAGATCCACTTGCCGTCGGGTGAAATGCTGGTGAGCAACGACCAGTCCTGCCAACTCATGTCGGTTTCTGCGGTGTGGCCGGGGAAGAGGCCGGCGATTCCGCGACGACGGTTTTCACGAATGAAGAGCATGCGGCCGTCGGCGAAAATGTCCTGCAGGACGATGCCTCCGGCGCCCGCCCACACCAGGCGCTGCTTCCCTTTGAGATCGACCGCAAAGAGATTGCTGGACAGGTGAATGTTGGAGGCGGTGAACCAGATCTCCTTACCGGAGGGCGACCAGGCGAGTCCGCGAACGTCGGAATATGCACCGGTGAGCACGCGGCGATTGCCTTGCCGGTCAACGACGGCGATGTTGCCGAGAGTGTCCCAACGAATGGGATGGTCGATGAAGGCGACCAAATTGCCGTCGGGCGAGACGCGGAGATAGTCGATCCAGCCCTGGGTTTCGTAGATACGCTTGCCCGGTGGATACTCCAAAGCAATCGCGTTGGGGCTCATCCCGGCGAGAGCAAGAGACTGGCCGTCGGGGGCCCAGTCGGCGCTGCCCACAGCTTCGTTCAATTCGCGTGGAGATCCCCCCGTCAGAGGCAGGCGGGCCAGCGTTCCACTACCAGCATTGGCGGCCGTCTGAGTGTAGTTCAGCGTGATGGCGAGTTCATCCTGCCTGGAGAGCGCGAGAATGCTGGTGCTTTTCAGACCGAGTTCGCGGGACTGAGGCGCGTCAGGACGGGTGGTGTAGATCTGCAGGAGCTCGTCGCCGAAGGAAGCGCTGTAGACGATTGTCTGCCCATCAGGGGAGAAGCGGGCGGAACTGACATGACCGCCACGAAAGGTGAGGCGGGTGAAGACGGGCGCGGAAGACCTGGAGAACTTGTGGCCTGCCCAGAAGGACGCCGCGGCCACCAGCAGCAGAAGCGGGATAGCGACCGCGATGGGCGCTCGAAAACGGGCGACGCCGGTGATGCGCGAGGCGGCGAGCGGCTTGGCGGTAGAGCTGAGCGAGGACAAGCTGTCGAGATCAAAGGCTAGATCGCGAGCGGACTGGAAGCGCAGGCCCGGCTCTTTCTCGAGGCAGTGGCGAACGACGCGATCGAGTCCGGGGCTAATGTTCGGTCCGCTCTCGGAAAGCTCGGGCGGATCCTCTTTCAGGATGGCGTTCATAGTCTCGACGCTGGTGTCGCCCTTGAACGCGCGTTTGCCGGAAAGCATCTCGTAGAGAATAGCGCCGAAGCTGAAGAGGTCGGAGCGGTGGTCAACGTTCATTCCGCGGACCTGCTCCGGAGACATGTAGCCGACGGTCCCCAACACCGTGCCAGGCTGCGTGGGCGACGGGCCGTTAAGGGTTGCGGTCTGGCCCGAGAGTCCGGCTTCGCCGAAGGCCTGCTTGGCTAAACCGAAGTCGAGAATCTTTACGCGATTGTCTTTAGTGATGAAGATGTTGTCGGGCTTCAAATCGCGGTGCACGATGCCCTGATCGTGGGCGGCCGCGAGTCCGCGAGCCATCTCAACCGCATACTCGATGATGCGGCGCTGGGAGAGCGGGGCGGCGTTCATTTTTTCGTGCAGGGTCTGGCCCTCGAGGAGTTCAGAGACCAGGTAGTGGGTGTTGCCCTCCGCACCAACGTCATAGATGGCCAGAATGTTGGGATGGTTGATGGTGCTCAGCACACGGGCTTCGTGCTCGAAGCGCTGCAGGCGATCGGCATCGCGGGCGAAGGCTTCCGGCAAGACTTTAATGGCAACTTCGCGCGCCAGGCGGGTATCGCGGGCGCGATGGACTTCTCCCATGCCGCCGGCACCGAGCGGGGATTGAATTTCATAAGGGCCGAGTTTCGTGCCGGGCGTCAGGGGCATCGGGGCGTCATTATAGTGCACCGACCAAGTTCTCCGGGGCGAGGTGGGAATAGGCACGAAGCCGACAGCAATGCTGTCCAAGCAGAGAGGAGGGTGAGATTGCCCCTGATGCTAGTGTTAAGGCTGGATGAAAATGCGGGAGATTGGTTGAATCGTCGGCTCTACCTCGCGAATCACTAAGCCTGAAGGTTTTCTCGGATGTCAGACTATTTATTCTGCGGAGTGGTCGAAGTGAGAGGTGTGTACGATGCGCACGGCGTAGCCTGTGGCCGCGACGCGAGAACTCTCTGTTACGACTGTGCCACATCGCTCTGCCCGGCGCATACCGAACGGTGTGAATTCTGTGCTCAAGTGTTCTGCCAAGTCTGTCTGACATTCCACCGGAGTGAACACTCGAAACCTGTCCAACTTAAATGGGGCGCGGAGCGAAAGACGGCATAGTGCTCTCACCTATAACCTGCTCTCGGTTGACATCGAGCCGCGCACGCCCGATCTGACGACCCTCCAAAACGGGGCGCGAGAAGCCAGACGTGGCCACACTTTTCTGGTAATCAGCCAGAGGACCACGGGAGTATATCGGGGCGCTGAGCGACCGATCTAGCATCCCGCCTCCAATCGTAGTAAGAGCACGCAGACTGACCGGGGACGGCAGCATGTGGGGGACAGTCCACCGACAACTCGCCACAACACCGCGGGATCAGGAAGTTGCTCTGGCGGAATTAGCCTACGTAGTTCGTGCCACTGGCCAGGCCGTGAGTGAGCGGGTCGAAGCCATAAGGCAGGGAGCTTCCATGCCAGCCAACGAACGCGACGCACATCTCTATGCCGCAAATGCTCTTACTGCGCTGTGGCACGAGGCGCAAGAGGACGAGTTGAGACACACGCGGGCGTTGCGCACTCGTGGTCGAAAGATCGCTTACGAGATGGTTATGAAGCTTGAGGAGGAATTGCGAGGACGCCCCTGCAGATGTTCAGTGGCTTACTTTCACCTGCGGCAGTGAGCGGAAAGCAGTAACGTGCCACTTTCCATTCCTCTTAACGAAAACCTCTGTATAGCGTGAGGACGCAGCGGGCAGTTCCTTCCCGTTATCGTCATGGAAGCCAGCCAGCATACTATCGCCGTCCACAATTGCGACCTCTGGTGTACTGCCGGACTGGAATTGCCCTTAACCAAACGGACGCGGCTCAACTCCCAACAGGCTTGCGCAGTTGAATACCGGGTTTGGGTTCGGGTAAACCAAGCTAACCACACTGTCGCTGCGAAAAGCGGGCCTTGCCGCCATCATTTCAGCCAGCCTCAGGCCCGCAAAAATGAATCGCCACGGGACGGGAACGAGGCGAACTCTCCGGTTCCGTGATTTCGCTATCTTTTCAATCAGCTTGCAAAACGGCCAAGGTTCTGGATGCGCGACGGTTACGGGCTCTGAAACGCGTTCGGCCCTCAAGGCGGAAACGACGCATGCCCCGACATCGTCCTCGTGCACCAAGTATTGCGGATAGGTTCCGTCCCCGATGATCGGAATCAAAGAAGATCTGGCTACCCTCTGCTGCATCGAACCAAACACTCCGCCCGGTTGGTCGCCGTATACGAGTCCCGGCCGGATTATTACCGCCGAGAAATTCTCGGCTGCGCGCTCAACTGCCATTTTAGCTTGACCGTATAGTGAATGAGCTTCGGGATAGGCACTCATTGACGAAATAAACACAATCCGTTGCACGCCCGCAGCCCGGGCTTGCTCGAACAACCGAATAGAGCCTTGCACATTCACTCGTTCAATGAGGTCCGATCGAACCTGCGCGAGGTCCCAGGCTACGTGAACAAGCGCGACTACCGAACGGTGGCGAAGGTCTTCGGTTATCGGATGTCGATCATTCAGAGACCATTGAAGGTCGCCCGGAATGTGGGGCGTAGCGCGACAGAGGGCTACGATGCGCCAGCCACTGGCCTCAAGTGCTTGCCGGATCCTCGATCCTACATATCCGTGAGCTCCAGTCAACGCACAGACCCTTCGCACCTCCCCTCTCGTCGCTGGAGAGTTCATACGTAAAGCACCAGTTCGGAAGCAATTCGATGAGCATTGGCCATGGCGGTGAGGGTGATGGTCGTTGCCGGAACGGATGGGAAGACCGAAGCGTCCACCAAGTGAACTCTCTTCCATCCCTGGAGCCGGCCGAAGACATCCGTTTCCAATGGGCCCGGGTCCCTTCGCATGGGAAAGGTTCCTCCAGTGTGATCGCCTCTTCCGGGTGGTGCAATTCGAGCCAGTGGCGACAAGGGTATCGCTCCAAGCATTCGGCGGGCGGCGAAAAGTTTTTTGATTACGGCTCGCAAAGTACGCGCTGTTTCCGCCGCGGGCTTCCCGGTTACTTCAAGAATCTCCTTTCCCGAGGGCGAACGTTTGAGCTGAATCTGCATCTTCGTGGAATGTGCCGAGTGCAGCAAGCCTTGGAAGAGCATCAAGCGCGAGACGAGGAGCTCAGCGGAAAACACTTTTGCTAACGGTCCAAGAACGGAACGCAAGGGAAGCTCGAAGAGATCGTTATAGGTGTAGGCCTGCAGGTGAATGGTATAGGGGCTCAGTATGGGATCGTTAATTTCCAGAAAGACTTGCGCTAGGGTATATAAGGCTTCATTTCGAATGCCGCTCGTTCCCCTAAATCGCAACATTGGGAGAAGGAAATACTGCGAATCAAGCGCCGAGATTGGTGTTTCATATACTTGGAGAGAGCGAAGCAGCAACACCGTAGTCTGCAAAACACCACACGCCAGGTAAACGCGCTCACCCACGAACGCTTGCTCCGCACTTTCACCACCTGGAACACTAGGAACACCGACGATTCTCACTCCAGTGCCAGTTTCCTCAACGCGGTGCACATTCACACCCGGCACATACCGGAACTTCGGGAACCGTGCAAGCTCCGGGACCGTCATGCCGCTACTATAAATAAGCTCGTAAGGACATCCGTACAGACAAAGTGCACAGTAGGCGCATGCATAACCTTCTTTTCGCGCCCATACGGCGAGGCGGGCATTTCCAAACTCCATCCCAATCTGGTTGAGAGCATCTCGGTGCCTCTCGAGATCACGAAGCAATGCCTTAGCTTGGCGACTCGTCTGCAAACTCTCGAAACATCGGGCATACAAGGGAAACCGGCGGGTCAGTTGGTCCTCTTTGGCTGCCAGCGGCATAAAATCGAAGACCGCGGTGTAGTGGGGAGCCAGACGTTCAACGCTGATAGGCCAGTCCCGGATGTCTTCTGCATGATACGGCATCACTGCTGAGCCCCACACGTTGCTGAATCCACCGAGCGCAAACGAAGACCTTAGGTTGGCTGCTGTCTGTCTGACCTGCGTTGCCCCTACCGCTGCTCGATACGGAAAACTTGAGCCGTAGGCCAGTTTCACCGGAACACCATTGAGTCCGGCCTTCATACCATCCCGCAAGAATGCAGCCTGGTGGCCTGTCCACGACGACGGTCCGGCGTCTTTCAGACGCCGAAGCTTCTCAGCTCGATCAGGCTCGAGGGTTAAACCGGCATCAAGCATGGTTACGTCGCAGCCTTGACGAAGCAAGCCATACGCGCAAGCAACACCGCTGGGTCCGGAACCAATCACGTAGAACATACGGTTCAGAAATTCAATTGAGGCGCTGAGAAAACTGGAATGCTGCATCACCTACACATTCGTATTCTTGCGGAACTCAGCTCAGATTCATTGGCTACCGTTTTCCTTGCAGGGCACGTCGGCTTCCACGTTTGGTCCACGATCCCCCGTCGAGGTGGCCGTTCCCGGAAAATCGACCAGGAACAATACCTGAGGCCAAGACACTTTGCAGAGCCGCAATTCTGCTCCTGCGTCGCGTAACCTATACACAATCCAACTATTGCTTGATCCTTCGCTTGATGCTTCCCAAAGAACAAAGAACCGTGGATGCGACCTCACGAAACTCGAATAGGTCGGCAGATCAAGAGGAGCAATCCCATGCAATCCGGTTAGGTTGTAGTCGGCCGTATTTTGGCCGGTGTACCTTAACGCCTCTTGAGGGTCGGGAATGTAAACGAGAGCGTCGCCGAGGTCCTTATCTGCGTAGTACGCCAGCTCTAAATAGCGTCTCGGGCTCGCTACGACAATCGGTAGCGGGGAGTGAGCCAGTGTCCGTAGAAACAGCGCAGACCTGGTGTTGAAATCATTCATTCTTATTTTCGAGCCGAAACTGAACCATCTGCCAAAGCACAGCCCCACAAAAATTAACGCAGCGAGGCCGGCTCCCCTCGAGTTCCGAAATAACCTACGCAAACACAGCGGAAGAAGAATTGAAAAGCCTATAATGGTGACAATGGCGTAGCGCTGCACGAACACTCCGGTCACGAAGCGTCCCAAAATGAAAGCTTCGAGCGGTGCAAGCAGTAGGGCAACCCAAGCTGCTACCTCATAAGCCGGCGGAGTTTCCAGCCGCGGGGGAACAGCGTGCACATTGCGGCCGCTGAGAGCGAAAACGCACGCGCCTACCATTACAGCAAACGCTGCAAAAATAATGCCACCCAACGGAAAGTAGAACTCCGAAACGCCCTCCAGCAAACGTCGCAGCGTCGCAGGTGAGTAATATCCCGCTCTTAGGGCGAGGTTGGTGCGGGCTAATGGAAGGAGGAACGGCACGGGGGCCGTTGCGAATCCAAGCGCGCCCCAAACTGGCCAGTCTATTTGGCGCGTGCGCCAGGTGCGCACAAGCTCACCCAAACCGATCGCCGCAAACGAGAGGACAGCATAATAGTGCACGCCAAGGGCTGTCGCCAGGCTAAGCCACAACCCTGCCAGTGCCAGCCACCGCCTCCGGTGTCGGGCTGCCAGTTGCCAGCACGCAAGCGCCGTACAACTCAAACCCAGAAGAAGACCGTATGGCCGGGCCTCGGTCGAGTAATAGGGAGCATCGGTCAAGTAGTTGGACAGCGCGCCGATGGTTGCGTAAAGCGGGCCTGCACGCTGCCTAACAATGAAGTAGATACCCAGAATCATTGCGAGGTACCCAGCGATGCCCGGGAACCGCAGCCCCAGCTCATTCCAGCCCAGCGTGATGCCCGACAGTCTGGAGATCAAATGAAACAGTAGCGGACTGGATTCCGTGTGCGCAGCCAGTGCCCTGTAGATCGCTCCAGGGGTGGGCAAAATGGCAATGTATCGAGTCAGGATCTCGTCGAACCAAAACGGACGGCAGAACGCTCTCACTGACGTGCATACGAGGAACCCCAATGCCAGCACCAGGATGCTTGCCCGTGGTTTGCTGGCAAGTGCCGATTCAACCCGATAGCCCAACTGCTCGAGAGTAGCTATAGTGAGGTCCAGTCGGCTACGGAGTTCCCAGGTTTTGTCGAACTTTGACATAGATGAGCTGCCCGGTTCCATCTCGACATCTGATCCTTTGACTGGTGTCTCTGAGCTAAGGCCGATTCCGTTCTGCACATACTTGGACCAAAGGACCTCGACCAAGCTTTCGGAGCATCATTATGCCCCAATTCTCCCTTCCCGGGCCCTCCCGTGCGAATCCGGTCCTTTCCCAATCGCAGGACCGCATGACCTGATATTTACGCATCCGACACGCCGATGCGTAGTTGGATTTGCAACAAAGGTATCCACTTTGCTGTCGGGTTACTTCTCAGTATCGGAATTAACCGCAAGGTTGTGATGGTTGTCACACGACTGTGTGAACCTTGTTACTTTTGGTGGCCCCACTCGAGATTACTGTTCCGAGCACAGGATTGTTTATGGCTCGTAAGCAGTGCGCTTCGGGTGAGCAAAAGAGCTTCTAAGGAGAAGTTGCGATCCACTTTCCGGGACTAAAGGGACCGGGTAAAGCCATCGTGTGGGTATTTCCGAAGCTGTTGATCTGCCTACACTGCGGCTTCACAGAGTTTGTGGTTCCTGATGAACAGAAGGAACAGCTCAAGAATGGAAGTGCGCCCGCTCAGCGGAGTGCGTGACCATTCTTAAGGGCAGCATCAATAGCAGGTAGAAGTTCACTCGACGCATTGGCTTTTATCACATACTGTTCTGCGCCGGTAGCAAGAGCCGCCATCCTGACATCCTGGTCGTTGTCCTGCGTTACGAAAATGATTCTTGAAGTGGGAGAACCTTGCCGAATGCGTTTGGCGGCTTCGATTCCGTTCAAGATTGGCATGCCAATATCAAGAAGCACAATGTCGGGACGAAGCTCTGCTGCCTTCTCAACTGCCTGAAGGCCGTCACACGCTTCGCCGCTGACCTGCCATTCGGGCCGCCGTTGAACTATGCATCGGATTCGGACTCGCCAATCTGAAACGTCATCCGCCACGAGAATATTGGCGGCCTTTGCTGGTGTCATCGTATCGTCCTATTTTAGTTAAGCCTTTAGTTAAGCTCCGGAGCAGCATGGGAGACGAGCGCCAAGGTGCGCAATCAGGTGGAGAGTGTAGTTTGGCTGTAGGGATTCCGCTGACAGGAGACACAGGGCCACCCAGTAAAACTAATAGGGCCAGAACCGCACCCAGGTTGTCGGTGCTGGTTGGCGTAAACAGGCCGCCGTGCGGACGATAGTAATTCTGGTTACCTGCGAAATATCCGCTGCAACGACAGAGGAATGCCTGAGGCCGTAAGCTGGATGGTCATCGCTCTCAATGCCGGGCTCAGAGGGCGTTCAACAATGACATAGCCCTCTACTTGGACTCTAAGCGTGCATGAACAATTGGGCGCATAGAATGTGAAATTCGCTGACTGCACTCGGGACCGGCCAAGTATCTCGCCAGACTTCGCATCGATCACCGTGTATACCGCCATGCTCACCGCTTTTCCGTTGTCGGTTTGTAGATGAACATCCACGGGATAACTTGCGTTATTCCCTGGCGTGCCCTGCGCGTACACTTGTCCGGGAATGATCAGCTGGTCCCACCAGCCTAAGCTGACGGGCGCGAGGGCACTTTTCGCCATCGGAGTCGTGCTCAAGCTCGGGGGTGCGTTGTAGGGCACGGCCGTCATCATGATGGCCAAGATGCTGGCGCCCACATAGAACGCCTGTTTGTTGGAATCCGCGCTGAAGATGAAGCTCAGCGCGACAGCCAGACTGATCAGCACGAGGGCCACAATCACGGGATAGGTTCGAAGTCCGAACACACCGGTCAGAGCCAATTGCAGATGCTCGACCGCCGAGGCATCCTGCTTTTGCGCGATGTCAGACAAAATGGCCAGCAGCCCGCCCGTTGCGGCCGAAAGGCCGAGGCACATCGATCTTCTCACTACCTGAAGTTCTGGGGCCATAGCTACCTCCTGACCGGATGGTGAGTCTGGAGGGAAATTCGTTTCACGGGAAGCGGCAGCCTCGGAGCCGGGGCTGCTGAGTGCACTTTATCCACAAAAGCGGCTGCCGTTGTGACTGACGTGCA
>Ga0310913_10000723_pt1 | contig 15682 bp, 16 predicted proteins | sample GREbulkMGOX082_FD_203447 | JGI IMG/M metagenome (GOLD analysis project Ga0310913, IMG submission 203447) | Lab enrichment of tropical soil microbial communities from Luquillo Experimental Forest, Puerto Rico - GRE.bulkMG.OX082 | ecosystem: Environmental > Terrestrial > Soil > Tropical forest >...
AAAAGACACCCTCACATCATGAGGCAGCGGATGTCCGCAGTGTAGAAACCACACGATCACTATGGCGCCACACTGCCAAATATGACAGGCGATTGGCAATCCACGAAGCGAGAGCATGAGCGGTGAATTACAAGAAGTGTCTGCGATGGAGAAGGCTGCGGTGGATAGTTCGAGTCATCGGATTGCACGTCCGCTGAAAACGCTGATTCCGATAACCTTCCTTGTGCTCGTTCCCCTGGTCGTGTGCCTGGCCTTCGTGCTGTTGCACTCGATCCAGGTACGTACGGTGGCGATGGCTGTGTATCCCGAGGGCAGTCTCAACGCCGAGCTCGTAAAGCAGTACCGAGAGGTTCTTGGACGAGACGGACTTGACCTCCGGCTAGTGCCGTCGGCGGGCGCCCTTGAAAGCGTAGCCCGTCTGCGCGACCCAAAATCAGGGATCAGTGCCGCCCTCATTCCGGACGGCATTACCACGGAGAAGGACTCGCCGGAACTGGTCTCTCTCGGCACATTGTTTTACCAACCTTTTTGGGTCTTCTCCCGCGACCATCTTCTGCAGAAGCACAAACAACTTCGAGGTCTTCGCATATCAATCGGACCAGAAGGAAGCAGTTCGCGTGCACTCGCCTTAGAAATCCTTGGACGCGGTGGAATCATCGATCGGAAATCAGCGACTCTATTCTCGTTCCCACCATCGGAGTCGGTCCAGAAGCTAATTCATGGTGAGATCGATGTAGCAATTCTTCTAGATGGGTGGGAAAGCCCGGCGGTGCAGCAGCTCCTCAAAGCCAAGGATGTTAACCTGGAGAGCATCTCTAGAGCCGAAGCCTTTGCCGCCTTATATCCGTACCTGAACAAGTTGGTATTGCCGGCTGGCGTGGTAGACCCCGCTGAGCCTCGGCCTGCGACAGACACTTTGCTCATCGCATCAAAGTCCAGTCTGGTGATACGCAAAGATCTTCCGCCAACCATTCAATACTTGTTGCTTGAAGCTGCGGTAGAGATCCACTCCACGCCAGGAATGTTTCGTACTTCCGACGAGTTTCCCGCACCTGAATCAATCGACCTTCCCCTGAGCACCTATGCTCGCGAGTTCTACAAGACAGGAACGCCATTCCTCCACCGCCACCTTCCCCTCTGGTTGGCATTGCTGGTCGAGCAACCTGTGGTATGGATCATACCTTTGGTTGTTGTTCTATTCCCCTTATTCCGATTAGCGCCGCCAATTTATGATTGGTTCGAGAGGCGACGGGTTTACAAGCTTTATGCCGAATTAAAGCGTCTCGAAGATGAGATGCTTCTCGCTGGGTCTGGCGGGGTGCGCCTGGATTACATCGAGCGACTCGATCAGTTGGAAGACCGGGCAAATCACCTTTCAGTACCATCGCCCTTTCGGCCTCTCGTGTACGGGTTGAGATTGCACATTGACATGGTCCGCCAACGGTCGGAGAAGACCGTCTCCCAACCGCAACCACGTCGGCACCATAGATCGGTTGGAAGCAATAATTGAGCTGCTCTGCAACGGAGCGGGAGTTGGTGGTTATCCGAACCGGCAAGCCGATTGTGGGAGCGGTGCTGCTACCAGTCAAAAGAACGAAAAACGATGGGCGATCCTTCGCGGAATTAGCAGGCAAAGTGTGAAAGCGATTTCGGCCGTGCTGGCTCGCGAATGTAGTCAATGCCAGCACAGCGCAGGAGAAACAAAAGGTCTGCCTTCGAGAACTTGCCGGATGGCTGAGATCAGGTCGGTTCCAAGCGAACTCTTCAGAACGTAAGCCAGCGCACCGCTAGTGAACGCAGCCTCGACGAACTCTGGGGCATCCTGCATAGACAGGAACACAACCTTGGTGGGGCAGCCAGAGTCCCTCAGTTGTTCGGCAGTTTGGATTCCGTTGAGCACGGGCATGCAGATGTCGAGCACTACGACATCAGGATGCAGGACCGATGCTAGTTCTATTGCCCGTTTCCCGTCCTTCGCCACCCCGATGACGTGGAATGTTCCTTCGAGCAAGTCCGCCACGGACTCTCGCACTTCATCCTGGTCGTCTACGATCAGCAGACGAGGACCGCCCGAATCTGGAGTCACTGCGGCTGCATTAGCAGCGGTTGGGTCCCGGCTTGTCTCATCGGCGCTCATGGACAAACCCTTCAGACACGTTACAACAAAACGGTTGTAACGTCCGCTTAATCTATGCATAGAAAATCGCCTGCAAATCTGCTGTTTTGCCCTGTCTGTTATCGCAGAGACTGATATCGACTGAGTTTCATTCGTGCGGCGACGGTTTGACAGGTTGCGCTGGCAAGAATGCTAGTTCGCACCCGTTCCACTCAGATCTACACTCTCCGTGCCCCACAAATTCCAATAGGAGTAAACCATGCAAGCTAGAACAGCGAAGGAAACATTTCTCATTCTTCTTAGCCACGTCAGGCAAGCAACGGAGAAAGGGAACAAAATCTATGATGAACTCAGCCATGTCGCAGAAGACCCTCAGATCAAAGAGGCGCTAGAGGCACGAGCCTTCGTGTCTCAAAGCGTTCTGGCTAAGCTCGACCAGTGTTTCAAGATAATTGGAGAGCAGCCGGTGAAACTCAGTGGACGACTGCAGGAGGTGTTTTTGGAGGATTTCCGCACAGAAGTCAACGAGATCAAATCGCCCGTCGCCAAGAGGCTATTCATCCTGGCCAAGCTTGTACATCTCACCCATCTTCGAATCGGTGAGTACATGGCTCTTGTCGCGGCCGCTGATGCTTCGGGCCATTACGGCGTCGGTGTGCTTTTGGAAAGCTGCCTCGCGGACAAGCTTGCATTTGTGGAACGGACGCGGCGTCTGATCCGAGAAGTCGTTGAGGTCAGAGTGGCCGAGCGGAGAGCAGTAGAACCCGCTGCGTAATCAGACAAAAAACCGGACGACAGTCGCCTGCATCCGCTCGCAAGAACTCGGGCCGGTGCAGGCGAATCCTTGTGCATCTCAATAATTCGACCCAAAGCATTCCTAAGCTAACTTTTCAAGTGATCAGGCGTTCAATCGCAACGTTGGGTCAGAGAAAAGTCACAATCAAGATGTTCAAGGCATCCCAAGACATTCTCGTGCTGCCACGACGACTGACATTTACATGCAGAAAATTCCACAAAGCGTGCAAGCTACGATTGATGCAATCGATGCAGAGCTTAGACAATATCAAGACCTATGAAACACCGCTTGAGAACTTCTCCCGCTCCTGCGTTTTCACTATTTCGAGCCGCACCGCTTCGTTCGCATGGAAGAGGTCCCAAAACTTAGCGAGCTTGCAAGTCTTTAGTAATCAAAAGTATACCTTATCGCCCCCACACTCGCTTTGGGGCAATTGGGGGCAATTTCGGGGCGATTTTTCTCGCCAGCCTCTTCCCATATGGGAGGAGTTTCAGCAGTTTTTGGAGCGGCGCCTCTCGAGATGAGAGTGTGATTTCAAAATGAGCTGTGCATGTTTCGTGCAGGTGTTTATGCTGCCCTCAAAAGGCGCCAAAGCAGCGTGAATGCAGAAATCAGAGCGTGGTTTCTAATTGAAAAATCTCGGAAGAATTGGTGGACCTGGTCGGGATCGAACCACGCTTTCCCTTTAGATCCACGTACTTTGCGGGTTTTACTTGCTCACCAAAATCCTAAAAAGCCTAGAAAGCCAGATCAGCGGTACAAAATCGGTACAAAATCTTGCCCTACTTTCAAGTGTGTTTCCTAGAGTAACACAGCCATTCGTGCGCGGATCAACAGGAGGCATCCAACCGGGAGGCCCGAAAGGGTTGCCAGCAGGGCTCATATCAAATTTCCGGTCTGGAAAAAATCTTGGACGGACTACTTTCGGGAGAACAAGTTCGCCCGGTCTGCTGGTTTACGAAGAGTCCATTGTGGTTTGGCGGCAAGGCGCTAGCCTTCTAGCCGGTCACTCAGAAACGTGCCGACGGCGTTGAGCGCTAGGTTCGCCAAGCCGCCCAGGTTCCTTCTTCCCAGGTAACATGCAAACCGTGGATGAACTTGAGAATGCTGCTGGCTTTCGTTTCCACGATCGCCTCCATCACCAGCTTGCCACTGCTATTGAGAACAGTGATCACCACCGCTTCCTTGTGCACGTCCATGCCGATATGCTTAATGTCGAGACTCATGCAGTTGCCTCCTTGAGGGAAAGATCATTCGCGCTCAAACGGAGTTCTTTCCCTCAAGGTAAAGTGTCGCTGTTCCGCCGATCTGCCTATCTCCCTTCTGATTCTTGTCCCACATCCCCGCCGTATACTCCACTCAGCAGGGCGCTCTCTCATAATGCATTGACTCTGAAAGAGGCGAACAAACGGCGCAAAGTGGTGTTAACGGCCTGTTAACAACAGTTGAGAAACCCTTAGATCAGAGTGGCAGTGGAGAACAAATTCACTGCAACTTCGCGTACTCGGCTTTAGCTTCTTTGAGGATGGGGATGTCGGAGTCGGCGCCTTTCCAGATGTTGAAGAAGTCCTGATACGCTGCCTTTGCCTTGGTGCTATCGCCGGCGGCGGTGTAGGCGCGCGCGAGCTGTAGGTGAGCGAGGGCCCCCAACGGGAAATTCAGCACGATTCCGCCGTGGTCAACGATCTTCCTAAACTCGTCTGCGGCTTCCTTGCCTTCGTGCCCTGTGTCTCCTGTGGTTCACCTGTATTTTTCGCAGGTTGTGAGTGATGGTGGTGTGTCTTACATTCAAGAAATAGATGCTCGACTCTAGGATGGGCGCAAGAGCGCCCGAGTTTTTCGCTGGAAGCAGCAAAGCTTCTGGAGAAGAATCCGGGTTCATTTCCTTTCATTCTCGATGAAGACCGAAGCGTTATGGTGGCGACAATTAGTCGGACAGGGCTGCGGTGAAGAAGTCAAGTTAGAACAAGTTTTTGCTCGGTGAGTGTTTCGGGCGGTTGAGAGAATCTGAAATGCATGCGGCAGGAGGCGTTATGAAAAAGCTATTGGGGATGGCGGGCGCACTGTTGGTAGCGGCGTCGATGTGGGCACAGACAAGTACCCCATCGGTACCGGAAGGAACTTCGTTGAAGGCAACACTGCAAACCACGATCTCGACTTTCAATAACAGAGTCGGTGATCCTTTCAAGGCGAAACTCACAGAACCGGTGGTAGTGGATGGGAAGCAATTGATTCCGGTCGGCACGATGATCGAAGGCCGGGTAATAAAGCTGAGCGGGCCGCGGCGGATCAAGGGCAAACCAACGATCGGGCTTTTCCCTGAGAACATCGTTATGCCCGATGGACAGCGCTACATGCTGAATGCAGTGCTGGTGGATACGAGTATCAAAGGGAGCGATGTGAATGAAGAGGGATTCTTCAAGGGCAAGGGACATGACCGGAGCACTCACATTCAAATCGCCGGCGGGACTGGCGCGGGAATGCTGATCGGTGGATTGATCGGCGGAGGCCCCGGATTGCTGATCGGCGGCGCGGTCGGTGCGGGCGCAACTACGACGTATTGGCTGGTGCAGCATCGCACGGCGACGATGCCTTCGGGGACGCAGTTGAGGCTGGAATTGAGCCGTCCAATGATGATGTCAACGACGACAACTGGGGCGGGACAGTAGAGCGGTACTTGTTGTTTAGCCTTCGGCATTCGGCCTGAACGCTACGCTTTGCCCGGGACGGAAACGATCCGGGCATTTTTGTTTTTGGGAGTGGGTGTACTTAGAGGGGTAGTTGGCCGATTCCTAAACCATCTCGCAGAAGCGCATATACCCAGTATAGGGTGATAGGTTCACCACCGTCGGTTTTGGCAGGCCGCGGCCGACGCAATGCACGCTGGCGACGGGAAGCGCGTTTGGCGCCGCAGCATGTTTGCGAGCGATGACGCGGGGGCCGATTCAGGCGGCCGGGGAATGGAGGGTAGGACGGGCGCGCCTGATCAAGGCAGTCTAAGCTGAAAACGGCCACGGTCAAGGCTGGCCGCAATTCGAAGGTCAATTGTTGAAAACTCCCCATTTCACTCGTTGACGCCCAAAAAGGCGAACAGACGGAGCAAGCTGGTGTAAACGCCTGATCTATAAGAGGAGAAGTCAAGGACATTGTTGTTCATCGACCGGAAGGAGAAAGATATAGGGCTGGGTAATGCGAAAAGAGTGGGCGGGTGAAGGCACCCGCCCTGTTCGTTATTGCAAAAATGAGTAAAACTTAAAGCCGCCTAATACGAGTTCACAATCTGGAATATATTTCCCACCTACTGACAGCCGCTTACTTCTCAAACTGAATGTTTGCGTCACGCAATTGCAAGTTTTGTCAAATCGGGCTCGTCGCACATCACCCGGTCAGCGTGATTGGATTGCGCCCACATTCGGCGTCGGAGCGGCAACGTATGGCCCAAAGGAATGAGAATACGGGGAAGAATGTCACCCGGGGAAGGTCGACATCGAGCAGGTATTCGATGGTTTCAAGTGGCAATGCGCTGGAACGTCGCCCTGTGGGACTGCGCCTCACTGAGAGTTATGGCGGTCAACTACCGAATAATAAGCGTTTCGTAGCTTGCAGTGGTGACCAAAATCCAAAGCCTTAGGCCGGCCAAGCGGGCGTCGATGTGAACGCTTGAGCATATCCTTTGCTATTGGAACTGGCGGTTGCCTATGGACGACTCTTCCAGGTGCGGCCCAAAAAGCTTTCCAAAGAAATCGCCCTGCTTCCACGAAGGCCGTTCATGCTGCTGGGCCACGTCGTAGCCCATCAGGAAGGTGAGCTGCATGTATTGGATAGTGGCATCGAAGTCAAGCGGCTGGCTCATGTCGTCGCTAGGTGCGTGGTAGCGCGTCTCAATCCAGTTCTCGACGAACTTTCGCCCATCGACTTTGGGATCTTTTGCCTTCAATCCTTCACCGACAGTAATCGCGGGAATCCCTTGACGCACGAAGGCATAGTGATCGGCGCGAACGAAGCCATTCTGCTCCGGCATGGGATCCGGACTTACTTCCAGCCCCATCTGGCTGGCGACTCGAGCTAAAGTATCGCCCAGTGTGCTGTGTTCATCGCCAATTACATCCTTGAACGCATACAACACGCTGGCGCCATCCATGTTGATATCGGCAACAATGTTGTTCTTGGGCACAGTGGGAAAGCGCGCAAAGTAGTCAGCGCCCAATAAGCCTTGCTCCTCAGCCGTAGTTGCGAGAAACAGAACGGAGCGGGCAGGACGCTTACCCAGGCTCGAATAGGCGCGGGCGAGCTCGATCAGCGCGCTGGTGCCCGACCCATCGTCCACGGCGCCGTGGTAGATGCGGTCGCCATTGATCGGCTTTCCAATCCCCATGTGGTCGGTATGCGCGCTGTAGACGACGTACTCCGGCGCCAGTGCCGGGTCCGATCCGCGCAAAATCCCCACAACATTCGGGCTGCTGACCTTGCGATGCTCGCTTAATGCGCGCAAATGCACCGTAGCTGCCAGCGGGAACGAACGAGGCGTGCCGGCTGCCGCCGCCTTCAACAGCTCAGGCCAAGGCTGGGCTGAACCTTCCAACAATCTTTCTGCTGCCTTCATCGACAACAGGGCCGATCCGCGAAGCTCCGGGAAGGTATCGTTGGGCATGCCACTATTGTCCAGCCAGCGATACCGCGGCGATTCTATTTGATTCGGCATTCGGCTCCAGGGGAGCGTAGCTTCCGACTGGGGCGTCCACAGCGAGATGATCCCCACAGCGCCGTGGGCCACGGCTTGGCGCGCCTTCTCCAGCCTGGACGAGAAGTGGGCGCGCTCCTCGGCAGGAAAATTGGGCGGGGCACCCGGCAAAATAACGACGATCTTGCCTTTCACGTCGACGCCCTTATAGCTGTCGTAGTCCCTTCCGGGATTGACCACTCCGAAGCCTACCAACACCAGCGGCGCCTCCACGGAGACGTCCGTCTGCACAGGATCGCCGCCAGTCAGGAAGTCTTCTCCCCACTTAAGACGCGTGGTCTGGCCATTGCGCGTGATGGAAGCCTCACACCCAGCGGGGTCAGTTCTGACCTCGCGGAATGGAACCGTCTGGAAGTAGCTGCCGCTGACGCCGCCCGGCTCCAGACCAAAGGCTTCAAACTGGGCAGCAACGTAATGAGCGGCGATTTCCTGGCCGCGCGTTCCCGTCCCGCGCCCTTCTAGCAGGTCGTCAGCGAGGAAACGCATGTTGGCACGCAACGCCGGCTTGCTGAAGTGGTCCATAGCGTTTTGCACGTCAGCCGGGACACCAGGGGGCTGCGCGCCGGCAAGTGCCAGGAACAGGCTGGTAAATAACATTCCGCTCAAAATCGAGGTCCTCATCTCATCCTCCGTTCATCCGCAGCCGCTGAGGCAATAACGATTCGAACTCTCGTCCTGATTCGTTGGGGTCCTCGCAAATTCTGCCACTCTCCATTGAGAAAAATCGAGAAAGCGCTGCCTGCGCATTGGGGTTCGGCTTGCCAGATTCCTGGCCGATCTGCTCCATAGGATCTCACGCAACGACTGCTGCTGTTGATCAGCTAGGATAGTGCCGCGGGCAGCAGCACACCGACCACTCTGTTGACCAGAATAATCACGCTCTACTCACTCGATCTCCGCAAGATTGCGACAGCTGCGCACATATGAGAATCCGGCAGTGTGTGTTTTTACAGTGAGTTGGACGACTGTTTCCTGTTATTGTCACACCTCCTGGCCAGTACCTTCCGGCGGCTGATGATCGGTTGAGGAATCGAAGCAACCGTGAGGGAGAATGGAAAAGGGGAGCTCACGGACAGAGGTGATATTCCGACCTCCGTCTCTGCCACGGCAGCGTTCAGTCATTTGATAGGGCCGCTCCATTCCCGCCCGCCCCCCGTTTTCCGTTCCCCAACTCACCTCTATTTACTGCAGAGTGCGGGAAACCAAGTCTCTCTAACCGCCACAGCTAGGTGTTCCTGTCGAGCCAGCACCCAAGGAAGATAGTGTCGCTCCGTATTCGCCACATGAGTGTGGCCGAGGAGCACGGATACATCGTGAATCTGAACGCCAGCCAAGAGGGCTTCGACGGCGAAAGTGTCGCGGAACATGTGCGAGCGACAACGCTTGGGAGAGCCATCTGGTTGTTTAAGATCGGCGATACGGAACAGTTTTCTCAGGCTCCGGGTATACCCGTGTACCGCACTTCGGGGATCGCCATGACCACTCCAGAAAAAGTACAAGGGATTCTCGGAAGGAAGCTCACGCAGGAGCTGCGCGACTTTTGGTGGCAGAGGTACATACACGGGATTGCCGGTTTTCGCGCGCCGAAGAAATACGGCATCGTTCTCATTGAGGCAAGCGCGTTTGAGAGTAACGGCGTCAATAATGGCCAGACCGCTCCAACGCATCAGCAAGATCAGGGCCAGGAGCCTTTGGGGTCGGACCTGACAATCGGTTCCGCAGTAACGGTAGTTCGAGATGGCGGCCAAAATCTGATTAAACTCCTCACGCGTGAAGTGGTCAGTGGGTCTGGGTTTGGGAACTTGGGGCCTTTTGAGCTGCAGCAGTGGGTTGCGCAGCAGCCAACCGTGGTTCATACAGAACAGAAAAAAGCTTTGGAGGCCTTCGTGTTTGCGCCGTGCAGTGGAGGGAGCCAGAAGCCACTGGTTGCGAAACTCCAGGAGCGGGCTGCTACTAAGGTCTTCCAAGTTCTCCAACCGGTGCTTACCACACCAGGATAAAAGTTGTCGTTCAAGCGATCTTTCGGCTTTAGCGATGGTTGAGGTCTGCAGATGGCGGGCTCTTTGGTCGGCGATAAAGGCCGTGATCGCACGCCGGATGGTCGGAGGCGGCGGGACCGAGCGAAAGGGACGATCTTCAATTTCAATCTCGATATAGCGGGCACGGCGCTCGGCTTGTTCCCAACTACGGGTGTGGGCGCTGAGGCGGATTCGCGGCCTGCCAGGGACGGTGCCTGAGATCCATTTAGGGCAAAAGCAATCCCGGTAGTAAGGATTGTGTTCCACACAAGGCAGGTAGTGACGTGTGTACACGCTTAGCATAGAGTCCTCCTTCGGGTGGGTGGAGACCACGGCCCGATCAGTTTCAGGCGACCATTTTCGGTTTTCAGCGGGAGGTTGTACGAATTGGGACGGTCAGCGAGCGACTGACGCTAAGGCGCTGAAAAACCGGGGAGAAATTTTGGTGGACCTGGTCGGGATCGAACCGACGACCTCTTCCATGCCATGGAAGCGCGCTCCCAGCTGCGCCACAGGCCCACTGCTAAAGATACATCAGCGGAAAAAATCGCTTGCAACGCTTTTCATTGTCCCGCAGCTCTTAGCGATAGTCAAACCGGGCCTTGCTCCATTTTGAGAAATCTGTGGAAGTTCAGTATCCTGACCGTGGCGCTTTCACCAATGAACTTCAAACCCTTTCGTCCGCTCCTTGTTTTACCTGTCTGCTTTTCGACTCTTTTGCCCGCGCAGATCACCAGCGCGGCCGCACCAGTTCCCTACACCTCGGTAAGTGAGCTCAACGCAATTCTCGGCCCGCTGCAAACGGCTGCGCAATCGGCGCAGGCCAATCTCAGCAAACTGCGTATCGAGCGTTGGAAGGTGGATTCGGCATATAAGAAGCAGACCCTGGGCAACGTCGAGTCGCTGAAGAGGAACCTGCAGGGTGCGTTGCCCGAGATCATTACTCAGGTGCAAAGCGCGCCCGAGGACCTGAGCGCCACCTTCAAGCTCTACCGGAACCTCGACGCACTCTATGATGTGCTGGGTAGCGTCACCGAGACGGCCGGGGCTTTCGGATCTAAAGACGAATTTCAATCGCTTTCCAACGACCTCAACGCGATCGAGCGCAGCCGCCACGATTTGGGCGAACGTTTGCAGACCCTCACCGCTTCCAAGGAAGCCGAACTCTCCCAGCTGCGCAACCAGGTCCGCACCTTGCAGACCTCGGCGCCGCCCCCGGCCCCCAAGAAAACCGTCGTTGACGACAACGAGCCCAAGAAGCCGGTGGTAAAGAAGAAACCGGTTCCCAGGCCGCCCAAGCCGGCGCCACCTGCCAACCAGGCGCCTCCTGCCACCCAAGCTACCCCTCAATAAGCGAGACGCGATAGGGGGCTAAGCCCATCCCAGGTGCCGCCCGGCCGGCATCTCAATCAAGACCAGCGCCGATAAAGATTCTAAGTAAGTGTATGTATTTAAATATGTTAACTCCATTATGATGTCTTAAAGATAATTTGTGATTAAGTGGGATTGCATTATGTTCCGGGTGGAACATTGTGTCGTCTCAGACAAGGCGGTTTCGGCAGCAACAAAGACAGTCAGCACATGTCGGGAACCTGGCATTCGCACGCGGGGTCTATTCGAAACAGGTGGTCAATCTGCTTTTCGAACTCGAGACCGAGGTCATGTATGCGGTTTTGTCTTCGGACTGGGGCGAAGAATCCTATAATTTAGGGTGCGCCGTGAGAGTCACGGCGGGAGCAGCGACCTTGGGTGAACTGGCAAGTGCGATCGCAACGCGAGATCTGGAAGCCGCGATCGTCGCCGAGTTGAAAGCGGGATCCGAGGACGCGTACGCGTGGCTGATCGGGGAGTTTCACCAACCGATTTACTCGCTCGTCTACCGCATCCTTACCGACCCCGCCGACGCGGCTGACACCACCCAGGAAGTGTTCCTGAAAGTGTTTCGTGGCATCCGCCACTTCAACAGCCAGTCGAGTTTGAAGACGTGGATCTACCGCATCGCGGTGCATGAAGCTTCGAACCGGCGCCGGTGGTGGTTCCGGCACAAGGCCCGCGAGACCTCGATGGAACTGGAAGCCAGCAGCGCGGACGGAAGCGGGCTGACGGCACGCGAGGCGCTGGTCGACGATCGTGAATCCCCCTTCGACAACGCGTGCCACCAGGAGGTTCGGGCGCGCGTGGAAGCAGAGTTGAGGCAGGTGCCCGAACCCTATCGCAGCACGGTCATCCTGCGCGACCTGGAAGACATGTCGTACGAGGAGATTGCGGAAGTGCTGGACGTTTCGCTGGGCACGGTGAAGTCGCGGCTAACCCGCGGGCGCGACGCGTTGCGCCGGCGCCTGACCGGCTACGTGCAATCCGTGGGCGATGAACTGGGCCTGCAGCGTCCGCAAGAATTAGAAGAATCGGAAAGTCGCTCGCGTTGCCGGCTGGCCGAGGCCGGCAAAGGACTAGAGGTGACGTCATGAAGTGCGCCGAGGCCAAACAGATGTTCTCGCCGTACCTTGACGGAGCTGTTTCGGGAACCGAGATGCACGCTCTGCGCGAGCATCTCAGTGGTTGTTCTCATTGCGACCGGGAGTACGCGCTGCTCCGTCAAACCCAGGAACTGGTTTTCAAGATCGGCCGCCGCAAGCCGCCTGCCGACCTTGCGCTGAAGCTGCGCGTGGCGATTTCGCGCGAAGCCGCCGCCGCCAAGCGCCCGGCATTCCAGGGGCTCAGGGTGCGTCTTGAAAACGCGATGCACGCTTTCATGGTGCCGGCGACCGCGGGCACCATCGCCGCCATTGCCATTTTTGGGTTCGTCATGGGGCTGACCCTGCCCGCGCTGCAGGCACGTAACATCGACGATGTTCCGCTCATGCTTTACACCGGACCGGAACTGGAGGAATCCTCGTTCGCGACCACGATCAACTCGGTAAGCGACGACTCGCTGATCATTGAAGCCTATGTGGATGCCAACGGCCGGGTGGAGGACTATCGCATCATCTCGGACCCGGACAGTTCGCAGAAGCTTCTGCCTGAAGTCAAGAGGATGCTGATCTTCACGACCTTCCGTCCGGCGATGTCGATGGGACGGCCGACTTCGGGACGTGCGGTGCTGTCGTTCTCGAAGATCAGCGTGCGCGGATAGACACCCGGAAGGAGCCACCTTTTTGCGCGCTTCGCTGCACGGGCTCAAAGACATTCGTAGGGTTTGACCCTCCCCGCGGAACCCCTTAAACTATCCAAGTATTCCCACGCTTTCCGCCGGCTGGAGGAGCTTCCTGCGTTCGTATTTCTGGCATTCGATACTGGCGCTCAACCTGGCGATTCTCTCAGCGTTTTCCCTGGCGCAGACCACGCCCAAGGTGACGCTCGACACCAGCGAAACGCTGTTCACGATCCTGGCCTCGATGAACGCCTGTGGCTACGACGATGGACTGAACGCTTCAGACGCTCTTCGCAAGCAGGTCCGCTCGGAAGTCGTGCGAGCCAGCCACGACTCTGACATTGCTCTGTCGGCGGTCGGCCAGCTCTGCCAGTATTACCGGGATCATGCGCGTCCCGATCCATCGCGAAATCTGGCGCAATTCGTTTCCCTCGCTTTGTACCTCGGTGATCCGCCGAACTTCCTGCCCAAAGTGAAAGAAGCTGAACTGCCGCCGGACGCGCAGAATGTGATCGGCTTCGCCACCCTGGCCTCGGGTTTCTATGAGGAAGCCGGGCTACATGCCATCTGGCAGAAGCATCACGATGCCTACACTCACCTGACCGATCGCTATCACGAGCCGCTTTCCAAGACCCTGTTTGACGCTGAGATTTATCTGAAGCTGCCGTCCGCCGGGTACCTGGGCCGCGGGTTCACCGTGCTGCTCGATCCCCTGGGCGCCCCCGACCAGGTCAATGCGCGCAACTATGGCAACGACTACTTCGTGGTGATCTCGCCCGCCGGCCAGGAATTGAAGATGGACCAGATCCGGCACACGTACCTCCACTATCTGCTCGATCCACTGGCGCTGAAGTACCCGGCCACGATCAAACGGCTGGACCCGCTGCTGGAAACGGTGAAGCGGGCGCCGATGGAAGAGTCGTTCAAGGTTGACACCTCGCTGCTGGTTACGGAGTGCCTGGTGCGGGCGATCGAAATCCGCATGCAGGGCTCCGCCAAGACTCCCGAGGCGCTGCGCACGGACGCGGTGGAGAAGTCGGTGGAGCAGGGATATATCTTGACACGATATTTCTACGACTCCCTCGCGCAGTTTGAAAAGGATCCGGAAGGCATCAAGAATGCCTACATGGACCTGCTGAGCGGGATCGACATCAAGAAAGAGGAGAAGCGGGCGGCCGACACACAGTTTGCTAGCGAGGCGTCACCGGAAGTGTTAAGCTTCGCGCGTCCCAAGAGCGCACACCTTGTGGCAGTGGCCGAGCGGCGGCTGGCCGCCGGGGACATGAAAGCCGCGCAAGAACTCGCGGAGAAGGCCCTGAATGACGGCCACGAAGATGCGGGCCGGGCACTGTTCATCCTGGCGCAGGTGGCAACGGCGAATCGGGACATGGCCGGGGCAGAGGGTTACTTCGAGCGTGCCCTGAAAGCGACACAGGAGCCCAAGGTAGTAGCCTGGTCGCACCTATACCTGGGCCGGATTTTTGACCTGCAAGAACGCCGGGAAAATGCGTTGGATGAGTATCATGCGGCGCTGACCGCGGGTGCCGCCCTGCCGGAAGTCAAGGCAGCGGCGGAGCGCGGGTTGCAGCAGCCCTACGAACCGTCGGCCCCCAAGAAATAAGAAGAGTTTTCGAAAGCGTAATTCGATTCTCAAAGCTGAGAGTCGCAACCCAAGGAGAGAGCATGAAGCGAGCAGCGATGATCGGCCTGATGCTGGCCTGCGCCACGTGGATGAGCGCGCAGACTAACACCAAACCGAGCACTCCAAGTCAGTCATCCGCTCCCGCTGGAGCGCAGGCGAACGCGGCCCCGCAGGGCAAGCGGCCCCCGCAGGCCAAGACCCAGCCGGAATACGACGCATACAAGAACGCTGCGGCCCTGACCGACGCTGCCGCCGGCGAGAAAGCCGCTGACGATTTCGCGGCCAAGTACCCTGACAGCGAATTGCGCGTCATGCTCTACAAGTCGGCCATGCGGCTCTACCAGAAGGCGGGCGACTCCGACAAGACGATGGAGACCGGCCGCAAGGGCCTGGCTCTCGACGGTGACGATCCCGAGCTTCTGGTTACGGTGGCGAACGAGTTAGCGGAAAAGACGCGCGACACCGACCTCGACAAGGACCAGCGCCTGGACGACGCCATGAAGATGGCCCAGAAGGCGACTCAGACCGTGGATACCGATGTCTCGATTCCTCAGGGCACGCCGCAGGAGCAGGTGGACGCGTACAAGGGCCAGCTTCGCTCGTTTGCCTACTCGATCATGGGAACAATCGAGTTCAAGAAAGAGAACTTCCCGGGCGCAGAGACCGATCTGCGAAAGTCCGTCGATGCGTACCCGTCGCAGCCGGACCCGGTCGTGGTCCTGCGGCTCGCGATCTCGCTGGACCGCCAAGGCAAATACCCCGAAGCTCTCAAAGAGGCCAACCACGCGGTGGAACTGACGCAGGAAGGCACGAACGCCGGCAAACTGGCGCGCCAGGAGCGGGACCGGCTGACTCAACTGGTGGGCGGGAACGCAGCTCCCCCGAAACCCGCTTCGGAACAGCCGAAAAACTAACGGTTCGAGCTGCCTGGAAGGCCCCCGACTTCCAGCCAACAAAGCTTGCTCTGCATGAAATCGAAGGAAATGGCGGCGCTGGAAGCACTGCTGGGGCATCACTTTCAGCGCCCGGAACTTCTCGACCAAGCCTTGACCCACAGTTCGCAGGCCCGCGAACTGGAGGCCCTGCAGCCGGCAAAAACGGGGCTGCGTCCTGCCGACAACGAGCAACTGGAGTTCCTCGGGGACGCGGTGCTGGCACTGGTCACTGGAGAAGAGCTGTTCCGCCGGTTTCCCAGCTTTCGTGAGGGCGAACTCTCGA
>Ga0310913_10000724_pt1 | contig 15664 bp, 14 predicted proteins | sample GREbulkMGOX082_FD_203447 | JGI IMG/M metagenome (GOLD analysis project Ga0310913, IMG submission 203447) | Lab enrichment of tropical soil microbial communities from Luquillo Experimental Forest, Puerto Rico - GRE.bulkMG.OX082 | ecosystem: Environmental > Terrestrial > Soil > Tropical forest >...
TGGTAGCCAGCGTGGCGGCCGCAGCCGTGCAAAACATCGGCCAGAACGCGTAGATCGCCAAGGACGGGCCCGCGGATTTACGCCATAGAGCGCGCAGATCTACGCGCTGCGGCGGATGGTCTTGGCCGGCCGCGGCCGGATAGTCGACTCGAACCGACCTTGAACCGATTGAGAGGTCCCGATGACAACCGCTCAAGCAAACACAATCCCGAGCGTTTTCGACGCCGGGTTGCCCACCTTCCGCTACGACCACCTCACCGATCCCGGGGCGGCGCACCGCGTCATCGCCGGCGCCCGCCAACGGGCCCCGATCGCGATGGGCCCGCACGGCCCCGAGGTGTTGAGCTACGACCTGGTTCGCACCGTGTTACGCGACAGCCGTTTCATCACGGCCCACGGTCTGGGACTCGACATGCAGGGCATCACCTCGGGTCCGCTGTGGGACAGGGCGATCACCAACATCCTGGGTCTCGACGGAGATGCGCATCACCGACTGCGCCGGCTCGTGTCGAAAGCGTTCGCACCCCGTGGCGCAGAGCGGCTGCGCACGCTGGCCGCCCAGATCATCTCCGGGCTGGTCGACCCAGTCACCGCCCTCGGGCATTGTGACGTCGTCTCCGATATCGCCCGCGGCTATCCCACACCAGTCATCTGTGCGCTACTCGGCGCACCATCCGAGGATCGGCAGAAGATCTCCGACTGGGTCGACGACATAAAGAAGCTGTTCGAGTGGAATGTCACCAACGACGGCCCGGCGATCCTGGCGGCATGGGACCAGCTCGACGCCTACCTGGAGGAGCTGGTCGCCCGCCGGCGCGCGTCGCTGACCGACGACCTGATCTCTGAGCTCATCCGCTGTGAGGACAACGGCGACCGGCTCAGCCACAGCGAACTACTGATGCTCTGTGCCACCCTGCTCGGGGCAGGGACCGACACCACGCGCAACCAGCTTGCCGCGGCGGTACAGGTTCTGTCCGCGCACCCGGAACAATGGGCCCTGCTAGCCCAGCATCCCGAGCTGGCGACCAACGCGGTTCATGAACTGATGCGTTACTGCCCAATCATTTTCGGCAGCATTCGGCAAGCCGGCGAGGACGTCGAACTAGCCGGGGTTCGCATTCCCGCCGGAACCGTCGTGCTGGCCAACACCGCCGCGGCCAACCGCGACCCCGACGTCTACAACCACCCCGATCGTCTGGACATCACTCGAGAAGATCCACCTCCGATGCTCACCTTCGGCGGCGGCGTCCACTACTGCCTCGGCTCGCACCTCGCGCGGCTAGAGCTGACCGAAGCGCTCCGGGTCATCACGCAACGCATGCCCAATCCGCGCCGGAGCGGCCCAGCCCCATGGAAAGGCATGGCCGGCATCACGGGACCCACCACCCTGCCGCTCGAGTTCGACGTCACTACTGTTGTCAGGCATGACTGACTGGACCGCCGCAGATCTACCATCCTTCGCGGGGCGCACCGTGATCATCACGGGTGCCAACAGCGGGCTGGGCGCGGTGACCGCCCGCGAGCTGGCCGGCAAGGGCGCCAAGATCATCATGGCCGTGCGCAACACCAAGAAAGGTGACGCGGCCGCGCAACAGATAACCGGCCAAGTGGAGGTGCGTCAACTCGACCTGCAGGATCTCTCGTCGGTGCGCGGGTTCGCCGACGGGGTGGACGAGGTCGACGTGCTGATCAACAACGCCGGCATCATGGCCGCGCCCTTCGCGCTGACCGCCGACGGCTTCGAGAGCCAGATCGGTACCAACCATCTCGGTCATTTCGCGCTCACCAACCTGTTGCTACCCAAGCTGACCGACCGGGTTGTCACGGTGTCGTCGATGGCACATTGGCCGGGCCGCATCAACTTCGACGACCTCAACTGGAAGTCTCGGCGGTACTCGCCCTGGCTGGCGTACAGCCAGTCGAAGCTGGCCAACCTGCTGTTCACCAGCGAGCTGCAACGGCGGCTCCATTCGGTGGGCTCGCCGCTGCGCGCATTGGCGGCCCATCCCGGCTACTCGCACACCAACCTGCAGGGTGCGTCCGGCCGCAAGCTGGGAGACGCGGTCGTGTCGGCCGCCACCCGGGTGGTGGCCACCGACGCCGATTTCGGCGCACGCCAAACCTTGTACGCGGCGTCACAGGACTTACCGGGCAACACGCTGGTCGGTCCCCGATTCGGCTACGTCGGCCGCACCCAACCTGTCGGGCGCAGCCGGCGGGCCCAAGACGCGGCGGCGGCCACCACGCTCTGGGAACTGTCCGAGCAGCTCACCGGCACCAAATTCCCGCTCTGACGAGCCAGGGTCGACACATCTTTCACACAGGCCTCTGGCCAAACCGGTGAACACTTTGTCCGGCTCAGAGCGACAACAGGCCCGCCAACCGCATTTGTCGCTGTGAGGTGGACACATCGAACGTCGCCTGCTTCAGAGACCTGTGTGACGGATGTGGCCAAATTTCCACACAGCGGCCACATGCGCTACCCTGACCGAGCGTCACGGCGAGGGTGGCTGGTGGTCAACCAGCACCGTTATCGACGGAGACCGACTCACAGTCGCGACCCTGGCCGTGCCCGGAACGAGAGCACACAGGAGCGACGAAATGGCTAAGTCCACAGTCAACCAACTCACGGCCACGGTGCGAACCGAGACCGGCAAGGGCGCGTCCCGTCGGGCCCGGCGCGCCGGCAAGATCCCGGCCGTCATCTACGGCCACGGCGCCGATCCACAGCACGTGGAACTGCCCGGACACGACTACGCGGCGGTGCTGCGCCACTCGGGCACCAACGCGGTGCTCACCCTCGACATCGCCGGCAAGGAACAGCTGGCGCTGACCAAAGCGCTCGACATTCACCCGATCCGCCGCACCATTCAGCACGCCGACCTGCTGATCGTGCGCCGCGGCGAGAAGGTCGTCGTGGAAGTCAACGTGGTCGTTCAGGGCGAGGCCGGACCCGACACCCTGGTCACCCAGGAGACCAATGCCATCGAGATCGAGGCCGAGGCCCTGTCGATTCCCGAGCAGCTGACGGTCTCCGTCGAGGGCGCGGAACCGGGCACCCAGTTCACCGCCGGACAGATCGCCCTGCCGGCCGGCGTCAACCTGATCTCCGACCCGGAGATGCTGGTCGTCAACGTGGTGAACGCGCCGACTGCCGAGGAACTCGAGGAAGAGGGCGCCGGCGAGGTCGCCGAGGGCGAGGAAGCAGCCGAAGAAGAAGGGGCCGGCGAAGCCGAGGCACCCGCAGCCGAGTCCGAGTAGACGGCTCACGACGTGGCCGAACCCCTATTGGTGGTCGGCCTGGGCAACCCCGGAGACAACTACGCCCGCACCCGGCACAACCTCGGGTTCATGGTTGCCGACCTGCTCGCCGCGCGGCTGGGTTCGAAGTTCAAGGCGCACAAGCGTTCCGGTGCCGAAGTTGCCAGCGGCCGGCTGGCCGGGCACTCGGTCTTGTTGGCCAAGCCGCGCTGCTTCATGAACGAGTCCGGCCGCCAGGTGGGGCCGCTGGCGAAGTTCTACTCGGTTGCCCCAGCCGACGTCATCGTCATCCACGACGACCTCGACCTCGAGTTCGGCATCATCCGGCTCAAGATCGGCGGCGGGGAAGGCGGTCACAACGGCCTGCGCTCGGTGGCGACCGCGCTGGCTACCAAGGACTTTCAGCGGGTGCGCATCGGGATCGGGCGTCCGCCCGGACGCAAAGACCCGGCGGCGTTCGTGCTGGAAAACTTCACCGCCGCCGAGCGCGCCGAAGTCCCCACGGTTTGCGAGCAGGCCGCGGACGCCACCGAGTTGCTTATCGAACTGGGGCTAGAGCCGGCGCAAAACCGCGTCCACGCCTGGTAGCGGGCATTGGCCCGGCATCGAGTGTGCGTCCAGGCCGCAACGCGGAAGTACCTAGCTGACGAGGGTGACCGACGTGGATCGCCGCAGCTTGCCCGACGGCGTCTTCGGGATGGTGCCGGGGCCCAGCACCACGACATTGCGCGGCCGCACGTCGACCTCGGCTACCACCTCGTGAGCGACCTGGTGCTCGATGCGGCGCACCTCGACCTGGTCCTGCCAGGCGTTGGACTCGACGGCGACGGCGAACGTCTCGCGTGAGTGACCCGCGTCCAGGCGCACCGCGACGGCGCAGCCGGGCCGGACCCCCTCGACGCGGCACGCCGCCCGCTCGATGTCGGTGGGATAGATGTTGCGGCCGGCCATGATGATGACGTCCTTGACGCGGCCGCAGACCACGATGTGGCCCTCCTCGGTGATGTAGCCGAGGTCACCGGTGTCGTACCAGCCGTGCTCGTCCTGAGCAGGGATGAAGCCGCCCATGGTGAGGTAGCCGGGCGTCAGCGACTCGCCGCGCAGCTCGATGACGCCGACGCCGCGCGCGGGCATCACATTCCCGTGCTCGTCGATGATGCGGGCCTCGAGATCCTTCAGCAGGGGACCCAGCGTGGCCAGCCTGCGGGTGTTGCCCTTGGTGGCGGGTACGGCCCGGCGCAGGGCGGCCAGCAGGTCGGCGTCCACCTCGTCGACGACGAGTCCGGCATTGCACTCCGAGAACGAGACGGCGAGCGTGGTCTCGGCCATACCGTAGGCCGGCAGGATCGCCGAGGGCCTCAGGCCGAACGGCCTGCCCGCGTCGAGCAGGTCCTCGACGTCGGCGGGTTCGACGGGCTCGGCGCCGGACAGCGCGAAGCGCAGGGTCGACAGGTCGAAGTCGCCGGGCTTGGCCTGCCGGCGCAGCCGCTTGGCCAGCAGCGCGTAGGCGAAGTTCGGCGCGGCGGTCATGGTGCCCTGGTACTTGTCGATGAGCTTGGCCCACAGCAGCGTGTCGCGCAGGAAGTCCATCGGCGTGACCTTGACCAGCTCGGCGCCGAAGAACATCGGGATGGTGAGGAAGCCGACCATGCCCATGTCGTGGAAGCAGGGCAGCCAGCTGACCATGACGTCCTTGTCGACGTCGTACTCGGCGCCGATGAACATCGCCTCGGCGTTGGAGTAGATGTTGCGGTGGGTGATCTGCACCGCTTTGGGAGAGCCAGTCGAGCCGCTCGTCAACTGCATCAGCGCCAGGTCGTCCTCGCCGACCTCGATGGGGTCGATCGGGTCCGACGCCAGCAGGTCGGCGACGGTGAGCACCTGGAGGCCCTTCTCCTCGAGCACGGGGATGGCCACCAGGAAGGGCTCGGAGACGATGACGGCCTTGGCCTCGATCATGCCGATGACGGTCATGGTGTCCTCGGCCCACATCGCCAGATCGGTGCGCGGCGTCGGCTGATGGAGCATGGTCAGGCTGGCCCCGCGCATCCACAGGCCCTGCGCCGTCGGGGCGATCTCCACCGGGAAGCCGGCGAGCACACCGACCGAGTCGCCGAGGCCGATGCCCGCGGCGGCCAGGCCGCCCGCAATGCGACGAGCGCGCTCGTGGACCTCACCCCAGGTGTGGCGGACGGGTTCGTGGGGCTCACCGGTGACCATGCCCGTCGTCGTGGTTCGGGCATTGAGGTACATCTTCTCGGTAAACCTGCTCACAAAAACCTCCTCGGTTCTGGCGCGAAGGCCCGAAGTCTCATATTCCGCCTGCTGGGTGCCACTTTGAAGCAGCCGCGCGGACACAGTTGGGAAGCGGTTCGGTCTCGAAGCGGCGATGAGCCAACGAGCCCACCGGGATGCCCGGTGGGCGAAGGAATCGAGTGGTCTTGCTTACCGCTGCTCGTCACCGCCAGTTATCTTAAACTCCTCTTAAGTAACTGCCAAACTCGCGCGCGGTTTGAGTGAGATTTCACACCCTGTTCAGACTTCGGTCATAGGCGCCGGCACCACGCGTGCGCCCGGTACCGGTCCGGTGGCGACCCGGACGGTGCGGCAGACGCCCGCACCCGACAGCTGGGTGCCGACATCGACCGCCGAAGCCGCCGAGGTGCACAGGAAGGCGCACGTCGGACCCGAGCCGGACACGATGCCGGCCAATGCACCGGCCTCCACGCCGGCGCGCAGAGCACGCCGCAGGGCGGGCTCCAGGCTTACCGCGGCCGCTTGCAGTTCGTTGCCCAGCAGCGGCGCCAGCTGCTCGGGATCGCCCGCAGCCAGGGCCGCCAGGACCGGCCCCGGCTCAGCAAGTCGCGGCGGGTCGCCGCCTTCCCTGAGCCGGTCCAGCTCCGCGAACACCGCCGGAGTGAGCAGCTCGCTGTCGGCGAACGCCAGCACCCAGTGGAAGCTGTTGCGGGACAACACGGTCGCGAGTTCCTCACCGCGACCGGTTCCCAGCGCGGTGCCGCCGTGGAGTGCGAACGGCACATCACTGCCGAGCCGCGCGGCAAGCATGCGCAGATCGCGGCGCGGCACGTTGAGTTCCCACAGTGAGTTGATCGCGACGAGCACCGCGGCCGCATCCGCGCTGCCACCGGCCATGCCGCCGGCCACCGGAATGGATTTGTCGATCAGGATCGAGACATCGGGCGCCCGGCCAACGTGGTCGGCCATCAGCTCGGCGGCCTGCCAGGCGAGGTTGCGTTCGTCAGTGGGTAGCTTGTCGGCGCCCTCGCCGACGAGCTCGAGCGACAGCACGTCGGCGTTGCGAACCGTCACCTCGTCGAGCAACGAAACGGCCTGGAACACCGTCGTCAGCTCGTGGTAGCCGTCTTCGCGGCGATCACCGACCGCCAGGTACAGGTTGACCTTTCCCGGCACCCGAACGGTGACCGACCCCGTGGGCACCCACTGGGCGGCCGTGTTGCCGTCAGACATTGTCCGCCACCGCAGCAGACTATCGCTGCCGGAGGCGAACCACACGCAACGGCCCTGACGACACCCGGAGACGTGCAGTCAGCTGGCCGAAGCCTGCGGCATCGTGTCGTCTCGATTGCCGGAACGCCGCAACAGCCGCACGAAGTCGTCGATGGACAGCGTCTCACCGCGCCGGGCGGGATCGATGCTGGCGGCCAGCAATCGATTAGCCGACTCGTTGCCCGAGCCCGCCCACTCGCTGAACGCATTACGCGATGTCTTGCGTCGCTGAGCGAACGCGATGTCCACGAGTTCGAATACCTGCCGCCGGAAAACTTCGTCGGTCGGCCACGGCGAGGTCGCGTACCGCTCGATGCGGACCAGCCCGGAATAGACGCGGGGAATGGGCCAGAAGACGGTCGGCGACACCATCCCGCAACGACGAACCCGTCCGAAGAAACGTGTCTTGACGCTGGGCACGCCGTAGTCCTTGCCGCCCGGCTCGGCGGCCAGCCGTTCGGCGACCTCGGCCTGCACCATCACCGTCACGACCTGAATGGACGGAAACTCGGCCAGGAGATGCAACAGCGCCGGAACCGCCACGTTGTACGGCAGGTTTGCGACTAACGCCGTCGGGGCCGTCGGCTCGGTGGCCAGCTCGTCATGGCGAAGGGTCAACACGTCGCGGTTGACCACCGTCAGCCGGTGGATTTCGCTATGCGAGTGCTCGGCGACGGTCTGCGGCAGCCGACCGGCCAGCACCGGGTCGATTTCGACGGCGGTGACGGTGGCGCCGCGGTCGAGCAGCGCCAGCGTGAGTGATCCGAGACCGGGACCGACCTCCAGGACGTGATCGGATCGGCTGACCCCGGCGGTCGAAACCACCCGTCGCACCGTGTTGGCGTCGTGGACGAAATTCTGTCCCAGGGCCTTTCGTGGCCGAAATTCGAGTTCTTTGGCCAGCCGCCTGATCTCGGTGCGTCCGAGCAGCCGGATGGTCAGTTTGCACCAGCTCTTCCGCTGCACACCGGCCACGCGCCCCAACCCTGACGTTCCCGGGTCACCTCGGCAACGGTGATCTGCTCTTCGCGACTGGCCAGGTCGGCGCGGGCAGCAAACCGTAGCCCACCGTTGCGCTCCCAGGTGCCTTGGTCGAACTGCACACCACCGTAATACCCGTTGCCGGTATTGATAGCCCAGTTCCCGCCGGCCTCGCAGCTCGCAATGCCGTCCCAGATCGATCCGTTGGTCACCGGGGGCACATCGGTGCCGGGCTTGGTGCCCACGCGCACCACGGCTTCACGGGCCGGCGTGATCACGGTGTTGGCGACGGGTATCCGGCCGGTCTCGACGCCGTTGACCGTGGCCACCGCGAAGGTCACGTCCTGCGTGCCCGGGGTACCCGGGTCCTCGACGACCTGGCGGCTTATGTTCATGCCCGGGTCCTCGATCCGGCGCGAGTTCGGGGGCAGCGGAACTCGCTCGGTGACCCGCTGAATCCGGTTACGGGTCACCTGGATTTCCATCCCCTCGACGATCGGCGATGCCGCGCCGGGCACCGCCTGGTCGCTCTCGAGAAGCGGCGCACCGGAGGCGCTCAACAGCCCCGCCACGTTCGGCGCCGCCAGGTGCACGGTGCGCATCGCGCCGCCGTCGTTGATCTGGACCGTCTTGGCGCTGACGACCGGCAGCGCCATCCCGGCCAGCGGGACACGGCTGCCGCGAGAGGCCGCGGCGGGCGCGGTGTCGTTCATGGCGAGTTGGGCCAGCGCCTCGTCGACGGTCGATGCCGTCGTCCAAACCTGCTTGGGGTCACGGCCGTCCAGCGAGATCTGCAACGGCCGGCTGCGTCGCAACACGATGTTGCCGGCGTCGCGAACCGCCACATCGCCTGAGGGGTACAGGTCGTCGCGCTCGCCGACGGCGAAGCCGTTCTCCTGCACGACGTCGATCACCCGCGACTTCATGGTCGTCACGCGCATCGCGATGCCATCGACCGTCAACGTCACCGTCTTGCATGCGGAAACCGCGAACCCACCGGCGAAGCCCAGTACCAAAAGCAGCCCTGCGACTACGAGCCGCAACATCGGTGATGAAGTTTGATGAAGCTTTGTCAATACACCCAACGCGCTGCTACCCCGACCTCAACAACTACTTAACGAACCACTCAGCAGGAAAATGACAAACGGGCCCACGGGCCCAGCTCATCGATCACAAGACGGTAACGAACCGGCCAATGTTCAGCAACTCCAGGGCCACTGTGTTAGCAGAATCACCGGTCGGCAAAGCCTAGTCGGACGCCAGTCCAAAGACCCGGCACGCATTGCTGGTGGTAATTCGCGCCAACTCTTCGGGACGACGATCCACCAGTTCAGCGATCGCCCGCACAGTATAAGGAAGGCAATACGGCTCGTTCGCTGAGCCCCGGTAGGGATGCGGCGTCAAAAAGGGCGCATCGGTCTCCACCAGAAGCTGCTCAAACGGGATCAGCGGGACGGCTTCGCGCAGGGCCCTCGCGTTACGGAAGCTGACGGTCCCGGCCAGGCTGAGCAACCACCCGGCGTCGACGCAGCGGCGGGCCATCGCAGTGTCCGACGAAAAGCAGTGGAAGATCACCGCGTCGGGGGCGCCCTCGGCCGCCAGCACGTCGAGCACCTCCGCATCGGCCTCGCGGTTGTGGATCATCAGCGGCTTCTGGCAGCGCTTGGCCAGATCGATATGCCAGGCGAAGGCTTCCCGCTGGGCGTCCGGCTGCGCGCAGCCCTTTAAACGCCCGGGCCAGTACAGATCCATTCCGGTCTCACCGACGGCCACCACTCTGGGGTGGGCCGCCAGTCGCTCGATCTCGGCGCGGGCACCGTCGTTCAGCGCGTCGGCGCGGGTGGGGTGCAAGCCGACCGCGGCATAGACCCGCGGATCCCAGTCGGCCGCTTGCGTGACCCAGCGCGCCGAATCCAGATCGTCGGCGATGGTGACCACCGTGCCCACTCCGACCGCCGCGGCACGCTCAACGATGGCGACCACCCCTTCGGCGTCTCGTGCCCCACACGCGTCGAGGTGGGTATGGGCGTCGATCAGGGGCGCCAACGGCTCGGGCGCGGGCGGCGCTTCTCGTTTACCGGGGCGGTTGGAGGTCACGGCCACACAATAGGGTGAGTCTCGATGAGGCCCTACTACGTCACCACCGCGATCACGTACCCCAACGCCGCTCCGCACCTCGGGCACGCGTATGAGTACATCGCCACCGACGCCATCGCGCGGTTCAAGCGGCTCGACGGTTTCGACGTCCGGTTCCTGACCGGAACCGACGAGCACGGCCTGAAGGTCGCACAGGCCGCCGCGGCCGAGGGGCTGCCCACCGCCGAACTGGCTCGCCGAAACTCCGACGTGTTCCAGCGCCTGCAGGAGAGGCTGAACATCTCCTTCGACCGGTTCATCCGCACCACGGACGCCGACCACCATGAGGCGTCCAAGGAGATCTGGCGGCGGATGTCGGCGGCCGGCGACATCTACCTGGACGCCTACTCGGGCTGGTACTCGGTGCGCGACGAGCGATTCTTCGTCGAATCGGAGACCGCGGAGGTGGACGGCACCCGGATCGCCGTCGAAACGGGAACCCCGGTGACCTGGACCGAGGAACAGACCTATTTCTTCCGGCTATCGGCGTATGCCGACAAGCTGCTGGCCCACTACGAGGCGAACCCGGACTTCATCGCGCCCGAGGTGCGGCGCAACGAAGTGGTCAGCTTCGTCTCCGGCGGCCTGCGCGATCTCTCGATCTCGCGGACCTCGTTCGATTGGGGGGTGAAGGTACCCGACCACCCCGATCACGTCATGTATGTCTGGGTCGACGCGCTGACCAACTACCTGACCGGTGTGGGCTATCCCGATACCGATTCGGAGTTGTTCCGCCGGTACTGGCCCGCCGATCTGCACATGATCGGCAAGGACATCATCAGGTTCCATGCCGTCTACTGGCCGGCATTTCTGATGTCGGCGGGAATCGAGCTGCCGCGAAAGGTTTTCGCGCACGGGTTTTTGCTCAACCGCGGCGAGAAGATGAGCAAGTCGGTGGGCAACATCGTCGACCCGGTTGGCCTGGTCGACACCTTCGGCGTGGACCAGGTCCGCTACTTCCTGCTGCGCGAGGTGCCTTTCGGCCAGGACGGCAGCTACAGCGAAGAGGCGATCATCACCCGGATCAACACGGACCTGGCCAACGAGTTCGGCAACCTGGCCCAACGATCGTTGTCGATGGTGGCCAAGAACCTGGGCGGGGTGGTGCCCGACCCCGGCGAGCTGACCGCTGCCGACAGGGAGTTACTGGCGACGGCCGACGGCCTGATGGGGCGGGTGCGCGCCAACTTTGAGGCGCAGGCAATGCATTTGGCGCTTGAGGCGATCTGGCTGATGCTCGGGGATGCGAACAAGTACTTTTCCGCGCAGCAGCCGTGGGTGTTGCGCAAGAGCGAGTCCGAGGCGGACCAGGCGAGATTTCGTGCCGTTCTCTACACCACCTGCGAAGTGGTCCGCATCGCTGCGCTTCTGGTTCAGCCCGCCATGCCCGAGTCGGGCGCCAAGCTGCTGGACTTGCTCGGGCAGCCCGAAGACGCACGCACGTTTACCGCCGTCGGCGCACGTCTCTCCCCCGGCACGCTGCTGCCGCCACCGACCGGTGTGTTCCCGCGGTACCAGCCGCCGCCCGCCTCCGAAGTCGGATAAGCGGCAGTCGAGATGCGCCGCGGGTCTACTCCCGGCGATCTTGACCGCCCTCGGACAAAGCGTCCGAATTGCCGCAGTCATAGGCAATAATCGGCCTGTGGAGCGACGACGTAACCGGCAAAGCCAATCGCCGATGGCCACCTTGGAGCAATTGCCCGCCTTGGTCGTCTTGGAGAGGGTTCCGGTTCCCGTGCTCGCCATCGGGCAGGACGGCAGCATCCTGTTCACCAACACCGCGTTTGCCATGATGGTGGGGTTCGAGCCCGAGGAAGTCTTGTCGCTGCGGTTCCACGAGATCTTCCACCGGGTCCCGGAGTCGGAGTCCCTGCTATCGGTCGTTCATGCGCTGGCGGACATGGTGGTCGAATTGGCCCACAAGGACGGTTCGGTCGTGCGAGCTTTCATGAGCAAGTCGGCAGCCATGCGCGCGGATGATCAAATTGCCCTCGCGGTGTTCCAGGATCTGACGAAGCAGTTGTGGGAAGACGAGCGCTAGGCGGCGCCTCCAACTGAAACCGCCGAGCATGAGTCCGTTGCAATTGGCTGCTTGCGGTATGGCCTCTCGGCAGACCCTAGACGACCTTTGGTACTGCGATGGCGTCACCGGGAGAAGGCGCAACGTGCCGGGCGTGGCGGAGTGCCTCGCGCGCAAGAAACTCGCGGAAGTAGGGCAGCGACTCGTCCGTCACAATGCCGCGCAGCAGAAGTTCCCAGAACTGATTCGTGCTGTCGGCGGGATTCCCGTTGATGCCTCTGACCTTGCCCTCTTTACGGTGCCCCTCCGGGCCCTTCGCCGATATTGCGTTGCGCAGCAATTGCGTTCCGAACATGGCGCCGATGATCGACTCACTGACGACTACCGGGTCGAGGTCTTTTTGCACATCTCCTTCAGCGCTTGCGCGCCGGGCCTGAGCCGCCATCTCCTCAACCAGGTTCGCGCAGAAGTCCGCAGCCGCCTGGTTGAATCCGCTTAAACCAGCGGTCAATTGCGCGGCGGTGCGGGCCATCTTGTCCGCACCGAGCACATTCGCGATCGTGAACGTGCCATGGATCATGTTCTCCAGCGCCGGCGATGCCGACCCGCAAACGTTGCGGAAGGCGACAAGTATTGCGTCGGAACCTTCCTCGATGATCGCCGACGCCAGCGATTCCTTCGAGTCGAAGTGGTGGTACAGGGCCCCCTTCGTCATTCCGGTCCGCTCGATGATCGTGTTCCACCCGGCTGCCGCGTAACCGACCTCGCCAAACACATCGATCGCCGCGTTGAGAATTTTTCGGCGGGTGGCTTCAGATCGAACCTGGCGCGCCATCGCGTCTGCACCTCCGGAGTTCCGTCGACGTGCTTGGACCCCGGATCTCGGCGCCTTCAAATCGAACGGCCAGAGGACCAAGCCTAACAGCCGCCGCTACCCGGTCCGGGTCGTGCGACCGGTAGGTCGCGCTAGTCGGAATCCGCATCGTACGAGCCGGCGGTGACGGCGAGCGCCGCGCGCCGCCGCAAAAATTGGCGGAAGTATTCTGTTCGGTCGGCTTCCAAGATGCCATTCAGCAGCAGAATCCAGCACTTCTCTAGTTCGTGCAGGAACCGCTCCGGTTCTTCCAAATTGCTGGTTTGTCGCAGCCCCATATGCAGGGACACCATCAGACGTCCAACATCCTGCGGATCGCACTGCGGGTCGATATCGCCCTCGGCGATGGCTTGCTCGACAACGACCGCCAGGGCCTTGCCCCACTCGTCTAGCAGCCTCTTCTGCAGACCTTCCGACCGTCCGACCGACTCGAGCAGGTTCAACCCCGCCCTGACCCCATCCGTCTCGATGTCCCCAACGGCGATCAGATACGACAAGTCGATGAGAGTCTCCAACCCCGAGAGTCCCCGAGTGAGCAATTCTTCCACCGCGAGGTTGGCCGCAGCGGCCTGCCTTTCGATGATCGCAACGGCCAAAGCGTGCTTCGAATGGAAGTGGAAATACATTGCGCCCTTGGTCAGCTCCGCTTCGGAGAGGATGTCGTCGAGGCCGACATCGTGATAGGCCCGTCGAGCGAACTGATGTGAGGCGGCCCGCAAAATCTGTCGCCGCGTCGCTTCTGCGCGTCCGTCGGTCGAGTGCGCCGTCATCGGAACCGAGAGTCCGGCTGTGGGGTGCGGGGCGATCGCGGCCCGAAGCGAGCAACGCGCGTCATCTTTCCGAGGCCGGCGCCGTGGGCCGGATCAATCGCCTTCGCGTTCACGATGCTTTCCTCGGGCAGGGCACAAACCTCGGATCGTCAGTGCATTGGGGGCCGCTTCTGAGGTTAGCAGCAAGTCGTCGACCTTAGGCGTTTGAACACCGCGAGTCGAGATGACGGGGTCGAAGAATACCCACAGTACGTAGTGCGGGTGATATCGCGATTCCTGGGCTTCCGGCGGGCGTGGGCGGTCTGGCGCGTCCGCCTGGATGCGACAGGTCATTGACCGCTTGCTGACGTCGTCGAGCCGCGTGGTAGATCAAGCGTGGCAATCGGATACAGACCCGCGCCGTCGCGGCCGTCGCGGGCCAGCGCCATGGGCGCATAGTTCACCACGTGCGACGTGCCCGGCTTGTGCTGCTGCCAGTCCACGGACGCGCGCAGCGTGTAGTGCCCCGGCGCCAAGCCGGTCAGGTCGATGTGAACCGACTCGGTCGACGACGCGGGGACCGCCTCTTCGCGTGACTGGCTGGAGTCGTCGTGAACCAGCGTCCTGAGGTTCACCGTCGCCGGCAGGCTCCGAACCACCGCTCCCGAGAAATCCACCAGCTTGTATCCGGGTGCCCATTGCTCGGTGGCCGCCGCCGAGCCGTAGTTGGTCCACGCGACGGATATGGTCGCCACTTGTCCCTGTCGTGATTGCGATCCCGGCCGCGCCTCGACCGAATACCGGTAACCGGCGGAGGTGTTGGCCTGGGCCCACAGCGGATACAAGTTGGAATCCATCGTCGAGGTCGAGTCGCGATCCGGGAAGTTGATGCTCGACGTCATCGACACGTGATACCTGACGACGTCGTGCAGGCCCTTTTCGTAGTAGGACCGCGGATCGCTTCCCTTGGGCAACTGGCACCATTCGGTTATCACCGGCGCCGAGACCAGCCGCTGCTTGATCGCGTTGACGACCGGATCGTTGACCTTCACGTAATGGGAGTCGTTGGAGTCGGCCCATGCCGGCAACGGCGCCCGCACACCGAGGCAATCCGAGCGGATGCCCACGGGCGCGAACAGTTTCTTGGTCACGTCGTCGGCGAGCAGCTCGCGGACGATCTCGGGATTTTGCGGGATGACCACCAATTGTGTATGGGGGAAGGCGTTTACGTTCGCAGCGACCAGCTGACGGATGGACGCGGCGGTGATGCTCTGATCGTGGAACTGGCTGTAATAACCCAGAGTCCCGGCGCTGTTGTCGGGCGTCGCACCCGGCGCGCTCAACACGTCAGGCAAATACGCGATGCGATTCTCGCTGAAATCCCCGTATCCGGAGAATTCGAAAACGCTGAGCCGCTCGTCGCCATCGTAGCGGCGGCCCAGCGCGGCAAGCAGCTGCCGGAATGCATCGAGGTAATTGGGCTCGTTCCAGTTCGGCACCACCTGCGTAACCCCGGGTGTGGGGCTGTTCGGCGGCGCGGGGTAGTTGGTGGCGACCGAGCGCATCCAGTCGGGAATCGCGATATTCGTTTTGTCCGAATAGGAGTCGTTGCAACAGGACTTGTAGGCGTACACGCGGAGGGTCAGCCGCATGTTGCGGTTGGCCAGCTTCGTCAGAGCGTCATCGATCACGCTGAAGTCGAACTTGCGATCGTCAGGAGCGTCGGGCGGCAGCGTTCGCGGATCGACGGGCTGCAACTGCCGCCACGAGACTCGCAAACTGGCGTCGTAAGACGCGGGCCACGACGGATATCGTTGCTGCGCCGGATTGGCCTGCGGGAAAAGCGGATTCAACAGATCTTCGTACTGGCCCCGCAGCGGATTCGATATCTCTTGAACGGTGGGCGGTATGGCCGGGAAGACCATCGCGGACAGCGGGCCCGGGTCGGTGTGGCCACCACAGCCGTTGAGCACCAGCGCCAGGCACGTGACGACCACACCGGCCAGCGCGCCCTTTTTCAATGGAGGAAACATCGTCACCGGGGCTAGATCGCGCCCAACGACAAAACCTCGTGGTCGGCGACAAACGGCATCGGCAGCCAGCGCGCGGCCAGTA
>Ga0310913_10000733_pt1 | contig 15605 bp, 27 predicted proteins | sample GREbulkMGOX082_FD_203447 | JGI IMG/M metagenome (GOLD analysis project Ga0310913, IMG submission 203447) | Lab enrichment of tropical soil microbial communities from Luquillo Experimental Forest, Puerto Rico - GRE.bulkMG.OX082 | ecosystem: Environmental > Terrestrial > Soil > Tropical forest >...
CTTGTTTTTGAAGAACAGAAACGCGCCGACTCCCAGGCCAAGCATCACGAGCGGATTCATGTCCCCTCCCAAGAAATCAAGGGTATTTTACTCCCCATCCTCGTCGTAATCCACATCTGAATCACCACAGCCGCAGGGGACTCCGTGCTCTCCGCAGATCGGGCAGCTGGCCATGGTCTACTCCTTCCCGAACAGGGCTTTCACCCCTTTTACGAGGATCCCGGTGATCTTGTTCTGGTCCTTCTGCTCCCCGTGGGCGATGGCGAACTCGATGAGCATCAGGAGGTCGTGCTTCATCCGCCCATTGTCGTTCCCGGATCCGTACTTCACGACGAACTCGTCGACTTTTTCTACCAGGTCAGAAAACATGCTATCCTCCTTTTCCATCTAGCCATTGATCCAGCCGCTTCTTCTGCTCCGCCTCGCTAGGCATGACAGCAACCGGGGTCGTATCGAAGTGCTCCTGCTCTATCGCACTGTTAATCAGGATGATCTTCCTCTCTTTGATCTCTTCCATCATGAGGTCGGCTGCCTGACAAGCTCGCTGAACGATGTACTTATCGTCACAGGCTCCACTAGCAAAGATTCCAGAAAGCGCGTGCGCGGCGTACTGGTGCCACAGCATCATCTTCTGGACCTCGTTGGTCACCCGGAGGAGATGCGGGTTGACCTTCCCGAGCCGATCTCTCGCCTCCTTCTCAATCGCAGCGGCGGCCTTCCCAGGGATCGGGGTGACGGACTTCTTCTTGGTCATTCTATACCTCTCTTCCGATTCGGGCATCGACCTATCCGAAGTCGAGCTCCACAGTAGGCACAATACTTCTTCCGGATTCTGCGTTCTGGATTCGGATGAACACTACCTCTCCTTGCTCGCTTACCTATCATCTTCTACTCCTGACGCGCCTTCAACATCGCGTCGGCCATTTTATAGGACCACTCAGCCATCGCCTCGCAGTTACGTAAAACCATTTCGGTTGCCATCGGCATGGCCTTCGCGGCGAAGAAGTCTCGGAGACTCATCCCAGAGGGGACGTAACAGCCGCACGGCTCTGCGTGGTCTCTATTTCCGCAGTGCCCAGTGAAGACACCAGGGAATGCCGGGACGTCACCTTCGATCTTCGGCATTCTTTACCTCTCCACATCGTCATTCGATTGGGTCGAAACCTTCCCGACCTGCTTCCAGGTCATCTCCAACTTCCAGAGACGTTTGCATTCTTTACAGATTGCTACACGTCCACACTTCGTGAAACCAGGCTTCCTGGAACACTCGCACGGGACTTCCGGAGTTCTAGCAGTCGTGGTCTTACGGTAATTCATCTTCTACTCCGAAGATTATCTAAACGAACTCAGGATCGACCTTATGAGGCTCCAACCAGGTTATTGGTATCCGAAGCTTTTCAGCATGACGAAGTTCGCCCCTGGTTGAGTCTCCGATGTACCCACCAACGTTGATGACTCTTACCTCGTCGGCCATTGCCACCTTGTACAGGTACAGCTCATCGATGATTTTTTTGATCTTGTCTCCCTCGCGTTCCGCTCCGTGTGCAAACGCTTCCTTGCTGTTGAGAATGTTCCAGTGGATGACGATGTTTCCAAGCTTCGTGAGTCGCCAGGCCTCATCCAACATTTCAGAAGTGAACCGTGTCGAGCCACAAAGAGTAATGATCTTTGGACGGTTCATTTTTGGATGTCCGAATCGCTGGGTTTCTCTGCGCCTTTCATGGCCCGATGGATCTGCCCATCGAGCGGACAACGACCCGTGATCGTCTCACAGCAGCATCTTCTGGGCTCGATGAATCCGTAGTAGTCCTGCCGTCCGTTGCTGCATCGGGGGCATTGGGTTCCGGGCCCAAAGAAGGTTCGCCCGCAAGGGAGCCGCTTCTTGCGCCTCACCTGACCACGGCACTTTTTTGGTTTCGTGTGCATCGTTGTCATGATTTCTCTTCCTGATTCCTCTTGTCGCTAAGTACGAAGACGCACCCCCCATCGTGCCCGGTATCCAGCCCGCAAATCTTGATCGGTCCCGGGCTCCCAAGGATCTTTCCGCACGTCGGATAATATTCACTACGTACTTGGTCAATCGAGCGGAAGACCTTTTCGTCCCACTCGTTTGCCCGCTCCCCGATCCGTGGCGCGACCTCGAATTGCTGGCATGGACAGACACCTCCAGCGCGGCGGTTGTCGCACCAGTAGGTCATCCGGCCACGGACCTCGACCCGGTGCGTATGCTCCTTCTCGGAATGGCCGCAGCAGCAAAATAATTCTGTGGTCATGGTTTAGCTCGTCTCGCTTCAGACTTCGGGACTCGGCATCATGATCGACCGGAACTTATTCAACCACCTCCGACAAGCTGCACAGGCTTGGAAGGTTTGCCCGTTCCACGTCGCCGGCTTCAGGGGACCGTGGCAGTCGGGATGGTTAAAGCGGCACGTCACCGCCCGCTTCATCAGATCGGGGAATTGGCCGTCCATCTGCTCCTTCAGGGTCGGATGTCTCGTACTCATTCGTGCCTCCAATTGCCCTCTCACACGCAGCAAGAACAAAGAACCTTCGGGTAGCCGATGATCCGCCACCCTCGCCCATTGCAGTAATGGCCCCAGTAGAGGAGCCAGCCTGCCCATCGAAGATCGGTGTTCTCCATAGCGTTCTACCGTGCCTCAGAATCTAGGCGTATCCGCCAGAGCCCATACCCTCCGGTTCTCCCCTCGACCAAGATGACGGCAGTGTGCCCAGGATCGCGAGAGCTGGCCCCAAGCATCCACGGAATCGAGCGGGTCTTGGTCTTCGTTTCCGTGCCGTCGTCCTCGGTAATAGTGACCGGCGTTCCTTCCGGGACGTCCTTCCACTTCTCGACCAGGGCAAGGTGGGCCTTCGGATCCCTCGGCCCACGACCCATTGCTTTGCTGATCATCCACGCCTCCAAAAGCAATCTACCGTGGGTTCAATTCGAAGCTACACTCCCGTGACCCTTCGATCTTGGATCGCCTTCTTCTCCAGTTCCGCCTTTACCCTGGACTGAACCATCTTGTACTGCTCGATGTGCTGGATAAGCGGAGCGTAAGTCTTGATGTCGGAATCGATCTTCAGGATCTCCTGATCGATCTGCTCCTTCTGCTTGAGCAGCTCGTTGCGACGGGCCACCAGGCGATCTGCGGCCTGGAGCATGGGATCCCTGGAGAACGGGTTGAGCCCGGTAGGCAAGACGGGATCAGACTCCTTCTTCCTTCCGACGATCAGCCCCAGGCGCTTCCTGGCATTGGAAGCGATGGGACTGGGGACATCTTCGCCAAACTTTTCCCGATACATTCGAGAGACCTCGTCTGTGATTTCCCCGTTCGTATGCGCCAGGAGCTCTATCAAGAGCCCTATCTTGCTGACCTGTTCGGGTTCTTTCTGTTCCGGAGCGGGCGCCGGCGGCGTGGTCTCAGGCTTAGTATCCACGACAGGCGCTGTTTCCGCAACCTCTACGACTGCGGCCTCCTGCGGTGACTCGGATTCCTCCACAACCTCGGGCGTCTCCGGGATCGGCAGAAGGTTCCTTCGCTCAAGCTCCTGCTGCATGTGCGACCACCCGTTCCTGGCTGCCACGATGGGGACTCCGACAAAGACCGCTGCCGCCTTCGAAATCGCCTGGTGGCTGACAAAGTCCCGGAGAACCAGGACGATCTCCACCCCCTGGATGCTGCTTAGCCGATTCTCTTCGTCCTGCTCGAAATGCCTGACGATCTCAAAGTGCCGGTGGAAGTGCTTCGAGATGTTGAATTTTTTCCCACCCAGGACGACCGCACGCGGTTTGCCCATGACCATCCCTTTCATTTTGAAAATCCCAACAAGTTCCCAGCGTAAGCCATGTTCTCTCCTATTCTCCCGTCGTGCAGCAGCCTTTTCCGGTCCTGCCTCCGCCGCGACACGCGGAGTCTGCGGAGCAGTGGCAACCGCTGTCCTGATGGCCGCCGGGCTTCATGCAGCGATGATCCCCGGTCCAGTTCTTGCCGCAGTACTGGGCGCCGATCCCCAGGGTGACCAGGGATTCGAAATAGCTGCTCGTGCAGCAGCCGGCCAGGACGGCCAGGAGAGCTGCGATCACAAGGAACTTCCTCTTCGACTTCACCTTCTACCTCGCTTTCTACCGATCCAGGTGCTCACGCGCCCAGGTCAGTACGTACCAAAGAATCAGCAGGACCACCGTGATGCATCCTGCGATGATTGTCTCTTCCTTCACAGGTCGGCCTCCCCTTCGTAGTCCTCGTCCTCTCCGTTGGGAAAGTACTTCAGGTAGATCTCCTTGAGCTTCGCGGACTGCCTGGGAGAAAGCTCGAAGTCCGCGACCACCAGCTTCATGACGCTGTCGTGAAAATCGCACTCGAAGCCGCTTTCCAAGGGACGGCTCATCTTGTTGAGTGCGATGGCCATCTCCTTGTCGGTCGGTCCCTTCTCGATGGGCATCAGTCCCCCTTCTTCTGCCACGGCCAGCGGATCGCGTTCAGCCAGATCCGCCGGCGCTCGCACCCGTCGCAGGGCTTCAACCAGAACCAGGAGAAGATCCACTTGAGGACGTCCCCAAGGCCTTTCTTCGGGGGCAGCGGCACGACCTGGGTGTGGTCGAGCTCGTCAGGCCAGACCCGGCGCTTCCCGCAGCATTCCTTGAGCTGCGGTACCGAGATGCGCGAGATCCCCATGAACGCCGCCGCGTCCATCAGCTTGTCGAACATCGGCCCCAGGCGGTCGTCGACCTCCCGCGTGGTGAGCGTCGGGAGCTCGTCGTAGAGCTTGTGGAACATCTGGATCAGGTCGAGGTACGGCGCCTGGCGAGACACCAGGTCCGGGACGTATTCGGGCTTCTCAGGCGGCTTCACGTTCCGGTTCGCGCCGGTCGCGACCTTGTCGCCTTCGCTCTCCTCGGTAAACGGGTCGTCCGTCATTTCATCCTCTTTCCCTTCATCTCCCCGGTCCTGCAGACGCCGGCGACCTCGTCGCCCATGGTATCCGGAACGCGGAGGAATTCCACCAGGCCCGAATTCCAGACGACCTGGATCTTCCCGCCGTCGAGCTTGAGCGTTCCGGCCACGCGATCCCCGATCCCGGTGCCGATGACCTTGTCGCCTTTGAACTCCCAGACCTCACCGAAATTCTTGTCGACCACTCCAGAGAAGATCCACTTCCCCTGGAGCCACTGGATGACCGTGGGGGATCCCTTCGCGGCGACGTTCGCGTCGGCCTGGAGCGCGTCCATCTTCTCCTTCACCGCGGCAGCCCCGACCTGGTCGGACTTCTTGATCGCCTCGTAGACGCGGGTGAGCTCGCGCAGTTCCTGGATCTTGATCTCCGTACAGGCCTTCTCGAAGGCCTTCCGGAGCGTTTCGATCCTGTCGTCGGCCTTCTTCGAGATCTGCTGGGCATCGGACGGCAGGTTCCCCTGCATGAAGATCGCCACTAGGAAGCTCAACATATTTCCTCCGTATCACACAGCCTAACTATACTGTGAAATACAGTGAAATCAAGCTTTTTACGCGCCTTCGCAGCTGCTTACCGGGCTGCGCCAGGGGATCTGGTCGTCCCACCCAAGATCGACCTTCACTCTTCGGAGCGTGGCCAGGATGTCGCCGTCCAGGATGTCGACGTTCTCCTGGATCCGCTCCAGGAAGAAGATCGCACGAGCCAGCGACGAGTGGTATCTCTTCAGATGCTCCTGGCCGGCCCGTGCGATGGGTTCCAGGTCTCCCAGGAGAGGATAGTCCGACATGTTGCGCTCGACGATCCCTTCGAGCTCCTGGAGCGTCTTGTAGAAGAGCGCGTTCTTCTCATGCTCAAAAGCGTGAGGATGAATGCAGCCCATCGTCCCGTCTGCGACGAGCACCGTCCGATAAAGCGGAACTTCCCAGTAACGGGTCGTGTCGCGCCCGGATCCCCGCATCGAAACACCCATCCTGGAAAGAGCCAGCATCCGGTGGTATTCCGGGTAGTCTTCCACCGACGAGACTGCTTCTCCTTTCCGCTTCATGAGCGCATCGAGAACGTCGAGGGCTTTCTTTCGAAGCGGCCAGGTGGGGCCAAGCCAATAGAAAACCTGACGCTCCTTCATCACGGTCGAGATCGTCTGTAGAGCTCCCAGGTTGGTCCCTCCAGTGTCGACCAAGGACGCATGATTGGCGATGGGCTGGGAAAGCGGCAGCGGGTAGATCTTGAATTTGTAGTTCGGAATTTTCACGGTGAGTCCCCTGGCTTCCACCGCTGGAGTGAGATGCTCCTTGAAGATCACTGCCGGCCTGAAGACATGAACCCAATGCTCGTTCAGCTCGTCCCGCTCGCCGGCGTCGAGGTAGATGATCGGAGGAAGCTTCCGCATCCGTTCCTTCAACCTGGACAGCAGGATCGTCGGCACACGATGGCTGTTCCCCAGGACGATCAGATCGAACGGCCTCTGCTGCATCTCACTGACGATATGGTCCTCGTCGTAGATGATGTTCGTCTCGGGAAACCGGAGACGCGGAGTGCTGAAGGCGATATCGTTGACCTTCCCGGTGTAAGTCAGGTTCTCGTTCATTCCGAACTGCGGGATTCCGTAGGAGAGCGGCTCGCCGCCGTACTTCGACTTCCGCACCAGGTCGGCCAGCCACCAGTACCAGGGCAGCTCCCGGAGATCGAACCGCTCTGCCTCGAAGTGCGTCGGGAGGTACGGATAGAGCGTCATTTCAATGGAGCCCTGGGACTTCCTCTCGAGCTCTTTGAGTCCGTGCCAGAGGAAGGAGCTTCCGAACGTCGGCTCCGGATGGTCGAGGAACAGGATCCGTCTCATTCAGGTTTTTTCCGATCCGTCCAGACGTGAAAAACCGTCTCGACGCTTTTGACTTTGAACCCGATGCTCTCGTAGAACCGGACGGCCCGGTAGTTCTTGCAGTAGACCTTGACCCGCCAGAGGCCGCAGATCTTGGTGATGACGCTCCGGATCAGCATCCCGCCGACGCCCAGGCCCCGATCCTTCTCCCGGACGGCGGTGAGCGAGATCCTGCTGGCCCCTTCCTCGTCGGTCACGTAGAGGAACGCGGCATCTGGAGAATTCTTGAGGACGTGGACATCTCTGCCGGCGATCCACCGGGCATAGGTTTCGCTGGCCAGATCGTTCAGGCGCCAGTCGAGCAGGAAGCGGCTGTCCTTGAATGCGGTCCTCGCGATCTCCAGGTGTTCGACACTGGCCTTCTGAATCTCCGTCGGCGCGTGAACGGTGGGGACGACCCACGGTCCCAGGTCGAGCTCCATGTCGTAGAGGTACGAGAGCGACGAGACCTGTTCGAAAGATTCCCACCAGCCGCGGACGCGGACGAAGACGCACGCGAACTCGTCCTTGTTGGCCTGGATGACGTCGTAGGGGTAGATCGGCGGATCAACCTCGAGACTTCCGATCTGATACCCGAATGCCCTGGTATAGAGCTCCGAGAAGGCTGCCTTCATACGACAAGCCCCTCCCAGGGGCGCCCATCCCAGTTCTTGACGGACTTCCAGCTGGCGGTCCTCTCTTGGAGAGGAAGGTCCATCCACCCGAGCTCCTTGTGCAGGATGTCCAGGAAGAAGATCGCCCGAGCTGCCGTCGAATGGTACTTCGCCAGGTGCTCCTGGCCGGCGAGTGAGACCCGGCGCAACGTCGCGTGGTCGACAATGTTCTCGTTCACCACGTCGATCAGGTGATCCGGGTCCTTGTAGAAGAACGCGGTCTTCCGATCCTCGAACGGGTAGGGATGGATGCACCCCATCGTCCCGTCGCAGACGAGAGCGGTGCAGAACGTCGGGATGTCCCAGTAGCGATTCGTGTCCCGGCCAGACCCGCGCATCGAGACGCCCATCCTCGAGATCGCGAGCGAGATCCACCACGTTCCTCCAGGTGCCCCGTGGATGACGGACCTCCTGGAGCCTCTTGCGGCCCACTCGTCCATCTTGTCGAGGATCTTCTGGCGTTCGGGCCAGGTGGCTCCGAGCGCGTAGAAGACGTCGATGGCCTTCGAGACTTCGATCTTCGAAAAGCCGCGGAGCCACTGGATCGGGACGTGGTTCACCTCGCCGGGATAATCGACCACAGGCGACGACAGCGGAAGCGGATAGAACCTGGGCGTGTAGCCCGGAATCGGAACGCTCATCCCCTTCGTCTTCACCTCAGGAGTCAGGATCTGCTTGAAGATGAGTTCCGGGCGGAAGACGTGGATCCAATGTTCGTTGAGCTCGTCGCGCTCGCCGGCGTCCAGGTAGACGAGCGGCGGCATCTTCTTGACCTTGGCTTTCAGGAGCGAGAGCGAGATGGTCGGGATCCGGTGGGAGTTCCCCAGGACCACGAGATCGTAGTACCCGGCGTCGAGCAGCTCCACGACCCGCTCTTCCAGGTCAAGCTGATGCCTCCATCGGAAGTTCCGGTGCTTGATGCCGCGCTCGATCTGCGTGACGTCCAGGGCAGTCAAGGTTTCGTCGGCCTGGAACGGCGGGATCCCATAGGGAAGATCCTGTGGATGCTTCTTCCAATAGTCGACCTGGTCCTTGAGATCCAGAAACCAGGCGCACAGGTTCAGGTCGTACTGGTTCTCGCAATAGTGCGCCGGCGTGTACGGATAGACCTCGACCTCAAGCTCGTTCGGGTAGAACTCTTCGAGCTCCTTCAGTCCGTACCAGAGGTAGTAGGTCGCGGACGTGAACTGGGGATGGTCGAGAATCAGGATCCGTCTCACTTCTTCCTCCAGACCGCTCGCTCGGCAGTCTCCGCCTTCCAGATCTTGGCGAAGCCGATCTCGTCCATCTCCTTGTTCCAGACGCCTTCCCGGCCCAGGGGCTCGTTCGCGGCGACGTGGTAGGGCGCGTGCTCAGGCGCTCCGAACGAGACGGAAAGCGCGAGCGGGCTTCCTCCGCTCATGTGGTCCTGGAGGTGCTTGGTGAAGTCCTTGGGATTGAGAAGATGCTCCAGCACCTCGAAGCAGACGACTCCCCAGTAGACGTCCGTGAGCGGGAACTCGCTCGTGACGGGCAGGATCTTGAGGAACTGCTTCATCGGAGTCGCCGCCTTGACCATCTCGAGCATCCGGGTCGTCGGCCCTTCGACCTCCGCCTGGACGACCGGGTAGCCGTCGAGCGCCAGGAGCGCCGTGTCGTTCCAGAATCCGCCGCCGTAGTCGAGGATCGGATTTCCCTTCGGGAGGTACTGCTTGAAGACGATCTGCCAGTCCGGAGAGGGAACCATGCTTCGGTCGTTGTTGACCAGGCCCAGGCACGCCCGGTAGCCGTGCGCGAAGGTGTTCACGAACCACATCTTCGAGGTCCGGTAGTAGTCGATGATCGCGTCGGCACTGTCCCTGGGTGAAGCTTCCCAGTCCGCTTTCATGATCCGGTTCATCGCCCCGTCGTCGCGCTGCGCCTCCCACAGCCCGAACCATTCCTCCCGGGACGCTTCAATGGCACTCATCGCCATCTGGGTCAGCTCTTCCATTTTCATAGGATTCCTCAAATATCAAAATCACATCGTCTCGACGCGCTCTCGTTTCCCAGGGGCCAGCCAGTGGATCGGCATCGGCGGAATCTTTCCCATGAGGGGGTTGTGGACATCCTGGGCGTCCTGGAACTGGAACCCCAGGATCTGGGACCACTTGGCTTTGAACTTCTCCCGGGACTCGTTCATCATCTGGCCGGCATTGATCTCGGGCGCCGAGGCGAACGTGGCCGACCAGAGGTGGTAGTTGTCGTGCGGGACCGGGAGCGTGATCGCCGGCATCCCCCGGTAGGCGCACGCGACCCCGAAGTCGGTCTCCTCGTAGAAGCATCGGTACCGCTCGTCGAAGCCGCCGACCAGGTCGTAGACCTCCCGACGGAATCCGAATGCGCAGCCGGCGGGGCACATCACCCGGCCAGGCCACTCATCGACCTGCTGGGGCATCTCCCGGAACCGCTCGTTCCGAATGAGCACGCCGTTCTCGTAGCGGACGTTGAGCGGGAGCACCTTCGCTTCCGGACCCTTCAGGATCTCCGGGACGTCCTCCAGCGTGATGAAGCGGCAGTTGAGAGACGCCGACCCGATCCCAGGATTCCTCAGGACGGCGTAGGACAGGTAGGAGAGCCAGTCCCTGGCCATGAGAACGTCGTCGTTGAGCAGCACCACCATCTCCCGGTCGCTTGCCCGGACAAGCGTATTCCACGCCGCGGGCAGTCCCTTGTTTTGGGGATGGCAGAGGAAGGTGGCTCCGTACTCTCGACACGTCTCGCGCACCAGGGACTGGTGGTTCTCCTTCCCTGAATCGTCGACCACGTAGACCGCGAACGGATAGGAGCTCTGATCCGTCCGCTGCCTGAGATTCTCCAAGAGCCAGCGCACGCGGTGCCAGCCGTTGTACGTCGGGATCCCGATGGCTGCCCCAGTTCTCATAATCAATCCTGCGTCACCAGAAGTCCGGTGTTCCACTGCTTGACCGGCGGCCAGATGTGGTTAGCCACCACCGCGTCCATGTGGGCGCGGATCTCCGAGATCGCCGGATGCTTCCTCTTGAACTTCTCCCGGCTCTCCAGGAGCACCGCGCTCGCATCGATGTTCCCGGAGTCCGACGTCGTCGCTCCGCCCTGGTGGAGGATGATCGGATAGGACAGCATGTAGGACGGCCAGTTCTTCTCGAAGAGCCGGATCCCGAAGTCGATCTCTTCGTAGAAGGCGAAGAACTGGGGATCGAATCCTTCGAGCTCCGTCCACTTGGCCTTCAGGAATCCGAAGCAGAATCCCTGCGCGGCGAGCAGCCCGCTTCCGCGCTCCATCACCGCTTCCATGTAGGACGGAACGATAGGCGGGGTGAAGTTGATCGTCGTCACGCCCTGGTAGGCCTTGAGGCCGACGACGCCGGCGTGTGGATTCTGCTCAAGCGAATAGACGAGGGCTTCCAGCCAGTGCGGAACGACCTCGACGTCGTCGTTCAGCAGGATCTGGATCGGTGCGTCCGTGTGGCGCACCAGGCGGTTCCACTGCTGCGACACCCCCAGGCGATCCTCCGTGGTGAGCATCGGCACCCGGTAGGTGTGGCAGATGGTCTTGTTCTCCTTGAAGTTCTTGTCGTAGGAGTAGTCGTCTGAGACCAGCACCTCCGCATCGTACTTCAAGAGCGGCGTGTGCTGCTTGATCGACCGGAGGCATCGCTCCAGGCGAGCGGGTCCGTTCAGCGTCGGAATTCCAATCGAGATCTTCGGCATATCAGTACTCTCCCTGGTAGACCTGGATGTGGCGCTTCGCCGTTTCGACGTAGTTCCTTTGCCGGTACGTCTTCTCCTGCTGCTCCCGAAGCATGGCCCGCTTCGCCGGATCGTCGGCCAGCCATTCGATCTGCTCGATGAAGTTCCAGGTGTCTCCCGTCGGGGTCTTCGCCCGGATGAAGCCCGGCCCCAGGTGGGCGTAGTGGGTCGACTCGCTCGTAACTGCAGGGATCCTCGCGCTCGTGAACTGGCTCGCCGCTGCGGAGCTTGATCCCGTGTTGAACGGACACCAGACGTACCCCAGGTCCGACATCGCCAGGCGCTCCAGGAGCTCGAGGTCGGTCGGGTAGTGGCTGATGTGATGAATCCTTCGACCTTCGATCCGGGTCGCCAGGTAGACGATCTCGTGCCGGCAGTTGACCGCATACTCCTTCATGTCCTGGTGGAAGTGCTCGCTCGCGAGCAGCTGGACGTGGACCTTCGGATTCTTACCCATGAGCGGCACCAGCCGCTCCAGGATTCTCGGATGCTCTTTCCAGGGGATCATGAAGCCGACGGTCGAGATCAGAAACGCCTGTCGCGGGATCCCGTACTTGTCCCGGAGCGCCCCCAGATCCGCCGGCGGCTCGTACATCGGACAGGGCATCGGGATCACCGTCACTCCGCCGATCAGCGTGGGAGGCCGGTGCATGATGATGTGCCGGTTGTCCTTCACGCAGCCCTGGGCGGCGTAGACGTTGTTTTCCACCTCCCCGTGGATCGTGCAGAAGACCTGGGCGCCGGCGCTCCGGATCGTGTCGCAGTAGGCCTTCAGGAAGTTGTTCGGCGGCATGATGGCCGCCTCGTGCTGGACGTGGAAGATCTCCGGATGCCAGGCGACGATCTCTTCGATGGTCTGGTCGTAGGGCGGGGCGCTCGAGAAGTACTTCACCTGATGGCCCAGCTGCGTGAGGGCGCCGGCCAGGTGGTCGGTGTAGGTCGAGATCCCGCACCGCTCGCGCTTCGAGCTGTAGAAGGCGATCCTCACCGGGGCACCTCGTCGAATCCGACCACGGGTTCAATCGGGAATTGGCGGATGTAGTTGTAATACGCCAGGACCTTTTTGAGAAACACAAACTGCGTGGGAGACTGCTCGTAGAGCTTGGAGAAGAAGAGCCAATCCTCCTTGCCGGCGTCCTCCAGGCTGTAACGCCGGTGACAGATCATGTCGATGCTGACGACGAACATCGTGTTGTCAATCTCGCCGTAGCCCATCTTCTTCGGATCTGCCTCGAGCGTCCCCAGCATATCCCAGCGTTTCTGGTTGAAGCAGATCGCCTGGGAGCCGGCGATCACTTCGAACCAGATCCACTGGAAGAAATCCGGATGGACGATATTGTCGTCGTCCAGGCAGTGGTAGTAGCCCTTCTTGATCAGGCTCATCCCCAGGTTCTTCTGCCGGATCCCGTAGGGGCAGGGCTTGTGCTCCGTGTCGACTATCCTGGTAATCTCAAGCCGACGTGACAGTGGGAATGGAAAGGTAACGAGATCACTCCATCGATCCGCAACGATGATCCAGTTCGCGTCGAGATCCGACTTCGCGAGCGAGAAGCGGATCGAGTTCCAGATCCGAAAGAGATTCTGAGGCCTGGAGAGCGCGGTCACCAGGTGGATCGTCTTAGAGCTCGCCACGGTTCGTCCCTCTCGTCGTGAATTCGCTCCTGGTCGTCGGCTTGCCGGCGCCGTCCAGGCCGTCTCCGTGAGCCATTTTGTCGACCAGCTTCCAGATCGCCCCCTTCACCTCGTCCCGCTCACACCAGGCCTCCAGGCGTTGGGCTCGGCGCTCCTGGTTCCGGATCGACGGCCACAGGACAAGAATCACAAATGCCGCGGTCGACAGCTGCGCAACGATGTAGGACACCGCCATCGCCACCTGGACCCAGATCGGGAACTGGATCATCGCTTTCTCTTTTTCGGGGTAGACTTATGGGACGAGCCATTCCTGGGACTCTCCAGCAGCGGACCCGCTGGAGCAGGTGCTGCCGGGGCCGGGGCTTGCGGCAGTAAAGCCGTAGGCTTCGGCCCCTCCGGGCAGATCGGCCCGTTCACCGGCTTGCACCTGTGGAGCGGAAAGCAGTCCCCACAGAACACCAGGTTGCAGGGCTTGTGATAGAGACCGTTTCCGAGCGGTTTCCCGCAGCCGCATTTGGTATCGAAGATTTGAGGGTCGTCTTTCGTCCTCACACCGGCCTCCCGGCGTCCCGGACCTTCTTGAGCTCGCCCTGGGAGACGGTGAACTTGTAGCCCTTGAGCGGAGTGTCGCCCAGGATCTCAACCTCGAAGAGGCCGCCGGCCTTGTCCTCGTAGACCAGGCGGATCTCGACCTGGATGAGTTCGCCGCTGGGACGCTCGACCAGCATCGGGGAAATGCCCTCTCTCTTCGCCATGGAAGCCCTCTATTTTTTCCCTTTGAGCCTGGCCAGCTCCTTCCGGAGATCGCCCACTTCGTTGACGAACAGCTGCAGGAACTTCGACCAGGACAGGGTGATGTTGAGCTCCTTCTCCTTCTTCATCCGTTCCTCGTCGAGCTGCTCCTTCACGTCGTTCATCACCGTGATCACGGTCCAGGACTTCTCGGTCTTCTCGATCTTCTCCATGGTGTCAATGGTATCTATCGTTCACTGTAAAGTCAATGTATCGCACAGTATTCCTTCAAGCTGGAGATGTTTCCTCTTCCCGTCGACCGGGTAGACGGGGCCTCCCAGGGAGTCCTTGGGGTGTCCCGTCAGCTTCCGGTTGATCTGAAGATCTTCAAGGATCCATCTACAACAAAAACAATTCAGAGCTTTCTCGCTCAAGATCCCCACGAGCTCGTGGATTGAAGTCGGCGTGTACACGGTCACTTTCTAAACTCCGCTTTCTGCAACTTCACCACTGCGTCGACCCCCACAGCAAGCGCAGCGTCGTCGTCCTGGAGATCAGCAAGGTCGACCAGGGTCTTCCAGGTCGTCCCTTGGGATCCGACCCGGATCGTCGTTCGAACGGTACTATAGGGGACCTCGACGGTGGCGGTGAGTCCGCTCTGCCTGAACTGGGACACCGTCATCGCTTCGATCACGTAGAACGGTTCGTAGCCCGACAGGCCGAACGGCATTCCCCCGTAGTACTCCTCGACCAGCCCGATCCACTTCTTCTTCGCCAGGCAGAACCCCGTCGGCTCCGGGCATGGACAGATCCTCGACCATCCCGAGAGGCATCGCTGGCCTTCCCGGTAGAGCTCCCCCAGGATGCCGGCACCCTTCCCCAGGCGGGGGAAAAGGTTCTGTTTTTGGACCTCCAGGACCCTCTCCAAAGCGTTCATGTTCAACTTTCCTTCGTATCTAACATTCGCAAAATCCCGGGTGACGCTGGTGACGCTGGTGACGCTCGAAACCTATTCCGGAGCACCCCAGCCCTTTTTCTTTTTTCACCCCCTTCTCCGCTACTTTACCCCTTACAAAAATCAAAAAAATTCGCGGGAGGTAAAAACAGCCCGAAATAGGATTCGAGCGTCACCAGCGTCACCAAACTGCATTTTTAGCTCAAAAATCGCGTTCCGGGTGACGCTCGCCAACCTCGGGTGACGCTCGCCTGACTTCGTCAAACTGGCTCCTGGTGGTCTCCGGAGGTGACGCTCCCGCCCACTTTACCCCGCCCCAACCGCGGCCATCCTTGTGTCTCAGGTCTCTAACATTCGGCTGGGTTTTGAGCGTCCGGTTGAATTCCCGGCTCGACATCGGCTTGCGTCCGGAGTCCTCCGACCAGCCCCGGTATCGGGCGTACATCTCGTTCTTGGGGACCCAGCCTTCTGGATCTCCGAACTCACAGTTCTCCTTCAGGAAGTCGTAGGCGCTGTTGCACTCGCGCCGGTACTCCTCGAGCGCCTCGTCGGTCGAGCGGCTGGCGCTGAAGCGTCCCTGGGTGTTGAGCCGGCGGAGGCCGGCCAGGGCCCGGTTGAAGAGTGCGGAGAGCAGTCCAGGGACCTTCGCCAGCACCTGATCGTAGTCGCGCACCTGGTGGGAGGTCTCGCGGATCCGGTTGGGGAACTGGACGAAGAGGAAGCGGTCGAAGTAGGCCTGGCTTCGGTCGCTCGCCCGGGGCATCTGGTTCGTCGCGAAGAGCATCCGGCAGAACGGCCTGAATGAAAAGGGCGCCTTGTTCTTCTCTTCCGCCTTGATCGACTCGCCTGAGACGATCTGCTTGAAGAGGCCGGTGTTGTCGAGGGCCTTGGACTCGAGCTCATCGTAGAGGTTGGCCAGCTTCCCGAAGAGTCCCGCCGCGGTGAACTTGTCCTCGGTGATCGAATGGAGCGACAGGTTCGAGATATTGTCCGTGCCGATCAGGTGGGTGACGAGCTTGAGGAACGTGCTTTTCCCGTTCCCGCCCTC
>Ga0310913_10000734_pt1 | contig 15586 bp, 24 predicted proteins | sample GREbulkMGOX082_FD_203447 | JGI IMG/M metagenome (GOLD analysis project Ga0310913, IMG submission 203447) | Lab enrichment of tropical soil microbial communities from Luquillo Experimental Forest, Puerto Rico - GRE.bulkMG.OX082 | ecosystem: Environmental > Terrestrial > Soil > Tropical forest >...
AGAGAGCGATCTCTCACCTCTCTCCGCGCGGTATCACCTTATTCGTAAGCGCAGCAGATGATGCGCACGAATAAAGGTGCCAAAATCGCCGCGAGCAGGATGTTCGTCAACAGGACGCCGGTCGGAAACACGTGGGTCGTGTAGAGCACCACGAGAATGCCGATGACGACGAGCGCGATTATCAGTGCTAGCGTCGGCCAAAAGCACCGCCCGATGCAAGCGCGGTAGCCGTCCAAGTTGACGCTCCACCAGCCCCACTGTGGCTCGCCTCCCTTGCAACAGCACACGCAGACGGAAAGCACGGAACCGAGGATCATGAGATAGGTGAGTCCGGCTCCCACGTGATTGAAAACCAACCACCACAGAAAGCCGAATACTATCGTGATGATAATTTGCGGCATGTTTCTCCCCCTTATGTCAGGGCGAAAGCCGTCACGTCCAGATTCGACGCGGACCGAGCTTTGCGCCCGATGTCACTGCGGGTAGATTTTAGGCTGACTTCATGGCGCTCATGCCTACCTCGAACGGCTTTCCCCATTTTTTTGTAAACGATTGTGCGCTGCAACGGCCCATAACGCACGGCGGATGACTGCCGACGTCCTTGGCGTCGATTGCTGCAGTGCATGAGTCCGCTTTTGGCACAAAGCGGACATCGCGCGGCTGAGGTCCGATGTCCGCTTTCGGGGGTAAAGCGGACATCAACGAGCCCCAATCCGATGTCCGCTAATGACCCAAAGCGGACATTAGCCCGTTGTGCTAATCTGACGATCTAATGGCCGTGTCCCCAACAGAACGAAGAAGCTGACCATGTTCGAGCTTGACCAGTTCGTCTCCGATTGCCGTGCTGCCCTGGCGACCGACAAATCGCACAAGAGTATACGCGAGGTCGTGGCTCGCGCAGTCTCAGATCCTGCCGCTGTTCTCAAGGGATTGGGCGAGCCTAAGCGGTCTGAGGTGCAGAAGCTCTACCACGCGAGTGACCTGACAATCTTGAACGTAGTTTGGGCGCCACGCATGACAATCATGCCCCACAATCATCAGATGTGGGCGGTAATCGGCATTTATACCGGTCGCGAAGACAATATCTTCTGGCGCCGTGTACCAGGCGGTCGTGGTGGCAAACTGGAAGCCGCGGGTGCGATGGCCCTGTCCGCGCGAGATGCTCAGCCGTTGGGTGACAACATCATCCACTCGGTGACAAATCCGGTCGCGCGACTGACTGGCGCCATTCACGTCTACGGTGGGGACTTCTTCGGCGCCGACCGAAGCGAGTGGGATCCGGAGACCCTTGAAGAGGGTCGCTACGACGTGGCCAAGAACATGAGGCTGTTCGAAGAGGCAAACGCACTGTACCGCACTGGATGATGTACGGCCTAATGAGGAACGGCGAAATGTCTGCTTTGGCACAAAGCGGACATCGCAAAGCACTGAACTAATGTCCGCTTTCGGGGGTAAAGCAGTTTGGCAGTGCGCTTGCGGCAACCACCTATCGCGGCAGCCGCACGCGCCTGACACAGCAGTGCAGTTGCCAGCCGGGCGGCACTTCGATCTCCAGATCGCCCGGGACTTCGACCGCAAATTCTGCGGCCGGTCCCAACACCATTTGCCGGCGCCAGACGACCACGTCCCGCCATCTGTCACGAAGGGGTGCGATGTCGGCCTGCCAATGGATGCCGCGCGGCCGCGTCAGCCAATAGACCGAGGACTGCGGCGCACGCAAAATCTCGCCGCCGGCATAGGTGTAAAGCCCGCCTGCGCCTTCGGCCATCTGCGCCGCCACATGGTCGTGTGACGGCTGCCGTGGGCCGGTTACGGCGAAGCCATTGAGCGGGTCCATGGCCCACGAGCCATCGAGCAGGCACCAGTCCTCATAGCCGCGCTCGCCGCCGAGCCACGGGACGGCACCGATTGCGAATGACGATGCACTAATGAAGCCGGGCGGCGGATGGCTACCCAGCTCGCCGTGGAAGCGCATGATCGATTCTTCGTAAGTCCTTTCCTCGATCTGCGGATAAGGGCGATGCCAGAAAATGTAGGCGAGCACCGATCGGTTCCCCGGGTTCTGTTGTCACAGTGTCAGCGGTACACCGGTCCAAGATAGGGGTCTACCCGCCTTCATCTGCCGACAGCCTTTCCTCTTAGGGTATTACGTTGTCAGGTCGCAGGCGGACACATCGTGTGCGTCGCATGTCCGCTTTTGGCACAAAGCGGACATCACGATCGCGCCGAACCATGTCCGCTTTTGGGGGTAAAGCGGACATCAATAGCCGGCAATCCGATGTCTGCTTTTGACCCAAAGCGGACATCGGCAGACCAATTCCGCTGGCGTGTACGCCGAGGCGCAGGGGCCCTTCTGTATGATCACTGCCCGGAGAAATTCCAGCACTAGCCTCTGGCAATAGCCGCGCCTGCTCTAGTCAGGGAAGTCCACCCTCTGCGTGAGGCATCAGCCAACCAGCCTTCATTACCTGCGTATGTGAGGGCGCTGACAAATTGGGCGCCTTCCAATCCAATTTCCACGGCTTTCTTCTCAATCCACGCGTTTGCCTTCGGCGCGCGGGTATCCATTCCGGCGTCAGCTAGGGCTTGCAGCAATCGTATCGCGTCGGCGCGATCCATTTGAAATTATAAATCGGGACTGTCATAGGCATGCTCAAGGTCCCGGTCAGCGAGAGCTACCTTTGCGGCGTTGTAGCTCTAGGTCAGGACTCGGTCGGTGAGAGGTTGGGCACCACTTTGACGGCCGGCAGTCTTAGTCTGCGTTCGGTTGATGCCACAGGGCGAAGAAAGGGATAAGCTTGCGCAGACTGATGGGCTTATCCACTACGGGAGGTCCGAAATGTGTGACTATAGCCTTCACAACGTAGCGTCACGGGCTGCAAAACTTGGCGACAAGCTGGTGGTGACAGATTTTGCGCAAACAATTACCCGTGGCTTCGCCGCTATCGGAGAACCCGATGTAGCCGTTTGCGTACTCCCTGGCACCGAATTGGCGTTCGAGGCCCACGTCCAATACCACCACGCCTTAAGTCGTTCCGGAATGGCGCGCGTGAATCACAAAGTTGCTCGGTTTCGGCAACTCAATCTTGAAAATCCGCACGTTCATCATGACGCGCTTGAATTCCCTGGCGGCGAGATTGCCATGGTCACGCACCTCGTCGTCGGACAAAATGCAATTGTGCTGCAATTGCCGGCGCGGCCGTTAAAGGATCCGGAGACAAGAACCGAGAAACCTGCCGCTTACGTTGGCTAAGACAACGACGTGCGGCGGCATGGTAGGCCGGCGCGTGACGCGGCTACCAACGGTAGAATCACCTTTCGAATCCCCGACGGTTCAGGGCCGTTGGAGGACTCGATTTTTTTGCCGCCGCCGCAGATCACCAGCAAGCGTCAGATGTCGAAATAGAGTGCGAATTCGTGCGGGTGAGGTCTTAGCCTGATCGCATCGAGCTCTTTCTCGCGCTTGTAGGCGATCCACGTCTCGATCACGTCACGGGTGAAGACGTCGCCCTTGAGCAGGAACGCGTGATCCTCTTCTAGCGCACGCAGCGCCTCGTCCAGGGAACCCGGCATCGACTTGACCTTCTTCGCTTCCTGCGGCGGCAGATCGTAGAGGTTCTTGTCGATCGGCTGTGGCGGTTCAGTTTTATTGGCGATGCCGTCAAGCCCCGCCATCAACATGGCGGCGAAAGCGTAATAGGGATTGCAGCTCGGGTCCGGCGTGCGAAATTCGAGACGTTTGCTCTTCTCGCTCGGCGAATACATCGGGATGCGCACGGCGGCACTACGGTTGCGCTGTGAATAGACGATATTGATGGGTGCCTCGTAGCCAGGAACTAACCGGCGATAGGAGTTCGTCGTCGGCGCCACGAATGCACAGAGCGCGTGAGCATGCCGCAATATACCGCCGATATAGTGCCGAGCCGTATCGCTGATCAGCGCATAGCTCTTGGCGTCATAGAAGATGTTCTTGCCTGCCTTCCATAGACTCTGATGCGTGTGCATGCCAGAGCCGTTGTCTTGGAAAATCGGCTTCGGCATGACCGTTACCGTTTTGCCGTGTCTGCGCGCCACATTCTTGATGATGTACTTGTAGATCAGGACTTGATCCGCCATGCGCGTGAGCGTCGTAAATCGCATGTCGATCTCGGCCTGCCCCGCCGTGCCGACCTCGTGGTGGTGAACCTCTACCCGGACTCCGCATTTTTCCAGCGTGCGCATCATCTCCGATCGAAGATTCTGGAGATGATCCATGGGCGGGACTGGGAAATAACCTTCCTTGTAGCGTGGCTTGTAGCCGAGGTTCGGTCGGTCCGCCTGGCCTGCATTCCAGAACCCTTCCTCTGAGTCGATGTAGTAGAAACCGTAATTGTAGCTTTGGTCGAAGCGCACATTGTCGAGTATGTAGAACTCGATTTCTGGACCCCAATAACTGATATCGGCGACGCCAGTGGATTTCAGAAAAGTTTCCGCCTTCTGCGCCACAAAACGCGGATCGCGGCTGTAGGACTGGCCGGTCACTGGATCGCGCACGTTACAGGTGAGACTGACAGTAGGCACATCGGCAAACGGATCGAGAAAGGCCGATTCCGGATCGGGGATCAACAGCATGTCCGACTCGTCGATGGTTTGGAATCCGCGGATGCTCGATCCGTCAAAGCCGATACCGTCCTCAAAAACGTCTTCGCCGAACTCGTTGGCGGACACTGAGAAATGCTGCCACAGTCCGGGCACATCGCAGAACTTAAGATCAACGATCTCGATCTTGTTGTCCTTTGCGAATTTCATAAAGTCGCCGGAAGTTTTGATGGCCATGGCCATTTCCTCCATGAGGGTGAGAAACATCGCATCACACCCGGACTCTCCCTCCTGGTCCGGATGGCCCCCTCGATATGATGCCGCGCCGCAAAGATTGTGCCAGCTGAGCGGGACACAAATTTCATTTTTCCACGAAGTCGCTCAGATTGAAATGATTAAAAAATCAGCATCGGCGCTATACCGTGTGCAGCTGCGCTCACGTAGCGCGGCGTAAGCACAAACGACATCGAAGACTGGCCGCCAAGTATACCGCGCAACGGCTATGATCTGTCGAAATAGATGGTACCCATTATCAGTCTTGGCCTTCTGAAATCCAAAACAGCTGCGCCTATCTTTGATTGGTAAGTGTTCAGGTCGCTTCCAACGACAGGGAGGACGGCACATGAGGATGGAAGAGATCGAAATTTACGACTATGCCCGACAGCTGCTTGAGGCCCATGGCGAGATGGCCGTCGTTGAGGCAGCTCAGAAGGCTCGGAGCTTCGAGGAGAAGGGTCAGACGGAAGATGCGGAAACTTGGAGAAGTATCGAAGCAGCCTTGAAGATGATGCGAGGGCCGCACGTAAGCTGAAGTGGCGGCGATCAGATTCAAAAAAGATAGTTCGGTAGCCAACGTCGACGGGCGAAGTTTCATGGAATTGCGCACTTCTGCAACGCGGAAGTGTCCGCGAACCAATATTGATTTCTATTAAAGTTGTGAGTCGCTGCCTTTGATTTCACGGAACGTCGGCACGTCCGCTGACAACTCTACGACCAAGTTACACTAATTTGCGGGTCGCGCGTAGGGCAACGATTGTTATTCTTTGGCACTGAACGGCCTTAGCGCAATGTCTGCAATGTCGACTATCGAGGATAAAGTGGACCTAGCGCGGAGATGGAGTTTCGGGTAGTGATTGACATATACCGCTTCGATCAGATTTGTCTGTTGATGTGCTCCTGAAGCAGTTGCACGATCAACTCCTGTTGTGCTTTCGCTTCGCATGACCCCGAGCCACCACGGCCGGTACTTTGAGTTGCCAGCAGCATCGGCGTCGAGCCGCTCTTGTTCCTGCGCCGGGGATCGGCGCCAGCTTCGAGAAGAGCTTTTACGGCGGCGCCGCAACGTGTGCGCACGGCTCGGTGCAGCGGTGTCACTCCGCTTTTATCGGTAGCGTTTGGATCGGCGCCTGCTTCGATAAGACGGGCGACGGTCTCCGCTTGCGCGGGTGGGTTCCATGTATGTGAGCCCGGCATGCCATCGGCCGCGTAGTGAAGGGGCTCGGCACCACGGCGGTTCCTTGCGCGAACATTGGCACCCGCAGCAATCAGCTTTTGAACGATTTCTTGCTGGTGGGCGGCGGCTGCGACGTGCAACGCAGTATCGCCCGCGTATATGTAATGCCCGATCTCGTACATATGATAGGTCTTAGCGGTCCGGCGAGTCGCTCCGAGCTCAAAGTGAGCCCTCGCCAATGCAGGGTTTGCTTCGAGCAGGCTCAATGCAACAGCGCGGTCGGTGGCGACCATCGCCCTGATTAGGGTCATCAGCGCGGCGTCGGGCATATTCGTGGCCGTTGGGCAGGAGAGCCTAGCGCTCTCTTCGACGATCATGGTCTTTTAACACGTGAGTCAACCTGCCTCCGGCTTGGCTGCGCGCGCGTAAACACGCGGGTTCCTTATCGGGCGACCATCCCGGCGGGGCTTTTCGATTTCGAGGCTTTCAAAAAGCCGTTAAAGTCTCTGAGGACGGTTGGACTATTCGCAGCACTGTCTCTTCGGAAGCATTGGTCCCCAAAAAGGTCTCATACTGATGACAAACGGCGACGATCCTCGATGAATGGAGGACACAAATGGCTGCTGTCCACCGCCGATTAAAGCGAATCGAAGTTTATTGTCCGGAATACGAAACGACTGCGACGATCCGCATCAACGATGCGCATTCGTCCGGGACGGACCATCTCGAAGTTGATTACAGGTCTCCGGACCATAGTCACTTCACAATCGCAATCCCTGACGATTGGACCGATCAAGATTTGTTGGAACTGATTTTTTTACCAACCCGCGATCCTGGGCCACAGAATTGGCCGGCTTGGGAAATTCCGACTTACCGCTTCGTGTCGTTCAAGCTGTTCAGGTTCTGGAAAGGCGAGGAGAAACCAGCCAGGTGAACCGGTAGCTAATGCGGCGAGCGCAACTTTTTCAACGGTAAATTTGGCGCTTGAGTCTCGCTCGCACACGACTGCTGGCGTCTTTGAGCCTGGTCGTAAAAGGCGGCCACCACCAAAGCGGCATTCGCTGGTCGAGTCGCATGTAAGGAACAAACATCTGATCAATTTCGTCGTAGAACGCGCTGACTCGATCTAATCGCGCAACCTGTTCGTCGACGCCGCCAAGTTGCTGTCGGACATGACCATAGCGATCAAACATATGACCGCGGATCATTTCCCGTCGGAGACTTTCCAAGTAGTGCTCAACCTCAGCACCGAAATGAAAGCGAGCGCGGCTCTGAGCGTCCATATATTGCGCTTGTATTTCCTGCGAAAAATTCAACTCTCTGACAAAATTTGAAACGGCCTCGCGTAAGTCTTTGTAGATAGCGTATCTGGTTGCATAGACATCGAGCGCGACCTTTGTCTGTGCCGTTCTCCATTGAAGGTAAGCAACCAGGACTGCGACGGCCGCAGCAAGACCGCTAATGAATGCCCACATCCCGCCTTACACCCCGAAGCAAATCATCTTCCCAATAGAGCATACGCGCGAGTGAGTGTTGCGCCTAGTGACCTCTGGCACGGCCCAGCTGTGCTCGGAATCCGAAAGTAATTCTCATCCATTCCGCTCGTTGCGCAGCTTCAGCCCGCGCCTGCGAACGCTGGCTTTGACAGCGTTAGTCGCAACCTGGCGGGCTCGGACGGCGACTGCCATACGATGCTTCAGCAGTCTTTGCGTAATCTGGTGTGGTGATAGATTACGAGTAGCCATAACGAAGACCTCTTGTCATGCGTTGTCTTGTCATGCGTTGTGGTTAGGCCAGCCTTGGACCGGCATGCCGAGGCTGGCCGCGTTTATTTGCAGAATGATTTTATTCGATCACACGCAGCATCTAAAATTAAATCGCACCACTGCGTCGAACTATTGTTTGTTAGTTCAAGTTGTTTGTTAGATCTCGCAGCACAGACTGTGAATTGTTTAACTGTTCGATTAGGGCGGGGAGGGCAAAATTCATTGACTTCGACGCGCCAATTTTGGTTCACAAATTTGTAGGAAAATCCTCGAAGTAATCGTAAGAGATTTTTGAACTGCTAAGCAGGATTAGCGGGCGACCAGCGATCGCTCGCCCAATAGCTTCGTCAGTTCAGCCTCTTTGTCGGCGAGCTGACGTTCCGCTTCGCTCAGCGCTCTTGATTTGATCTGATTTTCTTTCTCGCTGGCACGCAATTGGTCGCGCAGCGCATCAACGCCGATGTCGATGGTCGAAATTCGTGCCGACAGGCATCGGCTTCGCGCCGAATTCGCCATCTCGACCCGACGCCGCGAAATGAAAATCGAAGAATTGAAAGCGAAAACATCGACGCAGCTTGTCGAACTCGGCAAGAAGACGGCCGCCATCAATCAGCTCAAGAAGGAGCAGGCCGAGAATAAAGTGACGAATGTTGCGCTAGAGGTGCGTGACAGGACGTGCACTAGCGGGATGAACAATAGACCGAGCAAGGCCGCAACCAAAAACCCGATCCCGAAATACATGATCATTTCGATCATGACGCCTCGCGCAATACTAAGTCCGCTTCCAGCCTGCAAACGATGTCCCGATCTTGATACGGATTAAGGCTGCAAACTAGTGGAATTCCTTCCATGCTGAGGGGATATCAGTACCTGAGCTTCAGGGAGGAAGGGATTTCGCCGTGCCTCTCGTGACCTTGGGCAATCGGCAATCACGAGTGGGCCAGAGAAATCCCCTGTCCATCCTTCCATTGCTGATGCTGGTCGCAGGGCACGGCGCAGAGATTAATGAAAAGTCTTGAGCGCGGCTTCCACGCCTCGCGCTTTCGCAAACTCTGCAAACAGCGGCTTCATTGCACACATTCTTGCCGCACGAATTCTATCAGGGACTTGGACGGCGTAATAAGCAAACGTGACGATGAAGGCGACGAACCCGGCGATCCAGTTTGCCACCGGGACCGGATGCTCAACGAATAGGCCAACCAACCAAAATCCACTTACAAATAGTACGGCAAACAGGACTGCTTCTGTTAGGGCCGTGCCGAAGAAGCTGGCGTTTAGTCGCTTCTTCACACGAGAGAATAACAGGCCATACACGTAGATGCAGGCGCTCGCGAAGGAAGAGATTGTTTGCACAAGAAACTGTGCCGCTAGCGAACCCCAAACAACCGAGATAATGAAGCTAACATCGCTCACCGTCAGGGAGGGGAAGTAAAAGAAGACCGCTACCCCATTGTAATCGTCCGGGAAATCGCCGAACAGCGGGGTAGCTGCTCGGCGATGTTTGTGGATAAATCCACAGGGTTTCAATTGAAGCGGATGCATGGTCGACCAGCGATCGATCGTCGTCAACCGATCCCATTGTAAGTATCGAAGATTTCCTCGTGAGCGTTGCCTGGCAGCCACATACAAATCTTCGCTGTAAAATCGCTAAAGGGCGATCTGGTTTCCTGTGGATAACCTGTGGAGCGCAACTGCTCCGGCCGCGAGCGTAGCGCTACTCTTTGCTGGTCGGACCGAAGCCGACCGGTGAAGATTAGAAGACCGTCTTCACCCGCCCGGTTCGACGACCATCCGATGCCGCTGGGGGATGCGGCATGGATTAGGGACGAAGGCAATGCCGCTGGTTCATCATGGCCGGCGGCATTGCTGTCTGAACTTCCAACCGAACATCAAACAACGCCTCCATTGCATTCCCGCTGCTAGAACGTTGCAGTTGGTTGGCGGTCATCGCTTCAATTCTTCACGGACCAGGGCGGCGGGAAGCGACGAGGGATCACGCACGGCGTCGATTGAAGCGCATTCGCATGGCCATCGCGACTGCCCACGCCAGGACCCACGCCACAACGGCGATGGGCAGACCTGAGGCGAAAACTAAGGACCACGCAGCGAAGGCACAGCAAACAAAAGTGAGGATTTTCCAGCCTGCACCACCAGGTCCCATATCGGCTAGAGCGAGGGCCATCGGCGCCAGGAGGATGGCCACCGCCACGAAAATAAGAAGACTATCGCTAAGCAGGGAGTACATCTGCGAACCTCCGCAATGCGGGCAGAAGAAGACGCGGCCTTCTAAGATCTTCGGTCCTATGTGAGGCATGTTGGCCTCCCTGGCCAGCCCCGATTTCGAACATCGTAAGAATGTTGGATGCGATTGCAAACAACAAGTGGTCGGATCGCAATTCTGGTTTGGTGGTTGAGAAGCGTTAAGCCCAAACGCAGGATTTGATCTCCTAATGTTGTGACGGCTTTGCACAACTAAGCGTATTGGCAACCCATCCGCAATTCATCGAGGTCAGCCTTGACTGGACTTCAGGTGACGCACTTTGTGCGCTCGCCTGCATTAATGCTTCGGCGGCCTGCTGTTGCTGAGCTTCGTCAACAGGAACTGCGTCTGCCTGTCTTCTTGAAACATCGGCCTGAAACCTACCGTTGCTTTCGATAGTTAACTTGTTCGCGAGGCCAACCGGAAGTTCGCCGCTTGCCAATTTATTAAAGATGGCGTCGCTTCTTTTAAAATAGTCCAGCCAATAAGGGAGCTTCCATGCTTCAGATCGACTGTTGTCCGAAATGATCGTCTGCCTGCATGATATTATATCGTTATGAACCTGAGCGAGAGCATCTCGCTCAGTCGGCGTTAGCGCGTTGGGGTCACTTAGTTTGTCTGCGGTGTCAGTAGCATCGGACGCCCAGAGCTTCGCATAGACTATTTGTCCTTCTTGCGATGACTTAACATCTTGCAGGCAACTACTACCCGTTTTCGCGGTCTGCTGTGTCGCAGTTAACGTGCAACCGCCCGCAACAAGACAAAGCGTGACTAACAACCGTGGACGCATTTAAAGCTCCCAACTAGGAGCGTCCGCTCTGTTTGCGACTGTTTTGTGTGAAATCCGCTTCCAACTGTTGCTTTGGCTGCTCGCAAATCGCGCAAAAGAAAGAGGCTCGCGAGGGTGTCCCGCGAGCCTTCGAAGTTGAGGAAAGTCTGCCAAAGATGAAGCTCGGGTATCCTGGTCAACACCAACCGGGCGGTCAACCCATTGCCGTTTGCAAATCTCAAAATACCTCGCGAGCGTTGCGCTAAGGCCACAGACAGCAAAGCCGCCAGCGGGTCTCGCGCGTGGCGGCTTTGCCTTCGTCCCCCAAGACCGTTGCCGTGCCCCATTCCCTCACACAGCATCGGCAGGGTTGTCGAAACTGACAGTGAAGCGGGTGCTGCTTCACCTCCGTCCCAGCTTTGCGAGCACTGGGACGATCCAGTCCGACCAGGGAAGAATAGCGGCAGCGCGGCCGTGCGCAAGCTGAGGTCACGCCTTCGTTTTATCACCTACTCTACGCAATTCGGCCCTGTCTCTAGGTTCTGATCGTGGCGCTGGGGACAGGGGGGTGAGCGACCAGTCGTCGGCCTTGACTTAGGTCAGGGTCATCGGCTGACGCGCTCAGTAGATACATGGCCAAAAATGGGATCGTGAAGCGCAATGGCGTTAATCGTGCGGAACGCAATTCGATTTTGAGGGTGATCTCAATCGAAGAAGCTGTCAGGGAGTATCTCAGGGGTGAACCTAGGACTTTGAGGCTTTTACTTGAGCGGATTTGCGACACCATCGATGGCGAAGAAACTAAGAACGTCGAGATGAGGATTGGAGCATAGCGAGGGATTATGTTCGCTCGCGGCTTCGTAGGCTACCTTACCGGCCAATCATATTGCGCTTCTTGTCGTATTCGGCCCGGTCAATCTCGCCGCGGACAAGGCGGCGATTGAGAACATCAATCGCCGTACGCCGTCGTGTGCTCGTCCAATCTGCCAATCACCGTCACGATCAGATGCATGCGACCTCTGTGCCCCCTTCGAGTATCCTGCGCTTGCTCGATGCGCATGGCTAGCGGAGGCTGCGAGGCCTGAGAGAGCCGAGGAACTGTGGGGCTGCGCCTCAAAAAGAATGAACCCCAACCGCTAGTGCAGCCGGGGTCCGTCGGGATGCATGGAGGCAGACGAGGCAATGAATGTGCACTGCCATCATTTCACCATTCGCGCCACGCAATTCGGCCCTCTCCCTAAGTTCCGATCTTGTGGACAGGGGGGATGAGCGCCAGTCGTCGGCCTTGGCTTAAGCCGGGCTGACGCGCTCAGTACTTACATGACTAGTTATGAGCGAAGTCCCGATTATGTCGTCGGATTGAGACCGACGAACAAAGCGGGCGATATATTAGTGCTGAATGATCATGACATCGTTGATTTGCTGAAGGCCGCAGTTAAACGCGAGGGAAGTCAATCCGCCTTCGCGATGCGCTATAACGTTAATCGCACCGAACTCAATTCGATTTTGAACGGCAGAAGGCGCATCAGTGCGTCTATTGCAAAAGCTCTTGGACTTCGCAGGGTGTATGTCGTCGAGCAAGAGGCGAAAGAGCGTAGCGAGCGATTAAGTTCGCTCGCGGCTTCGCAGGCTGGCGAAGCCGCTTGCATTGAGCCTCACTGAACTCGCTTATGCGCCCACGTGCTGAACCCGGCGATGCACAGAACCAACGCGTGCTTCTGAACGGATCAGCGATAATTTACTAACCATTACTCCGAGAGGCGAGAACAAGCTGAGAACGCGCGTGATCGAAGACAAGTTCTCCGTTGCGGTGGATTGTGCAACACTGCAAAACACAATCGACCATTGCCTGTAGCTTTAGGAGTACCTCGTGGCCCCGCGCGCGTATTGGAAAGGCTACCTCAAGCTTTCCCTCGTCTCGTGTCCCATCGCCTTGTTTCCAGCTACCTCCGAGCGGGAGAAGATCAGCTTCCACCAGCTCAACAAAGAGACTGGCAATCGCATCCGCTACAGAAAGGTCGATGCTGAAACCGGCGATGAGGTGGATAGTAGCCAGATCGTCAAAGGCTACGAGGTCGCCAAGGGCGAATATATCGAGCTTAAACCGGAGGAACTCGACGCCGTCGCGATTGAGAGTAAGCGCGTCATTGAGATTGATGAGTTCGTCCCGAAGACGGAAATCGACGAACTCTACGTGCGCGACCCGTACTTCATCGTTCCAGATGGCGAAGTCGGACAGCAAGCCTTCGCAGTGATCCGTGAGGCCATCCGCAAGGAAGGGATGGTTGCACTCGGCAAGGTCGTCTTCACGTCGCGCGAACACATAATCGCGCTCGAACCGCGAGAGAAAGGCATGGTCGGCGTGACGCTGCGGTATCCATACGAGGTCCGCCAGCCTGAAGAATACTTCGACACCATCGACGACGAGAAGGTCCCAAAGGACATGCTGGACCTAGCGATCCACATTGTGGACACCAAGCGAGGCACGTTCGAGCCGAAAAAGTTCGATGATCACTACGAAAATGCGTTGAAGGAACTGCTACGTAAGAAGCAGAAAGGCGAGAAGATCGAGCGGCCAAGAGAGCCTGCGCGTACCAATGTGGTCAACTTGATGGAGGCGCTGCGCCAGAGCGTGCAGGCGGAGGGCGGAAAACAGTCAAGGCCAACGCGAGCCCAAGCGAAAAAGGGTAAGAAGCGGATTGAGGGACAGCGCGAGATGCTGCTCCCGATCCCAGGCAAGAAGGACAAAGAGGCCACCGCTAAATCTACCGGGCGCTCGAGTGGCCGTCATAGGAAAGCGGGTTAATAACGGGATTGGCGCACTTACGAATGTCCGTTCGTGCTTTCGTTAGCTCTGTTCGTCAGTTGCACAGTTCGTTGAACGGCGGTTCGCTTGAGCAGGGTGGGATCGACAGACTGACGGCACCAGCGCCGCCGCTCGATGCAGATACGCCGCTTGATGCGGCCACACTGCTGCTGGATGTGGAGACGCTTCTTCCTCCGTAACCACTGATATTCGGGCCACCGACGACGTTGCAGAATGTCGCGGTCATTTCCTCGATGCAGAAAACGCCAGTCGGTGGGGCTCGACCGCTGTGGTCTGGACGCCCGGACCGTTCAACCGTTGTAAGCTCGACGACGTAGCGAGCTGCGCCGCGGCTGGCGACGCCGCCAAGAGCAGTGCGTAAACCAACGCGAGTTTCTTCATCGTCAATACCATACTATCTCTTGAGGCCTCTCAGTAATAGCCTGCGCGTCGCGAGGCTGACCAACTGCCGGAGCATTCTCCTCCAGACGACCGCCATCGTCCTGCGCCGGAATTGTTCGATAATCTGCCGGAGCCCGATGCGGAAAGGCGACCGCTGACAACGCTCACGCGGATTACGCCATTAGCGCTGACCGCGCCATTCGATTGGTAGCTTTCGTCCTTGGAATAAACGCGGCCACCGACGATCCGTGCTGCTACGCGCACAGAACCGCAGTCCCCGCGCAGAGTGTAGATCGCCACACTCCAAATCCCGTCATAGGCCGACCCATCCCCTCGATGCGCGGCATTCGTCGGGGTGCAAGCGAAGCCTACTGTCAAGGTTGCAAGGGTCGGGACCAGAAACGAACGCAATACATTTTTCATGGGTTTGTCCCCTCGCAAGGCGAAACTGAATGCGTAGTACCCGCGATTCGATCCGCGTCGCGCCTCACGGGTGCGACGGTGTTCCACCGGCTTTATATTCTGTGTAACGCCGCATCGCTTCGGCTTCAGTCAGTTCCTTCTTTTTAACTGAGACTACTAGTGTGTCTATGTACTGCATGAACATAGTACCTTCAGGCGAACAAGTATTGTTAGGGACACACTCCGCCAGACGCTTCTGTCTCCCACATTCCGCCATTGCAAGGAATGATGAGTTTTCCCGAGCGCATTGATCGTAGTACTCCCACACTACTCGCGAAGGTGACGCGCAAGTAGTCAGCATTGATGTGGTCACAAAGCCTATGGCTGCTGACAAAATAAAGTTAAATCTAACCACCAGCCCCGCCTCGGCACCGCTCGGTCGCGATTTAGCCTAACGCTCTTTGTCGATGCTGTCCGGCTGAATTGCGAACCTTCGAAGGAAAGATAACGCCAGTACGTTTTCACCGGCCATGATGTCGTCACTCCGCCACAGTAGTTAAACGTTGGATGGGCGAGATTGCGCGCCGCCACACCAGCGGCTTTAGAACTTCGAGTGGGGAACGTGCCATGAAGAAGAGAACGATAGGCATTCTGGCGACAAGCGTTGCTGTGAGCGCGCTTTGCATCGTGACGGACGTCTCTGCAGTCGCTGGGGGGCATGGCGGTGGGGGTGGAGGTGGCGGGCATGGTGGCGGCGGTGGAGGTGGCGGCTGGCATGGCGGTGGGGGTGGAGGCGGTGGCTATCACGGCGGTGGGGGTGCGTTTCACGGCGGGTTTGCCGGGTATCATGGTGGGGGCGGTGGCTGGCATGGCGGTGGGTTCCATGGTGGCTTGGCCCACATGGGTCATGGGTGGAGTGGCCATGCATCGAGCGCTCGCGGCTGGGCTCACACACGCGGAGGCCAAGGTCATAACTACGCTTCCCATAATCTCAGTCACAATCAGCTGAGCCACAATCAACTGGCTCACAACCAGTTCGCTCACAACCAATTCGCCGCGAAGAATTTTCGCGGTCTGAACAATTTCAGTACGAAGGGATTTAACCGCAACACATTCGGCAACAACGCCAACTGGAACCATTGGGGCGGGC
>Ga0310913_10000738_pt1 | contig 15553 bp, 20 predicted proteins | sample GREbulkMGOX082_FD_203447 | JGI IMG/M metagenome (GOLD analysis project Ga0310913, IMG submission 203447) | Lab enrichment of tropical soil microbial communities from Luquillo Experimental Forest, Puerto Rico - GRE.bulkMG.OX082 | ecosystem: Environmental > Terrestrial > Soil > Tropical forest >...
CTTGTTTTTGTATCGGCTTGGCGCCGGCGATCCTTCACGACTTCCCTCGGCGCTTATCGGCCACCCTGTGCCGACCTTTGATCTGCCGGCGATTCCGGGGCTTGAACGCGACGGCAAGCCAATTCCCGGCCTCAGCAATGCAACCTTCCAGGGCGCAGTAACCCTGTTGAACGTGTGGGCCTCGTGGTGCGTGCCCTGCCACGACGAAGCACCATTTCTTGAACAATTATCGCGGGACAAGCGGATTCAACTTGTCGGCATCAACTACAAGGATACGCCCGATAATGCGCGACGTTTTCTCTATCGTTACGGCAATCCCTTTGTCGCCACCGGACGCGACGACGCAGGCCGCGCTTCGATCGATTGGGGCGTCTATGGCGTGCCGGAGACATTCCTGATCGGGCGCGACGGCCGTATCGCCTACAAATTGGTGGGACCGATCACGCCCGAGAACTTCGGCGGCACGCTTTTGCCCGAAATCGAGAAAGCGTTGCGCTAGTTTTCTTTTTCGATGCTGTACTTGTTCAGCAGCGGAACCTGCAACGCGGCGAACAGGAAGGTGAGCGGGACAACCCCGAACAATTTGAAGCTCACCCAGAAATCCGTCGTCTGCGTGCGCCAGACGATTTCATTGATGAGCGCAAGAACAAAAAAGAAAATCGCCCAACGCCAGGTCAGTTTGCGCCAGCCCTCCTCGCGCAAATGGAAAACGGAATCGAAGACCATGCCGAGCAACGGTTTGCCAAATGCGAGGCCGCCGACCAACGTCGCACCAAACAGAGCGTAGATAATTGTCGGTTTGAGCTTGATAAACAGATCGTCATGAAGAACGAGCGTTAGGCCGCCGAAAATCAGCACGATCACTGCGGTGACGAGCGGCATGACCGCGAGATGTCGGGTCATTGCATATGAGACGGCGAGCGCGACGAGAATGGCCACCATAAACGCGCCAGTCGCAACATAGATTCCGAATTTTGCATTGGCAGCGAAGAAGAGAACCAACGGGCCGATGTCGAGCGCCAGCTTGAGTCCGGGATTCAGTTGTTTCTTCGTCGCCATGTGTTTCCTGACTAGGGCTCCAGGCCGACGACGGCGCGCGCAAAATCACGAGCCGTAAATGGCGCCAGATCGTCCACGCCTTCGCCGACGCCGACATAATGTACCGGCAGACCGAATTTGTCGGCGACGGCAACAAGAATACCGCCTCGCGCCGTGCCGTCGAGTTTGGTCATCACCAGTCCGGTGACTCCCGCTGTTTTTCCAAATATTTCCACCTGATTAAGCGCATTCTGACCGACGGTCGCATCGAGCACGAGAAGCACGGCGTGCGGCGCGGTCGGCTCGACCTTGCGCATGACACGCACCATCTTTTCCAGTTCGCCCATCAGTTCGGCGCGGTTCTGCAAACGCCCCGCCGTATCGACGAGAACGATCTCGATACCTTGTTCTTTGGCTGCGGCGATTGCATCGAAGGCGAGCCCGGCGGCGTCGGCGCCATCACTTGCGCACCAGTCCGTTCCCCCCAGATCTTCAGCTGATCGATCGCCGCGGCGCGAAAAGTATCGCCCGCCACGAGCATCACGCTTTTTCCTTCCGCGCGAAATCTCGCCGCAAGCTTGCCAATGGTCGTGGTCTTGCCGGAACCGTTGACGCCGGACACGAGAATGACGAACGGGCGCGTAGTGATCTCGAGTGGCCTCGCCACTGCCGTAAGCGTTTTTTCGATCTCGGCGGCCAGAAAGCCCTTCACTTCGTCCGACGAGAGGCCCTGGGGATAGCGACCCTGGCTTAGCGCGTCCACGATCCGCACGGCCATATCCTGTCCGAGGTCGGCCCGCACCAGTTCGTCCTCAAGTGAGTCGAGCGTCTCAGGCTCGAGCGGCCGGTGAGAGACAATCGCCGTGATAGAGGAACTGAGCGAGGATGACGTGCGCTTTAGGCCGCCACTGAGCCGCTTCCACCAGTTTTCGCCCTGCGCGCTGTCGTTCATGCCGCGCACGTGATAGCCGTTTCGGCATGACATCGGAAGAGATGCTCGCCCGCCTTCTTTACCGTGACGGGCTGATGCTGGTGGTCGACAAACCGGCCGGATTGCCGGTGCACCGTGGACCGAACGGCGGCGATGCCTTCGAGGACTATTTCGATGCATTGCGGTTCGGATTGCCGCGTCCGCCGGCGTTGGCACATCGGCTCGATCGTGACACGACCGGCTGCCTGGTGCTCGGTCGCCACCGCAAGGCGCTCGCCCTGCTCGGCAAGCTGTTCAAACAGGGCAAGGTCGGCAAATGCTATTGGGCGGTTGTCGAGAATGGCCCCGAAGCGGACGAAGGCCGCATCGACATCCCTCTGGCGAGACGCGACGAGGCGCGCGGCTGGTGGATGAAGCCCGACCCTCACGGCCTGGCATCGGCGAGTACATGGAAGGTAATGGGTCGCGGCGCCGGTTTCAGCTGGCTTTCGCTCGAGCCCTTGACTGGGCGCACGCATCAACTGCGCGTGCACTGCGCCGAGATGGGATGGCCGATCGTTGGCGACAATATCTATGGAGGCGCGCCGCGCACAGGCGGCCTGCCCCTGCATCTTCATTCGCGTGAGGTGACGGTACCGATTTCGAAAAACAAGGCGCCGGTCACCGTCACCGCCCCGGTGCCGGAACATATGCGCGAAAAACTCGCGGCCTGCGGCTTCACTCAGTAAAGCTGCGCTTTGATGCGCTCGGGCGCTTCGCGGTCGTAAGTCTCACCGCCCAGCTTGCCCTGGCTGAGTTCGGAGATGATCGTGCCGGTCGAAGGCAGGCTCTTGCGGTCGATTTTGGTCGCCTCGTCCCACAACTTGGAACGTACGATCGCCTTCGAGCAATGGAAGAAAATACTTTCGATATGAACGACCAACACGCAGCGCGGCAGCTTGCCGCCAACCGCAAAGCTTTGCATGAGTTCGAGATCGACCGAGATCGCGGCCTGGCCATTGACGCGCAGCGTCTCGCCGATACCGGGGATCAGGAAAAGCAGCGCGATACGCGGATCGCGCACGATGTTGCGGAAACCGTCGATGCGGTTGTTGCCGGGCCGGTCCGGGATTGCCAACGTCCTGTCATCGAGAATGCGCACGAAACCGGCCGCATCGCCTTTCGGCGAGCAATCAAGGCCTTCAGGACCTGACGTCGCAACCGCGATAAACGGAGCCGCCTCGATCAGCTTGCGATAGCCTTCGCTGATGTGATCGATCTCCTTGATGATCGAGGTCGGCAGTTTTTCGCCGTAGAGCGACTCGAGTTGATCCATCGTGGTAATCAGATGATCGCGATAGGCCATCGCCAATCCCCCAAGCTACGCGGCAAGCAGTTGCCGGCCATCATGCGCCGACATCGTTAGATCCACAATAACACCCGGCTCCAGCGGCGTCGCCAGACGCACTGGCATGAACTGCTCCGTACGCCCGAGCGCACGTGATTCGGCGAGTACGGAGCGGCGCGCGCCGATCTCGCGATCGAGATGATGCCGTAATGCCTCATCGCCCTTTTCGCGCAAACGGCGGGCGCGCTCCTTGACGATTGCGCGGTCGACCTGCGGCATACGCGCGGCCGGCGTTCCGGGTCGCGGCGAGAACGGGAAGACATGCAGCTGCGTAAGCCCGCACGCATCGACCAGGTCGAGAGAGCGAGCGAACATGTCTTCCTCTTCGGTCGGGAAGCCCGCGATGATATCGGCACCAAAAACCACATCGGGACGCAAGCGTCTTACCTGCTCGCAAAGAGCAATCGCGTCGCCGCGCGAGTGGCGGCGCCTCATGCGCTTGAGAATGAGATCATCACCTGCCTGCAGCGACAGGTGCAAATGCGGCATTAAACGCGGTTCCTCGCCCAATGCGTCGAGCAGATCGAAATCCACTTCAACCGAATCGATGGATGAGAGTCGCAGACGCGTCAGATCCGGCACGGCCTTGAGCAGGCGCTTGACCAACGTCCCGAGGCGCGGCGCGTCGGCGAGATCAGCACCGTAGCTCGTGATATCGACGCCGGTGAGAACGATCTCGCGATAGCCATTGGCAACAAGACGCCGTGCCTGCGCAACCACGTCGTTCATCGAAAGCGAGCGCGAATTGCCGCGACCGAAGGGAATGATGCAGAACGTGCAGCGATGATCGCAACCATTCTGCACCTGAACAAACGCGCGCGCACGTCCCTCGATGCTGTCGATCGCGTGCGGCCACATCGTCTTCACCAACATGATGTCGGACACGACAATCTTCTCGCCTGTCGTCCAGCTTTTGACGTTGAATTTTTCGTCATTGCCGACGATGCGGTCGACCTCGGACATGGTGGCGAACGTGTTTGCCTCGGTCTGCGCAGCACAGCCGGTAACGACGATACGCGCGTCCGGTTGCTCGCGCTTGAGACGGCGTATGGTCTGTTTGGCCTGACGAACCGCTTCTGCGGTCACGGCGCAGGTATTCACCACAATGGCATCGTCAACGCCGGCGGCGGTTGCGGCGCGTCGAATGACTTCCGACTCGTAGGTGTTCAGCCGGCAGCCGAAGGTGACGACGTTCACGGTCACGATGCCCCCGCGTTCACGAAAAGCGCCGGATCAAAGCGGCCCTTGAATTCGAATTCGACGGGGCCGGTCATGAGCACGTGATCGTCCTTTTCGCGCCACTCGATTGTGAGTTCGCCGCCCGGCGGGGAAACTTTCATTTTACGGCCAGTTCGCCTGAGGCGAGCGGCCGCAACTGCCGCAGCGCAGGCTGCAGAACCGCAAGCCTTGGTCAGCCCAGCCCCGCGTTCCCAGGTACGGATGACGATGTGATCGCACGCGACAATATGTGCGAGCGTGATATTTGCACGCTCGGGAAAGATTGGATGGTTCTCAAAAAGAGGACCGAAGCTTGCGAGATCGTAAGCGTTGACGTCGTCGACCCAAAAGATCGCATGCGGATTGCCCATGCTCACAACGGACGGCGAGTGCAGCACCCGCTTATCGATGGGACCGATCTGCAACTCGATCGCACGTGTGTCACGGAAATCCTCGGCAAGCGGGATCTCGTTCCACTTGAAGCGTGGCACGCCCATATCGACCGTGAACAGGCCGTCGGGATTCTTCCAGCAATTGAGGATGCCCGCCGTCGTTTCAAAGGTGAGCGCATCCTTTCCGCTCTCCTTTGCCACCAGATCGGCGACGCATCGCATGCCGTTACCGCAGGCGCCCGCCTCCGAACCATCATTATTGTAGATACGGATGAAGGCATCAGTGCCCGGCGTGCGCGATGGATAAAGCGCCATCAACTGATCGTAGGGGGCGCCGTCGGGCGCAGCAGCCGCGCGTGCTTCTTCGGGTTTGATCGTCCCACCGCGCGCGCGCATGTCAACGACGACAATCTCGTTGCCAATTCCGTTCATCTTAACAAAGGCCTGGTCGGCGAGCGCGCCCATATTTGTCTTGCCCGGGTTTCGCCCGGTTTATATGGCGAATAAACGCAGGTTGGCCAGAGGCATGCTAGGATGCGTGGCAATGCTGGCGAATTTCTCAACCGCCGCATTGGACGGAGAACCGTAATGTCGCCTTTTTTCACTTCGGTCGTGCTTGCGCTCGCGTGCGTTCTTGTAGCCGGCCCTGTCGCTGCCCAGACCCCGCCGGCGTCGAAGCCGGGCACAAACGACTCGATGCCGAGTCCCGGTGCAAAGTCGTCACCGTCGCCGCTTCAGCCTGGCGATGCTTTTGGCGAGTCAGTGACGCTGCCCGAACGCACGATCGTCTATATGAAAGGTCACACCAACTGGGACACAGCTTTCGACACCCTAGTGGATGCCTTCAAATCGCTGCAGGAATATCTCGACAAGCAGGATGTGAAGCCGGCCGGTCCCCCGCTTACGATCTACACGCAGACTGATGACACCGGCTTTTCATATCAGGCCGGCCTGCCGGTGACACAGGCACCGAAGGCCCCTCCGAAAGGCGATATCTCCATCGGCCCGGCACCTTCAGGCAAGGCGCTCAAATTCGTCCATCGCGGCTCTTACGACGCCATGGATTCGACGTACGAAGCGATCACCAACTATCTCGACGATAAACAACTCGAAGCTAAAGACCTCTTCATCGAAGAGTACACCACCGACCCGGTGAAGACTGCGCCCGACAAACTGGTGGTCAACGTATTTGTACCTGTGAAGTGATGCCACTACTGCGTTTCCTGCCGATCTTGCTTATCGCCATACTTGCACTCTCGACAGCGCAGGCCGCGGAAAAACTCGTGACAGTCTCGGGCGAGGCAACAGTTGCCGTTCCACCCGACACCGCGGTAATTCGCATCGGAGTGAGCAGCCTGGAGAAGACCGCGCACGAGGCCGGCGAAGCAAACGCCAAGCAGATGACGGCTGTGTTGGCGGCCATCAAAGCAAGCGGGATAGCCGAGCGCGACATTCAGACGTCGCGGGTGTCGTTGCAGCCGCAATACGATCCAAACAAGGGCGGCACAGCGCGTCTCACCGGCTTCCAGGCCAACAATCAGGTCACCATCCGAATCCGCGACATCGACAATCTTCCCACTGTTCTCGATCGCGCCATCGCGACGGGAGCGAATGAAATGTCCGGCATTGAGTTCATGGTTTCCGAGCAATCGAAATTGCTCGACCAGGCGCGCGCCGAAGCTATTGCCGACGCGCGTCGGAAGGCCGAACTCTACGCGAAGGCCGCAGGAGCCAAGCTCGGACAGGTGGTTTCGATCAGCGAAGAAGGCACTGCCCCGCAACCTCGGCCGATGCAGGCTGTACGCGCGGGCGCGGTTCCGATTGCGCCCGGCGAACAGACGCTGCGGGCAACCGTCAGCGTCAGTTATGAGTTAACGCCCTAAATCGGCCTCACCTTGACTCGATGATGCGGCGACCCTAGGTTCCACCCGTTCACGATAGAGACGTGAAATTCGACTCCGCCGCCCGGTCCGCAAGAGGCCGGAGGCCACCGCCCGACAGCGCGATGCGCCCTCGGGCGCAAAGGTGTTTGCAGACCGATGTTCGATAACCTGTCGGAAAAGCTTAGTGGCATCCTCGACCGCCTCACGCGCCGCGGCGCTCTGAGCGAAGCCGATGTCGACCTTGCGCTGCGTGAAGTCCGCCGCGCGCTGCTCGAAGCCGATGTCTCGCTTGATGTGGCTCGCGCCTTTGTCGATGGCGTCAAGAAGCAGGCAGTCGGCGTCGAGGTCATGAAATCGGTGACGCCAGGTCAGATGGTCGTGAAAATCGTTCACGATCAGCTGGTCGCGACGTTGGGTTCCGAGGGCCAGGGCATCGATCTCAATGTAGCGCCCCCCGTGGCCATCATGATGGTTGGACTGCAGGGGTCCGGTAAAACCACGACAACCGCCAAGATCGCCAAACGTCTCGTCGACCGGCAACGCCGGAAGGTGCTGATGGCATCGCTCGACGTGCGTCGGCCGGCGGCCATGGAACAGCTCGCTGTGCTTGGCCGCGAGACGCAGATCAACACGCTACCGATCGTGGAGGAACAATCCCCCGCACAGATCGCGCGGAGGGCCATTGAAGCAGCAAAGCTGGGCGCCTACGACGTGGTGCTGCTGGATACGGCCGGACGAACCACGCTCGATGATGCAATGATGAGCGAAGCGACCGAGGTCAAACGCGCAGTCAATCCGCACGAAGTCCTTCTCGTTGCCGACGCCCTCACCGGTCAGGACGCTGTCAATCTGGCGCGCTCGTTTGACGAGCGCGTGGGCCTCAGTGGAATCGTTCTCACGCGCGTCGACGGCGATGGTCGTGGCGGCGCCGCATTATCGATGCGCGCAGTCACCGGCAAGCCCATCAAGCTCATCGGCACTGGCGAAAAACTGGATGCACTCGAGGAGTTCGATCCGGCGCGGATTGCCGGCCGTATTCTCGGCATGGGCGATATCGTTGCGCTGGTTGAAAAGGCCGCGGCCAATATCAATGCCGAGAAGGCAATGCGCACCGCCGAGAAAATGCGCAAGGGCGCGTTCGACCTTGGCGATCTGCGCGAGCAGCTGACCCAGATGCAGGGAATGGGTGGCCTCGGCGGGCTCATGAGCATGCTGCCCGGCATCGCAAAAATGAAAAATCAGCTCGCCGCGGCCAACATCGACGAAAGCGTGATCAAACGACAAATCGCCATCATCGATTCGATGACGCCGCAGGAGCGCCGCAATCCCGACATTCTCAAAGCGAGCCGCAAAAAGCGCATTGCCTCCGGCTCCGGAACCACGCCGGAAGCGATCAACAAGCTGTTGAAGATGCATCGCGGCATGGCCGACATGATGAAGATGATGGGCGGTGCGAAACGCGGGCCGCTTGCCGGACTCGCAAAGGCAATGGGCTTGGGCGCCGGAATGCCGTCACCTGAGCAGCTGGCGGAAATGGCGAAAACGATGCCGGGCGGACAGTTGCCCCCGGGCATGCCAGGCCTCCCGCCGACCATGCCGACACTGCCGCCAAAGATGCCCGGCCTGCCCGGCCTGGGCGGAAAGTTTCCCGGATTGCCGGGCGGTCTGCCGCCCGGTCTTGGAAAGAAGAAGTAATCCCGTTCCATAGCTCGAAAGGACTGAAGAATGTCTCTTGTTATTCGTCTCGCCCGTGCCGGCACCAAAAAGCGGCCGGTCTATCACGTCGTTGTCGCCGACAATCGTGCGCCACGCGACGGCCGCTTCATCGAGCGGCTGGGCTATTTCAATCCGCTGCTGCCGAAAGAGAAGACCGAGCGGCTCAAGCTCGATCTCGAAAAAGTCCAGGCATGGGTGAAGAAAGGCGCGCAGCCGTCCGATCGCGTCATGCGCTTCCTCGACGCCGCCGGCATCATGAAGCGGCCGAACCGTAACAATCCGGAAAAGGCGATCCCGCGCAAGGAACGCAAGGCCAAGGAAGAAGAAGCAGCAAAGGCGGCCGGGGCCGCACCCGCTACCGAAGGCGGTGCCAAGGCGGCGGCTCCGAAGACCGAGAAGCCTGCTGAGCCCGCGCCGGCGGCCAGCTGACGCATCGCTGCGCGATACGCCTCGCCATGCCGTCCGACCTTTCGCGCGACAAAGTTTGTGTCGCCCGTATTGGTGCCGCGCACGGAGTTCGCGGCGAGGTGAAACTTTGGTCCTTCACTGAAGACCCGGCGGCTGTCGCGGACTACGGACCACTGGAAACGCAAGACGGCTCGCAGCGCTTTGAGATCGAAGCGCTGCGCCCGGCGAAGGATCACTTCGTGGCGCGGATTGCCGGCATCGCGGATCGCGACGCCGCGGAGAAACTGCGCAATGTCGATTTGTACATCCCACGCGCTCGGCTGCCGAAAATCGACGAAGCCGATACTTTTTATCACACGGATCTGATCGGTCTTAAGGCCGTGACACAAAACGGTGATGAGGTCGGTACCGTGTCCGCCATTCATAACTTTGGTGCAAGCGACGTCATTGAAATCAAACCGCCTGCAGGCGATTCGCTATTGATGCCGTTCACCGATGCGACGGTTCCGGAAATTGATCTCGGCGCCCGGCGAATCGTGGTCGTGCCTCCGACGGAGAGCGAATAGATATGTGGCGCGCCACCGTACTCACGATCTTTCCGGACATCTTTCCGGGACCGCTGGCACAAAGCCTTGCTGGCAAGGCGCTGACGTCAAACATTTGGTCACTCGACCTGATCGACATCCGCGCGCATGCCCCCGACAAGCACCGCACCGTCGATGACACGCCCGCCGGCGGTGGACCCGGCATGGTGATGAAGGCGGACGTGCTTGCGCGTGCACTCGATGCCGTTCCGCACGACACCCGTCCACGCCTGCTCATGAGCCCACGCGGGATGCCGCTGACGCAAGGTCGCGTTGCGCAACTCGCACATGGCCTCGGCGCCGTTATCGTCTGCGCACGTTTCGAGGGGGTCGATGAGCGAATCATCCGGGCACGGCGCATGGAGGAAATTTCGCTCGGCGACTTCGTGCTATCGGGCGGGGAAATCGCCGCGCTGGCTCTGTTAGATGCCTGCGTGCGGCTTCTGCCTGGCGTCATGGGCAAGGAGGCTTCCGCCGCCGAGGAAAGCTTTGCCGACGGCCTGCTCGAATATCCCCAGTACACCCGACCACCAGTCTTCGAAGGGGAACCGATCCCGGACGTCCTTGTCTCTGGGGACCACAAGAAAGTCAGGGCCTGGCGACAGGCTGAGGCCCAGCGGCTGACCGCCGAGCGCCGCCCCGATCTATGGCAGGCCTATCAGGCGCGAAAAAAGCCTAAAACCGGCCCGAATCCAAAGGGTGACAAGCCGTAATCTTTGTAATACAAGCTCGCCAACCCATTCAGACCTGAGCAAGACCGCGCGCTGGTTGCTGGCGCTGCCGACGGAGAATTCGCGATGGACATCATTCAACAGCTGGAAAAAGAGCAGGTCGAAAAGCTTTCGGCCGGCAAGGAGATCCCGGATTTCCAGCCGGGCGACACAGTCCTCGTCAACGTGAAGGTTGTCGAAGGCGACAAGAGCCGCGTGCAGGCCTATGAGGGCGTTTGCATCGGCCGTTCGGGGAGTGGACTGAACGAAAACTTCACCGTCCGCAAAATCTCCTATGGCGAAGGCGTGGAGCGCGTGTTCCCGCTCCACTCGCCGATGATCGACTCGATCAAACTCGTGCGTCGCGGCAAAGTACGCCGCGCCAAGCTCTATTATCTACGCGGACTGCGCGGCAAGAAGGCGCGCATTTCCGAGGCGCAGGGCGCCGCCGGGCCCGAAGCTGTCGAGGCCGCCGCGCAGGAATAGCACGAGCGGCGCGGAGGTATGTATTAAGGGGCCGCAGCGCGGCCCCTTTTTCTTGGTCGACGCTTCGTTGTCGAACCCAAATCGATTGGCTATATACCGCCTATGGTTTTAAGGGCTCAACGGATTGTCCTGGCTGACCACGCGCGATTGCCGTGGCGATTCTTCGGTCGACTGACGGCGGTGCAGGCGGGACTTTGATCGTCCGGCCATACCCGCACGTTTGCAAGCAGCTTCCCCGTTTGCCTTTGAGCAGAGTCACCTAACCATGAAACCGCGCACGCTCTACGACAAGATCTGGGACGATCATCTGGTTGACGAACAGCCCGACGGAACTTGTCTTCTCTATATCGATCGCCACCTGGTACACGAAGTTACATCGCCGCAGGCTTTCGAGGGTCTGCGTACCGCAGGACGCAAAGTGCACGCGCCGGAAAAAACACTTGCGGTCGTCGACCACAATGTGCCGACCACCGACCGAACGAAACCCAATCCAGATCCGGAAAGCGCCGAGCAGATCGCCGCGCTCGCCAAGAACGCCAAGGATTTCGGAATTGAATATTTCCACGAGTTCGACAATCGTCAAGGCATAGTTCACGTCATTGGGCCCGAACAGGGTTTCACTCTGCCCGGCACGACGATCGTGTGCGGCGACAGTCATACAGCGACGCACGGGGCGTTCGGTGCCCTCGCCTATGGCATCGGTACATCCGAGGTCGAGCATGTTCTGGCGACGCAAACGCTGATCCAGAAAAAATCGAAAAACATGCGCGCGGTAGTCGACGGCAAATTGCCGCCCGGCGTCACGGCCAAGGACATTATCCTCGCCATCATCGGTGAGATCGGAACTGCCGGGGGCACGGGCTACGCATTGGAATATGCCGGCGAGGCGATCCGATCGATCTCGATCGAAGGCCGCATGACCATCTGCAACATGTCAGTCGAAGGCGGCGCCAAGGCCGGGTTCATCGCGCCGGACGAAAAGGCATACACCTATCTCAAGGATAAGCCGAAAGCACCGAAGGGTAAGTCCTGGGACGAGGCGATGCGCTATTGGGAGACGTTGCGCTCGGACGAGAGCGCACATTTCGACCGCGAGATCAGACTCGACGCGGCCAAGCTGCCGCCGCTGGTTACCTGGGGCACCAGCCCTGAGCAGGTGATCGCCATCACGGGCAGGGTGCCGACCCCATCCGAAATTCAGGACGAGAAGAAACGCATCGCGGCGGAACGCTCGCTCGATTACATGGGTCTCAAGGGCGGCGAGAAAGTCAGCGACATCAAACTCGACCGTGTGTTCATCGGCTCCTGCACCAATTCACGGATCGAAGACCTGCGCGAAGTGGCTCGTGTCGTCGACGGAAAGCGCGTCAACGCAAACGTCAACGCGATGATCGTGCCCGGCTCCGGTCTGGTGAAAATCCAGGCAGAAGCGGAAGGACTCGACAAGATATTCAAGGCCGCAGGTTTCGAATGGCGAGAGCCCGGCTGCTCGATGTGCCTTGCCATGAATCCCGACAAGCTGGCTCCCGGTGAACGTTGCGCATCAACGTCAAACCGGAATTTCGAAGGCCGCCAGGGATACAAGGGACGGACTCACCTTGTTTCGCCGGCCATGGCCGCCGCGGCCGCGATAGCCGGACACTTCGTCGACGTTCGCGACTGGAAGTAGGCTTTAGTCGGGTGGGCTATTCCCACCAGCAGTACATCTGCGGCACGATGACCGGACCGCTGACGCGGTATTCCCTTGCGAGCCAGGAGCGGCACTGCCGCACGGCGTTCGGCGGAACATAGGTGCGCCGACCATAGATGACGACGCGCGGGCGCTTTTTTTGTGCCGCGAATTCCTGTGATGGCGAAGCGCTACATGAATTGCCGTCGGCACAGTTCCGCGATCCGGCCGGTGCTGGTGTCACCGACCCACCGAGCAGAACGAAAATCAGGCCTGAAAGGGCCAGACCGGCCGCGACCTTTGCCATCGGAAACCCGAACCCCTCGTCAGGACAATCAACGTTGCGCATCGCATCTCCTTCGTCAACCGCTTGGTTGCCGCTGCAGCCTGGCCTACAACGTTGTCATGACAAGCCAATTCAATTGGCGAGGCTCGACAGCACCTTCATTGGTCGACATTCAGGAGTTGGCTGAACAGGCCTATGCTCGTCTCCCCGAGCGGTTTCGAAATCTTTGCGATGGCCTCGTCATCCACGTCGAGGACTTTCCTACCTCGGAGGTTCTCGATTCGATGCGTGCTCAAAGCGAATTCGACCTGCTGGGGCTATTTCAGGGTGTCGGCCTACCATTTCAGTCGGAGACTGTGCCGGAACTGATGCCCAATATGATCTGGCTCTATCGGCGTCCGATTCTCGATTATTGGGCCGAAAATCAGGATTCGCTGGGCGAAATCGTCACGCATGTGCTGGTGCACGAGATCGGTCACCATTTCGGTCTGTCCGATGACGATATGGAAGCCATCGAAGCAGCCGCGGAATAGATTGCGATCTCGAAAACGGATGATGTCTATTCACAAACGGAATTGGTCGCCGGTCGACCCCTGCGCCAACATGCAATCAGTGGAGACTCACCATGATCATTACCGTCTTTCGCTCTCGCCTGATGCCTGAGGTGCGCGAGGAATATGTCGCCCTGGTCGACCGCATGGTCGAACTCGCCCGCACCATCCCGGGCTATATTTCACACAAAGGCTTCTTCGCTGACGATGCCGAGCGGGTGACTATCGTCGAGTTCGAACACGAGGAAGGTCTGCGCGCGTGGCGCATGCACCCGGAACATCGCGCCGCGCAAAAAAAGGCACGCGAAGTCTATTACTCAGAATATTGCGTGCAGGTGTGCACTCTCGTACGGGAATCCCGATTCAAACGTGAGGAGCTTGCCTCTGTCTGATTTGCGTCCGAACGCAGCCATCAATATACGCATATCTGCCCTTCGGGTCGGAAGGTGCTATTGACCGGAACACCGGACACCTTATGAAACAGGTCGGTTTTAACTCTGCACGCAGCTGAGGCCGGAGCGACAAATGGACAAATTCACGACCCTCGAAGGCGTCGCCGCGCCACTGAAAATCATCAATGTCGACACCGACATGGTGATCCCCAAGCAATATCTGAAAACGATCAAGCGTACCGGTCTCGGCAAAGGCCTCTTCTCTGAAATGCGGTACAATGACGACGGCAGCGAGAATCCGAACTTCGTGCTCAACAAGGCTGCCTATCGCAAAGCGAAGATTCTTGTTGCTGGCGACAACTTCGGATGTGGCTCGTCACGCGAGCACGCGCCGTGGGCGCTGATGGATTTCGGCATCCGCTGTGTGATCTCGACCTCGTTCGGCGACATCTTCTACAACAACTGTTTCAAGAACGGCGTGTTGCCCATCAGAGTGTCGCCGGAAGATCTTGAAAAGCTATTCGACGACGCCGATCGTGGCGCCAACGCGACGCTAACTGTCGATCTCGAAAAGCAGGAGATCCGCGGCCCAGATGGCGGCGTCGTTCGTTTCGAGATCGACGCACACCGCAAGCACTGCATGCTGAACGGCCTCGACGACATCGGCCTGACGAAACAAAAGCAGAGCAAGATCGAGAGCTACGAAGACAAAGCGAAGTCCGCGAGACCTTGGGCGTGATTGGCTGACCGGACGGCTAGCCGAAATTCCAAAACTCAGTCCTCGCCTTCCTCGCCCATCTCGCCGATGTGGTGTTGCGCGTACAGCTCAAGACCGAGCTTGGCAACAAGGTCGAGTTGAGTCTCAAGGAAGTCTATGTGGTGTTCTTCATCTGACATCAGCTTCTCGAACAGGTCGCGCGTGACATAGTCCTTTGCGGCATGACAATGGGTCGCCGCATCCTGATAAAGGGCACGCGCCGACATCTCCGCCGCGAGATCACAGTCCAGCACCTCTTTAACATTCTGGCCGATATGCAGCGGATCGAGGACCTGCATGTTCGGGAAGCCGTCAAGAAATATGATGCGCTCGACCAGCTTGTCGGCGTGTTCCATTTCCTCGATCGATTCCTTGCGCCACTGCTTTGCCAGATCCTTGTAACCCCAATTGTCGAGCAGTCGGTAATGGAGCCAGTACTGATTGACCGCGGTCAATTCGTGCCGCAGCGCTCTATTGAGAAACTCGACGACTTTAGCGTCACCCTTCATAACTGGCTCCTGTTATGGGCGTTCATGTTCCGCCCGAACGCAACGCTAGCAAAAAACTTCGAGATGTGCTGCCCAGGCCAGCGGCACGTTCCACATGTGGACGGTATCGGGCTGGTTTAGAGCGTATCAGCCGCCGCGTGCAGCGCGCAGGCGCAACCGACCGGGCAACCGACTTTCGCGCCGTTAAGGGTCTCATCGATGATCTTGCGAATGGTACGCGCGCATCGCCCGCACTGGGCGCTGCACCCCAGACAGCCATACACGTGGCTGGTCGACCGACGTGACGCAGCACTTGCGGCGCTGCGCACTTCGTGGTCGCTCAATACATTGCAGGAGCAGACGATCATCAGACACCTTGTTGGGGTATTCGCTAACCGGAGTGTCGCTAGGAGTCAAAATAAAAACACTCTTTAAAAGCGTTCTAAACTATTGCGGTTACGACGTTTTTGTCGCTGAGCAGGTGCACTGTTCTAGCCACAAAATTGTTTAATCACGACATGACTAGAGCTCGCAGTGAGTTGCCGCAGCGCAACGGATACGGCGATCAACCACTGGATGATGTAACTATCGCTGAAGCGTGGTTCCAGCGGGGGCCATTTCAAGGCCCACCACTTCACTTTTCGTGATGGCGTTCTG
>Ga0310913_10000740_pt1 | contig 15542 bp, 13 predicted proteins | sample GREbulkMGOX082_FD_203447 | JGI IMG/M metagenome (GOLD analysis project Ga0310913, IMG submission 203447) | Lab enrichment of tropical soil microbial communities from Luquillo Experimental Forest, Puerto Rico - GRE.bulkMG.OX082 | ecosystem: Environmental > Terrestrial > Soil > Tropical forest >...
TACAGCGCTTCGCGGCGAAGCGAAATCAGCCGAGGCAGCAAATCTCGGTGAGCCGCTCGGCACCTCAGCGTGAAAGGCGGATAAATCCGCTTGCGCCGCATATTTTTGTGTTGACTCGCGTAACGAGAATCTTCCAGAGAAATGTATTCACCAAAACTACGCGAGCCGGCCCGGCGGGAGCTGTTGCCGGTTTTTGTTGCGCGCATGCGAGCGCCGGCGATGCGGTTTCGGTTGGGGATTGAAAGGGACGACATGGGGGATTTCAGACCGAGGCGTACCTCGTTCGGCCCGCTCATGTCCCGCAATCTTCGGTTGCAGAAATGGGGTCGCGCCGCTGCGTCCCTGTTTCCGGCCTGTTATTTACAGGGAGCCATACAACTCTGCCGTGTTCCCTGATTGAATGCGCGAGCGGCGGCGACGGGATCGCGGCCTACGGCGCAAGCAGCTACGGTGCCAGAAGGACCTGGCGGCAGGCGGCGGGCAGATCGGCCATCCTCGGCCCCGGCTTGGGCTTGGCTGGCGGCGACGGTTTGGGGTGGAGCACGGCGTCGGTGAACCAGTAGGCGAGTTCCTGGCCGCAGCCATCGTCCGCCGGTCGCGCCGGCTGCGGTTTGCATTCCGCGCTGTCGGACGGGCAGACGAGCCGAACGTGGAAATGAAAGTCGTGTCCCCACCACGGCTGCACCTTGCCGAGCCAATGGCGGTCGCTGCCGGCGTCGCGGCACAAGGCTTTCTTGATCGCAGCGTTGACGAAGATGCGGGCGACCTGCGGGTCCTTCGCCGCGGCGCGGATCACCGCTAGGTGCGCCGGCGTCCACACCTGCGGGTCGACGTCCAGGCGATCCTCGGCGACGATCATGGTTGCCGACATTTCTTCCCGCTCCTCCCGGGTCAATTCGCGGTTGGGCATGGGCGTGAGCCAGATGTCGGCGTCGAGGCCGACCTGATGGCTGGCGTGGCCGGTGAGCATCGGGCCGCCGCGCGGTTGCGACATGTCGCCCACGAGCAGCCCGTGCCAGCCGGTTTTCGGCGCTTGCGCGGCCAGCCGCTCGAGGAATTGCACCAGGTTGGGATGACCCCAGTTGCGGTTGCGCGAGAGCCGCATCACCTGCCAAGTCGCGCCGTTGATCGGCAGCGCCATGGCGCCGGCGAGACAGCCCTTGGAATAGAAACCGATGGTGCGCGTTTGCAAATTCGCAGGCGCGGTCTTGCGGCCGAACAGCTCCTTGGCAGGGGTCGCCGGATCGTCGGGCTTGGCGAGCGGCGGCAGCGGCTGCGGATTGAGGGTGCCCTTGTCCTGCGCGGTTGCCACCTGCGGCGCGAGCACTGCGGTCAACAGCACTGCAGCAGCGCGCCAAATGCGCTTGCACCGAGCAGCGCCCTTCGGCGCGTCTATCGTCGTCATGCGTGCGGCATCCGATTTTGAGAGTCCCGCCGCCCCCTCGAAGGCTGCGCCGATTCGATCCGGCGCCAAGCCCGCAGTGCGCTGCCCGGTAAACCGCGGGATTCGTCCAGTCAAGCGGAATGCACCCCATGAGCAAGTCGGGGAAGGTGACGAATTACCATCAAGCCTTGATACGCGCCGCGACGGCCTGCGCACGCCGGCGATAGGCGTGGGCGAGGCGCTCGGCGGGTTCGCGAAAAAGATCTGTCTCGCCGCCGGTCAGCGCGAGCAGGCGTTGCTCCGTCGCCGCATGCGGTTCGATCGTGCCGTCGGCGCGGATATGACCGAGCGCCAGTCCGCGCTCGGCGAGCGCCCGGCCCACCAGCAGGCAGCGATGGCAGTCGAGCGGCTCGCGCTCGGCGCAAAGCAGGCACACGCGATGGCGCGCCATTTCATCCATTACGCGTTGGAGCCCGGCCGCAAACTCTGCCCGGGCCGCCATGGCCTCGTAGTCGGCGACGCCGTCGCGATAGAGCCCAGGGTCGCGCGGGCGGCCGCCCAGCGCATCGCCGAGCGCGATATACGCGATGGCCTCGCCAGCGAGTCGCTCCGCCAGCGCCTTGCCCGAGAACCAGGGGCACCAGCGCGAGAACGGCACCGAGCGCACGTCGGCGACGGCGGTGACGCCGGCGTCCTTGAGCAAGGCCACGAAGCGGTCGGCCGCAAGGTTGGAGTGGCCGATGGTCAACAGCTCGCAGCCAGCGGATCGCATCATTGGATTGGTCGAATTCTTGCGGTTTGTCCCATTCTTAGCGCCGCCGCGGCGGCTCGGTCGCCGTTGCGAACATCGACGGCAACCGAGCGTTAGCCTTTGTGGTAGTACATCTTACCCGACGCGCGGGCTTTGATCGTCGAGCGCGGGCTGGAGGATGCCAGCTGGAGGATGTCATGGGCCGCCTTGCCGGCGTAGCCGGGCTTGCAGTTTTGATTTCGCTGCTGTCGTGGCCGGGTGACGTCCGCGCCGACGTCGTGGTCAGTATCGACAAGTCGAGCCAACGGATGTCCGTGATCGTCAACGGCGAGCACCGCTATACCTGGCCGGTCTCCACCGGCATTTATGGCACGCCGAGCGGGACCTTCCGCCCGCAGTCGCTCGCGCGCTACCACCGCTCGACCCTCTACAACAATGCGCCGATGCCCTATTCGATCTTTTACGACGGCAATTTTGCCATCCACGGCACGACGCACGTCTCGCAGCTCGGCGGACCGGCGTCCCGCGGCTGCATCAGGCTGCATCCCTCCAATGCCGCCGTCCTGTTTTCCCTGGTGCAGAGAGAAGGCCTCGGCAACACCAGAATTTCGATCCGCTAGGTCCCGCCGCGCAACTCTGCCCCCGGTGCCGGGGCTTTGGATCGAACGCCTCAGAGCATGCTCTAGTTGAGGCGCCTCAACGCGGGGCCAAATCGGCGACGAGGTCATGCACGCCGTTGGTGAGCCCCTCGAACATGGGAAAGTTCAGCCGATTGACCGCGACGAAAACGCCGACCCCGCGCGTCGGCGCCAGCACCACGTAAGTCATGAAGCCGGCGATGCCGCCGCTCTTGGTCAAGATCGGCGGGCGATGCCCCTGGGCGAACGAAATGATCCAGCCGAGGCCGAGGGCGTCCATCTTTTCGCCGCCGACGCCGACCGCGGCCTTGAGGCCGTCGTGCCAGCGGTAGGGGACGTGGTCGATCATGCGCACCTCGGCGCCGGCGGCGTCGTTCACCGCAAGGTGCCAGCGCATCCACTTGGTCATGTCGTCGCCGGTGGTGAAGACGTTGCCGGAAGCGTCCATCGCCGCCGGCGTGTCCCACAGCGGCGCTTCCTTGCCGTCGAGGTCGAGGCCGGTCATGGCCCGTGGCGTCTGCGCCGCGGAGAGTTTCGTCGTCGTGTCGCTCATGCCGAGCGGCGCCGCCACGCGCTCGTCGAGCAGGGTGGCATAGGGCTTGCCGCCGGCCTTCGCGAGTGCGTCGCCCAGGAGACCGAAGCCGAGATTGGAATACATGGCGCCCGTGCCAGGCGCGTAGGGCAGCGTCGCCCCTGCGAGCCAGCGCCAATAGGCGTCGGCGTGGAAGTGCTTGAACGGGTTCTCCCCCGGTTGCGGGTCCGGCACATCCGGCAGTTCGCGCGGCAGACCGGCGGTATAGCTCACGAGATCGAGGAGCGTGATCTGCCGGCCCGCGAACGCCGGCACCTTCGCGCCGGGCGGGGCATATTTGACGAGCGGATCGGTGAGCTTGAGCGTTCCATCGGCCGCCATGCTCGCGAGCACATGGCCCGCCATGACTTTGGCGATCGACCCCATGCGCAGCATGGAACGGCCGTTGGGCTCGACCTTGCTGCCCGGGCGCGTCTCGCCGAAGCCGAGCACGATGGACTCCTCGCCGCGCACCACCGCGAGCACGAGGCCGGGCGCGCTGGAGCTGAGCCACATCACCGCGCCCGCCATGGACGCGGCGTCTTTGAGAACGATATCGGCGGATTTCGCAGGATTTGCCGATGCGCCGGCAGCGAGCATCGCGAAGATCACGGCCGGGCGGTATCTCTTCAATCTCGGGGTCATGGCACTCGCCAGTCGGGGATGATTGTCGCAGGATAGCATGGATGCGCGCGGAGATGGCTCCCGCCGCCGCCAGCGTATGGTCCAACGCCTGCCGAGAGGTTGACATGTATAAACCCTGCGCGTGCCAGCGCGCGATCCATGCTCCGAGCCGTCGCTTCTTCCTCGCCGGGCTTGCCGCCGCCGCCATCGCGCCCACAAGCGCGCATGCGCAAGCCGGCGGTTCGGCCTCGGTCGAAGATATACGGTTCATGCGCATGGCGCTCGACGAGGCCCGCCAAGCCGATTTTCCCTTCGGGGCGGTGATCGTGCGCGACGGCGCGGTCATCGCGCGCGGACGTAATTTGGGGCGAACGACCGATGACCCGACCGCGCACGGCGAGATGGTGGCGATCCGGCGCTGCCTCGCCGATCACGGCAGCGCGGCGCTGCGCGGCAGCACGCTCTACACCTCCGGCGAACCGTGTGCGATGTGCATGGGCGCGATCCTCTGGTGCCATGTGGGGCGGCTCGTTTTCGCGGCGTCGGTTACGCAACTCGCCACCAAGATCAACCAGATCATGCTCTCGAGCGCCGACGTCGCCGCCAAGGCGCCCTTCGCCCCCATCTCGATCACCGGCGGCGTGCTGGCGGACGAGGCCATGGCGCTGTTTGTGAAGTGATCGCACGGTACCACAGCCGTCATGGCGCGGACGTGATCCGGGCATCACGGCTTTCTTTCGTTATTAGCGTCGCAAGACTTGGAGCTATCCATGATCGCCATTCGTGCGGCGAAGGTGGCGACGGTCGCGGCCATCGCGCTGTTCGCGAGCCTCGTGACCTTCGGAAACCTGACCGACTACAACACCAACTTCGTTTTCGTCGAGCACGTCCTGTCCATGGATACGATCTTTCCGTTTTCCACCATCAAGTACCGGGCGATCACCAATCCTGCGCTTCATCAAGCGGCTTACGCGCTCGTCATCGCGGCGGAGGCGGCCACAGCGGTGCTGTGTTGGATCGGCGCGGGAGCGCTCGCTCGCCGGCTCTCCGCCGATGCCGGTGCGTTCAATCGCGCCAAGCGCTTTGCTGTCGCGGGCTTGACGCTTGGTTTCCTGCTCTGGCAGGTCGGCTTCATGTCGATCGGAGGCGAATGGTTCGGGATGTGGCAGTCGCAGCAGTGGAACGGTGTGCCGAGCGCCTTCCGGTTCCTCATCACCATTATCGCCGTGCTGATCTTCGTGGCGATCCCGGATCAGCAGCTCGATCGGGGAGGGGCGGCATGAGCCGCGGCCGTCACACATCCACCTTGAGCGCGGCGATGAACGCCTCCTGCGGGATCTCCACCTTGCCGAACTGGCGCATGCGCTTCTTGCCCTCCTTCTGCTTCTCCAGGAGCTTGCGCTTGCGCGTCACGTCGCCGCCGTAGCATTTGGCGGTGACGTCCTTGCGCAACGCGCGCACGGTTTCGCGCGCGATGATCTTGCCGCCGATCGCGGCTTGGATCGGCACCTGGAACATGTGCGGGGGAATGAGCTCCTTGAGTTTTTCCACCATGGCGCGGCCGCGGCTCTCCGCGCGCGTGCGATGGACCAGCATGGCGAGCGCGTCGACCGGATCGCCGTTGACCAGAATTTGCATCTTCACCAAGTCCGCCGGCCTGAAGTCGGTGAGGTGGTAGTCGAACGAGGCGTAGCCCTTCGACACCGATTTCAGCCGGTCGTAGAAGTCGAACACCACCTCGTTGAGCGGCAGGTCGTACTTCACCATCGCGCGGTTGCCGACATAGGTCAGCTCGATCTGCGCGCCGCGCCGATCTTGGCAGAGCTTGAGCACGCTGCCGAGATATTCGTCCGGGGTGAGGATGGTCGCGCGGATCCACGGCTCGTCCATTTCCTTGATCCGCACCGGATCCGGCATGTCGACTGGGTTGTGGATCTCGATCTGGCTGCCGTTGGTCAACGTGATCTTGTAGATGACTGACGGCGCGGTCGCGATCAGATCGAGATTGAATTCGCGCTCGAGCCGTTCCTGGATGATCTCGAGGTGGAGCAGCCCCAAGAAGCCGCAGCGGAAGCCGAAGCCGAGCGCGGCCGAGGTCTCCATCTCGTAGGTAAAACTCGCGTCGTTGAGCCGCAGCTTGCCCATGGCCGCGCGCAGATCCTCGAACTGCGCGGCGTCGACCGGGAACAATCCGCAGAACACCACCGGAATGGCCGGCCGGAAGCCGGGTAGCGCCGTGCTCACGGGCTTGCGATCGTCGGTGATGGTGTCGCCGACGCGGGTGTCGGCCACTTCCTTGATCGAGGCGGTGAGAAAGCCGATCTCGCCGGGGCCGAGCTCGTCGACGTTCACCATCTTGGGCGTGAATACGCCGACGCGGTCGACCTCGTAGGCTGCGCCGGTGCCCATCATGCGGATGCGCTGGCCTCGTTTGAGCACGCCGTCGACGATGCGAAGCAGCACGACGACGCCGAGATAGCTGTCGTACCAGCTGTCCACCAGCAGCGCCTTCAGCGTCGCAGCGCGGTCGCCCTTGGGCGGCGGCAGCCGCGTGACGATGCCCTCGAGCACCTCGGGAACGTTGAGGCCCGTCTTCGCCGAGATCAGGATTGCGTTCGAGGCGTCGAGCCCGATGACGTCCTCGATCTGCTGTTTCACCTTTTCGGGCTCGGCCGCCGGCAGGTCGACCTTGTTGAGCACGGGCACGACCTCGTGATTGTTGTCGATCGCCTGATAGACGTTGGCGAGCGTCTGCGCTTCCACGCCCTGGGAGGCGTCGACCACCAGAAGCGAACCTTCGCAGGCCGCAAGCGAGCGGTTGACCTCGTAGGCAAAATCGACGTGCCCCGGCGTATCGATCAGGTTGAGGACGTAGTCCTTGCCGTCGCGCGCGCGGTAATTGAGCCGCACGGTCTGCGCCTTGATGGTGATGCCGCGCTCGCGCTCGATGTCCATGGAATCGAGCACCTGCTCCACCATCTCGCGCTCGGCGAGACCGCCGGTCGACTGGATCAGCCGGTCGGCCAGCGTCGATTTGCCGTGGTCGATATGCGCGATGATGGCGAAGTTGCGGATATTTTCGATGGCCGCATTCATGGCGCGCGGATTACCACTCGCGTCCGCAAGCGGCAAGGACTAGGGGCTTCCCGCCTGCCGCCGCGGTCGAAAGCGCGGCTCACTCCGCCGCGACCCGGTGCTCCGCCAGGAACGGCTCGACCGTGGCCCGTTGCTCGTCGCGCGCCACGATCGCATGGCCGGGCGGCACCGGCTTCCAATGCGCGCGGTCCGCGTCGAGCGGTTCCGACACGATCACCACGTTGCCGCCCGACTCCCGGTAATAGAGCGAGTTGGCGTTGTCGTTGGCGGCGTAGCGGAAGGCGTAGAGATCGCGCCCGTTGGCGAGCGCCGCCGTGAAGCGCAGCGGTTCGTGATAGCCGTCGGTGCTGACCAGCTCGGTCAGCGTCGCGAGCACGCGCGCGGTGGCGCCGACCGGATCCTTGTCGCCGCCGGCGCCGAGGATGGCGAGGAAGACCGCTTCCGAATCGGTCGTGCCGATGCGCGAGCCGTAGAACGCGTCGGGAATGAGCGCTTCGACCCTTCGCCGCAACCGTCCCCAGTTGCCGATCATGCCGTTGTGCATGAACAGCCAGCGCCCGCAGGCGAAGGGATGGCAGTTCGGGCGCGTGATCGGCGTGCCGGTCGCGGCGCGCACATGCGCGAAATAGAGGTGCGATTGAATGTGGCGGCAGAGGTAGCGCAAGTTCTCGTCGGACCAGGCCGGGCGGACCTCGCGGTAGAGCCCGGGCTCGGCGTGCTCGCCGTACCAGCCCATGCCGAAGCCGTCGCCGTTGGTGGCGGCGGTCGATTCCAGCGCCCGCTGACTCTGCACCACCAGCGAGTGGGCGGGGGCGGTCACGTACTGTTCCAGCGGGATGGTTTCGCCGCGATAGGCAATCCAGCGGCACATTGGACGTTCTCTCGGGCTCCTTCGAAGCAGGGCGTCCAGCATCGCCGGCGGATGCGGCAAAGCAATGGCGGCGCGCTCACCCTGATATGGACCTTCCTGGCACGCCATGCCATAGGCTGCCCCCCGAAACGGGGGCCAAACCGGCACTAGTGTCCCGATTCCGAAGTTCGCAAGCCCTTGCGGCACACTCGGGTGCGAACTTCGGAATCAAAGGGACACTAGCAAATCTTTTGACTCTAGTGTGGTTTTTGGATTTGAAGTTCCTACGCGAAGCTTCCTGCGACCCGTAGGAACTTCAAATCCACCACACTAGGATGCTTGCAATGTCGGCCATGACGCAGAGCGGGCGCCGCGGCCTTGCGCGCATCCAGCGGCTCTTCGATGCGCTCGCCGACCCCGCTCGGCGCGAGCGCGCGGCGGTCGCGGTTCTCCTCGGCTATGCGGCGCTGTGGACGCTTTACGGCACCATCGCTAAGGGCAGCCAGGACATCCACGCCGACATGTCCGAGCAGTTCGCCCTCGGGCGCGAGCTGGCGCTGGGCTATCCCAAGCATCCGCCGCTCGCGATGGCGGTTGTGCGCGCCTGGTTTGCCGTTTTTCCCACCGCCGACTGGGCCTACTACCTGCTCGCGATGGTTAACGTCGGCCTCGCGCTGTGGATCGTCTGGCGGCTCACCGCGCGGTTTCTCGACGGCGAAAAGCGCGTGCTGGGGCTCGTGCTGCTGACGCTGGTGCCGTTCTTCAATTTCCATGGACTCAAGTTCAACGTGAATACGGTGCTGCTGCCGCTGTGGGCGGCGACGACGCTGTGGTTTCTGCGCTCGTTCGAGACGCGGCGTCTGCTCGACGCGGCGCTCGCGGGGCTCGGCGCGGCGGCGGCGATGTACGGCAAGTACTGGTCGGTCTTCCTGCTGCTCGGGCTCGGCATTGCGGCGCTCGCCGACCGCCGGCGCGCCACCTATTTCCGCTCGCTGGCGCCCTGGGTGACGATCGCGGTGGGCGCGCTGGCGCTCGCCCCGCATGCGGCCTGGCTGATTGCCAACGATTTTGCACCGTTCTCCTACGCCGTCGTCTTGCATGGGGCAGGCTCGCTCGCATCCACCATCGGCGCCGCGCTCGGCTATCTCGCGGGCAGCGTCGCCTATGTCGCGGTTCCGCTTTTGATCGTCGCGGTCGTAGCGCGGCCGAGCCGCGCGGCCGTCAAGGACATGGCGTGGCCGTCGTCGCCCGCGCGCCGGCTCGCGGCGGTGGCGTTCTGGGCCGTGCTGCTGCTGCCGGCCTTGATCGCGCCCTTGACCGGCCTGCGCTTGGTGTCGCTCTGGTCCATGTCGGCCTTTGCGTTGTTGCCGGTCATGCTCTTGTCCTCGCCGCTCGTCGCGATCACCCGCCGCGACGCCGTCGGCGTCCTCGCGCTCGCGGTTGCATTCCCGTTCGTCATGGTTGCGATCGCGCCGGCGATCGCGTTTGCGATCCACAGCTCGGGTCCGATGCCGGGTTCCGCCCATGCGTCGCTGCTGGCGCGGCCGATCGAGCAGCTGTGGCGCGAGACCACCGACCGGCCGTTGCGAATTTTCAGCGGCTTTGATGAATTCACCGATGGCGTCACCTTCTACCTGCCGAGCCATCCGCTTGCGGTCCGCGTGTTCGATGGCATCCCCTCCGCCGCGATCGAGGAGCGCATCGCCCGCGACGGCATCGCATTGCTCTGTCCGGCGCGATCGTCCGTTGCCGCCGCGGACTGGTGCGCGAACGCCGCGATCGCGCGCGCGCGCTGTTCGCCTCCCGGCAAAGAGATGGAGATCGAGGTGTCCCGCCGTTACCTCGGCGTGGAAGGCAAGCCCGCGCGCTATCTCATCATCGCCATTCCGCCCCGGCAGCCGCAAACACCGCCGGCCTCGCGGGAGCTGCTCGCCGACTGCATCGCGCGGCACGTCATGGCGGGAGAGTGACGGCGGTTTTGGCCAGCGTGACGGCGTTTTGCAGCGGCGTTTGCCGGCTCGCCACGGAGCGCTCGAATTCGGCGCAGGCACGGTCGAACCGCGCGAGCTCGTCGCGCTTTTGCGCCGCGTCGAGGAAGGAGTAGATCATTGCATTGCGGGCGATTGCTTTGAGCATGCGGTAGCCGAGGCCATAGTCGCGCGCCGCGCGCAGGTATTCGTTGGTGAGGTCGATGCGGGAAATGCCGGCATCGTCCGATGACAGCACGACCGGCACGCCGGCCGCGAGATAGGCGGGCAGCGGATGGTCCTTGCCGCGCACGCCGAGGATGAGGTCAGTGCTGGTGAGGTTGACCTCGACGACGACCGGCCGCGCGCGCATCTCGGCGATGAGGCCTTCCATGTCGCGTTCGAAGGCAAGCGCGACGCCGTGGCCGATGCGGCGCGCCCCGGCGATCTCGATGGCTTCCCGGATGTGAAAGGTAAGGTCGGGCGGCGGAACAAGGCCGAGCCACAGCTCGCCCGCGTGCAGCGCGACCGGCACGTCGTGGGCGAGGAAGCGGATGATCTGCATGTGGCGGGTGTAGTCGCGGCGCGCCACCAGACTGTCTTCGGGCCCGACGAAATTGAGCGCGACCATGCGCGGTTCCGCGCGGATCAGCGCGGCCGCGATGGCGGTCTGAACGAACACCTCGTCCGGGGGATTGTTGCGGTTGACCTGGACGATGTAACGGAAGGTGACGCCGCAGCCCGGCTGCGCGTTGCGCCCATCGCATGCCAACGCGGTCTTTATCGTGCCGATCGCGGCCGTCAAATCATTGCGCCTTGCCGCCACGCAATCGCCGAGCCCACTCGCTTCCAGCGCCCGGAGCTTGGAGGCATCGTCGGTCATCTCGCTGATTGCCTTGACAAACCTGTCGCGATCGTTCGAACACCACGACGACACCATGAACTCGACGTATTGCACGTTCTCGCTGTCGTAGCGCTTGAGCTGGTCGACCGTCATGTCGGCGAAATGCGAGCCGGATACTCCCCCGAATTTCTCGAAGGCCGCGAAGAATTCATCGTGGCCCGTGGGCACCGCGGGAGTTGGCAGGAACGCGCGCATCGAGAGCGCATCGACCAGGCGGTTGTAGAGCTGCTGGTCGCGCATGGCATCGGAGACGGGCACCGCTCCTGCTCGGTCGCACTGCGGCTTTGGCAACACGACGGTCTTAAGGTCGACGCAAAGGTCTTGCTGTGCGGCCCAGGCGATGAAGCGCTCGGCGTAGACGGCGCCGGCGAGGTGGGTATGGAGGTCGCCACCCTTGGGCATGCGATGGAGGAAAGCGCGCAGCGCCGTTCGATTTTCGCGCGCCGCCTCGAAGCTCGCCGCCGTGATGACCGTGTCGAATTCGCCCGCCAGTACCGCCAAGCGCAGCAAGACGATGAAGGCCGCCAGCAAGATGACGGCAAGGACGATCCGACGTCGCAAGGCTTGCCCCGTTGCGCTCGTTGCAGCGCAAAGCTAGCGGTTGGGTGTGCCGAACTCAATCGTGGGGACGAGCGGCGAGCATCCGCAGCTCGCGTCGCAGGTGTCCCTCAATAACGGTATTGATCCGGCTTATACGGGCCGTCGACCGGCACGCCGATATAGGTTGCTTGCTTGTCCGACATTCTCGTCAGCTTGACGCCGATCTTGGCGAGATGGAGCCGCGCGACTTTCTCGTCGAGGCGCTTCGGCAGGGTATAAACTTTTTTCTGGTACTTCCCCGGATTGGTCCACAGCTCGATCTGCGCCAGCGTCTGGTTGGTGAACGAGGACGACATCACGAAGCTCGGATGGCCCATGGCATTGCCGAGGTTCACCAAACGCCCCTCCGACAAGAGGATGATGCGCTTGCCGTCCGGAAATTCGACCTCGTCGACCTGCGGCTTGACGTTGTGCCACTTGAGGTTCCGCAGCGCCGCCACTTGGATCTCGCTGTCGAAATGGCCGATATTGGCGACGATCGCCCGGTCCTTCATCTTGCGCATGTGGTCGATGGTGATGACGTCGAGGTTGCCGGTCGCGGTGACGAAAATGTCGGCGCGCGTCGCCGCGTCCTCCATGGTCGTGACCTCGTAGCCTTCCATCGCCGCCTGCAGCGCGCAGATCGGATCGACCTCGGAGACGAGCACGCGGCAGCCGGCCTGCCGCAGCGAGGCGGCCGAGCCCTTGCCGACGTCGCCGAAGCCCGCGACCATCGCCACCTTTCCCGCCATCATCACGTCGGTGCCGCGGCGAATGCCGTCGACCAGCGATTCGCGGCAGCCGTAAAGATTGTCGAACTTCGATTTGGTCACGCTGTCGTTGACGTTGATCGCCGGCCACAGCAGCGTGCCCTTCTTCTGCATTTCGTAAAGCCGGTGAACACCGGTCGTGGTTTCTTCCGTCACGCCGCGGATGGCGTCGGCATTCTTCTTGTACCAGCCGGGCTTGTCCTTGAGCCGCTGCTTGATGGCCGCGAACAGGATTTCCTCTTCCTCGTTGGTCGGCTTGGCGATCAAGCCGGCTTCGCCCTGTTCCGCGCGCAGGCCGAGGTGAATCAAAAGCGTGGCGTCGCCGCCGTCGTCGAGAACCATGTTCGGGGTGCCGCCGTCCCCCCATTCGAAGATGCGGTGCTGGTAGTCCCAGTAGTCCTTGAGCGTCTCGCCCTTGACGGCGAACACCGGCGTGCCGCCGGCCGCCACCGCCGCCGCGGCGTGGTCCTGGGTCGAATAGATGTTGCACGAGGCCCAGCGCACGTCGGCGCCGAGCGCCTTGAGCGTCTCGATCAGCACCGCGGTCTGGATGGTCATGTGCAGCGAGCCGCAGATGCGCGCGCCGCGCAACGGCTGCTCGGGGCCGTACTCCTCGCGCGTCGCCATGAGGCCGGGCATCTCGGTCTCGGCGATGGCGATTTCCTTGCGGCCCCAGTCGGCGAGGCCCACGTCCTTGACGACGTAGTCGGCGGCCGGCTTGGCAGCAGGCTTGGCTGCAGTCCTGGCGGCTTTCGATGCAGCGTTCATGACGATCCTTGCATGGCTGGGAGAGAACGGGCGCGCGAGCCGGCACGCCGGTCGGCGGTGGCTATAGCAGGGCCCGTAACCGCCTGCAACGAGGATATAAAGATTTCTTTATGTCCGTAAACGGGGCAAAGCTGCCCCTGCACCGAACTGCCGGGGCGGCCCGGCGTTGATCCGTCGGGGCCGGCAGCGATTCGCCAGGAGCCCCCGATGCGGGAGAAGACGCAGCTGGATCTCGAGCTTTCTCCTCAGATCCGTTCGCTGCCGGAGCTGGCCAAGGCCGAGAGCGCGTGCACGCGCTGCCCGCTCTACAAAAACGCAACCCAGGCCGTGCCGGGCGAGGGCCGCAGGTCCGCGCACGTCATGCTGGTCGGCGAGCAGCCCGGCGACAAGGAAGACCTCAGCGGCAAGCCGTTCGTCGGCCCGGCCGGGCACGTCCTCGACCGCGCGCTGGCGGACGCGGGAATTCCGCGCGCGGAGGTGTTCGTCACCAATGCGGTGAAGCATTTCAAGCACGAGATGCGCGGCAAGCGCCGTCTGCACAAGCGTCCCAACGCCTACGAAATCGAGCGCTGCAAGGTTTGGCTCGATCTTGAACGCGCGCTCGTGAAGCCGGTGGCCATTGTGGCGCTCGGCGCCACGGCGGCGCGCAGTCTGCTCGGCCGTCCGGTCACCATCGGCAAGCTGCGCGGACAGACCTTGCATCTCGACTGTTAAGCGTCCGGTAACAACCGGCAACAACCGGTAAACCCCGTGAGAAACGCCTGCAACGTCGCCATTTGTCTCTTGTCACCTGTCCGGTAGCAACCGATATTAGCTGGCAAGCTTCGATAGCCATGCCGGGGGTGAGGGCGTGGGCGAGCCAGGACAGAGGGAGGACGAGAAAATGGCGAGAGCCTTGACGGCGAAGCGAGTGCTCAAGGCGCGCAACACGCCTGGACGCTATCCCGACGGCACCGTGCCAGGTCTCTATCTGCAAGTCACCGCCCCGCAAACCAGGACTGCCCGCGGAGCCGCCTCATGGGTGCTCCGGTACGAGCGCGCCGGTGTCGAGCGTATGGCCGGCATTGGGCCGCTGAGCGTGGTTTCGCTCGCCGAGGCCCGCAGCCGGGCCAAGGCAATGCGCTTGGGGCTACTCGATGGCGTTGACCCGATCGAGGCCAAGCGGATGCGCATGGCGGCCGCAGCGCTAGAAGCGGCCAAGGCGGTGACGTTTGAGCAGGCCGCCCGAGCGCACTTCGAAAGCATTCAGTCGGGATGGCGCAACGCGCTACATGCGCGCGAATACATCCGCTCGCTTGAGCGCCATGTGTTCACGACGATCGGCAAGGTGGCGGTGTCGGCGATCGATACCGGGCTGGTGCTGCGAGTGATCGAGCCGTTGTGGAAACGGGTTCCCGTGACGGCGGGCCGGGTGCGACAGCGCATCGAAGCGGCTCTGAACTTTAGCGCCGTGCGTGGCTGGCGCGCAAGCGATGTACCGAATCCGGCACGATGGCGCGGCCACCTCGAGCACATCCTCCCACAACGGCCTACCACCGACGTCAAGCATTTCAAGGCGTTGTCCTATCAGCAAATGCCAGCTTTCATGCGCGTCTTGCGGGAACGCGAGGGGGTCGCCGAGCGCGCGCTCGAACTTAGCATTTTGTGCGTGAATCGATCCAACGAAATTCTGGGTGCCCGCTGGCGCGAAATCGACCTCAGGCGCGCCGTGTGGACGGTTTCCGGCGAGCGCATGAAAGGCGGTCGCGAGCATCGCATCCCGCTAAGCTCGCAGGCCGTCGCGTTGTTGCAAGACTTGCCGGGCGACAAGAACCCCGACAGTTTTATTTTTACTCGCGCGGGCGGGCGAGCGCTCGGAAAGGATTCGCTGGAAAGAGCGTTGGCACGCGTCCGTGACGACATCACGGTGCACGGCATGCGCTCGACGGCTCGTGATTGGATGAGCGAATGTGCGCGCTTTTCCTTCGAGGTGTGCGAGGCCACGCTGGCGCACGTCGTCGGCAGCAAGTCGGCGAGGTCGTATGCGCGATCCGATCTGCTCGCCGAGCGCGCCAAGTTGATGTCGATGTGGGCGGACTTCTGCTACGGCCCACCGATCGACGCCGGCGATGTGGTGCCGATTCGGCGGGCGCGTCCATGAAAGCGCCCGACAAGAAAAGCGGCAAGAGCACAACAAGCACCGCCGCGCCGCCTGCGCGTGCGGCATCTTTTACCAGTGAGGCTCAGGCGGAAGGCGCGGTCGAGAAAGCGCCCGACAAGAAAAGCGGCGAAAGCACAAGCACCGCCGCGCCGCCTGCGCATGCGGCATCTTTTACCGTTGAGGCTCAGACGGAAGGCGCGGTCGAGAAAGCGCCCGACAAGAAAAGCGACGAGAGCACAAGCACGGCCGCGCCGCCTAAGCGCATGCGGCAGCTTTTACCAGTGAGGCTCCGTTCAAATTGGGTCGGCACGGTGCGGCCTGATAAATTTGCCTACAGCGAAGCCGATTGGCAGAAGATCAAGGCCAGCTTAGCTCGTGTCGGCATCGATGCCGATGCGGTGACGGTCCCCGACCGATGGTGGGCACATCCTGATCCTGCGGCCGCGCTGGTGGCGGAGCCACAGCTGATCGGCAAGAAAATCCAGGGGGTTATACTGGTG
>Ga0310913_10000749_pt1 | contig 15486 bp, 13 predicted proteins | sample GREbulkMGOX082_FD_203447 | JGI IMG/M metagenome (GOLD analysis project Ga0310913, IMG submission 203447) | Lab enrichment of tropical soil microbial communities from Luquillo Experimental Forest, Puerto Rico - GRE.bulkMG.OX082 | ecosystem: Environmental > Terrestrial > Soil > Tropical forest >...
AGAACTGAGACCTTGGCTGTCTGCCCTCGGTGAAAGGTTTCGAGCGCGCTGGGCGAAGAAGACTTTGCCTTGGTACGCTGCGGAGAAAGCACGGGCCGGCGCCTTTGCTGCCTTTCTCGGCTTGGGATTTTTTGCCTCGGGCGACTCCATATCCTGGCAGGCTATTGCTATCGGAGACTCATGTCTAATCCACACGAGAGCTGAGCGAATGCGGTCTTCCTTTCCGATCAGCGATCCGTCTCATTTCGGGTGTCACCCGATCTTAGTTCCCTCCAATGACGCTCGGCTGGATGCTGTAATTGACCAAGTGGTCATCCGAGATGGTCGGGCAAGAGTCGGGGACGTGTTTCTCATCCTAACAGATGCCATTGCCGCATGGTATCTGCAGGCTCTCAATACTTCGCCACACCTTGCACACGAGTTCGACGCTCATCTAGCGGCTGGCAATGATCACAGTCTTGAAACTCTCATTCGCCGCTGCCGAAACAGTGGCAGTCTTCGCAACGATGATGTGGCGGTCATCCGTATCGCAATCAAAAACTCTGTGCGCCGCCGATCAGTGTTGCGGTGAGATGTCGTCGCCATGACTCCTCAGCGGTGGCCAGCCTCGAGAGATTTCCAAGAAGCCATCCAGAACCCTTCGTACTGTTTTACCGATGCCGAGTTGCGTTGTTTGGTGCCAGCTTTAGACAAGCTCGGGATGCCTGTTGTCACCTCAGGACAGTTTGCGTACGTGTTTAAGCTCAACGATGTCAGCGGAATGGGAACCCAGGCTATCCGCTGTTTCCGGGGGTTTCTAGGCGATCGCCAACAGCGTTACCAGGCGATCGACCGGCACCTGGACAAGACTTCGATTCCTTGCATGGCGAGCTTCGACTACAATTCGGAAGGCATCATCGTTCTGGGCCGCAAATACCCAATATTAGTCATGGAGTGGATTAGCGGATTGCCACTTGACGTCTACATCGGAGATGTATTTCAACGATCGCATGTATTGAAGCATCTGGCAGAGTCGTGGCTCAGAGTAATCGCATCGCTAAAGGATGCCGGCGTTGCCCATGGGGATCTTCAACACGGGAACATTATGGTGCAGGACAGGAATCTCCGGCTTGTTGATTTGGATGGGATGTTTGTGCCCAAAATGGCGGGCTGGTTGGCAAGTGAACTAGGTCATCAGCATTATCAGCATCCGCAGCGGTCCCCGCAGCACTTCGGAATTGGTCTCGACAACTTTTCTGCACTCGTCATCTACATCTCCCTCCTAGCGATTGCAGAGTCCCCGGAGCTTTGGCGCGAATTTCACGACGAGAACCTTATTTTCACTAGTGGCGACTTTAAGGAGCCAGGCTCCTCGAAACTGTTCAGCAAGTTAAAGAAAATTGGCAGTGTTCAGCGGCTCGTCACGACGCTAGAATCGGCCTGCCGTCGAGATCCTTTGCAGTGTCCCTACCTTCTAAACCTGGTCTCACCGCCTTCTAAGCTACCGTCATGGATGAGAGAGGCCCCTCTAATTCAGTCAAAGACCCTCCGAAAGCCAGTGGTTAGTTCCGGCGCGCCGCCGCCACTGCCTCCGCAATCCCGCAAGGAAGCGGTGGGATCAGCTTCGACACCTTCCGCTCCGTGGTGGCAGCAATCCTCCGGCGTAGTCACGCCGGGTACTACAGCAGCAACCGGTCCCGCACCCAACGCGGTGGCGAACACAACGTCTGTACAGCCCTCTGAAATCGTTTCGCTGCACTTTTTGTCACGTACCGTTCTCGGTCAAGCATTGCGTTATGCAGTTTCATGGCTTGTTTTGGTCTGGCTTTGGTTCCCAGCCTTTTTCCTCGTTTTTCGGAACTTAGGGATGTCGGCACAGCAGGCAGGCATTATTGCTCCGGTGTGTTACCTCATTTGTTGCCAACTACTGGCGTACCGGCGTGTGTCCCGAGCGGCTTCGCCGACAGCGAAGATGTCGGGCGGAAGGCGGACGTCGGTTACCAGCCGTCTTGTCGGGAATCGGGTCACTCAGGTCTATCATGTTCCGTCATGCGCGTGGGCAAACAAGATTCGCGCCAGAAACGTAGTCGCATTTGGCTCCGCGGCACAGGCGACGAAACGTGGTTTTAGGCCGTGTGGCGTCTGCCGCCCTTAATCTCAGCGCAACAGGCGACCTGTAGGAAAGGAATCAACCGATAAGCCTTCGCGATATATGCGGCTGGGTAGGCTAACCCTGCTTTCTATTTCCAGACGAGCCCTATGGAGTATATCAAGAGAGTGGAATCTGTGTTCGAAGGTGTTCGAAGTCATTGCGGAGCCGAACTGCCGGGCGATATCGAGCCTCCTCGCAACAGTGGGCCGTCGACACAAATTCAAAGACCAGAGTAAAATGATGCAGGGGCGCCGGTAGGTGGAGGGGAAATCAATCATGAAAGACGACACCAACCGTTCGATTGTACGCTGGACTCACATCGTTTTTAGCATTCCGATACTCGGCCATATTTATAGTCTGATTGAAGAAACTCCATAGTACGCCGCCCGTGTTCGGTTTGCCGTTGTTCCTGTAATGCTTTTTTCGGCATTTTGGATGTGGAAAGGCCATGTCCTTCGACGACTTATTTCGAGAAAATCGGCTAACAAGACGCTGCAAGCGAGATTAGTCGAGTGAAAACAGCACAAGAATCGAGGCCTAAAGATCCAATGAACGCATCGGAACGTATTGACGAGCTGATCGCAGGACTCACAGACTGGCGGGGCAAAACGGTCGCCAGCATCCGCAAGAGCATCCTTGCGGCCGATCGGGAGATAGTCGAGGAATGGAAGTGGATGGGAAGCCCAGTGTGGTCTCACGGCGGAATAATCGCGGTCGCCAACGCCCACAAGGATAAGGTGAAGCTTACCTTTTCCCACGGGGCGAGCCTCCGGGACCCTGACAAGCTTTTCAACGCGGGCCTCAAAGGCAACGCATGGCGAGCGATCGATTTCTTCGAGGGCGATGAGATTAATGAGCGTGCTCTAAAAAATCTCGTCCGTGCCGCCGTTGATTACAATCAGGTCAAATTGAAGAGGAAGGCGCCTGCGGGTACTCGAACGAAAGTACATAGAGTCAAAAAGCGATAAAACTACAGTTTTTTCTCCCGCCGACTGCCTGACAACGATGCTGATGAGGCAGTGAATGGGTAGGCTGTGGGCGAGACGAGGGTAGTCCGGGCCGTTTCGAAGGACTTGGAAGAGCTTGAGATCATGTTCGACCCGTTGGCGACGGAGGCGCAGTGCCGTCTCTACCAGAACTTCTCGCTGTTCATCCGCAACTTCTACGCTATGCACAAAACGCGGTCCGCACAATTGATGTCGAAAGCGACAAGCCTCAGGCTTTCGGCCCTGCCGTTCAGGCTCTTCTGGAAGCGTGTTCCGACGTCATCGCGCCCCTCTGGCAGGCTTAAAGCGCCTGTTCTTGGCTCGCCTGCTTCAGCCCCAGGGTTATGCCTTCTTCACTCGATCGACGAATCCAGTGACGGATCAATTCATATTGAGACTCCGCAGTAGGAGGGCACAAGAGTGCGCATGGATAACTGGTCCGATCCACGGATTTGCCAAATGATGACCGCGGCGACGTTGCCCCGAATTCGCAAGCGGTGGTTGTGAAAAAGGCTAAGAGCCGGTGCCGAATGTGAGCAATCGGCAGGACTGTGTGACTCACGCCGGGTCGGTAGCGTATCGAAGGGGGGACTTTGCACACCGAAAACGATGGCTTCAGGCCTGGGCCTTTCAAGACACCGCTGTCCAGACCGAACCTTGACAGACGTGCCTTCGCGGCGTAGTAAGAGCTTTTATGGCTTGGTATTGTCCGCAGTGTGATCGGACCCTTCGTCAGGTAAATCAACGTCACGCGTGCGAAATAGGCAGCGCTTGCTACTCTACTCGAAAATAGGCCACACTTGCCGATCTCTATCGAAAACTCGACGCACTGGTCCGAACCGCCCAGGACCTAAGGACGATCATCCCGTTTCTGCGCGAAGCGTTGGATCTCGCCCCGAGTAAAGAGTTAAAAGACTTAAGCGTCCTATTCACAACATTCACCGCAGCGGTCGGTTATCAGCAGGGCAGGCCGTCCGGCCCTTCGAGAACTCGTGTCCGGGTCGGCCCAAATGTCTATAAAGCCCTGGCGCGAAACATCTTCGGCTGCCTTCCTTCACGGCTCCGGCGAACTTGGAGCGGTGCTGCAAGGCAGGTGCTGAGTTCTGCTTTGGCTCAGATGAGGAAATCCAACCTCCGCTCCGTGGCCACCCCCAGCCAACGCTACAGCCAAGAGGGTTGCCAGCGGGCAGTAGCGAAATCGGGCGATCATGGCGCGGCTCGCTTTTCCTCGCGATGCACCGCTCAATGGTTGCTTCGGGGTGCATTGCTTTAGTGCGAGACTGGCTCCATCCCGTGGCACGGCAAATGCTGTCTGGGTCACGCTCCCAACTGTACAAAGGTTGGCTCGCTCCGCGAATTGGGAGCCGACCCAAGCGGAGATTATTCCGGCGTTGGAGACAGAGGTCGGAACTGGCTTATGGAGCTGTCGGTGAAAACCGCCGGCATCGGCTGGCTGGGTTTAACCTGGTGCTTATTACTCGGTCCGGAGTGCCGCCATGGGCTCAACGCCTGCCGCGCGCCAAGCGGGGATGACCGATGCCAGCAGCGTTGCCATAACGAGCAGAAGAGCGGCGAGCGTCAGCATGATTGGATCTCCCGCCTTCACGCCGAATAGCTGAGCGGTCATCAGCTTGCAGGCCGCGATCGCGCCCGGAACTCCAATCGCCAGTCCGACGCCCACTTGCCAGAATGCGCCGAAGAGCACCATCCCGATGACGCGTCCGCGATCGGCGCCCAGCGCCATCCGCACGCCGATTTCCGCGGTCCGCCGCTCCACCATGTACGCCAGCACTCCGTACAGCCCTACGCCTGCCATCACGAGCCCAAGCACGCCAAAGAGCGTTGTCAGCGTGGCAATCATGCTTTGCTGCTGGAAATCGGCGGTCACCACTTTAGCGTACGGGTCAACCCCGTAGAGCACTAAATTTGGATCAACGCGGGCCAGCGCCGAGCGCACTTGCTCTTCCACGCTCGACGGGCTGCCCGGCGCCCAGAGCACGATGTTGTATAGATAGTGCGACCAGATTTCCCCGCTCTGGAACGCCGGGTCGTCGTACGGCACGGTTTGCGCTTCCGGCACCCAAAACATTGGTCGCACCGGCTTCTTGTATTCATACGTCATATACCGCATGTCGTTCGCCACCCCGACGATTTCGAACGTTGCGGAATATTTGATTTTGTCGATACCGAAGTGCTGCCCTATCGGGTTCTGGTCCTTAAAGAATCTCTTCGCAAACGCTTGGTTGATCACAGCAACCTTGCGCGTCGCCGCCGTGTCCTCGTCCGTAATGGGCCGGCCCAGCGTGATCTTCGCGCCTATTGTTTCGAAGAAACCGGGCATCACCCGCGCCCACCCGGCTCCGGTGTCTTCTTTAGTGGCCGGCTCCGGCCGGCCCTGGATACGAATACCATCATTCCAACTATCACCCGTCATGGGCGCATAGAGCGCAGGCGCCACCATTCGCATGCGGGGAATCTGGAGGAGGCTATCGTCAATTTGCCGAAACATCGGCTCCATTTGCTCCAGTTTGTAGTTGCCCAGCATGGGATTGATCCAGGCGATGTATCGGTCCTGCGTCTCGAATCCAAAATTCTGGTGCTCCAGGTTTCGCAGACTCTTGCCCAGCAGGGCCGCGGCGCAGAGTAACACCAGCGACACCGCGATCTGCGCGATCACCAGCGGCTTCTGCGCCCACGAGCGCCCGGCGCCTACCGAACGGCTAGCTCCACGGAGTGCGTCCGCGGGGCCGGTCTGGGAAGTCATCCATGCGGGAGTGATCCCAAAAACGACTCCGGTCAATACCGATACCGCCAGCGTGAACAGCAGGACCGGCCAGGAAGGCGTCGCCTCGATCGGGACGTAGTTGTTAGGGCCGCCAATCCGGAAGGCCAGGGACACGATCAGCCTTGTCCCGCCATAGGCGACCCCGACGCCCAAGACTCCTCCAATCATCGCCAGCAGCACCGACTCGATCAGTACCTTGCGCACCAGGCGCCCTCGCGAGGCGCCCAGCGCGACCCGTATGGATGTTTGCGCGCGATCTCTCAACCCGCGCGCGAGCAGCAGATTCGCCAGGTTCGCGCAGGCCACCAGCAGCACACATCCTGCCGCTATCAGCAGCAGCTTCAGCCCATCCTGATATTGATCCCTCATGACGGCCACGCCCGCTCCACCCGGAATCAGGTGCAAGGTCTGCTGGCGCCAGAGTTGCCTTTCGCCCGGCTCCATATCCGGCACATGGCTGGCCAGCCAGTCATGGAGTTCCACCTTCAGTTTTGCTTCGAGCGACTTCGGATTTACTGCCAGACCCACTCTTCCGATCAGGTCCAGAAAGTTGCCGTTCGGCCGTTTCAAGCGCGCGGTCGCTCCGTCAATCAGTGGTTCCGTCGTCGCGGGCAGCCAAAAATCCGGCATTCCCCAGCCTGCTAGCTTCGCCCCGTAAAATCCCGGCGCCGCTACGCCGATGATTGTGAACGCATGCCCATTAATCTGGTAAGAAGCACCGACCACCGACGGATCGGAGGCGTACTTCTCCCGCCATATGCGGTAGCTCATGACTGCGACGGGTGGCGCGCCCTCTTGGTCGTCCGCATCGCTCATCAGCCGGCCGATCCAAGGCCGTATGCCAAGAGTCCTGAAGAAATTGCCGGAGACGTACTCTCCATTGCGCGTATCCGCCTGCGCCGGTGACCCCATTCTGCGGACACCGAGCGGTGCATTGCCAGCCTGTAATGCCGCCAGGTCTGTGAATTCGGGCGTGTTCGCGCGAAAGTTCTTGTATGCCTCCCATGAGAACAGCGAGAAATCTCCGTCATCACCCTGGGAATAGCCACCCCAGTTGCAACAGCGAACTTTGTCTCCGATCCGCCACAACTCCTCCGGCTTCGTTACCGGCAGCGATTTCAGTATTACCTGGTGCACGAGCGTAAAGATCGCCGTCGTTGCTCCGATTCCCAATGCCAGTGTGATCACCGCGGTGGCTGTGACCGCCGGTGCCTTTTGTAGCTGCCGCAGAGCCTCACGCAAATCAGCCAACATTAATCCCTCACGTTCCGTGACATTCTTGGTTTGGAAGCCCGGACTATGGCATAAGAACCTCGGGACTGCTCATTTTAGCCATCACCGGTCGACGTATACGACGCCGGCGGCAGGCGTTGGTTAGTGACAACCGCGCTCCTTTTCCTGAGACGGTGCCCGCAGAAGTTTTCGGGCCTAGCTGGACACAGAACGACGCGGGAGCGGTTGAACGCCGTAGTCCGCTCTAGCCGCGTGGCGAGTCGTCCGCGAAGGACAAATTGTAAGAAAAGTTACTTTCCTGCCGACTAACCGTTTCCGCGACCGGGTCGTAAGCCCCTCACCTCGAGGCGTTCCAGTCCTGTTCTTCCTCGCGTCAGCAGCGATCGCATCTGGACCCGCGCAACGGCTCTCGACGCAATGGTGGAGCAATAGGTTGCGATGAGCTCTTCGCATTCGGTGGAGCCGTTGAACGCCGTTGAACCCCTGACGCAGCCGGGCTTGACAGCTGCCCTGCTCGGTTTCTTCGGGTGCTGGAAAGACGACCATTGCAAATGCCCTGACTGGGAAGCACGCTCGCCACCCGAGAAGTTCGCGAGCACGATTCCCGCCGACGTCACCGGACGACAGGGCGTATATTGATGGCGCTGCCCGGTGGGGCATGGCTGATCGACATACCCGGGATACGGGAGCTTGGATTGTTGGCCAGCGAGACATCCCTCGATTTAGGATTCCTTGAAAATCGCTCTACTGACCGAATGCCGTTTTGCCGATTGCCCGGCATGAGCAAGAGCCGGAGTGCGCGGTCCGACAGGCTCTCGAAGAAAGCAGGATTTCTCCTGGCCGGTGGGTGAGTTACATGAAGTTGCAGCGCGAGCGACGCCACCACCGGCTTGAGGCGGATTCGAGAACCCAGCGAGCCAAGAAGCACGTATGGAAGACGATTCATAAAGCCAAAAAACGAATGAACCCGGAACGAGGTCATTAACACTCTGCCGCTTCAATCGCGAGATACCCGAGCGGCGTCAATTCCGAGCGGATCATGGCCCATCGTCGGCCCCCCGAGATCCTCACCTCGCCGTGGCTGATAGCGGATTTCTCACGGGTTATCGGTATCGGCGCGCGGCGAGCCCGATCAGCTGAACATCGCTAGCCCTTGGGATTCTCTATCGCTTTCTGCCTAGCGCGATCACAGCTTCGGCTTGATGCGCGGCGGCTCAGCGCCAGCAAGTCGCTCGGCGATCGCTCGCCACACGGTGACAGAGGAAGCGTGCCCTCATGGGCCGTCAACTGCCAAGGTCCGGCATGCGGAGAACCGTCAGAGTGGATTCCGAACGTTACGGCGTCTGGATGGGTCTAAACCAATTAAGCACCGTGGGACGCCTCCGTGGCCGCAACTAAACGACCCGGCACCCGTGCCGCGAAGTACGAACCGACTACCAGGACTATGGCCACTGCCTGAGCGGCCAGCGTCTCGACGGTGGGAAACACCGAAAACCAAAGCCCCATCCACGGCGGAATCAGGACGGCCAGCCCTGGCAACGCGGTTGCCGGAATCCAGTGGGCCAATTGCATCTCTTGGGCTTCTTCTCCAACCATCACCAAGAGAACGATCCCAAGCATGACGCCTGTCAGGATCAACATTCTGCGATAAGGCAGGCGACGATGAGCAAGAAAAGTCAGAACCGCAACAATGCCAGAGAGTAGCAGGCCCAACGACACTCCGTAAAGTACACTCCGGCCACCGCGCTTCAGCCGGTAACTCTGCAAGAACAGGACGACCTCAAAGCCCTCGCGGTACAGCGAGGTGAACCCGAGTAACGCAAAGCCCCACCACAGATTCGCTCTGGAAGCCTCAGTAGTTTTAGCACGGTTCAGTAAGCGCTGTTTCTTCTGCGTATGCAGCGAGATCCATCCGGTCCAATAGACCTTGTGGAAGAACCAGTTCATCACGACCAGCAACACCACAATTGCAAGTAGACCCGTGGCAGCCTGGAGATTCAAGGCGGATACCTTCCGCGTCAAATCATCGATCAGTCTTATGGCAATCCACCATGTGACCAGAGTCGTTATAAATGCCGCGCCAGCACCGAAGGCCACTGCGCGTCGATAATCGAAACTCGATGCACCCATAGCGGTTGTGATGGCCGCCAGAACTAGAATACATTCCAAGCCTTCGCGAAAGACTAGCACACCAATGTCGAGCGTCGCCCCGTTGAAACTCAAATGGGGTGCTAGAGGATCAGGGCTGCCGCCCTGACTGACTGCCTGCCAGATCATTACGGCGGTGACCAACAGGCCGCCTAGGGATAGAGCAACCAGAGCAGCCATCCTCGAGACGCAGTTCGAGCGCTTGACACTGTGGTGCGGCTTCGAGGTCAGCTTGGCCACGCCACACTATTTAATCTAAGATGCAATTTAATGTCAACAAAGGTACGGGCCCAGGAGCTGATCCAAATTTGCCCATTTTATTGAAACATTCGCGCGGAATCCGTGCGCGCTAAGGTGACGAAATTCTCCGAGATGATAATGAGTTGCAACTGGCGCCGGGGCGTTCCATTCTTTATTTCGTCGCGCCCTCGGAATTTGGCACGGGCGACGAATAGATCCGCCCCGGCTTACTGCGGACTCACACAAACGGGGCCGGCGCGGCAGGCCACGGTTTAAGTCGGAAGAGAAACGCCCGTTCCTGAGATCTGGATGATTCCAGGATAATTCCGGAACGTGCCCGCCTTGGGCCAGCGCTGCATGAAGAGGAATATCATGGTCCGAACTAGAGTGGAGGGTTCCGCGGCTGCAGCGATCAGACGTGCGTGAGCCGCGGAAGTTGACGTGACCTCCCTGGTCTTGCGCGTACGATCCAGGTTTGTTGAAGAGCGGCCATGCTTCGAGTTGTCGCAGTATCGCTTACACGCTTGTATTGCCTGAAGCGTGGCCGATCGCGACAGCTCAAGAGCGATTGCCACTTTGTCTGTCATTGGTTTTAGCCGAGATCGGACGCTCAGGCGTATGCTATTCTTGCGGAGACCCCCATGCTATTTCAGGGATGAGTCCATCCTTGACTAACTCGTGGCTTTGACTACGCCGTTTACCACTGATCTCGTCTTCCAAACTTGTGCCCGATGCCACCCCTGGTGGCAGTGAAGGACCGCTGTTCAATCATGTCTGTCGTTCATCGCCGGTGATTCTGCTAATGCTGGCAACCCGCCGTTCGGCGCCGCCAAATCCGATGCCGGCGCTGGATGAGAAGAGGCCATTGAAGAAAGGTCACCTCGGAACATGAGAAATGCTTGGCTCACCGGAAACTGAGGTATGATCCACGGCACTTGGCCCGTGTTGAGGACTCCGGCGAAGCTGTACGCCGTTTCCGAAGGTGTGTAGATGCAGCCTTGTGAATGACTAGGTACCCTTAGCGTTAAGGCAACGATCAATGTCACAGATCGAAAATGAGAACACCCAAGCCAAAAGTGCGTGGGAAAGGAACGCGGCGTTCTGGGACGAACGGATGGGAGAAGGAAACGATTTCTTCGATATCCTCCTCTGGCCCGCCGTCGAAAAGTTGCTCAGACCCGCGCCCGGCGAGCGCCTACTGGATATCGCCTGCGGTAACGGCCTAACGTCTCGCCGTCTGGCAAACGCCAAGACAAGCGTAACCGCCGTTGATGGCTCAGCCACCATGATCGCTCTGGCGCACAAGCGCCCCGGCCCGTCCGATATCGACTACCGTGTCATCGATGCCACCGATCGCGCGGCTCTCCTCGGCCTGGGTGTCGGCGCTTTCGACGGTGCGCTCTGCAACATGGCCCTCATGGATATAGCGGATATTGATCCGCTGATGAACGCCGTGGCGGCTCTACTGAGGCCTGGCGGGCGGTTCGTCTTCTCAGTTCTCCACCCATGCTTCAACAATCCCGCGACAGTCCAAATGGGCGAACTCGAGGACCGGAATGGCGCCCTCGTCACCACATACTCGGTCAAGATCGCGCGCTACGTCACGCCCTTCACGCAAGTCGGTCTGGCGATGCACGGCCAGCCGGTGCCGCATCCCTGTTTCCATCGTCCGCTGAGCTTGCTGTTGGCCCCGGCGCTGGCTGCGGGCATGGTGCTAGACGGCATCGAAGAGCGGGCGTTCCCTCCGGAAAAGGTCACCGGCACCAGCCCCTTATCTTGGAATGGCCATTTTAGCGAGATCCCGGCCACGCTCATCGTTCGTCTACTGCGACCCGGCGTAATGCAAGCCGCTTAACTGTCTTGGTTCCGGCGGGCGCCCACGTCATGCGGGTGATTCATTTGAACTCATGCACCGCGTGCGTTCGTCCGGCGCAAGATCTGGAGCACAGCGGCCGGACACGTGATAGGGCGCATTCGGTGTAGCGTCAGTTGTGGCGAGCCCTGCCCGGCCAACTCTCCAGTTCTTGATGGGCCGAACGCGCTCGGCCGACTGTTTCCCAAGATGCGGCTGGCGCCAACGCGACACCGACTGGAGCGCGTTGCTTAGGGCATCTGCGGAGAGCCGCTACGGAGAGTCCTCGCAATCCAATCCGAATGCGGGAGGCCAGAGGTGGAAAGCGCCTTGAGTTCTTTTTCCATGTCGTATTCCACGCGTCGGATTGTTGGCTCGGAATCATCCAGCAATAGATACGCGGCCCGACAGTCACCGTCGTAAGAGAGACTCACGCTGCCAGAATTCGCAACGAGCATTTCTGTATTTTCCGGACATGGAACGCTCCGAATGAATGGGCGATGAATATGACCATAGATAACGATCGCCCGGCCGAGCCCGCCGTAGACTGACTTCAATTCGGAGTCGCTCGCTTCGGGCCCCGGTGAGCGCCAGGGACTCTCGGGACTGGCGTGGACCAGCGCCACGAAACCTTGAATTTGAACGCGCGGTAGCCTGCGCAGCCACCCGATCCTTTCCTCTCCGAGTAGTGCACGCGTCGCCCCCATCATTTCACGAATCGCGGCCCAAAGGGAGGGTGGCGCTGACGATTGTCTGGCAAACTCCTCTAGCTCTTCAGGCATCGAAAGCGCTTCTTCCCCATTGCCAATCACACCTTTCCAGCCGAGATCGCGAATGCGATCGACTATCTCGGCAGGGCTTGCTCCCACGTCAGCCAAATCACCGCCGTGAAGGATTAGATCGGGAGAGGTTTGGCGCAGATCCGCCAGGACCGCCTCAAACGCGGTCCGGTTGCCGTGAATGTCGGATACGATCGCGATACGCATCACTGCAGCCCCTATGCCAGCCCATATTCTGACCGATTTCCAATTGTGTTGGGACCCACACACCCAACTCAGTCGGCGAGATCGCCTCTTCGCCGGCAGCAACGTCCCTAGATTTAGCCTTTTGGCCTCCTCCAGCGCCAATTCTGGGGCTATAGTGATGTGTAATTCGATCGCTTTCCGACCTCAAAGCCCCGTAAGACTGTGCGCATTCATGCTCGAAAGAGGTCGGGCTCAATGAAGCCCCCGACAGCATCCGCCAGCAACGAAGCGAACTCGATCGAGGTCCCGTCTTCCCACATGGGGGCAACGATCTGGATGCCAGCTGGTAGACCCGCTTTCGTTCGGCCAATGGGGGCAACCGTTGCGGGAAGGCCCGCCAGCGTAGCGAAACACGTCCAAAGAGGCGTACTTAAGTACGACCGCTTGCCTTCCGGGGTCTCGACGACACGATGTTCGAGCGGCTCGCTATGATCGTGGGGAAACGCGGCGCTGAACCCGGCCGGCAGCAGAAACACATCGTACTGTTCGAAATACTTCTGCCAGAGCGCCCGAAAACCGAGGCGGCGCCGGGTCTCTCTCAACCACCTGCCATGTGGCTCGACCACCGCCGCGGCGGAGATGTCGCTCGGGTCTTGCTCGAGCCGGGCACGCTGTTTCCCCAGTTGTTCTTTGCTTACATCAAAGCTGAAGAAAGCGAACAGAAGGTATAAGTACGTTTCCAGTTGCTTACGAGGCTCAATGCCTTCGGGCCAACCGCACGTCATATTCGCTCCCGCCCGACGAAGTTCCGCGACTACATTTTCGTACAGCAGGCCAACATCCGATGCCACCGGGGCGATCGCATCGTCCAAAACATACCCGATACGGAAATCTTTGAGCCGCTTGCGGTGGGACGGGGGTATCCGCCAACTCCACGCCTTCGCCGCTTGGCCGTTGGGTCCGCCGATCGCTCCAAGGGCTAAAGCAAGATCACTAGCGTCACGAGCCAGGGGACCGACCACGCCGAGGTCCATCGGGAAACCCGGAGCACCGTCCCAAGGGCCCGGCTGGAATCCGTCAGTGCTGGCAAGTTCGAGAGTGGGCTTATGACCATAAACGCCACAAAAGTGCGCGGGAATGCGGATGGAGCCCGAGAGGTCGCTTCCCAACGTCAGGCAACCAAGGCCGGCGGCTAGCGCCGCAGCACCGCCACCTGTGGAGCCGCCCGCGGTTCGGGTGAAATCCCAGGGATTGTTCGTAGTTCCGTAGACCGGATTATAGGTTTGCCAATCGCCCAGCATCATGCAGACGTTGGTCTTGCCTATCACGATTGCGCCCGCCGATTCAAGCCGCTCGACAGCAATCGCGGTACGTGGACTGATCACGTCCTTGAGCGACAGCAAACCCCAGGTATTGGGCGAGCCCTGATAAGCGAACGCCTCCTTGATCGTAACCGGCACACCGTGGAGTGGACCCAAGGTCTTGCCTTTAGCAAGAATCTCGTCTTCCTGCCGTGCGCGCGCCATGGCTTTCTCACGACACTGCCAGATGATTGCGTTGATCTTCTGATTGTGATCGTCGATGCGTCCATACGTGAAGGCTAGCAGTTCGGTGGCTGAGATCTTCTTCTCACGAATGGCCTGAGCCGATTGCGCCGCGGTCGCGAAAGCCGGATTGAAACCACCCGATACTCGGGGCACGTTTTCATTGTTGCATTACGCCTTCTGGTGAGAGGCCGGTAGTTTGGTGCGAACACCGCGTACATAGATCCTGGGATTGATCTTCTACTAGCAGCCGAAGACGAGCCGTCGGGACTGACCACGCCACAATCCTGGTGGCAAACTGCGAAGCCTTCGGATCAGAAAATGATCTTGCCTGCGCAGCCTGCCAGTACCATGCCGATGATATAGGCGGGTAAGACGGCCTCGTTGCCGGACCAGACCGCTTTGCTGCCAGGTCCGAACAGCCGAAACAGCAGGCACGTGGCCTCCAGTTCGGATGCGCGGCCCCGTGACGTTCGAAGAACCGGGGCGTCACGAAAGGCAAAGATCAAGAGTGAGACCAAGCTGATCGCGGCCAAGAGTAAGGTTTGCTTTGTGAAGGGCGAGAATATCAAACCGAGCGCAGAACCGTCCCGAGGTCGTTGATGAAGCAAGCGGCCAGAATTGCTTTGCCGTACGTGGTCTGATTGAAACCTAGCTCCAGCATGACTGCGTAGACCGTGGCTACCGAAGTCGTCGAAACGGTTACGCCAGCGAGCCAGCTTGGACGCCAGGCCCAGCCGAGTACATTGTGTGCCACCAAAGCAGCCCCGAGAAAAAGGGCCGAAGAAGCCAACCAGGCCTACCGCCTTCCATTTGAGCTCGGAAGACGTTCGGATCGAGTTCGGCGCCGGCAAGAAACCTCAGGACGATCTCACCCGTTCCCGCAAGAAATGTGATCCAGGGCCTTCGCACCTAAGGCTTCTCAGCCGGCTAATGCTCCCATCGCCAATTGGGCGACGGTACCTACAACGATCTCAGAAAGGGCGTTGGAAATCTTTAACCAGTTCGCGATGAGACCCCGCGACCAGCACCACCAGTGGGCAAAGGGCCGCGACGAACCACACTTGCTCCATTCAAGGAACTCCTTCTCGATGTCTTCGGTGGTCTGCTGCGAAGGCGGAAACCAATCCCCCTACAGCGAGATCCACTATAGGAGTTATTGGCCGTTGTGGGCGGCCTTAAGCGAACTCCACCGCAGCCATCGGCGTACGAGCATTCCCAATGGGGGCCAGTCGTGGTGCGCCAGCGCCGTTCGTCATAAACGAGGCCACACGTGTGATCAGTCAAGAGAGTAGACTAGATAAAGCATGCGAACTGCTCGCACTTGTTGGAGGAATAGAAATCTCAAGGGTTCGGGTTACCTTTTTACGCTCGCCCTGTCCTTCTGTATGATCGTTGTCCCAGCCTTAAACTCCCAGGATGCCTCTCGGGTCGTTGCTGCCGGTGGTATTTCCGTGTCGCAGTGGACCGGCAAGATCGACGCGAACGAAGAGAGGGCGGGCCTGACATTAAACGATGCGAAGCTCGCGAAAGAGGGCGATACATTCCACGTCACAACTGGTCCCGCGGTGGCATATTGGAATCCAGGGAATAAGGCTACTG
>Ga0310913_10000759_pt1 | contig 15387 bp, 12 predicted proteins | sample GREbulkMGOX082_FD_203447 | JGI IMG/M metagenome (GOLD analysis project Ga0310913, IMG submission 203447) | Lab enrichment of tropical soil microbial communities from Luquillo Experimental Forest, Puerto Rico - GRE.bulkMG.OX082 | ecosystem: Environmental > Terrestrial > Soil > Tropical forest >...
GCCCATGCGCGGCACCGGCACGCCGATGCCGCCGACCGATCCGCTGATCTACCGTTTCTACGAACTGGTGATGGTCAACGGACCCGCGTGGAAAGCGTTGATCGAAGAAGAGTTCGGCGACGGCATCATGTCGGCCATCGACTTCGACATGACCATCGATCGGCAGCCCGACCCCAAAGGCGACCGGGTCAAGATCAATATGACCGGTAAATTCCTGCCGTTCAAATATTACGGCGCTACAGGAAATGCTCTAACTTACGGATTGAAGGAAGATTAGTCGTCATTCCTTGCGCCTGCGCGCCGGCTTTTTCGTCTCGCTGTCCACCAGCACCTGCGGCCCGATATCGGCGACGCGCGTGGTGCCGGTCAGCGCCATCGCGACGCTGAGCTCCTTCTCGAGGATGTCGATCGCCTTGGCGACGCCTTCCTTGCCGCGCGCGCCCAGCCCGTAGACGAAGGCGCGGCCAATCATGCAGGCGCGTGCTCCCAGCGCGAGCGCGCGCAAAAGATCAGCACCGGTGCGGATACCGCCATCGAACAGCACTTCGGTGTCGGAGCCGACGGCTTGTGCGATCGCCGGAAGCGCGGAGACGGAGGAGGGCGCGCCGTCGAGCTGGCGTCCGCCATGGTTTGAAACAACGACGGCGTCCGCGCCGAGCTTGACCGCGATTTTCGCGTCTTCGACGTCGAGGATGCCTTTGACGATGAGCTTGCCCGGCCAGTTTTTCTTGATCCACTCGACGTCCTTCCAGTTCAGCGCCGGATCGAATTGTTCGTTGGTCCATTGCGCCAGCGACGTGACGTCCTCCATGCCCTTCACATGCCCGGCGAGATTCCCGAAGTTCTTGCTTTTGCTTCGCAGGATACTGAAGGCCCAGGCGGGCTTAGTGGCAATGTCGATGACATTTCTCAGGCGAATTTCAGGTGGCACCGTCATGCCGTTGCGAAGGTCGCGATGGCGCTGGCCGAGCACCTGAAGATCGACGGTGAGCACGAGCGCATTGCACTTGGCGGCGACGGCACGCGCGAGGATGTCGCGGGAGAAGCCACGATCGCGAATAACGTAAAGCTGAAACCAGAACGGCTTTTTAGTTGCTTCCGCCACCTGCTCGATCGAATTGATCGACATGGTCGACAGAGTGAACGGGATATTGGCCTCTTCCGCCGCCTGCGCGGAGAGAATCTCGCCGTCGCCATGCTGCATGCCGCAAAGCCCGACCGGCGCCAACGCAATTGGCGCGCTGACTTTCTGGCCGATGATGATAGTGGTGAGGCTCCGCTTCGAAACATCGACCATAACACGCTGACGCAGTTTGATTCTCTCAAGATCGGCGCGATTCGCGCGAAGTGTCTCTTCGTTATAGGAACCGCTGTCGGCGTAATCGAAGAAAGCCTTGGGAACCTTGCGCCGGGCAAGGCAACGCAGGTCTTCGATGCAGGTAATAGGCTTCATGGGAAGTGGCCCGGTCGTTCAATCGTTCCAGATCGGGTAGCACGGCGGCGGCTTGCGGCGAAATAGGTGGTTTTGGTGGCTTTTAAGGTTAATGCGCGCAGCAAGGATCGGCCACGATTTTTGAGGCAAATTGGTCGGGCTGACATTATTATGCGCCCACTAAAGCGACTGGCCGATCGCGACATCCGGCCGGCCGGGGGGATCAAACCTTAGTTGGCGTCAAGGATCAGTTGTATGGCGCGTCGTTATTTTGGCACCGACGGAATTCGCGGCCGGGCCAACCGGGTGATTACCCCGGAGCTTGCGTTGAAAGTCGGTCAGGCCGCCGGGCTGATCTTCAGAAATGGCGATCACAAGCATCGCGTCCTGATCGGCAAGGACACACGCCTCTCGGGCTACATGATCGAGACGGCTTTGGTCGCCGGCTTCACGTCAGTCGGCATGGACGTCCTGCTCACCGGTCCGATTCCCACGCCGGCGATAGGGATGCTCGCGCGCTCGATGCGCGCCGACCTCGGCGTCATGATCTCGGCGTCGCACAATCCGTTCGACGACAACGGGATCAAGCTTTTCGGACCGGACGGCTACAAGCTCAGCGACGAGACGGAAGGCAAGATCGAGGGTCTGCTTGATTCCGATCTCGGCAAGCACCTCGCCAAAAGCGACGATCTCGGGCGCGCGAAGCGCATCGATGGCGTACAGGATCGATACATCGAGTTCGCGAAGCTGACCTTGCCGAAGGCTGTCTCGTTCGAAGGTCTCCGCGTGGTGATCGATTGCGCAAATGGCGCGGCCTATAAAGTTGCGCCCGGCACGCTCTGGGAGCTCGGCGCGGACGTTATTTCCATTGGCGTTGATCCCGATGGTTTCAACATCAACAAGGATTGCGGTTCGACCGACCTGGCCGCGATTTGCCGCAAGGTGCGGGAGATGCGCGCCGACATCGGTATCGCGCTTGATGGTGACGCCGACCGTGTGCTGATCGTTGATGAACGCGGCCATGTGGTCGACGGCGATCAATTGCTCGCAGTCATCGCGGAAAGCTGGAAAGAAGACGGCCGGCTTCAGCGTCCCGGCGTGGTTGCGACAGTGATGTCTAACCTCGGACTCGAGCGTCACCTCGGCGGCCTGGGTATTGAACTCGTGCGCACGCCCGTCGGCGACCGCTATGTGCTCGAGCACATGCGCACGCACGGATACAACGTCGGTGGCGAGCCTTCGGGTCACATCATTCTCTCCGACTACACGACGACCGGCGACGGGTTGATTGCCGCGTTGCAAGTGTTGGCGGTAGTCAAGCGCGGCGATAAGCCGGTGTCGGAGCTTTGCCACCGCTTCGAACCGTTGCCGCAAATTCTCAAGAATGTTCGCTACCAGAAGGGCAAGCCGCTTGATGACGCCCAGGTGCGCTCGGTGATTGCGAGCGCCGAACGGAAGCTGGGCCGCGCTGGACGCCTGATCGTCCGCCCTTCGGGGACGGAACCGGTCATCAGGGTCATGGGTGAGGGCGACGACAGAAACCTGGTCGAATCGGTTGTCGATGACGTGGTCGAAGCATTGAGCGAAGTCGCCGCCTGACGTCCGGCAGCGCCCACGCTCATAAATTCTTAAATCGCGGATCTGTGGTGTGGCGCATGTGCATGCGCCGCAGTCTTTCTCGCATGCTGACGGGTTTCTTAACGAGCGTGGTTAATGAACAGGGTTAAGCAGTGATTAAGAATTTGCTGGCATCCTTCTACCAATCGCCGTCGCAAAGACGGCTTTTACATCGCCTTTGCCACCCTCAATGGCACGCAGGCCGAGCTCAACACCGGCCAGCTAGCCATCGGCGTAAAATTCTAACCAATCTTCGCCGCAGACCTTTTGCCTGAACCGCCAGAGTTGACCTCGGTGGGCAAGTCGCTTATTCCGGCCAGTGGGACACCCCTCCCCAACGAGGGGCGCCTATCTGGAAGGATAGACCATGACAACGACCAAGCCCGGCGTGCGGCCGGTGACCCCGCACTTCTCATCCGGCCCATGCGCGAAGCGCCCCGGCTGGAGCCTCCAAACCCTCACTGACGCGGTTCTCGGACGTTCGCACCGGTCAAAGGCCGGCCGCGCGAAGCTCAAGCGCGCCATCAATCTCACCCGCGAGGTGCTCGAAGTGCCGGCGGACTACCGCATCGGCATCGTTCCCGCCTCCGATACCGGCGCCGTGGAACTGGCCCTCTGGTCGTTGCTGGGCGCGCGTCCGGTAACAATGCTGGCGTGGGAATCCTTTGGCGAAGGCTGGGTGACCGATGTTGAAAAGCAGCTCAAGCTCAAGAGCGTCACGGTCATCAAGGCGCCTTACGGCGAACTGCCGGACCTGGGCAAAGTCGATTTTTCCAACGATGTCGTCTTTACCTGGAACGGCACGACGTCTGGCGTGCGCGTCCCGAACGGCGAGTGGATTGCGTCAACGCGGCAGGGCCTCACGATCTGCGATGCAACGTCCGCTGCTTTTGCGCAGCGGCTCGATTGGCCGAAGCTCGATGTAGTGACCTTTTCCTGGCAGAAGGCACTCGGCGGCGAAGGTGCGCATGGGATGCTTATCCTCTCGCCGCGTGCGGTGGAGCGGCTCGAAACATACAAGCCAGCCTGGCCGCTACCGAAAATTTTCCGACTGACCAAAGGCGGCAAGCTCAACGAAGGCGTTTTCGCCGGCGAAACGATCAACACGCCATCGATGCTTTGCGTGGAAGACTACCTTGACGCTCTGCGGTGGGCGAAGTCGCTCGGCGGGTTGAGTGCAACCGTTGCGCGCTCCGACGCGAACGCGAAGGAGCTGTCCGATTGGGTTGCCGCCACATCGTGGGTAGGGCACCTCGCCAAGAATCCCAACGAACGATCCAACACGTCCGTGTGTCTGAAAGTCGTTGATCCGGCGGTGGTGCGGTTGTCGGGCGACGACCAGGCGGCGTTTGCCAAGACCTTGGCTGGTCTTCTCGAAAAGGAAGGCGTTGCCTACGACATCGCTTATTACCGGGATGCGCCACCTGGCCTGCGCATCTGGTGCGGTGCGACCGTTGACCGCAGCGATATCCAGGCGCTGTGTCCCTGGCTCGATTGGGCGTTCGCCGAGGCCAAGGCCTCACTGACCAAAGCTGCGTGAGGCGCGAGCCATGCCAAAAGTACTCATTTCCGATGCGCTCTCGCCGGCCGCCGTGCAGATCTTCAAGGATCGCGGCATCGACGTCGATTTCCAGCCCGCGCTGGGCAAGGACAAGGAAAAGCTCGCTGCAGCCGTCGGCAACTTTGACGGTCTCGCCATCCGTTCGGCGACCAAGGTGACGTCAAAAATTCTCGAACAGGCTAAAAATTTGAAAGTCATCGGTCGCGCGGGCATCGGTGTCGATAACGTCGACATTCCGGCGGCAACATCGCGCGGCATCATCGTGATGAACACGCCGTTCGGCAATTCGATCACCACCGCCGAGCATGCGATCTCGCTCATGTTGGCCCTAGCGAGGCAAATCCCGGAGGCCGACGCCTCCACGCGCGCCGGAAAATGGGAAAAGAACAAATTCATGGGCGTCGAGATGTTCAGCAAGACTCTCGGCGTCATCGGCTGCGGAAATATCGGTTCGATCGTCGCGGACCGTGCACTCGGCCTGAAAATGAAGGTGATCGCCTATGATCCGTTTTTGTCACCTGAGCGGGCGACCAATCTGGGCGTTGACAAGGTGGAACTCGATGAGTTGTTTAGGCGCGCTGATTTCATAACACTGCACACGCCGCTTACTGAAAAAACGCGCAACGTCATCAGCGCCGCCGCAATCAAGACGATGAAAAAAGGTGTTCGTATCGTCAATTGCGCACGCGGCGGATTGGTGGACGAGGCCGCGCTATACGAAGCGCTTAAAAACGGACACGTTGCCGGTGCGGCGTTTGACGTGTTCGTGACCGAACCGGCGACGGAAAATCCGCTGTTCGACCTGCCAAATGTGGTGTGTACGCCGCACCTCGGCGCGTCAACTTCCGAGGCGCAGGAGAACGTTGCGCTGCAGATCGCTGAGCAAATGTCAGACTATCTTCTGCGTGGCGCCATCACGAACGCGATCAACTTTCCCTCGATCAGCGCCGAAGAGGCGCCCAAGCTCAAGCCATTCATCGCACTTGCGGAAAGGTTAGGATCCTTTGCCGGGCAGCTGACCGAAACCGGTATCAGCAAGGTGCAACTCGCCTACGAGGGCGCGGTTGCGCAGATGAACACCAAGGCACTGACGTCGGCGGCACTGGCCGGCCTGCTACGTCCGATGCTTGGCGACGTCAACGTCGTGTCGGCGCCGGTTGTGGCAAAAGAGCGCGGCATCGTGGTCGAGGAGATCACCCGTGAAATGCGCGAAGACTACGAAAGTCTGATTACCATCACGGTGAGGACCGAGCGGCAGTCACGGCATGTCTCGGGAACCGTTTTTGCCGATGGTCGGCCCAGAATCGTCAACATCAAGGGCATTCGGATGGACGCGGAATTCGGTCCCTCGATGATCTACATCACCAATCTCGACAAGCCAGGTTTTATCGGCAAATTCTCGTCGACCTTGGGGGAGGCCGGGATCAACATCGCGACCTTTCACGTGGGGCGCGACGCACCCGGCGGCAACGCCGTGGCTCTGATCGAGATTGACGGCGAGCTGCCTGAGTCGGTTCTGACCAAGGTGCGCGCGTTACCGCAGGTACAGTCGGCCAAGTCCCTGCGCTTCTGAAAATTCAAGCGGAAAATCAAGCGATTGCCGCTGCCGCCGGACGCTTGCCTCAGAGAGGAGCATCCTTTATCCGAAGGTGGACCTGGCCGGTAGCTCCCGGTTTCAAGTGTCCGGGGGCTAGGGCAGGGAAGGGATTCTGATGGCGAATGTCGTGGTTGTCGGATCCCAGTGGGGCGACGAAGGCAAAGGCAAGATCGTCGACTGGCTATCCGAGCAGGCTGACATCGTCGTGCGATTCCAGGGTGGCCATAACGCCGGCCATACCTTGGTGATCGATGGTTCGACCTACAAACTGTCGTTGCTGCCGTCCGGTGTTGTGCGGGAAGGCAAGCTTTCCGTTATCGGCAACGGTGTGGTGATCGATCCACAGGCCCTGATCGATGAAATTGCCCAACTGAAGAAGCAAGGCATCGTCGTGACGCCCACTACTCTGCGCATTGCCGAGAACGCAACTTTGATCCTCCCTCTCCACCGCGAGCTTGAGGTCCTGCGCGAGGCTGAAAATGCCGCAACGCGTATCGGTACGACCAAGCGCGGAATTGGTCCCGCTTACGAGGACAAGGTCGGACGGCGCGCCATCCGTTTCATGGACCTGGCCGACTTGCCGGCCCTGCGCGGAAAGATCGATCGGTTGCTGGCGCATCACAATGCGCTGCGGCGCGGCCACAACCTGCCCGAGATCGAGGCGAAGGCCGTCTACGACCACCTTGCGGTCATAGCGCCGAAGGTCCTGCCGTTCATGGATTCAGTGTGGTCGCTCCTTGACGGCAAGCGGCGCGAGGGAAAACGCATTCTTTTCGAAGGCGCGCAAGGCGCGTTGCTCGATATCGATCACGGTACGTACCCTTATGTTACGTCGTCGAACACGGTGGCCGCACAGGCGGCGACCGGTTCGGGTCTCGGCCCAAATGCGGTCGATTACGTGCTCGGCATTTGCAAGGCCTACACGACCCGTGTGGGCCTGGGGCCATTCCCGACCGACCAGATGGACAATGCGATCGGCAAGACGTTGGGCGAGCGTGGTTCTGAATTCGGTACGGTGACGGGGCGGGCGCGTCGCTGCGGCTGGTTCGATGCAGTGCTCGTTCGGCAAACCGTGCGGACATGCGGTATTAACGGCCTTGCCCTCACGAAACTGGACATTCTCGACGGGTTCGATGAGGTCAAGGTCTGCATCAGCTACCGACTTGACGGCCGCGAGATCGACTACCTGCCCGCCGGCGAACAGGCGCAGGCCAGGGTCGAGCCGGTTTATGAAACCATTGAGGGCTGGAAACAACCCACAGCGCGTGCACGTTCCTGGGCGCAATTGCCCGCACAAGCAATAAAATACGTGCGTCGAGTCGAGGAGCTCGTCGGTTGTCCGGTCACCCTGTTATCGACTAGTCCGGAACGCGAAGACACCATCCTCATGAAGAATCCGTTTGAACTATGATTGCCGAAAAAAGACACGAACCGGCGCCAAGCAGGAGCCCCGGGGGGCCGGTTTTCGAACGGGTGCTAACAAGCACGATAGCGCGCAATGGCTGACTATTACGCTTTGATTGACCGCGCCGTTGGCGGTCTTGATAAAAACACGGGCGAGCACCGCCGCGCGCTTTACGATCGTGCACGTGCTGCGCTGGTTTCCCAATTGCGCGGTGTCCATCCGGCGCTGGACGAAACCGATATCACACGGGAGCGACTGGCGCTCGAGGAAGCGATCCGCAAGGTGGAAGCGGAAACGGCCAAGCGCACCCGCGCCGACATTCAGGACGATGTTTTTGGCGAAGCGTCGCTTCGCGACCGCGGCTTGCGGGATTTCCGCGAAACCGTTGCCGAAGCCGAGGGTCTGGGGGGTGCCGCAGCGGCGGCAAGGCGCGCGGCTCACGCGACCTACGATGCGATGCCAGACGCATCGCCGCGTAACTTCGATTATCACGGCGCCGAGTCGGGCCGGGTTTCAGAACCACGGGTCACCGAAGAGTCGCTTCAAGAGAGCTACGCGCCGTCCCCATCGGGTCCAGCACCCTATGACGATGAAGAACTGTACACGCGACCCGCGCGCTCTTACGGCGGCATCATCAAATGGGCGATCATTCTGGCGATTTTGGCCGGAGGCGCCGGCGCTGCTTACTGGCAACGCAACGCCATCACGGCGCTGGTGGCGAGCTTCCGTTCGCAGCCGGCGCCGAAACCCAAAGATGCCGCCCAACCCACAACCCGTCCGAAGATTGCAGACCGCATCGGGCAGTCCCAGACGACTCCAGATGCAGCGAACGCACCTGCTGCTGCCGTTGCGCAAAAAGTTGTCCTCTACGATGAGGACCCGAACGATCCGCAAGGCAAGCGCTACGTCGGCTCTGCTCTTTGGCGGACGGAAACCGTGTCGCCCGGGCCAGGGCTTGCGCCTGAGCTAGCCGTTCGCGCCGACATCGAGATACCGGAACGCAAGTTGCGAATGACCTGGTCGCTGCGCCGCAATTCCGACAAGGCATTACCGGCGAGCCACACCATCGAGATCATGTTTACGTTGCCCGCGGATTTCCCGGAAGGCGGGATCGGCAACGTACCTGGCGTATTGATGAAACAGAGCGAGCAGGCGCGCGGCGTGCCCCTTGCGGGCTTGGCGGTGAAAGTCACCAACGGATATTTCCTGATCGGCCTGTCGGCGGTCGAGGCCGATCAACAGCGCAATATTCAATTGCTCAAGGAGCGGGACTGGTTCGACGTTCCCCTCGTGTACACGAGCGGAAAGCGCGCAATCCTGGCGATGGAAAAAGGCGCGCCCGGCACTCGCGTCTTCGAGGAAGCCTTTCGCGCGTGGGGGCAGTAGTTCCTTGAGTGAAGGCTCCAAAAGCTAAGGCCGGGCTTCGGACCCGGCCTTTTTTCATTTGAGTTTTTCGCGCGGGGTTTAGTGCGCGGCGATTGCGTGAGCTACCGCCGCCGGCTGTTCTATCGCAGCCATCCGGCTCTTCACAGCCTTTTGCACCTTTTCGAATGCACGCACTTCGATCTGTCGTACGCGTTCGCGCGACACACCGAACTCGGCTGCCAGTTCTTCGAGCGTGATCGGATCGTCAGCCAGTCGTCGTGCCTCGAAGATGCGCCGCTCGCGTTCGTTCAACACGTCCAATGCAGAGATCAGCGCCTTGTGCCGATTGTCGCTCTCTTCACTCTCGGCAAGGATACGTTCCTGGCTTGGAGCGTCATCGACGAGCCAATCCTGCCACTCGCCGCTCTCACCATCATCGCGGATCGGAGCGTTGAGCGAAGCATCGCCGCCGAGACGGCGGTTCATGTCGATCACATCCTGTTCGGTGACGCCGAGGCGTTTGGCGATGACCTGTACCTGGTCGGGGCGCAAATCGCCTTCCTCAAGCGCGGAAATCTTGCTCTTCGCCTTTCGCAGATTGAAGAACAGCTTCTTCTGGTTGGCGGTGGTTCCCATCTTCACGAGTGACCAGGAACGCAGGATGTATTCCTGTATGGCCGCTTTGATCCACCACATCGCGTAGGTGGCCAGACGGAAGCCCTTTTCCGGTTCGAAGCGTTTGACCGCCTGCATCAAGCCGACATTGCCTTCCGAAACGACTTCGGAAATCGGCAGGCCATAGCCGCGATAGCCCATCGCGATCTTGGCGACGAGACGAAGATGGCTAGTGACGAGTTTGTGCGCTGCCTCGCGGTCGCCGTGCTCGCGCCAGCTGCGGGCCAACATGTATTCTTCCTGCGGCTCCAGCATTGGGAACCGACGGATCTCGTCCAGATATTGTGAAAGACCGGATTCAGCCTTGAGTGCCGGCAATACGGCAGTACGGGCCATGATAGCGCCCTCCTTACTTGCCCCCGTTTTATCGGCAGGCGGGTTGTGGCCGCCGCTCCCCGAGCCGACGGCACATCTATGTTGCGACCGCGAAAGTCCCTCGATCGCAACTGCAGCATACCGGCTTGGCCGCGTAAAAGATAGCAGCGCGGGCCTCACGTCACCGTGACGCTTTTACGCGCCACTGCAGGTAGCCAGCCAATTGATTTAGCTTGGCTATTTTCGTTTTGTGGGCTCGGCTTCACGGCTCTCCATGTGCAGAGCTTCACGTAAACGACGCAAATCGCCCGGCAGTTCCGATTGGAACTCCAGGAGATCGCCAGTTTCGGGGTGTTCGATAACGAGTAGATAGGCATGCAAAGCCTGTCTGCCAAGGGCCTCCAAGGCGTCTCGCGCCGCGGGACCTAGGCGGCTTGATTTGGTCTTGAATCCGGTCCCATAGGTCGCGTCTCCAAGAATAGGGTGTCCGATATGGGCAAGATGGACCCGGATCTGGTGGGTACGCCCCGTTTCGAGGGTGCAGGCGAGAAGGCTGGCCAACGGCTTTCCGTCGGGTCCGGGAAAGCGTTCCAGCACCTGCCAGTGGGTGACCGCGTTCCGACCGTCCTGACGCACGCTTTGTTTGTCGCGAGCGTGGGCGTGGCGTCCAAGTGCGGCGTCGATCGTGCCCTTCGGGCGATTAGGCGCACCCCAAACGAGAGCCAAATAGCCCCGCTTGAGTGGACCGTCGGCCTTTTCGGCAAATTGCTTTGAAAGCGCGCGATGGGCTGCGTCGCTCTTGGCAACGACCATGAGGCCGGTGGTGTCCTTATCGAGGCGGTGGACGATACCCGGGCGCTTGACGCCGCCGATGCCGGACAGGCTCGCGCCGCAATGGGCGATCAGCGCGTTGACCAAGGTCCCGGAGGCGTGGCCTGCGGCCGGGTGAACGACAAGCCCTTTCGGCTTGTCGATCACGATGATCGCGTCATCTTCGTAAACGATGTTGAGCGGGATCGTCTCGGCTTGCGGGGAGGCGGGCTCCGGTGGGGGCAGCGTGACCGTGATGACATCGCCGGGTTTGACGGCTGCCGCTGGATCGCGGATCGTCCGCCCGGCAAGCATCACATGGCCACCAAGGATCAAGGTTTTCAAATGGGAGCGCGAAAGTTTCGCGATGTGCGCGGCGAGAACGCGGTCGAGTCGCCAGCCTGCCTCGTCATTGGCAATCGTGACTGTCTCGACAACACTATCGGTCATGGCTCAAGGTATGTCTGACAACAACGAAAATCCGCTCGATCCGCAGGCCGCCCGTATCGTCGCAAGAGTGCGACGGCTGATGATCATTGCCAGCTTGACGACTTTTGTCGCGGTTGCGGTTGTACTTGGTGTCATCGGCTATCGCTTTTTCCGAATGGAGGGAAGGGCGCAGTCGGCCATCGATGCGAGCACACCTTGGCCAAATGGCGCGCGCGTCGTTTCCAGCGCCATGAACGACGAGCAACTTGCACTGACGATCGAGACCCCGACAGGGGTGGAGGTGCGATTTTTCGATCTCAGGACACGCAAGCCTCTCGGTCGTCTGCCGCTTGGCGGTAAGCCCTAGGGCCGGTTGCGGCGGCCTCGCCTGGCCATGTTAGACTGGCTGAAAGCTCGTAAATTCGTGTAGGAGACGTCATGGCAAAATCCGCAAAGACCGGTCGCGCACCGGCGCCTGCGATGGTCGACGATCCGGCCAAAACAAATTCTATTATCGTCGGCAAGAGCACAAAGTACGAAGTGCTCGATCTTCATTTTGCCAACAGGCATGGGCTCGTAGCCGGCGCCACCGGCACCGGCAAGACTGTCACACTTCAGGTTCTGGCCGAGGGTCTGTCAGAAGCGGGAGTTTCGGTTTTTGCCGCCGACATCAAAGGCGACCTTTCCGGAATCGCCGCGACGGGTGAAATGAAAGATGCCCTGGTGGCACGAGCCAAGGACATGGGGCTGGAGTATCACCCAGACCAGTATCCGGTGGTTTTCTGGGACGTCTTCGGCGAACAGGGTCATCCCATTCGCGCAACCATTTCGGAAATGGGTCCACTCTTGTTGTCACGGCTCCTGCAGCTCAACGACACGCAGGAGGGCGTACTCAACATCGCGTTTCGCGTTGCGGACGAGCAAGGTCTCGCTTTGCTCGACTTGAAAGATTTGCGTGCCATCCTCGGCTTCGTGGCCGATCACGCCTCCGAACTGCAAAAGGAGTATGGCAACGTCTCGTCCGCGACCGTCGGCATCGTACAGCGGCAACTGCTGGTGCTGGAAAACCAAGGGGCCAAGTCCTTTTTCGGAGAGCCGGCGCTCGATCTTGCCGACTTCCTGCGCACCGACCGCGACGGCCGAGGCATCGTCAATGTGCTCGCCGCCGACAAACTGATCGAAAATCCGCGACTGTATGCAACCTTCTTGCTCTGGCTGTTGTCGGAGCTGTTCGAAAAGCTCCCCGAAGTCGGGGATCCCGAGAGGCCGAAGCTCGTATTCTTTTTTGACGAAGCCCACTTGTTGTTCAACGATGCGCCGAAGCCGCTTTTGGAAAAGATAGAGCAGGTCGTTCGCCTGGTCCGTTCCAAAGGCGTCGGGGTGTTCCTTGTCACGCAAAATCCGCTCGACGTGCCCGAAACCGTCTTGGCGCAGCTGAGCAATCGCGTGCAGCATGCGCTGCGCGCGTTCACGCCGCGTGACCAGAAATCGGTCAGGGCCGCTGCGGACACTTTTCGGCCAAACAAGGATCTCGACACGGCCAAGGTGATTACCGAACTCGGGAAAGGCGAAGCTCTGGTTTCGTTTCTCGAAGGCAACGGCGTGCCGTCCATCGTCGAGCGCACCATGATTCGTCCGCCTTCGGCACGCATTGGTCCGGTCACGCCGGCGGAACGCAAGGCGGTCATCGATAAAAGTCCGATCAAGGGCAAATATGACACCCCGGTCGACTCGGAATCGGCGTACGAGATCCTGCAGAAGCGAATGCAGAATTCCGCGGCGACTCCCGCTCCGGGACAACAGGGCCAGGCGGGGCAGGGTGGTGGCGGATTGTTGGGTCAGATCGGTGGCGTGATCGGCACTATATTTGGTACCAACGTGCCCCGCGGTACGCGACTGTCGACCGGCCAGCGCATGAGCCGCGAGGTCACGCGCTCGGTCACCAATCGCGTCGCCGGCCAGATTGCGGCCGATGTGGGTAAATCACTCGGCGGGTCGATGGGTAGCACCATCGGTCGCGCGATTGTGCGCGGCACGTTGGGTAGCATTCTCCGCCGCTAGCGGCCGTTCATTGCGGTCGTTCCGCCAAACTTGCGGAAGCGCCGGATCAAGGCTATCTCGATTGCTCCCGCTTTTGGCTCCCTTCGTCTAGCGGCCCAGGACGTCGCCCTCTCACGGCGAAAACAGGGGTTCGAGTCCCCTAGGGAGCGCCAATGATTTTAATTGCTTAGCTGATGGTGCTCAGTTTGTGTCCAACAAATGTCCAATAAACGGACGTGGATTCTTGTGGACAAGGCGGTGGGAGTTACAAGTTTCGGGCGATCGCCGCGGTGACGCGGTAGGCTCTTCACTCTCCGCAAGGCGGTGATGCAAAGGACGCCGACGAGCCGAAAGAGCGGGAGTAACGCCCCGCATCGCCCGATCTATTTTTTTAGTAGCGCCTTAACTGATTGAATGCACCGCACTCGAAATTCGGTCAGTGCCATCCTTACTCGTTCTGTTCTGTCCAGCTTCGTTAGAATTATCATAAATTTGGGAATAGGCAGCGAAATTCCGCAAAAGGCCATGTCTGCTTTACTCCCGAAAGCGGACATGTGCGGTGCAACGGGGGATCTCCGCTTTGGGCCAGAAGCGGACATTGAGATGTCCTCGGCCCACTTCGCAGATTCAGCTCCGCTTCTGACCCCAAGCCTGAACTACCAACTTATCGATTAGCGTCGTTTCGGGATCAGCAAGATGCTCGGATAACGCTGTTATATGCTTCTTGAGTTCCGTCTTGGTGATCCGGCCGGAAGCTAGCACGGAATCTTCCATCGATTGCAGGAGTGAAAGGAGGTGGGTGCGTCGATACTCTCCGACTTTAGCGACTTCGACATGCACCTTCATGCTTACGTTTTCCACCCCGGCGGACCGCAATAGTCCGCCGATGGAGCGACCAACAAATTCATTGCCACCGGCAGCGTGGAACGTGTCATTCCAAATGCTCAGCAATGTATTCCATGACAGATGTTCGGGGTAACAAACGTAAGAGGCTGAATCAAATTCTTGAACCGCGATTGTTCCGCCAGGCTTGAGAAGAGCCATCATTTCGGTGAGCAGTGCGTGCTGCGAAACGGGAGGGAAGTTGATCAATAGGAGACGTTCATGAACAAAATCGTAGGAATTTCTTTCAAGCCCGGTATGTAGGGCGTCGGCCTTGACCAATTTCACATTGTGTAAGTCACGGGTATCCAACTCTGCCAGGGCCATATCAAAAAAGCGCGGCTCTCGTTCGACGCCAATTACCACGCCGTCGCGACCAACACGGGCCGATAGCAGGTTTAAGATTCCGATCGGTCCACAGCCAACGTCAACAGTCTTCTGACCACTGGCCACTCCAACCTGATCGAGCAACCATTTCGCATGCGCCTCGAGTCCTTTAGCTTGGGCCATCAATCGCTGTTGCTCGGTCAGAGTGCCGCCGAGAACGTAAGCGACAGATTGAGATGGCATGAATATCCCCGAAGACTAGTGGTTCAACCGAACAGCATTTTCTTTGATAGTCGACTAAATGTTCGTTCGTCTGCAATGGCCATCCGATGTCCGCTATTGGCCGACGCGATCAGGATGTCCGTTTTGGGTCAAAAGCGGACTCTTGCAATGCAATAGGCCATGCAACGATCCGCTGGTTGCTACCAATCGGGTTCGCATCAGCACACTGGCGCTGGGCGCGCGGTTGCCGACGATGTTCAATGCCGAGGAATACGTCGAGGTGGGCGGTTTGATGTCTTATGGACCAAACTTTCCGGACTTGTTCCGTCGCGCTGCCGAATATGTTGACAAGATACTGCGCGGCGCAAAGCCTACCGATCTTCCGATCGAGCAACCGACCAAGTTCGATCTCATTGTCAACTTGACGACCGCTAAAACACTCGGGTTAACAATCCCTGAGTCCTTCCTGATACGTGCGGACAGGGTGATCGAGTGAAGGTAGCCAATGTCCGCCTCTTGCACTGCACATGTCCGCTTTCAGGGATAAAGCAGACATGACCTTGTGCGGAAGTCCGCTTTTGCGGTCGCTATTGGGGGTAAAGCGGACATGACTTTGTGCGCTGCATATGTCTGCTTCTGACCCAAAGCGGACATCGGCGCATCCCTTAACGAGCCTCGTTTGAACCGTTACGATACTCCGTCTGCTCTCG
>Ga0310913_10000762_pt1 | contig 15378 bp, 13 predicted proteins | sample GREbulkMGOX082_FD_203447 | JGI IMG/M metagenome (GOLD analysis project Ga0310913, IMG submission 203447) | Lab enrichment of tropical soil microbial communities from Luquillo Experimental Forest, Puerto Rico - GRE.bulkMG.OX082 | ecosystem: Environmental > Terrestrial > Soil > Tropical forest >...
ATTATCGGAGGATCAATTCAACAAAGAAATGGACCTGATTGATCGTCTCTGGGGAACCGGTGAATACACGCTGGGCCGCTACTTCCCGAGCGGTGTGTCCCAGGAGGCGGCCCGGATCGCCTTTGCCCGCAGGGAACGCCAGAGCGCCAGCCCGTCGGCCGTAATGGCAATTCGACGCATGAACCGTGAGATCGACGCGCGTCATGTTCTGCCGGCCATCCAGGTGCCGACATTGGTCATGCACCGGGTCGGCGATAGCGCGATAAGTGTCGAGTTGGGACGCGAAATTGCCGCCAATATTCCGGGCGCCAAGTATGTCGAGCTGCCGGGAGCCGATCATATCCCGTTTTTCGAGCGCGACCTTACTGACCGTATGGTCGACGAAGTCGAGGAATTCCTGACCGGGTCGCGCAGCGAGCCGGACGTGGACCGGGTGCTGGCAACTGTGATGTTCACTGATATCGTCGATTCGACACGACGCGCCGCGGCGCTCGGCGACCGGCAATGGCGCGCCTTGCTCGACCGCCACGACGACACGGTGCGGCAGCAGCTTGCCCGCTTTCGCGGTCAGGAGGTCAAAAATCTGGGCGATGGGTTCATGGCGACCTTTGATGGCCCCGCCCGTGCCGTGCGCTGTGCCGCCTCTATTTGCGAATTAGTGCGGCCGCTCGGCATTGCGGTGCGTAGCGGGTTGCACACCGGCGAGGTCGAGCTGAAGCGCGATGATGTCGCCGGCATCGCCGTGCACATCGCGGCACGCGTCGCGGCGGAAGCGGAGGCGGGAGAAACGGTGGTATCGAACACCGTCCGCGACCTCGTAGCGGGCTCGGGCCTGCGCTTCCAGGATCGCGGCGTCCACGCGCTCAAGGGGCTGCCCGAGGAGGTGCACCTTTATAGTGTTCTCGAAGCCAGGTGACCGACGGGCTGGTGTGATATCAAAGCGGCCGGGTGCCTTGAAGGCCGTTGGCCAGCTGGATTACATTACAAAATCTTCGGGCTGCAGCACGATCGGCATGCCATGCGCGGTGCGGTCGGCGGCACGGTCCCAGGCATCGCGATAACGCGTCAAGGCGGCCGCGTTTGTCACCCCCTTTTCGGCGACGATTCGCTCGAGTGCAGCGAGCCAGTGCCGGTAATAGGTCTCGCCAGTATCAGGGTCACCGGCAGCCTGCGCTCGCTTGATCTCGTCGCCCAGCACCGCGGCCCACTCGCCCCAGCTGAACAACCCGCGCTCGTGCAATGCGACCGCCATCGCGAAGGCTTGGGCCTCCCACGGCTCGCGGAACACCGGGCCTTTGGGGCCACGCGGGATGCCCGGCATCGCCGCGATGGCCTGATCGACGCTCATGCCGGCACGAGGTAGGGCTCGAATGCCTCGATCGATACCTTGATCGACGGGTCGGCCTCCTGGCCCCACAATTCGCGCGCGGTGAAGACGACTGCATAGAGCCATTGCGGATTCTCGCCGGCGCCGACCGCGGCAGTGTCGGGAAAGACGTGGCACCCGCGCACCGCCTCGACCATGCCGAGCTTGCCGCGGGCATAGCGCGGGAGGCGGGTATGCGTCGCCGGATGGATTTTTTTGGTCCTTACTGCGTCGCCTGCCTTGAAGCGCGCCGGACCCGGCGTCCGCCGATCAAAATGCGCGAAGGACATCGCCTTCGCATCGTCGAGTGTCATCCTGCGGTTTAGCCGAATGCCCGGCCGCAACGGGCGGCCGGCGGCGATCTCGTCCTCGCCGACCAGGCCATGCGCTACGACGCGGCGCTCCAGCCCCAAAAACCAGCGTTTGTAATAGGAGGCCGCGAGATAGGCGAGCGGCGGCAGGTTTTCGAGCGACGCACGCCAGCCGTCGATCGTCCAGAGGCCGGTAGCACCCATCGCCCGCTGCAAGGCATAGACACGCTTCTCCCAATCGGCGTGGAACACCGGCTCGTCCGGTTCGGACTCGACCGGACCAAACCCGTGCATGCCGCCCATGTCGTGGATCGAATTCGTCATCGCGTTGTTTCGGCCTTCTGTTCGCCGGGCGATTCGGTGCGGACGATGCTGTCGCGCGTAACGAGTGTCGCCAGCTGCTCCGCCGCGATAGCCTGATCAATGCTCATGCCGCCGTCAAATAGGGTTCGAAGGCCTCGATCGAGACCTTTATTGAGGGGTCGGCCTCCTCGCCCCACAACTCGCGGCCGGCAAAGACAACCGCGTAGAGCCATTGCGGGTTGTCGCCCGCCCCGAGCGCGGCAGAATCCGGAAACACGTGGCAGCCGCGAACCGCCTCGATCGTGCCGAACTTGCCGCGGGCATAGCGCGGCAGGCGGGTGTGCGTCGCCGGGTTGATGTTCCGCGTGCGGACGGAGTCGCCTGCCTTGAAACGCGCGGGCGCCGGCGCCCGGCGCTCGAAGGTCGCCATCCCACCCTTGTTTACGTCGTCGAGAGTCAGCTTGCGGTTCAGCCGGATGCCTGGCCGCAATGCGCGGCCGGCGGTGAGTTCGTCCTCACCGACGAGGCCGTGGGCGACGACCTGCCGCTCGAGCCCGCGGCACCAGCGCTCGAAATAGGAGACCGAGAGATAGGTCACGGGCGGCAGGTTCTCCATTGACGCGCGAAAGCCGTCGAGCGTCCATAAGCCGGTGGCGCCCATCCCGCGCATCATTGCGACGACGCGCTTTTCCCAATCGGCGTGGAATCGCGGCTCGTCGGGCTCGATTTCGACCGGGCCGAAGCCGTGCATGCCGCCCAGGTCGTGGATCGAATTCGTCATCGCGCCGCTTCCGGCTTCTCGGGCGATTTGGGCAAGCCGGTGCCGACCATGCTGTCGCGGGTAACGAGTGTGGCCAGCGCCTCCTCGCTCCACCCCTCGGCGCCGGCGGGCCGCATCGGTACCACAAGGAAGCGCGTCTCGGCGGTCGAATCCCAGATCCGGATGGCGGTGCCGGATGGCAAGCTGACGCCGAACTCGGCGAGCACGCCCTTGGGGTCGATCACCGCGCGCGAGCGATAGGGTGCCGATTTGTACCAGACCGGCGGCAAGCCCAGCACCGCCCAGGGGTAGCAAGAGCACAAGGTGCAGACGACGACGTTGTGGGTTTGCGGTGTGTTCTCGACCGCGATCAGATGGTTGGAGACGGGGTCGAGACCAGCCGTCGAATTGACCGCCTTGGTCGCGTCGGCCAGCAGCCGCTGCTTGAATTCGGGGTCGACCCAAGCACGGGCGATGATGCGGGCGCCGATATGCGGGCCGATCTTGGTCTCGACATTCTCGACGATCTGATCGAGCGCGGCCGGGTCGACATAGCCCTTCTCGGTCAGGATCGTTTCGAGCGCATGCACGCGGAGCTGCATCTCCGACAGCTCCGAGCCGTGATCGTGGGTGTGGTCGTCTGCGGGCATGGCGACACCTTTCGTAACCGAGTTGCGCAGGCTCGCATAGCCTGCGGTCTGCTTCAACGGTGCGTCAACGCATGGCGTTCTGGTGTCGGCACGACTAACATTCCTTCACAGCTCATATCGGGAGCGCACGGCAATGATCGGCTGGCGGGCAAGGCTGGGGTTTTTGGTGCCGCCGGGAAACCCGACCGTGGAGACGGAAATGATCGCGTTGGCGCCGGAAGGCGTCTCGCTGCATTTCCACCGCATGGTGGCGCACGGCACCCCCGGCTCGCTCGAAGGACAGAGCGAGCGCAACCGCTCGATGGTCGAAAATATCGACAACGGCATCGAACTGCTGGCGATGGTCAAGCCGGATGTCATCGTCATCGCACACACGGCGACAAGCTACCACCTCGGCCGCCGGGGCGAAGCGGATTTGCTCGACCGGCTCGAGACGTCCACCGGCCGGCGCGTCGTCACCGCCTTCGGCTCGGTGGTGCGCGCGCTGGAGCGGCTCAATGCCCACAAGCTGGCGCTCGGCACACCCTATTCGCCGGATGTCACATTGCAGGGCAAGGCGCATCTCGAAGAGCACGGATTTGAGGTCGTCAAGTTCGCCAATCTAAAGGGCGTCGAGAACCTCTACGACACGACCGCCGAACATGCCTACGCGCTGGCCCGGTCCGTCGATTCAAGGGATGCCGAGGCGGTGTTCCTCAGCGGCACCGGAATGCCGACGCTGACCGTATTGGAGGTGCTCGAACAGGACCTCGGCAAGCCCGTCCTCTCGAGCGCCTCCGCGATGATGTGGCATGCGCTGAGGCTGGCCGGGGTCGGCCAGACAATCGCGGGCTATGGGCGTCTGCTGGCGCTGAGGTGATGAGGAGATAGCAAGATGATCAAGGTGAGTGTGTTTTATCCGGACCGCGAGGGCAGCAAATTCGACATGAATTACTACTGCAAGACCCACATGCCAATGGTTCGCCAGAAACTGGGGGCGGCCTGCAAAGGTGTGGCGGTCGAGCAGGGCATCGCCGGCGCGACCCCTGGCTCGCGGCCTAGCTTTATCGCGATGGGCCACCTGTATTTCGATTCGATGGAGGCATTTCAGACGACGTTCGGCCCTCACGCCGAGGCGATCATGGCAGACATTCCCAACTACACCGATATTCAGCCGACGATCCAGTTCAGCGAAGTGAAGATTTAGTGCGGTGTGACTCGACAGGATAATGTGACAATCACAATGATATATTGACAAATTGAATATGTTTGGTTACCGTGGCGAATTAACCCCTACGGATTTGATCGTGCGTCCCTTTGTTCCCGATGGCGTCCCGTCACTACGCCCGTTGTTATTTCGCTGTTTTCTGCTGTTTTTTCGTCACGCGGAGGACGATGAATCTAGGATTCCTGCGGCGAAGAAGCGGTCGGCCGGTGAAAATTTCCTACAAAAACAGCAAAAACAGCGGCAGCTCGCTGTAAAGGGGACCTGCGCGACGCCGAAAAGTGTGGATCCGGGAGCCGCCGGTCTGAGCGTCCGCTTCCGGCACACCTCCTGACCCGCGTGTCCGAGCCCGGGGCCTGGAGAGTCGCAGTCGTGGGAGGCGGCGTCGGCCGCAACCACATCGCCCAAGGCTACCGAAAGCACGCCGACAAGTTTCGCATCCAGGTGCTCTGCGATGTCGACCAGGCGCGGCTGGCGGCCGTCGGCGAGGAATTCTCGATTCAGCGACGCACCCGTTCCTTCGGCGAAGTGCTGCGGATGGATGATGTCGACATCGTCGACATCTGCACACCGGCAGCACTCCACTTCGGGCAAATCCTCGGCGCGCTTGCGGCCGGCAAGGAAGTCGTCTGTGAGAAGCCGTTGGTCGGCTCACTCTCAGAGGTGGACAAGGTGATCGCCGCCGAGGAGCAGGCGCCGGGGCGCGTGATGCCGGTCTTTCAGTACCGCTTTGGTAACGGGGTGCAAAAGGCCAGGCGGATCATCGAGTTGGGGATCGCCGGAAGGCCTTACCTCGCCACCGTCGAGACCGCTTGGAAACGGACCGCAAAGTATTACGAGACACCGTGGCGCGGGCGCCGGGAAATCGAGCAAGGCGGCGTCTTACTAATGCACGCGATCCACAACCATGACCTGATGACATGGTTGATGGGTCCGGCCGCCAGCGTGTTCGCGCGCGCGGCGACGCGGGTCAATCCGATCGAGGTCGAGGACTGCGCCGTTGCGAGCCTGGTGATGCGAAATGGGGCGCTGGCCTCGCTCGCCGCAACGCTCGGCTCGCCGCGCGAGATCAGCCGCCTGCGCCTATGCCTCGAGCATGTGACGTTCGAGAGCTCGACGGCCCCCTACTCGCCTGGCGACGACCCGTGGGACATCATCCCCGCTTCGCCCGATACCCAAGCGCGGGTTGCCGATGCACTCGCCGGCTATCTGGCTGTGCCATCGCGTTACGAAGGTCAATTCGCCGCCTACCACGCGGCGCTGACGACCGGTGCGGCGTTGCCGGTTACCCTGGCCGATGCCCGTTCTTCACTGGAGCTAACCACAGCGCTCTACCATTCGGCGGCGACTGGCGCAGCCGTAGATCTGCCGATTGCGTCCGACCACCCGGCCTACAGTGGCTGGCCCACTCAAAACGGCAAACAGGAAGGATAGCGCTCGATGAAAATTGTCGTATTCGGCCCCGATAAACGAACCGGCGCGTTGCATGACGGTAATGTTGTCGACCTATCATATGCGTGCGCCAAATATCTGTGCGAGCGGGAGGGTGAGCCCGGTCCGCTAGCAATGGCCGAGGCGCTGGTGCCGTCCGACCTCGCGCGCCTGATCGAAGCCGGCCCGCGCGCGCTCGAACACGCTCAGAGGGCGCTCGACTACCTCGTCAGGGAGGCACAGGACAAACTGGGCCTCCGCGGCGAAACGCTCGTCTACCCGACCGCCAATGTGCGGCTGCACGCCCCGCGGCCGAATAATGCCCGCATCGCTTGCGCGGGCGGAAACTTCGCCGATCACGCTGCGGCCATGGCCGCAAAAATGCGCGGCAGACCCTACGAGGGCGATGCCTACCAGGAAATCCGCAAGGCCGGGTTCTGGGGGTTCTGGAAGCTTGGGCGCGAAATCGTCGGCCCTGACGGGGAGCTCGTTTATCCAGAGCGCTGCAATCGCTTAGACTACGAAGGTGAGATCGCAATCGTGCTCGGCAAGCGCGGCGTCGACCTGAAGGCGGGACAGCTTAGGGACTACGTATGGGGCGTCACGATGCTCGCGGACTGGAGCATCCGTGCTCCCCAAGAAAGAGCGAGCGGGGTGTTCAATTTCGCCTTTCCGAAGAATTTCGATACATCGTGCTCACTAGGCCCCTGCATCGCGGTGGGCGAGGCCGATCCGACAAATGCCGATCTTGAGACATCGGTCAACGGCGAGCGCCGGCAGCGCTTCAACACGCGCGATATGATCTTTACCTTCGGCGAATACCTCGAACACCTATCGCGCGATTTCACGCTTTATCCAGGCGATATCATCAGTGGCGGAACGGCGGCCGGCACCGCAGCGGATTCTAGCGAGTTGTTGCCGGACGGCAGCTCCGCGCCGGAGCGCTTTCTGAAACCCGGCGACCTGGTCGAGATGAGATCGCCCTCGATCGGCGCGTTGCGTACCCGCGTGTTGGCAAAGAAGAGATAGGACCCTCAGTTGGCGGCGAGCACCTTGAGGGCCGCAGCCCAGGCATCGCAGGTGTGCCGGATGTCCTCGGGAGTGTGGGCGAGGGAGACGTAATATTTCGACTCCCCTTTCAGGACACCGCGTTCGCGCAGGAGCGCGTTGAACCGCCGCGACATGCCGGCGTCGCCGCGCAAGGTGCCGCGATAGTCGCGTACTGGGTCACTGGTGAATACGACATCGAATAGCGGGGGCTCGCCGGTGACCTGCGCCGTCAGCCCGTTGCGATCGAGCAGCTCGGCGAGTGTGCTCATCAGCTCCCGACCGGTGGCGAACAGACCCTCATAAGCGCCAGGGCGCCGCAGGATCTCGAGAGTCGCCAGTCCGGCTGCAGCGGCGACCGGGTTGCCCGACAGCGTGCCGACCTGCATCAGAAAGCCCTCGTCGCCGACCCTGTCTCGGTCGAAATGCCTCATGATCTCCGCCCGCCCGGCGATCGCCGCGAGCGGAAACCCGCCGCCGATCACCTTACCCAGCGTGCAGAGGTCGGGAATAACGCCATAATATTCCTGCGCACCGCCGTAAGCGAAGCGGAACCCGGTCACCACCTCGTCGAAGATCAGCGGGATGCCGTGCTCCGCTGTGATCGTGCGCAGCCCTTCGAGGAAGCCGGGCATCGGCGGGATGATGCGCTGGAACGGTTCGAGGATGACGCCCGCCAGTTCGTTTCGATGCTCGCGCACCATGGCAGAGGCAGCCTCTATGTCGTTAAACGGGGCCACCAGGATTTCCTCGCGGACGCTGCGCGGGATACCGGCCGAATCCGGAATCGGCTGGGGAAAGTTGCCCGGCCGCTTGGGGGCGAGGCTCATCAGCGAATAGTCGCTCATGCCGTGATAGCCGCCCTCGAATTTGAGAATTTTGTCGCGCTTGCGGAAGGCGCGGGCGGCGCGCATTGCATAGAGGTCCGCCTCGGAGCCGCTGGAGACGAAACGCACCTGCTCGGCGCAAGGCACTGCTTCGACGATCGCCTCGGCCAGCTCGATCCCATATCGGTTGTTGGCAAAAAAGGTTGTGCCCTGCGCGATTCGCGCTTGAGCTGCGGCCGTCACCTCGGGATGAGCGTGGCCGACCAGCATCGGGCCGGAGCCGAGCAAGAAATCGACATACTCCTTGCCGCTTTCGTCCCAAACCCGGCCAGCGCGGCCTTCGCGGATCACTACGTCGGCCGGGACATTTCCGAAGGTGCCGCCGGGTAGCACCCGCCTTGCCTTCTCGATTAGCCCACGCTCGATCTCGCTCTCGATAACCGGGTTCACTGCCGCGCCCTCTCGCTTTCCGGACGCCAGTTGTCTCGTCTCGGCGGGCCCCAGGTCAAGGCCCCAGATCAGGCTAAGTCCGGCGGGTGCACAGTATCCTCCCGAGGGCTATTTCTAGGATGCCCGATCGAGGATTTCCCTTATCACACTCGCGAGCCCCACCCGCCATGGTAGCGTCCGGATCCCAAAGGCTTCCTCGATCTTGCGGCAGTCGAGAACCGAGTTCATCGGGCGTCGCGCCGGCGTCGGGTATTGGTCGGTGGTAATCGGTTCGACCTGCGGACGGACGCTGAGCTGCGGGGCTGCCAGATCAAAGATCGCCTTGGCAAAGCCGTGCCAGCTGACGGCATCGACGTCGGCGAAATGGTAGGTGCCCCACTTTGCCGCACCCTTTTCGATGCGCTCGGCGATCACCATCAGCGCGGCTGCGATATCGGCTGCGGCGGTCGGACATCCGCGCTGGTCGGCGACGACACGCAGCAACGGCCGCTCGGCCGCAAGCCGCAGCATAGTCTTGACGAAATTTGTTCCGTACGCACCAAACACCCACGCCGTGCGGAGGATCACGTGCTGCGTCAGAGCCGCCCGCACCGCCCGTTCGCCGGCTTCCTTGCTGCTGCCGTAGACACCGAGCGGGTTGACCGCATCCCCCTCCTGATAGGGTCCAGTTTTGCGCCCGTCGAAGACATAGTCTGTCGATAGGTGGATGAGCGGCGTCTCGCTCTCCGCGCAAGCTGCTGCGATATGGGCCGCCCCTGCGCAGTTGATCGCCCAAGCTGCATCCGCCTCGCTTTCGGCGCGGTCGACGGCCGTGTAGGCGGCGAGATTGATCGCCAAGTCGGGTGTCTCCCGTGCCAGCAATGCGCCGACGGCAGCGATTTTGGTGATATCGATAACCCTTCGGTCGAGAGGCAAGACTGCGTACCGAGGAGGCCAAGCGGCGCGGCAAACCTCGCGGCCGATTTGACCGCCCGCGCCAAACACCAAAATTTTCATCGAATAGTCCTCCGCGAGGGTGGCAAACGCAGCGCTAGCTCGACCGCGTTCGCTCCGAAGCTGTCGAAATCGGCGAGGGTTCGGGTCAACCGGTCGGCAATTGGGGCGCAGAACAGCAGCGCCGCCCGCTGTTCCGCGGTGCGGGGTCCGGGTGACGTCGTGCGGGAAGGCCCGGCTCGCATGCTACGTTGTTAGGCAGGAGCACTCTGCAGCGGCTAACACGGATGTCTCAATCGGTCTTGGTTACGGGCGGAGCAGGATACATCGGGAGCCACGCCTGCAAAGTCTTGGCGCGAGCCGGATACCAGCCGGTGGTTTTCGACAATCTGTCGCGCGGGCATCGCGAGGCGGTGCGCTGGGGCCCGCTCATCGAAGGCGACCTCGCGGACCGTAACCGGCTGATTATGGCACTTGAGACGCACCGGATTATGGCGGTCATGCATTTTGCTGCGTTCGCCTACGTCGGCGAATCGGTAGCTGATCCCGCAATGTACTACCGCAACAACCTCGGGGGCAGTCTATCGCTGATGGAAGCGATGCGCGAGACCGGGGTCGACAAGATCGTATTTTCGTCGAGTTGCGCCACTTACGGCATCCCGGCCGGCAGTCCGATCCGAGAAACCGCGCCGCAGCTGCCAGTCAACCCATATGGCGAGACCAAGCTCGCGATCGAACGGGCACTACATTGGTACGGTGAGGCCTATCGTCTGCGCTCGGTTTCGCTGCGCTATTTCAACGCTGCAGGAGCCGACCCCGAGGGCGAGATCGGCGAACTTCACGAGCCTGAAACCCACCTGATTCCGCTGGTGCTGCAGACCGCCCTCGAGCAACGGGCATACGTCGACATTTATGGGACCGATTATCCGACAGCGGATGGCACGGCAATCCGCGATTACATTCACGTCGAAGATCTGGCAGAGGCGCATTTGCGGGCGCTTGAGCACCTTTACGCCGGGCGAGAAAGCACCGCGCTGAACCTCGGGACGGGACAGGGTCATTCGGTACGCGAAGTAATCGCCATGGCCGAGTTGGTGTGCGGGCGGGCGATCCCCCTGCGCGAGACCGCTCGGCGGGCGGGTGATCCTCCGGTGCTCGTCGCTGATCCGAGCCGCGCAGCGGAGCGGCTGGGGTGGCAGGCGCTCCGCTCGGACCTTCGGACGATCATCGGCACCGCTTTTGCGTGGCACAAGCGTTGTGCGAACGCGTAAGCGCTCCCTGGCTCGGGGTAGCCGCCCGTACTCCGGCGGTCGCAGGGAATGAATTTTGTTAACGCCCGTTGTGCCGGCGCCGCCTTTGCCGGGGCTCTGTCGCGGCGGCAAGCCTCCCGGGAGCTTCCCAAATGACCACGGTCGAAATCGACGAGGTCGCGACGCGACCCCCACCGTTCGAAGCGGCGCGAGTGGATCCGCTGGGCGCAATCCGAGTGCACGGCAAGTTTTTCTTTGTCGGGGATCAGAAACATTTTATTCGGGGCGTGACTTACGGCCCCTTCTCGCAGGGCAGTCACGGCGAGCAATTTCCCGAACCCGCGCTGGTCAACGAGGATTTCGCGCTGATGCGGAAAGCAGGGGTCAACACCCTGCGGGTCTTCACGGTGCCGCCAATATGGCTCCTCGACGCCGCTCTTCGGGTGGGTTTGAAGATCCTCGTTGGACTTTCCTGGTCGCAGCACATTGCATTTCTCGACAGCACTGCGATCGAGGCCGAGATTAGGGAAACGGTAACCGCCGGGGTGCGCGCGTGTCACAGCCACCCCGCTATCTTCGGCTATCTGGTCGGTAACGAGATCCCTCCAGACATCGTACGCTGGCACGGCGCCGACGCGGTGCGCCGCTTTGTGCGATCCCTCGTCGCATGTGTCAGAGAACAGGATCCGGAAGCACTCGTCAGTTATGCCAACTTCCCATCGACCGAATATCTTACGATCGACTTCACCGACTTCGTCTGCTTCAACGTCTACCTTCACGATGAGACAGCGTTTCGTCGATACGTCGCGAGACTGCACAATCTCGCGGTAGATCAGCCGCTGGTATTGACGGAATTTGGCGTCGATTCGATCCGTCAGGGCGAGGAGCAACAGCGGCGTATCCTTTCGTGGCAGATTCGCTCGGCTTTCGAGGCCGGCGTCGCCGGCACATTTGTCTTTGCCTGGACCGACGAGTGGTTTACGGGAGGGCATCCGATAGAGGATTGGGCATTCGGCCTCGTCGATAGCAAGCGCCGACCGAAACCTTCCTTTAGCGAAGTCTCCTGTCAATACAAAGGCCTTTTGCCGCCCGCCCTACCTCGCTACCCGCGGGTCTCTGTCGTGGTCTGTGCCTACAATGCCGAGCGTACGATCGATCGGTGCCTAGCTTCGCTTGAGACGCTCACCTATCCCAATTACGAGGTGATCGTCGTCAATGACGGCTCGCGCGACCGTACCCTCGAGATCGCTGAGCGCCACACCTTTTGCCGGATCATCAGCCAGCCCAACAAGGGGCTGAGCGTCGCGCGCAACGTCGGCGCCGAGGCGGCATGTGGTGAAATTGTCGCCTATACCGACAGCGATTGCGTCGCCGACCCCGACTGGCTGAACTATCTCGTCGCCAAAATGGAGGCAAGCAACCTCGCCGCTTGCGGCGGACCTAATTTTCCGCCGCCCGAGGACACTCTTGTCCCGGCGGTTGTCGCAGTCGCGCCGGGTGCTCCGACGCATGTGTTGATCAGCGACGAAGTCGCCGAACATATCGCCGGCTGCAACATGGCGTTCAATCGGGACGCACTGCTAAGGCTCGGCGGCTTCGATCCGATTTACCGTGCGGCCGGGGACGACGTGGACATCTGTTGGCGCTTTCAGGATGCCAACTATGTCATTGGCTTCAGCCCGGCCGCCGTTGTGTGGCATTTTCGTCGTAACACGGTGAGCGCCTACTGCAATCAGCAGCGGGGCTACGGGAAAGCAGAGGCGCTCGTCTATGCAAAGCATCCGCTTCGCTTCAACTTTTTCGGACAGGCTAAATGGCTTGGCCGCATCTACGGCGATCTCTCTGCTTCACTGCTGCTGTCGCGCCGGCCCGTCATCTATTCCGGAATATTCGGGCGTGGCCTGTTCCAGACCATGTACGAGCCGCCTTCATCGCTGACAGCGCTGATGCCGCTGACGTTTGAATGGAGTGCCGCCTCGCTAGCGCTTGCGCTCGCTGGGATCGCGGCGGGCGGGTGGTTTTGGCTCCTCACCGTCCCGTTGCTGGCGACCTGGGTCGTGTGCGTTAAGGGCGCGTTGCAGGCGCCGATCGACAAGCGGTTTAGCGGCTTCAACGCCACCGGGATGAGAGCCCGGGCGCTCGCCGCTTTGTTGATTTATCTAGGCCCTTTGCTGCGAGGCTGGGAGCGCATCAAATGGCGCGCAAAGGAGATGCGCGCGCAAGCCCATATCGGCTTCGTCGAGACCGAGCAGAGCGCCAAGATATTCTGGACGGAGCGTGCCTTCCATCTGTCCTATTGGAGCGAGGCCAGCACCGAGAAGGAGAAGCTAATCGGCGGGCTGACCGATTTTCTGGTGCAACACAAATATCTTGTAACGGTGGATACTGGGTGGAGCAATTGGGACCTCAAGATCGCGCGCGGGCTGTTCAGCCGCTCGCTGGTCACGGTCTGCACCGAGCATCACGGTGGCAGCAAGCGAGTGCTTCGGGTTCGCTGTGCAATGCGGTTATCCGCGCTCGCCCTGTTTCTCCTGCGGAGCTATGCAGCGTTGGCGGCGCTTGCACTAATGCTCGGCTGGCCGCACGTAGCGGCCATGATCGGCATTGCAGGATTCGTCAATATCGGCGCAATTGGCTGGCAGCTCGTCGACTTTGGCCGATTGATGCACCGCATTGTCGAGACCGTCGCCAAGCAGGCTCGGCTCGTGCCGCTCGAACCGGTGCGGCACACTCTACCCCAGTTCGGTCATCCCGAGCCAAGCGACGATCCGACGGGAACATCCGGAAGAACCTCTGAAGCCCCCCTTGTTCGAGGGTAGCAGTAGCCTCGTAGCTGTCAAACCAGCGCCACGGGTACAGCTATGGTAATGAAGCTCATCCCCTATCTGAAGGGACATCAGTCGAGCATTGCTTGGGCGCTGTTCCAGGTATTGCTAATCGCTGGTTTTGAGTTGCTGAAGCCATGGCCCCTACAAATCGTTATCGACAACGTGCTGGGCGGTAGGTCGCTCTCCTTAACGGGCTTCACTTCGTCCCCTGGTAGCCTGCTTCTCTTCGCGTCAATTGGGATCGTTGCCGTCCATTTTGGCGCGGGCGCGCTCACATTGCTCCACAATTACACAGCGATCCGCATCGGTCAGAATATGGTAAACGAACTGCGCGGGGCCCTCTATGCCCACCTTCAACGGTTGTCTCTCGCCTTCCATAGCCGGCAGCGGGTGGGTGATCTCCTATATCGGATCACCGCGGACAGCTTTGCAGTCCAGACGATGATCATGAACGGCGCGCTGCCTATTCTGTCAGCCTTGGTTCTACTGGTTGGCATGCTTGTCGTTCTATTTCCTCTAGATCCGGTATTGACCATGCTCGCACTGACGGTCGTCCCGGTTCTCTTCGTCCTGATATCGCTGTTCAACAAAAGAATCGTCGAAGTCGCCGGCGATGTGCGCACGACCGAGAGCCGGGTGTACTCGCTCGTCCAATGGGCCATGTCATCCATCAAGCTGGTGCAAGCATTTACCAAGGAAGAGGAAGAGCATCGGCGGTTTATGGGGGCAAGCCGCGAAAGCCTGCAAGCAACGTTGCGGCTGTACAGCTGGCAGACCCTCTATTCAGGGACCGTCAACCTCGTAATCGCGGCCGGCACTGCACTCGTCGTCTTCGCCGGGGCACGAGCCGTGATCTCCGGAACGCTGTCGGTCGGACAGCTGATCGTATTCATCTCCTACCTGGCCCAACTTTACGCACCGATCAATCAGATCACCCAGAGCTGGGGGCTGATCGCGGGTGCTCGGGTAGGGGCCCGTAGGATTTTCGAGATTCTCGACACCGAGCCGGATCTTCAGGATGGCAGGCAAGACTTCTCTCCCGGCGGGGCACACGGGGAGGTCGCGTGGTTTGGGGTCAGCTTCCGCTATCGCGCCGACACCCCAATCCTGACGGGCGTCGACCTGAAAGTACCAGCAGGGGCCAAGATCGCTGTCGTCGGTCCGACTGGTGCAGGCAAATCGACGCTTCTCGGTTTGTTACCCCGGTTCTACGACCCGTCGGCGGGTTCTGTCGCGATCGACGGCCTCGATGTCCGCCAGTACACGCTCAAATCGCTGCGCAACCAGATCGCGATGGTTCTGCAGCCACCACTGATTTTTCCGCTTTCGGTACGTGACAACATTGCCTACGGCCGACCTGGGGCTGACGACGCGGCGATCGAACAAGCGGCTCAACTAGCGCAGATCGATGATCTGATCGACTCGCTTCCGGCGGGCTACGACACGCTCCTTGGCGAATCCGGCGTGTCGCTATCGGAGGGGGAAAAGCAGCGGATCACGATCGCCCGCGCGGTGCTTCGCGATGCATCGATCTTGATCCTCGACGAGCCTACCTCGGCGCTCGATGTGACAACCGAGGCGCTCGTGATGGCTGGAATCGAGAGGCTGATGGCCGGGCGGACAACCTTTATCATCGCCCATCGGTTGTCGACGGTGCGGCGCTGCGACCGGATCGTTGTATTGCGCGACGGCACCATCGTCGAGCAGGGAACTTTGGCAGAATTGCTGCGTCGGGATGGGTTCTTTGCGGAGTACTACCGCACCCAGTTCGCTCCGGAGGAAGAGCAAGCAAAGCAGATCTCGCTTCACGTCTGACCCCGACTCGAGGAGACACCCGAGGTCAAGCGACACGCAGCATAAGCCATATCTGTCCGCTTGCGAAATTGCGCTAAATACGGGGCTTCCAACCCTGCTGTTTTTCGCCAATCTCGGCGCGACATAAGCCGCCGGATCTTCGTCGGGGAACTACAGGTCGACTACCGTTCGTCGTCCCTTTGCCCTCTTGAGACTGTACGGGT